>JREQ01003391.1_pt1 | contig 12460 bp, 12 predicted proteins | sample 210151 | NCBI WGS metagenome assembly JREQ01 (sample SAMN03019617, study PRJNA260268) | marine sediment metagenome | biome: Marine; feature: Sediment; material: Clay; isolation source: clay from marine sediments 31 meters below sea floor depth collected from... | place: New Zealand: Canterbury... | reverse complement strand
TAATCTCGACCTCCGGCAAGCTGTGAGAGCGGGTGACGCTGTCAAAGGTAGGGTATCGCTCGCCTTCAGCAAACGAAGGCGAGCGACGTATTTATTTCGCTCAAGCTGTGGGCTAACGCTTCCCTGTCAGCGTACCTCACATCTAAAATCCTTGCACAAATTTTATTGGCTTCCAATTCAAGATACTTACATTCCTTCGCGAGGGGCTTAAGGATTAACCTGTTTCCTCCAAAGAAAATATAATCCAGAGTTTGGTTTTCAAATCTTTCCTCGATTCTATGGCCAACTCTTCTGAGAAAATCCCTTTTCTGCTCTTCGGTTCTTCTAGCAAACCTTTTCTGACTGCTACCTCCTTTCTTGTGCTCCTTATGGATATATCCGGTGCCAGTTTTTGATTCTACCAGGTTATCACCATGGAAAATTCCCAGAGCATATGAGCCCCACGCTACCAATATAACTCCTATGACATATTTCCTCTCCAGTGTTTCCTGTAGAGGAGAAATATCAGGTTTACCAAGTGAAATCTTGTTCTCACTAATAGGGAATGGTGGCAACACTATATATTTGTTGCCACTCGCCTGCCAGAATATGGCTGTTCCTGTTTTATACTTTTCCGCTCCTTGAATAACGGCTTTAGCATTAGCTAACCCTTTGATTTCGTCGAGGCATACACTATATTTGGGATCCAGCGATAGTTCATTTATATAATGAGGGAAAAAAGAGGGTTTCATATATAAGGTTATATAATCTCCAGGGCTGGCTTCAAATTCAGCCAGGAGCTTGTATAGCTTTCTTTTAGTAACAGCTTGCTTCTCCATGTGGGTTCTGCCTCGTTATACGCAATGCTAAATGGCTGACTAGCAACATATTCTAAGTCACTGGAGTAGGTATCATCAATAGCTCATTAGATTTCTGGTTAACCGAGCTTGCCATAGCTTCCGCAGTGATATAATAGGGGGAGCAGTTTTTTACTTCAAGCCAGGAAGGTTAAGGGTAATGGTTAAAGTAGTGACCGACAGCACCTGTGATATTCCTGTTGAGATAGCTCGCCGGCTTGATATCACTGTAGTGCCTCTACGTATACAGATTGGTAATGAAACTTATCGCGATGGCATAGATATTAATGCTGATAGAGTGTATCACGAGTTAATTCATGGTCGGGAACTTCCTAAGACCTCTGCGCCGTCGCCAGGCGACTTCGTCACGGTGTATAACGACTTAGCTGCTGAAACTGGTGAGATTGTCTCTATTCATCTCTCTCCTGGCTATAGCGGCACACGTGATGTGGCAAGGTTAGCCAGTAGTTACGTCAAGGATAAATGCCGTGTGGAAGTGGTGGATTCGAACTCGGTCTCCGTAGGCTTAGGGCTTGTGGTTATAGCTGCTGCCAGAGCAGCTCGAGAAGGCAAGAACTTGGAGCAAATTATTGACATAATGTACCAAGTCGTTCCACAGACTCGTGTGTTTGGAAAGGTGGACAATTTTTCTTATCTTTTTAAGGGAAAGCGTTTTCGGCTAAGCAGAGGGCTAATTCTGTTAGGGAAAATAAGCATGGCACTAGGCATTAAGTTGCTGGGTGAGGTCTATGATGGTGGTAAAATACGTTCTCCCAAATTGGTTTTTGGCCGAGCGATGGCTTTGAATCGCCTAAAACGGTGGGCGGAAAACTTTTCCAGTGTAACAGAGATAGCTATTGCTTACTCTGCCACGCTTGATGAGGCAGAGACACTTGCCCACCGTCTGGAGGCGTTAATCCCCAGGGAGCATATTCTTATCACAAGGCTTGGTTCCGTCATATCTACGTATGTCGGGCCTGGAACCTTGGTCATGGCCCTCATATAAATACAATATCTGAAGGTTGTATCATTCTACCAAGGCGGAGATAGCGAGGGTACCTGGCCCGGTATGTGTGCCTAATGTAGAACCAGCCTGTGCTATGTGGATACGGCCGAGGGGGAATATTGTGTCTAACAGCTTTGCCAGTATCTCCAGCTCTTTGGAGACAGTCGTATACATAATAGATAGCTCTCTGATTTTCAACAGTGTCTTTACAAAGTCGTATAAACGCTGTATTGCACCCTTTGTGGTGTGTGCCATCCCAAAGGGCTGAACCTCACCTTCCCGTACCGTAATTATGGGCTTCACGTGCAGCACTGAGCCGAGAAGCGCTTTGCCTTTGCCTAGCCGCCCTCCCTTCTCTAAATACTCCAGCGTCTGAAGGAAGGCAATCAGGCGTGTTCGGGGCACGCTCTGCTGCACTATATCCATAGCCTCCTTGAAACTTATCCCATCTCGAATTGCTTTGGCAGCAGCAATGACGATGAGTCCTGTCCCCATCGATACCATTTCAGAATCTACAACTTCAACGTGGCAGTCTTTCTCTACAGCCTTTTTAGCTTGTAATGCAGCGTTATAAGTGCCGCTCAGTTTACTGGAAAGGTGAATAGAAATAATTTCGTTGCCCTGCTCAGTGAGTGTCTGGTACGTGTCGATGAATGTTGCCACTGAGGGCTGTGAGGTCTTGGGCAATGTCCTGCTTTGCGCCAGCTTGTCATAAAATACCTCGGCACTGAGGTCAATGCCCTCTCTATAAACGTCTTTCCCGAAGGCAACTGTCAGGGGCACAATACTAACCCCCAACTTCTGTGCCAGCTCACGTGGTATATCTGATGCACTATCGGTAACAATTCTGATTGTCATTTAATCTCCTTGGCTTGCTTTCCTAGTTAACAAACCTATCACAAAATATTTATGGTTGACCATTATATAGAGTCCTCTCTTATTTTGTCAAGTTTTCCAAATTATAGAAAGGTTGGATGAATTATTGACAAGCCTGATAATTTATGAGAAAGTTGTGTTGCGAAGGAGGCGCTTATGGGAATGTTAGCAGAAGCACTTGGAAGAAATGCACGGATAGCTGTTCTAGAGACCCTTTTGAGGAATCGGGGCAAAATCACATATCTGTCAGGACTTGCTGAGGAAACGGGCCTATCTCATTCCAGCGTTTCCCGTGTGATTAAAGACCTGGTGAAGATTGGGCTGGTAGAGGAAGAGCCCCTGGGAAAGCAAACTAAAATCTTCAGGTTAAACGAGGGGAGTAAGCTAAGCCAACTTGTGATTCGTTTTTACCACGATTTGGAGAATCTGGAAGAAATAACTCCACCAGGATAAACTAATTAAAGAGGCATGGAGTGGAACCTTCGTATCTAGAGTTATATCGCAGCGGCGAACTGAGGCGCAGGGCTGAGGCATTAGAGACACGCTTGGCATCGTGTGATATCTGCCCCAGGGAATGCCATATCAATCGTCTAAGGAATGAGCTTGGGTTTTGCCATTCTGGATGCCTGGCCATAGTCTCTGCAATTTGCGACCATCATGGCGAGGAGCCAGCTGTTTCAGGTATCAAGGGAACCGGAGCTATTTTCTTTGGCAATTGCAACATAAGATGCGTCTACTGTCAGAATTATCACATCAGCCAGGACCCAGAGCGCCAGGCTTCCAAGGAGGTGGATTTCCATACCCTGGCAGAACAAATGATATATCTCCAGGATGAGTTAGGATGTCATAATATCAGTTTTGTTTCACCTTCTCACTTTGTGCCTCAGTTAGTTCGAGCAACCTTAGAGGCGGTGCCTATGGGGCTGAGGGTGTCTATAGTTTACAACACTAACGCCTATGATTCTGTGGTATCGCTTCAAGCGCTGGATGGGATTGTGGATATCTACCTGCCTGATTTAAGGTATGCCTCTGATGCCTGGGCAGCAAAGTTTTCCCATACCAATAACTATGTAGCGCGAGCTCGCCAAGCTATTCTTGAAATGCATCGGCAAGTTGGGGATAAGCTAGTCTTGGACGATTCGGGCTTGGCTCAGAGGGGATTAATCATACGTCATCTTATCCTGCCCAATGGACTGGCGGGTAGTCGCGATTCGCTCACCTGGCTGGCTCATAATATTTCACCCCAGGTTAGCGTAAGCATCATGTCTCAATATTATCCAGCACACTTAGCGCCTAGAATACCAGAACTGTGCCGTAAAATCTCTGCCTCAGAGTATTCAGAAGTTCTCGAATTGCTTGATGAACTGGGATTAGAGAACGGCTGGATTCAGGAGATGGATGCAGCAGAGAACTACCTGCCGCATTTTGAACGTGATGGTCATCCTTTCTCATCGGAGAAGCCAAGTCTGAGCACGGTGCCAAAGCCTGGCTAATGGGGACTTATGTGAAAAGCCTAGGTCACATCTGATCCTTGGCAGTCAACTTGTCACTGATTTCCTTGAGTGACACTTTGCCAGCAGATAAAACCATTTTTAATGCATCGTCAACAGATATGTCGGTCTGGACAACGTCAGGTTCCCTCACTATTTCCAGGTAGCCTGACGTTGGATTCGGCGAGGTTGGTATGAAGACGGTGAGCAGCTTTTCACCAGACTTGTCGTAGGATTCATTAGTGACAAACCCTATAGCTCTCATGCCCTTCTTGGGGAATTCTACCAACACAACTCGCAGAAAGCCAGCTTCACTGGGGCTAGAGAAGCTTACCAGGATTTGTTTGATACCGGTGTAGAGTTGCCGAACGAGCGGCACCCTCGCCAATAGGGATTCGCCGTAGTGAACCAGTTTCCTTCCGCCGACATTGCTGGCTATGACTCCAATCAGGAAGATCAATACTATCGTTATGCCAAAGCCTACGCCAGGAATCGTGCGACCCACTACTGACCTGATTATGGGCTGCAGAACATCGTCGATAGCGTTGAAAATCCAAAGCAATATCAATACCGTGGCGCCGAGGGGCACAACAATGAGAATGCCCGTGAGGAAGTCTGCTCTCAATTTCCTGCGGAGCCGACCTTTAGATGCCGTCCTGGTATGCTTCATTGCGTTTAATTTTCCCATGTTGCAAAGGGCCCTGCCCGCTTGTAGTAAGCAGTTGATATCATTGTAACACTGTCAGTCGTCAACAGGAAACGAAACACAGTGACTCTAATCGCCTCGACAATGTACGGTTTTGGGTTGTACCTGCTTTCATAATAGCCATTTAGCTTCAGATTTACCGCTTGCCCGATATAATACATCAGTCATCTAGATAGCAGCCTACCGTCTGGCAGTAGCCCCTTTAAATTGCTCGCGGCACAAAGTTGAAAAAAACTTGGATTTACGTCATGCTTTGTAGCAAGCTCAGGGCGTACTTTGCGAGATATTTATAGTTTCATGGAAGGAGGACTGGAAATGCCAGACGAAACATTGAGGGAAGAAATTCTGAAACAGCTTGAACAAAAGGCGGGAGACTATGAGGAGAGGTCTGGCTGCTGTGCCCAGGGATGTCTTTTGGCGCTTCAAGAGCAATTCAATTTGGGAGATGTGTTAACCTTCAAAGCGGCTACTGCTATGCCAGGCGTTGCGCTAAGGGGGGAAACTTGCGGAGCGGTAATAGGTGGCCTTATGGCTATCGGGTTAGCCTATGGTCGGGAAAGCCTGGATGACTGGGAGGGCTTCCTGAGGGCAATCAAGCCGGCTAGAAAATTCTGCCGCAGATTTGAGAAGGAGTTTGGCAGTGTAATGTGCCGCGATGTTGTAAAGTTGCAGTGTGGCAGAAGCTTTAACCTGGCAGACCCGGCGGACGCTGAGGCGTTCGAAAAAATTGGCGGCTATAAGAAATGCCGTGTCCCACCGGCAAAGGCGGCTCGAATCGCTGGCGAAATAATAATGGAAAAGGAAAGCTGACCTGACCGAACCGGCGAAGAGTCCAGGGTTTGTGGGTTTTGCTTTTGTTCCTGTTTTCACTCCTCCAATTCAACCACTACCTCACAGTAAGGGTCGCCCGACGGTATTACCTTGGTGATAAGGGGTTTCTTCACTCTAACGCCGAGCTCATCAAAAGTGCCCTCTTCCATAGCCTCAAGAAGTATGCTGCACACCTGGGGGCACTGCTCTAGCTGTGGACAAACAAGAGGGCATTCATACTCGCGCTTCACCGCTCTCTTCTTCCCAGTCTCAATCCACTCACCCTTGACGCCCGAATTATTATCCTCGATGTCCATTATCCTGCCCAGGCAGCGAGCATCCTTGAGATCGTTAATTTTCATGAGCCGGGCTAAACTTGCGGCACGTCGGCGACCAACCTGGTACATTGCCTCTTTAGCCACTTCCCAGACCTCATCACCAAATTTCTCGGCCAGAGGGCGCATGATGATAGCGAGCATTATCCCCAGTGTACGGCCACCTAATGCTACCATTCTGTCAATATCTGCATCGGGTAGGAATATAGTCTTGCGGTCCTCCGCTAGAGGTGGAATCTCATCCACAAATTCTGCAATGTGAGTACCATGCTCATAATTCTTCTCTACTCTTCGCCCCATTGGTTTATACCTCCTTTGGCTCCAAGCTACCACTTCTGCTACATCTTGTCAAAATCTAAGTAGCTTCGCTGATTCTAGTTAGGCTGTTTGTCACAGCCTGCCTTATCAGCTATACTAATTTCGTGCCAGCGTAGCTCAGGGGTAGAGCAGCGGTTTCGTAAACCGCCGGTCGTCGGTTCGAATCCGACCGCTGGCTATGAGAGGTAAAATGAGTACACTGGTTGATAAGCTGCAAGGTCTTTCCAAGGTTTCAACAGTGCCTCTGGGCTTCCATCCATCTGCTGGTGAATCGAAGGAGGCGGCGATGGTGCTAATTGCCGGCCTGTCCGGGACAGATGCTGAGGAAGCTAGGGTCTTAGCTGAGGGCCATGCGGATGCCGGGCTAATATTGAATCAAAGTTTTGATATCAAAGTTGTTGAGCAAATGGTTAAGGCTATGGACGACATACCTCTGGGGGTGTTGCTGGAGGATGCGAACAAAGAGAAGCAGGCTGAGACTATCGACACCGGCTGTGACTTTATAGTCTTTGACATGGGTATGCCTATAGCTGTGCTGCAAGGGGAAAAAGTGGGCAAATTCTTAATGGTGGAACCTACCTCAAATCAGAACTTGGTTAGGGCTATTAACGATCTTGATATAGATGGTGTGCTTATTACTACAGGTGGGGAGTCAGTTATTACTGTGGAGCATCTTCTTATTTGTCGGCGTTTCAGCGAACTCGTGAATAAGCCTCTTATGATGAGTTTACCTTCATTGGTCACAAGTACCGAGTTAGTTAGTTTATGGAAGGCTGGAATAGATGGCATAGTTACTCCTCCGACACAGTCAGCTAAAGCGCTTATAGAGTTAAGGGGAGTGATGGAAGCTCTACCCAAAGAAGCTAAACACCGCCGTAGTAAACTGGATGTAATGCTTCCCCATTATGGAGGAGATATAGCTGCTGAGGAGGAAGAAGAGGAGGAGGAGGAGGAAGAAGAAACTTAGCCTAAAGCTGCTTTTACTCCCAATAAGTTATGGAGACAAGCCTCGGCTTATTTTTATTATCGGCAGCCGGGATTTCCCTCACTGGTGTAATGCTTCCTGGGCCGATGACTGCTGTCACTGTGGCTAAAGGCTATAGCGATAGAAATGCTGGAGCCTTGATTGCTGTAGGGCATGCTGTCATTGAGATACCGTTGATAGCGGCAATTTATTTGGGACTTGCGCACTTTATAAGTTCCCCACAGGTTGTGAACATCATATATGTTGTGGGTGGCTTGATGCTATTTTACTTGGGGTTTCGCATGTTGCGAAATGTTGGCGATGCGCCTGGAGAGATAGGTGGTCTGCCAGCTAGCTCGTTGGTGGCTGGCATTGTTATTACGGGCACCAACTCTGCCTTTTATGTCTGGTGGGTGACTGTAGGTGTGGCCCTGGTAATTGGCGTTACCAAATTTGGACTTATCGGTATTATTCTTTTCGCTGTAGTGCACTGGCTCTGTGATTTAGTTTGGTGTGAAATTCTTTCCATAAGCACGTTTAAGTCAAGGAAATGGTGGACACAAAGGGTACAGAAAATCGTATTCAGGGTTTGTGCCTTGGTGCTGATCGGGTTTGGGACCTGGTTTCTTGTCTCTGCCTTTGTCTAAAAAGCTGAGAACTCAAGGAATGTTTTGAGTTGCCTGCAAGTATTTCCCTTCTGTTTTTATAGCTGGGGCAATAATCATCCTGGCTTTGTGCATTTCTTTGATGGTTCGAGCACCACAGACTCCCATGCTGGTGCGTAGAGCGCCAACAAGGTTTTGAGTGCCATTAGTAACCGAGGTGGGACCGAAGAGGATTTGCTCCAAGGGAGCAGAGGTGCCAACTTTAACCCTTGTCCCACGAGGCAGTGCTGGATGAGGATGGGACATTCCCCAGTGATAGCCCCTTCCGGGAGCTTCTGTAACTTGAGCCAACGGCGAACCAAGCATGACAGCATCAGCACCGGCGGCGAATGCCTTGCATAAGTCGCTGCCAATGCGAATGCCTCCATCAGTTAGGACCGAAACGTATTTACCACCTTCTTTGACATAAGTTTCCCTGGCGGCAGCACAATCCATAGTGGCAGTTATCTGTGGAACACCAACACCAATGACCTCCCTGGTAGTGCAAGCAGCGCCGGGACCAACGCCCACTAGAATAGCATCGACTCCTGTTTTCATCAGCTCTAGGGCAGCGCTATAGCTACAGCAGTTGCCTACGATGATAGGTAAGGACATCATTTGACACAATTCGGGGAGGATAAGCCCTCGATAGCTCTTAGAGATATGCTTGGCTGTAGTGACAGTGGATTGCACCACCAGTATATCAATCCCTGCCTCCTTAGCTATAGGGGCTAGTCGCTTGGTGTTAGCCGGGGTCACCGAGACAGCACAGATGACGCCCCCGTTTTTTATGGTGGCAATGCGGTCAGCAATGAGATTCTCTTTGATAGGTTCTGAGTAAAGTTTCTGGAGAAGCGAAGTAACTTCAGTTTCAGGGGCTTGGGCAATTTGGTTGAGGATTTCTTTGGGATTTTCGTAGCGTGTTTGTATTCCTTCAAGGTTAAGGACAGCCAGGCCTCCGAGTTTGCCAAATTTGATGGCCAGGGCAGGGTCAACCACAGCATCCATGGCTGAGGCTAGAATGGGAATGGAGAATTCGAAGTTACCGATAGTAAAGCGTATATCTGTCTGGTCGGGGTTAATAGTCACATCACCGGGAACAAGAGCGACCTCATCGAATCCATAAGTTCGCTCCATTTCTTTGAATCTTGGGTGAGACATTTTTCCCTTCCGGTGGTTAATTGTTACAGACTATACAAGGATGATGCCTCGGAGTCAAGGTGGGTGGATAGTATTGTAATTATGAGATATAATGCTGAATTACATTTACCATTCGTGCTATTTTTGCTCTTTTTTATTATGGGCAGAGTATGATAGATTGAGATTTGGAGGGACTTCTTGACTGAGCGTATTCTTATAGGCGTTGCCTGGCCCTATGCCAATGGGCCTTTGCATTTGGGGCATATTGCCGGGGCTTATCTACCGGCAGATATTTTTGCTCGTTATCATCGTCTTAAAGGCAACGATGTGCTGATGGTTTCGGGCAGCGACCAGCATGGCGCGCCGATTACAATTCGAGCTGAGCAGGAATCTACTACGCCACAGGAAATAGTATCCAAGTATCATCAACAGTTTCTTGAGTGCTGGCAGAAGCTGGGTATCTCCTTTGACTTATTTACCACCACTGGCACTGCCAATCATGCGCAGGTCACTCAGGATATATTTCTTGCTTTACTTGATAATGGCTACCTTTATAAAGACAAGATGCTTCAGGCCTATTGTCCCAAGTGCCAGCGTTTTCTTCCCGACCGTTATATTGAGGGCACATGCCCGCATTGTGCCTTTCCCAAAGCACGGGGCGATGCATGTGATAATTGTGGTAAGCCCTTAAATCCTGTAGAGCTTGAAGATGCTCGCTGTCATATTTGCGGCACTTCGCCACGGTTTGAGGAATCGGAGCACTTTTTCCTGCGCCTTAGCGCCTTTCAAGATAGATTGAAGGATTGGATAAAAGGGCAATCTCACTGGCGGCAAAATGTGCTTGGTACCGCCTGGAGCTATTTGGATGAGGGACTAAAAGACAGAGCTATAACTCGTGATATCGAGTGGGGGATTGCCGTGCCGCAGCCGGGTTTTGAGCATAAGCGTATCTATGTGTGGTTTGAGGCAGTCATTGGTTATTTGTCGGCAAGCAAGGAGTGGGCGAAATTGCATGGTGATGATACTGCCTGGCAGCCTTTCTGGCAGGGTGACGCTAAAAGCTTCTATTTTATAGGCAAGGACAACATTTTCTTTCATGCGCTTAGCTGGCCAGCAGTGCTGATGGGTTATGGCGGATTAAATCTTCCCTATGATGTTCCAGCCAATGAATTTTTAACCATTGAGGGTGGGAAGCTTTCCACCAGCCGAAATTGGGCAGTTTGGCTCCCTGATTATCTGGAGAGGTATGATCCAGACCCCTTGCGCTATTTCTTATCCGTAAGCATGCCTGAGACTCAGGATAGCGATTTTTCCTGGGATAAGTTTCTTCGACGTAATAACGATGAACTGGTGGCTACTTATGGTAACCTGGCGCATCGTATCCTTACTTTTGCCTATCGTAATTTTAACGGAATGGTGCCTTCGCCAGGTGAACTTGACGAGCAAAGCCAGAGCTTGCTTAGCAAGGCTGAGCTTACACTGAACGATGTGGATAAATCGCTTTATCACTGCAGTTTCAGGGAGGCAATCCGGCGAGCTATGTCTATGGCCCAGGAGGCCAACCGTTATCTTGACAACCAAGCTCCCTGGAAGACAATTAAAATGGACACGGAAAGCTCGGCCAAATCCACCTATACTGTCTTATCCGTATTATCAGCTTTGAAGACTGTTTTCTATCCCTTTCTCCCCTTCAGCTCTGAGAAGCTTCACACTTTTCTTGGCTTTGAGGGAAGTGTCAAGGATGTAGGTTGGAAGCTTCATTCACCAGCACCAGGGCAGAAACTTCGTCCACCACAGCCATTATTTGCTAAGCTGGATGATACTATCATTGCTCAAGAGACCGGTCGACTTGGTCACGTATCCGAGTAGTGGAACAAAGGCTTATAGTTAGCTGTTAGCTGGTTACATGTGCAGTGGGGAAACATGAAGCTTCTTAGCTAGAAGCTGGCTGTGGGGTTAGGCCTTCAAATAGCTTCTTAAGGTCCTCTTCTCCGAGAGTTTCACGAGCTATAAGTTGTTCAGCAATTTCCTTTAGTTTCGCTTTGTGTGCGCTCAGAATTTTCTTGGCAGTGTTGTAAGCGCGTTGAATAATATTGTGTACCTCTTCATCTATGTCTTGAGCTATCTTATCGCTGTAGTCTCTTTGCTCGCTGATCTCACGGCCTAAAAAGACAAGCTCCTGTCTTTGTCCAAAGGTTCGTGGCCCTAATTTGTCGCTCATACCGTATTCAGTAACCATTTTTCGAGCTAACTTAGTTGCTTCCTCCAGGTCATTTTGTGCTCCTGTGGTCACTTCCCCAAAATTGATTTCTTCAGCTACACGCCCTCCCAAGCTCATTGCTAACCTATCGTTGAATTGAGACCGAGTCCACAAATGCCGGTCCTCTGAAGGTAAAAAGCGTGTCCACCCTCCTATTGCTCCGCGGGCAACGATAGAGACTTTGTGCACTGGGTCAGCATTGGGCAGCATCTTGGCTACTAAGGCATGTCCGGTTTCGTGGTACGCAATCATTTCCTTTTCTCTTTTACTGATTACGCGGCTTTTCCTTTCAGGCCCAGCGATAACCCGGTCGGCAGCATCCTCAAGCTCCTTTAAGGTGATTTCTTTGAGGTTGCGTCTGGCACCCAAGAGGGCTGCCTCATTAGTTAGGTTGGCTAAGTCGGCCCCGCTGAAACCTGGTGTTTCCTTGGCTACTGTCTCAAGGTCAAGTTCTTTGGCTAATGGCTTACCTTTAGTATGCACTTCCAGGATAGCCTTGCGGCCGTTGATATCAGGCAGGTCAATGACGATGTGGCGGTCAAAGCGACCAGGGCGTAATAAGGCAGGGTCGAGAATATCGGGACGATTGGTAGCAGCTATGACGATAACGTTAGTGTCGGTATCAAAGCCATCCATTTCGGATAGGATTTGATTCAAGGTCTGCTCTCTTTCATCGTGTCCGCCACCTAGGCCGGCGCCACGGTGTCGGCCTACGGCATCAATCTCATCTACAAAAACTATGCATGGTGTATTACGTTTAGCTTGTTCAAACAAATCTCTGACTCTAGCAGCTCCAACACCTACAAACATTTCGACAAATTCACTGCCGCTGATAGAGTAGAAAGGCACCTTAGCTTCCCCAGCTATCGCTTTAGCCAGTAAGGTCTTGCCTGTCCCCGGCGGCCCTACCAGGAGCACACCCCGGGGTATGCGGCCACCTAAGGCACGGAATTTGTCGGGGGACTTGAGGAATTCCACTACCTCTTGAACCTCCTCCTTCGCTTCGTCAGTTCCAGCGACATCGGCGAAGGTTACGTCGGACTTGTTGCCAGAATTAAGCCGTGCTCGGCTTCTA
>JREQ01003716.1_pt1 | contig 12583 bp, 10 predicted proteins | sample 210151 | NCBI WGS metagenome assembly JREQ01 (sample SAMN03019617, study PRJNA260268) | marine sediment metagenome | biome: Marine; feature: Sediment; material: Clay; isolation source: clay from marine sediments 31 meters below sea floor depth collected from... | place: New Zealand: Canterbury... | reverse complement strand
GTTATCGTATCTAGTAAGTTAAGAGTTTTTAGAATATAATATAAGGCAATTAAAAGGGTAATTGCTGGAAAAGCATGAAGAACAAGAGTGGAAGCCAACAAAAAGGACCTTCCTGGAAATTTCATTCGAGAGATTACATAGCCAGCCAAAGTAGAAACCGATACTACTATTATAGTTACTCCAAAACCAAGATAAAGAGTATTAAATAAAATAGGCCATATGTTTGGCCAGTCAGGATTTTCGGGAAAAGGATTTTCCCAGAGAAAGCGCCAACTTTTCAGGGAAAAGCCTTTAGGAATAATTCCATAAACTAATTCTCCACTAAATGAACCGGCAAAAAGCCAGAAGTAACCCAAAACAATTCCAACTGAAATTATAGTTAAAAAGATAAAAATTCCAATCTCTCGAAAATTAACCCTTCTTTTTCTTCTATTTATTATCTCATTATTAGATTTTTTAAACATAAATTATTCTCCATTAAATAACTTCAATTTTGGGTTCTTCCACCATCTCTTTAAATTTAAATATTCTCCAACAAAATATAGAGAAAATAATTCCCACAATTACCAATATTGTAGCCAACGCTGCTCCATAACCAAACTCATAGGTTCCTGCATAAGAACTAAAAGCCACCTTGTAAGAGTATAAAGACCAAACGGTTGACTTGAAATATGGACCACCTTCGGTAATTAATAATATATATTCATAGGAAGTTAATAAAGAGAGAGTTTGATAGGCAGTTATAAAAGCTACAGGCCAACGAATCATAGGTAAAACTATATAACCTATCTCTTGCAACCAGGACGCCCCATCAACCCTGGCAGCCCACAAGTAATCTTTAGAAATCGATTTTATAGCTGAAGCAAAAATTACCATTCCCATTGAAGCACCAATAAAACCATTAGTAATAATAATTACTCCCCAAGGAAAATTTGATATCCAGGGCATATAATCATATCCTAAGAATGAATTTAGTAACCCCTCCTTCATAGGAGATAAGATCCAAAGCCAAATGACTCCGTAAACTACAGGGGGTGTAAATCGAGGTAAAAGCCAGATAGTCCTAAAAAATATACCATTCTTTTCTCTTATACTGGTAGTTAATATAGCCAAAATCAAACCAAAAGTAACATTGAAAATTAATAATGTTCCAAAGGTATAAACAAAGGTAGTTAATATTATTTTTGTTACCAAAGGATCAATAAGCATCTTAAAGTAATTATACAGACCAACAAAGTTCCACTGAAAACGATAGTCCATATTAGTAAAACCCATAATAGTGGTCATAATAGCGGGGGTAATAAAGAAGATTGCAGTAAATAATATAGCTGGTAATAGGAATAAAAAAATCTTTAAATATCCACCTCTACCCAATAGTTTTCTCCTTATTTTAACTATAAAAGATACACAGAGAGACCTTCGAATTTAAAGAAGGTCCCTCTGTAGGTATCTATTATTCTTCTTTACTATTTCACAATTACTTGATCACCTAATTCTGATTTCATTCTATCTACCCAGAATTTTAATGCATTTTCGGGGCTAACTTCGCCTGTCTCTATCCCAGCAATTGCTTCAAACAGAGTTTCCCAATAGAATGGAGCTTTTGCATGATTGGGGGCAAAACGTGTGTATCTTAAAACTCCAGTAATTGTTTTTACATATTCATTCTTTGCATATGGTGCGAAAGCTAATTGAGATTCTCTAATTGCCAGATGCCCACTTCCCAATGCATGTTTAGTATTAAGATCAATACTAGAAGCTAAAGTAACTATTAAGAAAGCCAGATCTTTATGTGGGGAAGTCTTCGTAATAAAATGGACTATAGGATGAGATACTGATACAGGTTTTCCACCTTTAACTGCTGCTGGTATAGGGAACCAACCTATATTCTCCCATTCCTCTTTTTCTGACAGATTGTATGGGTCTCTTTGCCATTCAGCCCAGTTCCAAGAGCCACCAGTAAGGAAAATTCCGATTTCACCCTTTGTCCAGGTGGTATGAATATCCCTCCAGGCAATCTGAGACATGGCATCCGGAGTTAATTCTAAATCAACTAATTTCTTTATGTAATTTAAAACTTTCAGAGTTGCCTCTTTATCTACTATTAGTTTTCCTGTATCTGGATCGGAGATTTCTCCACCATAAGAGAAAATAAACTGGAACCAATCAGTCCCCGGAGTAGGACGATGCCAGATAGCATGCCTTTTTTCCACTATCTTCGCCTCTATCATTTCTTTCCCTAATTGGGCTAAATCATCAAGGGTAAATTCTCCTCTTTCTACTCTTTTTGGTAGATTCGCAATTTCTTCTTCACTCCAACCTAATGCCCGCAATTTATCTTTCCGGAACCAGGTTATTCTACATTCAGTATCCTGAGGAACCCCCCATATTTTTCCTTTAAATTTTGAGCAGTTCCAAAGAGCTGGGAAAAAGTCTTCATATACTTCAGGATATTTTGCAATATAATCATCCAAAGGTATTATATAGTCAGCCATAGCATAAGGTCCGATATCTTCATGTCCGGTTACAATTATATCTGCAATTTTTTCTGGATCTTTACTTTGTAATGCTAACAGATTGCTAAGTTTAAAGTCAGCCCACTTAGTAGTACAGAAAGTAGCATCCATTTTTACTCTTATATTTGCGCCTATTGCCTCTAGATATTTATTCAAGCGAGCTGTTGCTTCTTCTAAATTAGTCTTTCGAGTAATAGAGGGATCATCTGGTCCAACCGTCCAGGCCTTAATAGTAATAGTTTTAACTTCTTCCTGAGCCAGTGCAATACTTACTAAACCCATTGCAATAATTACTACTAATATAAAACTAATCAAACTTTTTAAGAATTTCATTTTTCTTCCTCCTTATAGATTTGAAAAAATTTTCTTAAAACGTAAACTGTATAAATTTTACTTTCTACCACCTCCCTATAAATTTATTTGCCATTTCAACACTCTCCATCTTTTTAATTTCGTGAATGGCAGTAATATTTAATTTAACAACAGTGATCTTTCTGTATTTTTATCGAAAAGATGAATCTTATTTGTATTAAAGTGTAATTTAACGCTTTCGCCCATCTTTTTTGTAAATGGGGGAGCTGTAAGCACCTTAATCTGCAAATTCCCAAGTTTTACAGTTACTAAAACTTGCATTCCCATAGGTTCAATCACGTAAACTTCCCCCTCTTCCCCCTTTTTGTGGTCAATCTTTATATCCTCTGGCCTGATACCCAATACTATTTCATTATCTCGAGAACGAGATTGAATAAGCTTACCAATCTTTGAGGGAATTTCAATAGTAATATCTTCATTCTTTAAAAGAAATTTTTCTCCTGCTTGTTCCAGAAAAACATCAATAAAGCTCATGGGGGGGCTACCTATAAAACCTGCCACAAACAAATTCTCCGGTCGATTATATAGTTCATCTGATGAACTATATTGTTGAAGTTCCCCTAACTCTAACAAAGCTATTTTATCAGACATAGTCATAGCCTCTACCTGATCATGAGTTACAAAAATTGTGGTAATCCCCAATCTTCTCTGTAACCTTTTAAGCTCTGCTCTCATCAAGGCTCTAAGTTTGGCATCTAAATTAGATAGGGGTTCATCTAAAAGTAAAATATCTGGCTTCTTAATTAAAGCTCGACAAAGAGCCACTCTTTGTTGTTGTCCTCCTGAAAGTTGAGCAGGTTTTCTATCTAATAATTCTTCTATTTGAACTAATTTAGCCACTTCCTTGGCTCTTCTTTCTCTCTCTTCCCTAGGAGTTTTTCGTAATTTTAAAGGAAATACTATATTATCTAATACAGTCATATGAGGATAAAGGGCATAACTTTGAAAGACCATGCCAATTTTTCTATCTTTGGGTAAAACTTCATTTACAATCTTCTCTCCGAAATAAATATCTCCAGTAGTTGGCTTGTAGATTCCAGCTATCATAAGCAGAGTGGTGGTCTTTCCACATCCTGAAGGTCCAAGTAAAGCTACAAACTCACCATCATTTATCTCGAGGTTAAAATTAGTTACTGCTATTACTTTCCCAAAGTGTTTACTTAAATTTTTAAGACTTACTTCCATTTTTTTAGCCAATCTCCTTATTATTTTTATGCCTTGTTTATATTAAAAAATTATATTAACTTTATGTATTCGATTGCATAAATTAATTAAAATCAACTATTCAAAACTTCTTATCTAAAAAATTATTTTTGCTCACAAGAATAAAAGAAGAGCGACAAAATCCTCTATCTCGTAGTTTAACTATACGACATTACTTTTAAAAAATCCTGCTTTTATTTTAAAAAATTTTACTTTTTTTTATAAAAAATTAGTATTCTTCTTATATTCTCTGTATTCATAAAAAAAGCAATGATAAACAAAATCAAAGCTGGTTGATTTATTAAGATCCCTATAAATATAATACCTATTCGGACATCACGACCTATTCTAAAATAGTGCTTTCCTGGGCCAAGTTTTTTCTTCATTAGACCATCATATTTATCAGCAGTATAGCTATTCATAAAGGTACCGATAAGGGCCAAAAATCCCATTAACAGATATAAGAAATTTTCACCAGGAAAATATACATAATAAGTTAGGCCAAATAAAAGAAAGGCATCTGAATAACGGTCTAAGACTGCATCATACCACCCTCCAAACTCTGATACTTGAAACTTTAATCGGGCAATCTCCCCATCGCAACCATCAATGATGGAAGATAGTTGGGCTAATATTCCACCAGTTAATAAATTAACATACCCCCCTAAAAAGAAAAAAAGGACACCAATCATAGAAAGGACAAAAGAAAAGAAGGAAATCTGGTTGGGAGTAATACATTTCTTTAAGAGATATTTAGAAATTCGAGTAGAGATAGGACGGTTTAAGTGCCTGGATATAGGACCATCAGAAGTTTTTTTTAAATTAGCCAAAAGAATATTTTCTGCCTTCTCAAATGCCTTTTCATCATCTACATCAATCCAATAGCTCTCCTTAATGTCAAAGACTTTTGCCTTTTTCTGTTTAGCTAATATCTTTATTCCTGCTGAAAGAGAGGTTTCACCATGGGCTGAACTTTCTTCTAAAGCCTCAAATATTGCTGGAGAACAGAGAAAGATTCCGGTATCATAAGCATTATATTCTTCAATATTCTTTCCTATATTTATAATTCTATTTTTATCATCAACTAAAACTTTAGTAACATCATCAACATCGACAATTTTATTCTCAAGGTTATAATCTACTGCCAGTACAACTTCTCCATCAGCAACCTTCTCCTGTAGCAATTCTGTTAGTATAGATTCATTAAAGATATGGTCACTCATAAGCAGAATAAAATTTTCATCTATTTCCCCTTTTGCCTTAAGAACAGAAATTCCATTTTCTTTTTCCCATTGGTTATTTATAAGATGGGTTATTTTTAAGTCTCTGTTCTGGGCAAATTGGTCAAGGTGCTTTCTTAGCTTTTCTCCATTATATCCAGTTACCACATAAAAATCAGATAAACCTGCTTCCTTAGCGGTTAATATTACTCTCTCGATAAGGGGCAATCTTAAAAGAGGAACCAGGGGTTTGGAGTCGCCTCTGCTGGATAATCTACTTCCTTCTCCGGCAGCGATAATCAGACATTTCATCTTTAATCATCTCTTTTTTGTAGGAATAGTAAAATTCTCTGTTAAATTAATTTAATTATAGTTAGTTTTGCTCCTCTCGGTCTTTAGGTTAATAATTAATTTTTTTAAAATTAGAAATGAAAAAAAATCTATTATAATATTATCATAGCTGTACGTATAGGTCAAATATCAAATAAAGTTTGAAAAATAGGCAAAAACTTTTAAAAATGGTATTATAATAAAAATAAAGCTATAAAATTATCAGTTATTAATTAGAAAATTATAACCAGAATAAGTTCTAAAAAGGAGGAAAAGCTCTACTTCACTCCATTATGATTGAAATTATTCCTGAGCTATAAGAATTTTAAATGAAAATTAAAGAACTTTTAGATACATTGGACAAAATTGCCCCTTTTTCCTTACAGGAAAGCTATGATAATAGCGGGGTTCAATTTGCGGATTTAGATATGAACATTGTTAATATTTTATTGTCCTTAGACCTAACTGAAGAAGTATTAGGTGAGGCGATAAAAAACGGTGTCAATGTTATTTTAACTCACCATCCTATCCTATTTTCTACCTTAAAACAGATTACCAAACAGAATAAGCCCTTACTTTTTAAAGCCATTATCCATAAAATAAATCTTGTGGCTATGCATACCAATTTTGACCTGGCAGAAAATGGATTAAATGATTATGTGGGGAATTTGTTGGGAATTAAGAAAATTGCTCCTTTAGAAAGAAGCTCTGAAAAAGCCTTTAAATTTGCTGTCTATGTGCCTATTCAATATGCGGGCCGAGTAAGGCAGGCAATCTTTGAAGCCGGGGCAGGTAAGATAGGTAATTATACTGAAACATCTTTTAATATTACCGGAAAAGGAACTTTTAAACCTATGGAAGGAACTAGCCCTTTCATCGGAAAAATAGGAGAAAGAGAAGAAGTCCAGGAGATAAAAATTGAAACTGTGGTAGCAGAAAGAGATTTGGATTCAGTTATACAAGCTATGAAAGATAATCATCCTTACGAAGAGCCCGCTTATGATGTCTATGAACTTTTCACGGAGCCAACTTCCGGGATTGGTCTGCTGGGGGAAATAGATGATAGTTTAAAATTAATGGAATTTTCTTGCTGGGCAAAAGAAAAACTCCGTGCAAAATATGTTAGACTAATTAAATCTAATAATCAGAAAATAAAGAAAATTGCTTTGTGTACGGGAGCAGGAGGTTCTCTTCTGGAGCAACTTAGCAATAAGAATGTTGATTTATATATAACTGGAGATATCACTTATCATAGTGCGCTTCGGGCAAAAGAATTAGGATTAAATGTTTTAGACATAGAACATTTTGAAACCGAAAAATTCTTTGTTGAAGCCCTCTATGATAAACTGGTAGAATTTAAAATTCCCAAAAAAACCTTATTCAAAAGCAAGAAAATAAAATCTCCCTATCAACTGTTGTAAATTAGAATCAGGAGGATAAAATATGAAGTTTAAAAAAATTGGAAGTAAATGGATAGTAAGAATCGATAAAGGAGAAGAAATTGTTGAAACTTTGAAACAGTTTTGCAAAGAAAATAAAATAAAGCTAGGCACAATTAGCGGAATTGGAGCTACTAATAGAGTAACCATCGGACTTTTTGAAACCAAGAGTAAACAATATCACTCCCAGGAATTAATGGGAGACTACGAAATTACTAATTTATCCGGAAATATCTCTACCATGAATGATGAAACATATCTTCACCTGCATATTAGTTTAGCTGATTCAAAATATAATGCCTATGGAGGGCATTTAAATTCTGCGGTTATTAGCGGCACTGGCGAAATTATAATTGAAGAGATTGAGGATATAATAGGAAGAGAGTTTAATGAAGAAGTAGGATTAAATCTCTTATTTCAATAAAAAATAAAATTATGTAGAGACAGACTTTATGTCTGCCCTTGTTATCATTTAAAAACAGTAAAAACTCTATGAAGTATATTTATTGTAACAGATAATTTCTGATAAAGATTTTCTTCCGGTCTTGCTCCCTAATTCCTTGGGATATCCTAGCGGCATTAAGGCAACAACCCGTACATCTTCGGGGACACCTAAAATCTCTTTGACCTGATCCTGGTAGAAGGCACCAATCCAGCAAGTCCCTAATCCTAAAGAAGCTGCCTCCAAGCTCATATGGTCTAGGGCAATAGCTAAATCGATAGGATAACTGTGCTCCCCATTGCTCATTATATGCTCAAGATTAGTACCACACCCTGCTATAACTACCGGTGCCTTTCCTACAAATTCTTGATTCTTACAAGCAGGAATTAATTTCTTCCTTAAATCCTCATCTTTAACTACAATAAATTTCCAGTGCTGCTTGTTATTAGCTGACGGGGCTAACCTACCCGCTTCTAAAATTTGCTGTAATATATCTTCTGGAATTTCTTTGTCCTGATAACTTCTAACACTCTGTCTTTTTTTAATTGCCTCTAAGACCATTTTGTTTCCTCCTTCAAATTTTAATACGGGTTTGATAAATCAAACCCCTACATTTCTTGGTCTGCGTTTTTATTGATCTTTTTAATCCAATTTTTTCAAATCTTCTGTTTCTAATGAATCTTCCAGATTATCCAGCTCTTTTAATTCATCTAGTGATTCGGAATTTTCTAAAATCTTTTTCTTTTCTTCTTTTTTCACTTTTACTTCTCCCTTCTCTAAACTCTTTTTACTTTTTTCATAATACCAAAATATTTCTTATATTTCTTAAAAAAATAGCAATATTTTTAATAATTTTTAATATGTTTTATACCAGCTCTATCAAATAGGAATTTTTCGATATGGCATTGCCTTTCTGGTCTTTCAACTTCAGTTCAATAATGTAATCTCCTTTTTCTTTCATATCTAAATTCTCAACTTGCTTTAACATCGAAAGACAAGAGATATATTTTACATTATCAGCAGGTAGATTTCCTATTTTTATCTCCTCTTCCATTACCACTTTCTTTTCTTTTAATAAGCTTATTTTAACACACATATTTTTATATTGCTTAAGATAGTCATTAACTATCCAGATTTCAGGAAATCCAAAATGTAATACATCCACATTCAGCCTTTCCCTATCTAAATCCATCCCAATTAACACCGGTTGATAAGCAATTTTTAAAGTATAATATCCTTTTTTGGGTCTTCGGGAGTAATCTACCACGCTCCAGGTTATTGCATTCCAATTATCTACGAACATAAATTGAAATATTCCAGTTACTTTAGAATATTTATTCTTTCGATAATTTTCTATAGCATATTTTAACAATTTTGATTGATAGTCCTGACTATTTTTTATGAAGTCTTCGATGGAATTACCCATATCTATTTTGGCCACATTGAAGGTAGTATCATATTGAAAATCGTGATAGGCCCATACTGACCACTGGGGTGGCCATAGTTCATCCTCTTTCATCATTTCTCGCATCGTCTCCACATTGGGAAGGGCTTGGGCCCCAAATTCACTAATAAATGGTGCGCCTGGAACAGAATGAAATTCGAAGTAATTGTTTTGGTACCAACCCGGATAAGGATGATAGGCAAAATCAGAGGCAATATCGATATATCTAGTAGAATCTTTTGCCTTTGCAACTAAATATAATAATGGATCGAGTGTGTGCCTATTAACGCTCGGTTCGTTCTGGCAGCACCAAACACATATGCTAGGATGATTGTAAAACTGATCTATCATATCCTCAATCTGATTAACAGCATTCTGAGCAAACTCATCAGTCTCCTTATAACTCCATTGAAGAGAAAAATCCTGCCAGACTAATATCCCCGCTTCATCGCAAGCTTCATAAAATTCCTGGCGATTAACATGAGCATGAACTCTTACCGCATTTATATTAGCTTCTTTTAACATCTTTATATCCCGAGAAATCATTTCGCTGTTGTATTCGCTTAGCCATTGGGTGGGGATGAAATTTGTACCACGAGGGAAGAACCGCTCATTATTTAGATACCAGTTCCATTTGTGGTCTATCTTTATTTCTCTTATACCAAATCGTACTGAATCTTCATCTAATCTTTCTTTTGCTGAATTCAAAATCTTACATCTCAAATTATACAAATATGGTTTCACTCTATCCCACGTCGTCCATAGTTTGGGTTTATTCAGTGTCTTTACTAAATGAATATGGTTTCTGCCTGAGGATAGAAAAATCTTTTTATCGATTTTAAAATTTTCCTTAAACCCGATTCCAGATATTTCCAATATGATCTCTATTTCTTGCGGAGAATCACTATTATTCAATGTTATATCTATATCTAAACGTGCCCGGCCGTCTTTTAGCAGCAAAGGAGATATTTTAATATTTTTATCTAAATGTATTTTGCCCTTCTCCCTGATTAGGATATCATTCCATATACCTCCGGTATTTCTATCCTGCCCATATTCAGGGTCCCAGCTACCGGGGCGGGTATCATGATGATTGAATATCCCTTTTATCAGGTGTTTCTTATTGGGCCAGATATCCACAGACTCGCGAGGTGAATCCACCTCAACTTTGAGAAGATTCTCACCATCTTTCAATATATCAGTTATGGGAAACGAAAATTCTTGAAAATATCCTTCATGTTCTCCGATTAACTTTCCATTCAGTTTCACTTTGCAGAAGTAATCCACTCCTTTAAAGATGAGGTAATAGTCCTTGTCTTTCTTGGTTGATATTTCAAATATCCTTTTGTAATAGACTTTACCACTGTGATTCAATCCCTGTAGATACCAATTAGAAGGAACTTGAATATCACGATATTTTTCTTGCTCATTTAAACGATATTTCCATATACCGTTAAGAAAGTATGTTTTTGAAGTTAAAGACATAAACAAAACACCTCTTTAAATCTTTATTAATTAGTTGCTACCTAAGATTACAGTAACTTCTACTTCTTTATCTTCCTTATTATAAGGGACCAGATTTCCTTTTATCAACTTTCCGTTTATTAGTAAACGCTTAACTCCCTTACTAACCCCATCAGGATTTTTCACTGTAATATAATACTTTACTCCACGGAAGAACCGAATAACCCTGTAACCCTTCCAATTTTTGGGGATACAAGGGTCAATCAACAAACCTTGATAATCAGGTTTAATTCCTAAAATAGCCTGGGTAATAGCTACAAAACTCCAAGCTGCTGTACCAGTAAGCCAGGAGTTTTTAGCTTCACCATAAGTAGGGGCATCTCGACCAGCAATCATCTGAGCGTAAGAAAAGGGTTCGCAACGATAGATTTCTATAAAGTTTTCCTTAGTGCTGGGGCAAATTTGTAAATAATAGTCAAAAGCTTTGTCACCATTTCCTAAAATAGTCTCTGCTATAGAAATCCAGGGATTACTATGGCAAAATATCCCCGCATTTTCTTTGTATCCTGGTGGGTAGGAAGAAATTTCTCCTAAGTTTAAGTAATAGCGGGAATATGCAGGTTGGTGTGAAATAATTCCATGAGGTGTATCAAGATACTTTTCTACCGCCTTCAAGGATTTTCTAGCCCGACCATTTTCTAAACCAACACCTCCCATAATACACCAACCCTGGGATTCAATAAATATCTTTCCTTCTTCGCATTCCTTAGACCCTACTTTATTCCCATAATAGTTGTAAGCTCGTAAAAACCATTCTCCATCCCAACCATGTTCTTCAACTGCTTTCTTGATAAGTTTGTAACCCTTGTTGAGTTCATTAATTTTTTCTTCAATTTCTATCTGATGTAGGAGTAATATTAGCTCCCGGCAAACATAGAGAAACAAACCAGCAATCATTACTGACTCCGCTACTCCTCCATCCACATCCCCAGCCAGTTGAAAACTTTCTCCCGGCACTTTAGAAAAACAATTCAGATTCAGACAATCATTCCAATCGGCATGACCTATAAGAGGGAGATGGTGTGGTCCTAAGTTTTTAAGAGTATACTCTATGGAGAGGTAAAGATGCTCAAGAAGAGTAGCTTTGCTTTCAGGTATGTCTGAATAACCAATTACCTCATCAAGAATTGAAAAATCTCCAGTTTCTTTAATATAAGCACAGGTAGAAATAATAAGCCATAATGGATCATCATTAAATCCTCCGCCTATACTCTTATTCCCCTCCTTAGTCAGCGGCTGATACTGATGAAAGCAACTCCCGTTAGAGAGTTGAACAGCAGCAAGTTCTAGAATTCTCTCCCTTGCTCTTTTTGGAACCATATGCACAAAACCAAGTAAATCTTGATTGGAATCCCGAAAGCCTATCCCACGCCCAATACCTGATTCGTATAAGGAGGCAGAACGAGACATATTAAAAGTTACCATACACTGGTACTGGTTCCAAATATTGACCATACGTTCTATATGTTCATTATCTATTTTTACCTTATATCGACCAAGCAGTTTAGCCCAATATTCTTTTAATTCATTAAATGCTTCATCCACTGCTTGGGTAGTTCTATAAACCTTCAACTTAGTCCATAATGATTCTTTATTGATAACACCAGGACCTGAAAACTTTTTATCTTCTTTATTCTCCATATATCCTAATATAAAATGGAGTATTTTATTCTGCCCCGGTTTGAGGGCAATACTGAGTTGATGGGCACCAACTGGAGCCCAACCATTTGCTAAAGAATTAGTGCATTTTCCTTCAATAACTGCTTTAGGATTTTCAAACCCATTATGAACGCCAATAAAAGCATCGCGGTTAGTATCAAATCCATCTATTTTTTGACTACAGGTAAAGTAGGCATAATGATTCCGCCTTTCTCGATATTCAGTTTTGTGAAAAATAGTATTATTTTCTACTTCTACCTCACCAGTACTAAAATTTCTTTGGAAGTTAGTCATATCATCCATAGCATCCCAAAGGCAAAATTCAATAAATGAGAAAAGAGTTAGCGCTTTTTCCTGATCTGTATGATTAATTAATCTCACCTGCCATATCTCCATGTTTTCTCCAAGGGGCACAAAGTAAGTGACCTCTACTT
>JREQ01003910.1_pt1 | contig 12602 bp, 14 predicted proteins | sample 210151 | NCBI WGS metagenome assembly JREQ01 (sample SAMN03019617, study PRJNA260268) | marine sediment metagenome | biome: Marine; feature: Sediment; material: Clay; isolation source: clay from marine sediments 31 meters below sea floor depth collected from... | place: New Zealand: Canterbury... | reverse complement strand
TCTTTACCGGAATCACTTTGTACTCCCATTTCACCAATTTAGTTACACCTCAACGCTAATAATGTTCAACAAAACAGTAAATATCTTTACTTGGAATGATATTTCTCTTTGTAAATGTTTTCAACTACATCTTGCGCTAACCATTTTATGCGCGCGCACACCTATTGGCCTATTCACGTCGGGACGGGCACCAACGTCAACCATTACTTGCTGTTTGAAAGAGAAGCTGGCTCTTAACCTCCCCTCTTTTTCTAATGTGCACGTGTCAATCCAAAGGATTTAAATATGCCATCAGTCATGCTTAGCGTTCTCACGCAATCGCGCGCTGGGGTCAAAATATGGCTAAGAGAAGTAAGAAAGAGAAGGCTGCAGGTCGGGAAAAGCATAGACAATTGAAAAGGGCTAAGAAGATGCAGAGGAAACAGAAAAAGAACCTTGCGCTTCCTGCAAAACATAGGAAAGGGAAAAAATAGTCTTTCTGTCTATTGTATGTTTTGTGAGACAGTCTGACGAGATTGGCTTGAGCTTTGAGTATCCAAAACATGTTCGTTTTAGATGCGTAAGATGCGCTCGATGCTGCGGTGATGCTAAAGATAAGATTAGGTCGATTCTTCTATTGAAGATCGAGGCTGATCATATCTCAAAGAGGACTTTGATGGATCTTGATGAATTCGCTGAGAAAATCGAAGGTCTTGAACCCTACATTTACCAGATGAGAAAGACTGAGGACGGAAAATGCGTCTTTCTAAAAGATAATTCATGCTCTATCTATCTGATAAGACCGCTAATCTGCAGATTCTATCCCTTCCAGCTCAAGAACTTGGGAAATAATAGTTACGCTTTCGCCTACACAGATGAATGTCCAGGTATTGGAGAGGGCCCCCAACTCAAAAGAGACTTTTTTGAAAGGTTTTTTGGTAAGTTCATTGGATTGATGAGAGAAAATATTCAAGCAAGTTAAGCTGAAGCGAATCTACGACAGGGCTAACCTCAAAGTGTTAGCCTAACCTCCCCTTTTTTTCTGCGTATTGCGCGCATGCTGCAATTATCCGGTAAGCTTGGAGATAGTTTTCCGCGAATTTCTCGGCGTATTTCTCTATGCCTCTTTGCGCATCTGCAAAGTTTCTAAGATGATGATAAAACTCATGAAGAATTGCACGTGGATGATAAAGAACCTCCCTACAAGAAACATGAATCGTTTGTTTCCTCGCAACATAACACGCCAGTTTCTTTGAGTACCGCTTCGGCATGCCAACCTCAAGTTTTGGCTTCGCAACTCTATAACGCCGACTCAGCAGTTCAAGAGCTTCCTCAGTGTCCTTGGAAAGAATCAAGCTAACAACTTTCGCTTTAAACAATAGGTCAGCAGTTAGTGTATTTGACAATGCATATTCCTGGCGGCATGCGCCCGTTTTTTCTTTCTTACCAACCGTGCTTGATTGTCGAAGGCGGGGTCCCTTTCCTCTTCCGTTTTTCATGTTTCTCGGAACGCTTAAACTTATTTATTTTAACAACACCGCTTTCCAGTGCAACCCAATACTTGTTCATTAGATTTCGACGGTAAACAAATTTGTTTACCAATCTCTTCAGCTCTTTTGGGGGTAAGTTTTCAGAATCTACCAACACCGTATTGCCACTTGAAGTGATATCAACTTTGAGTTTCGCACGCAAGAAATCGGACAGAGTTTCTTTTTCATTCTCCAATTCACCCAAATCCACTCTTAACTTCCTCTTTCTCCTCCGGAACAAATCACTCAACCTCTACCGAAAGAAGAGCCATTCCCACTTAAATGATGCGCGCGCAAAAATATGCGTGCATTTTTATCTTTGTTTACATTATTCTATTTTGCCGGATGACGAGAAGGCATTAGGTTGACATATTAGGATGAAATTTCAGAGTTACTCCGACGGCAAAGACTTGTGCGCGAATAATGAAAAAGAAGAAATTGAAAAGGTTGCAAGTTGCTACTCTAATATGCTAACCTTTGGACATCATTGCGCGCGCAATTAGCTTGTTTTGGGCTTAAAAACTTGGTATATCGCGCGCTATCCGCTTGTATAGTCGGTGAGGCTCTTTTGAAAACTTCCCTCTTTCAATCCTATAACGTATTCTATGACGTCGTCGGGTTTCTTAAACCTCAGATCTATCAGGTTGTCGAAGCCCCAGCCCGAACACTTTATGCTGGAAATTATTGAAGCAACACTGATGGACTTCATCAAGTCTTCAGTCAAGTCGTATGTAGCCAAGAAGGCTCCACACCATGCGTCTCCAGCTCCTGTTGTGTCAACGACTTTTTCAACAGGGATGTTTAAGGCAGGAACCATTTGTATTCCCCTGTTCTTTTCATTTATTATGGCTCCAAGTTGTCCCAACGTAACTATCAACATTTTTGCGTCCAAGAGTCTCAAAGCCGTTGAAATAGAATCAGTTTGCGTAAGGGCCTTAACCTCTGAATCGTTTAGTATGAAGAAGTCGGCCATTGAAGCCAGATGCCTGAGGATTCCTCTGTTTTTCCGACTTTCTTTTAAATAACCTATCCACGTGTTAATCGAAACTTTCGCCCTCGGCGACGCATCGGTGATTTCCTTAAGGATTTTGGCAACCTTTGCAGGTTTCATAGGAGACATGTGGACGATGGCGTTTGGTTCGAGCTCTTTGACTAAAGCGGCTAGAGAGCTGACTTTTGGACTAGCGCCCCACCTAGTTTTGACGTATCTGGCCTCCCACCGGTCATCGTATCTGATGTGAAATTTTGTAGACGGCATATTATACACTTTTACGTGGCTATCCCCTATTTTCTTCAAGGCATCTGGGAACTGGTAATCCCTTCCAACAGCTGACACTAAGGTGACATTCGTTGACAACGTCCTAGCCGCCACTGCAGCGTACAGCGCTGCGCCTCCTGGCTGAACCCTCGCGCCATGGACGTTTTCGACTTTGTCAACGGAAACGTGGCCAACAAATACAAGTCTATGGGCCAATGCTGCGTCTCCTATCGTGCATGTCCTAAAGGTTTAGGATGCTTCTGAGCTGAGAAATAAAGGCTCCTTCGTCTTCAGCGATTCGCTTTTTCACTTCTTTCCACGCTGCTGGACAGTTCTTGTACTCCACCCCTACCATGTTGTGAATGATTTGATCGATTTGCCTCTTGTTTTCTTTGGTGACTTTGATTCCAATTTTCTCGAAAGTATCGTGGATGTGCCTGAAGTAGCATGTCATAGACTTACCTCAGCAATAGTTTGTGCAGTGCCTTGAATAAAAGTCTAACAGATCGTGGCATGTTATCTTGGCTAGGTCCAGTAGTTACTTTGAATTCTGTAACAATTTTATTTAAGAGAGCTTAGAATAAGGGAAATGGTGACTACCTTATGGGAATCGACGAGATTAAGAAAATTTGCGTTGTGGGTGCTGGTACCATGGGGCATCAGATCGCCCTCCAATGCGCAGTCCACAACCACGAAGTGAGTCTAGTTGACATTTCGAAAGAGGCTTTAGTCCGGGCTCAGGAAGAAATTAGAAAAATTCTGAAAGAGAGAGTTAGCCTTAAAGAAATCTCCTCTGATTCTATGCAAAAAACGCTTTCACGGATCAGTTACACCACCGATCTCGAAAAGGCGGCTGGAGACGCTGACTTCGTCATTGAGGCTGTCCCGGAGAATGTGGAAATAAAACGCCAGGTTTTCAGTCAACTGGATCGCATCTGCCCTTCCCATGCTATTCTTGCAACTAACAGCTCTTCGATAAAGGGTTCCCTCTTGGTCGACGCCACAAAACGTCCTGAAAAAATGGTGAACACGCATTTCCTCAATCCTGTTTGGGTTAGACCCCTAGTTGAGGTTATGGGTTCGACTGGCACCTCCGAGGAAACTATCAAAACCACGGTGGAGTTGGGTAAACGCATCGGCTTGACTCCCATTGTCGTAAATGGGGAAGTTACAGGCTACATTTTCAACCGGTTGTGGAGGGCCATAAAGAAGGCGGCGCTACACATTGTGGACAAGGGGTACGCCTCCGTTGAAGACGTAGACCGCGCCTTCATGATAGGCATTCCAGCTCCTATGGGGCCGTTCAAGGCCATGGACGCGATTGGATTGGACGTGATCCTCGCCATAGAAGAGCAATGGTATAAAGAGAGCGGAGACGAAAGCGACAAGCCGCCGAAAATCTTGGTGGAAAAGGTGAAGAAGGGAGAGTTGGGGGTCAAGACGGGCAAGGGCTTCTATCAATACCCGAACCCCAGCTTCAAAAAACCCGGCTGGCTGAAAGGAGAGCCAGAGAGAAAATCTTAAAATCATTATGCGTCCGCAATGTCACTTTACCCGCGGAATCGAAGCCGTAACCTTAATTCCCTTCCTGAGACTTCGAGTTATAAGACAGCCTCTCTCCACAATTGCCTTACACCTCTCGAAGGCAATGAGGTCCTCGTCAGGAACCTCCACCTGAACCTGAAGGCCAATTTCATCAACGAAATCTCGACCAGACTCATCCTTGGCCATCGTCACCTCCGCTTTTGAACTGAGGGCGCCCACGTTGACACGGGTCTTTTGGAGGAGGGTGAACAACCAACCAGTCGTGCAATATACGACTGATGCCGCTAGAAGCTTGCGGCTTACTCCTTCCATTTGTTCCGGGGAGACTCGCGACCCGGCGATGACTAGGTCGTCAACTGCTCCGTGCGCAAATTTCACCTTAAAATCTAGGTCCCCCAGATATTCCAGTTCAACGCCAGCCTTCTCCATCTCTCATCCACCATTATAGAGGCTACACCCACTCTAACTATAAGACTTTACGTAAAGATAGCGAAATAGCTGTAGTTGCCCCGAATCCAAGCCTAAGAAAAGCTAAATGCAACTATTACGGCGGCTAAGAACTTTTCTCAACTAGCAAAGGTTTCTTTTAGGTAATCATCTAAGGATTCGCCAGCAATAACTTCTATGTTGTAGTCCCTTGGATCTATCGAATGCTTATAATTCTTAGCTGGAACGATGACTCTCTTGAATCCCCACATTTCAGCCGCTTTAATCTTTTCGTGCAGTCCGCCAACAGCCGTTACTTGTATAATGTCGTCCACGCCGACGTTGATTTCTCCTGTTACGGCAACGTCTTGTCGAATGGGCTTTCCTTCAATCAATGAACAAAGAAGAATCGTCATGGTGACGCCGGCGCTTGGTCCGTCAACTCCGTAGGCTTGAGCGAAATCTATGTGTGTAAAATATTCTTGGGCAATGTCGGCGCCATACTTCTGCAGGATAACGCTTCTTACTTTCGCCACGCTATCTGCTATGAACTGCTCTTTTCCTTCCTTAGCTATGCCCGTGACTTTGTAGTATCCTTTTAAGGGATTTCCGTGTCTTTTGTTGCGCTTTTCTAGGAAGCCCTTGACGGTTAAGACGTTGCCAGTCATTTCTCCGCTGTAGGGGTCCTTGACAACGGCAAGTCCGTAGATTTGTCCGAGCTTCGCTCCCTCCGGCCTAATCTCAAGAAGTTTTCCTCTTTCGCTCATTTGGTGTTCCAGTATTTGCTTCTGAATGGTCTTGCAATGCTTCTCTATAGCTTCTTTAACATACCTTCTTTCAACCAACTGTAAACCTTCACTCATTGCCAACGTGGCAGCAGTTTTTATGATGGCTATCATGGGTCGGAACTTCGTGGTTAAACCATCTTTCTTGTTGCTTCGCCTACGCCCCTCGTCAATTATTTCTTCGCATGCCTCCCTAGTGAATGGAATTAAACGGAACCGCGAAACCTCCTGAGCAATAAACTGAACGTATTTGCGACGGTTTTCAACCGTATTCGGCATGTCATTGTTCATTCTAACAACTTTCCCGTAGCCATAGATTCTGTCCATGAGTGCTGGGTGAACCTGTCCAATGCTATCGAAGTTTCCAGCACCGACCAAAAAGCTCATACATGGCACGGGCTCCGTTGCCACAGCCATTGCAGCGGTTCCGCCAGCATCGCTCCATCGGCTTCTCAGGGTTATGGGCAATTGACCGTCTTCCAGAACCGTCAGCAGCGTGATGGCTTCCCCTGGCTTCAAGTTCTTGATCTCATCTATGTAAAGGATGCCAAGATGCGCGCGATGGGCATCTCCAGCGGTTACTCTCTGATGTTCCGGCGTTCCGAGACCACCTGTCTGTAATGGGTCCCAAGCGATGCTTCCAAACAACTGGGCAGAACCGTGACCAGTGGCGTCTATGAAGGGTGCGACCTTCTTTGAGTTGTCAACTATAAGTTTCGGAACTTTCGTCGCCCTTGCTCCGCCAATTCCCTTGGAGCCCCCTAAGACTCCGAAGCGACCAAGAACGGTTACGAGAACCAAAAACATCAGCATCATTCCGGCGGGAAGGAAAGTTGTGCTTCCGATGGATACGAAGGCATCCAACATGAACTTCCAAAAATTGCCTTCATATACCGTTCGAATAGGTTCTCCGAACGCGGTTAGCGCGTTTGCGTCCCAGCGAAGTTTCTCTTGCCATATGTAATAGAAGCCAGCGAACATGAAAATTGAGGATATACCTATGAGCAGGTATATCAGAAATTTAATTCCAATTCTCTGAAGGAACAGCTTCTTTCCTTCTTTCAATTTCTCCTTTAAGATGATCTTTTTTCCTTCGCTGGCGGGATGACAGGAGACTCTTGGTTCGCTGGGAATTATGTCGTTTTGCCAGCAGACTACATCTTGAAGTTGAATGTTTTCTTTCTTATATAACTCGGTCAAGTGAACCGCAAGCGCTCTCCCAATCAAGGACTTGCCGGTTCCAGGGTCTCCAAGCAAAAGGAGGTAGGGTCCGGGAGGGGTAGTTTTCGTGATCAAGGGCTTCTCCTTTTTTGGGTCCTTCCACGCCTCATACCACTTCTCCTTTTTGAGGTACTTGAGTTTATGAACCCACTCTTCCAGACAAAGGTAGCATTCGTTTAACGCCCGTTCTTGCCCAATAACCCATTCGAGGAGGTTCTTGGAAACCGGGTAACCCTTCGTAGATTTGAAGGTTTTCCAGTTCCATTTCTTGCCACGGATAACTTCAGTTTCCTCCCCGAAATGTCCCACATTCACACCTTCCAAATTTTGAGCTACTGCAAACTGGTCTGCGCGCATTTCAACTAGGGCTCAATCTCCCATGATGGAACAAGAATTTCCAGTCAAATTAAGCCTTATTTCGAAGTGAAGAACATAGCGGAAATGGACTGGGTAGAGGCGAATAGTTATCTGAAAAGAATAAAGATTAAGAGTTAGCTGGCAGACTTAGTAGTTACAAACAATAGAGGAATGAACGATGAAGGACGGTATCGCCGTAATAGGTGCAGGAGTGATTGGCGGAGCCATAGTGAAAAGCCTTTTGAAAAGCGGATATGATGGTAAGATTACAGCCACAGAAAAAAGACGAAAAATAGAAAAAATAAAGGAACTAGAAAAGTTAGGGGCAGCCATAACCTGGAATAACAAGAAAGCCGCGAAAGAATCTGACATTGTTTTTATATGCGTTAAGCCAAACGATGTGGAAAATGTTCTGAAAGAAATAAGCAAAGAAATCGAAGGAAAACTGGTGATTTCTACAGCCGCCACGATTCCACTGGGATTTTATAAGAAGATAGCTCCTAAAGCCAGATTCGTTAGGACCATGCCAAATATCGCCGTTTTGGTGCAAGAAGCCTTTACCGCCTACTGTTGCGACGACGACGTAACTCCAGAAGATAAAAGGAAGGTTAAGGAGATTCTAGACGTTATGGGAATCTGTGAAGAGGTTGAAGAGAGACACATGGACGCCGTAACGGCGCTAAGCGGCAGCGCACCAGGATACATTTCCATAATAATAGAAGCCCTCATGTACGCGGGTCTAAAAGTTGGTTTACCCAGAGACCTATCCTTCTATAGTTCAGCGCAGTCAGTTCTTGGAACAGGAAAACTGATCTTAGAAACAGGGGAGCATGCGGCTAAGATAAGAGACATGGTGACGACGCCTGGTGGAACCACCATCGAAGCGATATACGAACTTGAAGGCAGTCAAATCAGACCAGCCCTAATGAGGGCGGTTGAGGCAGCAACCAAAAAATGCGAGAAAATTCGAGAAGCTTGGGGAATCAGCTAGACCTAATCAAGACTTAAATTTCTCTCCACTCCACTATACAATTATGCCAAAAGAAAGAGTTATCGTTCTAATGGGTTCTAAAAGAGATTACGAGTTTGCTTCCCGCATTGGCGATTTTCTCAAAGAAGAACGTTTCCCGGTTGCGTGCGACTACAACGTTGTTTCGGCGCATAGAACTCCCAAAAAACTGCTGGACGACCTACAAGAATACGAAAAAAGCGGGGACAACATTGTCTTAATCACGGTTGCTGGGTTATCCGACGCCCTTTCTGGCGTTGTAGCCGGTTACACAAAATATCCGGTTATAGCCTGTCCCCCAGATTCTGAGAAATATGGGGGGGCCAAATTTTTTTCCTCTGTGGCAACGCCGAAGGGCATAGCGGTTGCCTACATTCCTGAGCCTGAGAATGCTGCTTTTGCGGCTGTGAAGATCCTTGCGCTATCTAACCATTCTTTATATGAAAAAATTGGTCGATACAAACGAAAAATGGAAGAAAGGGTTTATGAGAGTGCCGAGGAGATAAGAAACTCTCCAAATTTATAAGTGAAAGGTTAAAGTAATGGCTTACGATGTTCTACTTCAAACAAATTTGCCTTTCCCTGTTTTTAAGAGCGGAAAAGTTAGGGACGTATACGATGTTGATAAGAGGCTGTTGATTGTTTCCACCGACAGAATTTCGGCTTTTGACGTTGTTTTGCCCAACGGCGTTCCCCACAAGGGAGAGGCGTTAAACAGGCTTTCCGTCTACTGGTTTGACCAAACAAAAAACATAATTCCAAACCACATTTTGGACGTTGTCGATCCGAGAATGGTTTTGGTTAGAAAAGCAGAGCCGATAAAAATAGAATTTGTCATACGAGGCTACCTCTACGGTTCAACTTGGGAAAGATACAGAGAAGGGAAACCAATCTGCGGAATCAAACTGCCTCCAGGATTAAGAAAGGCTGAAAAACTTCCAGAAGCCATTCTGACACCCACCACCAAGGCTGAGGTAGGCCACGACATCGAGATGACAAAGGACGAGGTTGTCAAAAAAATTGGGAGAGATGTGGCAGAAGAAATCGAGGAAACGTGCTTAAGAATCTATGAAAGAGTTTCCAAGAGAGCTGAAGCCAACGGCATAATCGTTGCAGACACCAAAGTTGAATTCGGACTTTATGATGGAGAATTGCTCCTTATCGACGAATTATTCACCTCTGATTCGTCTAGGTTTTGGTCCTCAGAAAAATATGAAGTTGAGAAAGATCAGTTCAGCTTTGACAAGCAATACGTAAGAGACTACCTAAACTCTCTTGATTGGAACAAGCAACCTCCGGCTCCAAGCCTGCCAGATCACATCATTCTTCAAACTTCGAAGAAATATATCGAAGCCTATGAAAGGTTAACCGGACGAAGATTTTGACAAAAGATTAAGTTTTGCCTAAGTACTAATCACTGATCTAGACAATAACTAACATTACCAAAAATGATATAATTCGTCTCCTGATAAAACTGATGTGATGGATATACATGTTAGAGGAACTAGACCTAGTCTTAGGTGTAATATTTGGTGTCACCATCGTAGCCGTAGCTGTCATAACGGTGGTTGTGGCCTTTTACCTCGCCAAGTTTTTTAATGGAACCCCTTTTGAAAAGCCTTGGAAAACACTGTACCTTGTTCCTATTCTTATGGCAGGGGTCGGGATCTGTGAATTATTAGGCGTTAGAGTTATCCGAGTGCGTGCGCTTCTCAGCTTAACGACCTTACTAGTATTTCTTTACAGCCTGCTCTCATTCTATCGTGCGTGGCAACGCACACGTGCGATAGAGGTTTTGAGCCCAGAGAAAACTGCGCATTAAAGCCATGAATTTCCTAGTTCTTTTTCTATTCCTGTGAATAGGACTGTGCCGTGACCCTTGAGTAATTCGTTGCATAGATCCATTGGATTTCTAGCTTTGATTAGCATGTTTTCGTCATAGGCGCAGACGCCGATGATCGGGATGTCGAAGACCCTGTGTAAAGCTCTCTCGTATTCCATCAACCATCCCTTAAATCCTTTTGTTATGGGTTCTTTGTACGCTTTGTCAATCAAGCCCATGGTGGTTGGTACATCAAATTTTCCTTCTACAATGCAAAAATTGTTGTATCCAAGGATGCGTAGGGCACCTGTTTTCTCGTATTTCTCTACCTCAATACCGAATCGTTTCATAGCATCTCTTATTTGGCTTGGGTTCTCCTCCGCGACTATATACACTGCGGCCTCGCCGTTTTCTAATCCGACTTTAAGGTGGTTGAAAAGAACGTTGTACTTGGCTTCTGAAGACTCGCACAGAAATATTGCGTGGTTCCTGGGTCTCAAATGCCTAATAAAGCGTGTCGCCTTTTCGGCAACGGTCTCAGTTTCGACAGTTTTCACGTCCAGAGAAGCGTGCCAAATGCCTTCGAAATTTTTTTGCACAAGCCCGACGAGGTTGTCGTCGTCTGTCCATAGACAGGGATGTTCTCCCATGGGTGCTTCTGTTGAAGTCGCAACTATTGCTTCCTTGTAGTCAACGATTATGTAATGACTTGATAGCTGATCCCTATACTTTAGGTCAAAAGAGGCCCCAGATGATTTGTATTCTTCCATAATCCTCAGAATCCAGTCTTGATGCTCGAATACGTCTAAAATTACCCGAACCTTTACCCCTTTCCTTATGGCTTTCTTAAGTAGCTCAGCGTAATTAGTGAAAATCTGGATGAACTCGTCTATAGACGTGACAATATCAATCTCTCTCTCAGCCTTTTTAACCATAGTCAGTTCTCTATTGGTTATCCCTTCCCTCTGTGAGATCAGGGAGAAATGGGGTTCTTCGGATATTGGCTTCATTTCATATGCCTTGAAATGTTTCAAAAACTCGTCTTTTTTAGTCATTAATGTAGACACTCTTTTGGTGGCGATGTCTTGTTGACGTCTGATCAGAATAGAAAGCGCCTCGTCCACGGGCGTAGCTCTGATTTTGGTTGGTTTTCCTAATATTTTTTCTATCAAACCCATTTTTTCGAGCTTCGGCAACATTCTGTAGACGTCTTCTCGACGCACTTTCGACACTTTTGAAACTTGGCTGACTGTAGCCAACCTCAGTTTAGCTATGGCTGTGTACACCTTTGCCTGGTTATGGGTGAGCCCGAAATCAGATAAAATCTCAGCGTTCTTGTTTAAAGACAGCAACATAGATCACCCCGATTATGAGTTAATATCTTTGTATATCTCAGTCAAATAAATTTAAAACTTTTACCTCCAAATCGCAGTACTGCAAGCGCGCGCATACGTCATGTGCATATTTGGAAAGTCGGTATAACATGTGCGCGTGGTCTGCTGCCTTTGGATTTCTCGCGGTGTTATTGTAATAATTTCAAAACAAAGCGCCGGCTTTGTCATTTTATCTTTTTGGACCACGTATGAAACCAAAAACCTCAGCTATTTGATCTGGAGTTAGAAGGTTCTTTGCTCTTATTGTTCTCTTGCCGTCTTTATAGGTCGTCTCTATACAGTCTTTATAATTTATGCAATTTCCTTTGTAATCTTGTACAAAACCTTTACATGCTCTAAATACGCTGGTACTAATTTCATCTATTACCATTATTTTTCCATCAGACTTTCTTTTTCCTACCTCTATTTTTCCGTCAATTAAATGTAGTTTCCTTCTTGTAAATTCTTCAGAAATTATATCAGCAACCCTTTTTGTCAATGCCTTAACCTCTCCTATTTCTTCGGGTTTCATAACTCCCAGTTCCACTAATGTATCGTCACGCATCAAAATGTCAGGTTCGTTTGGCAAACCCTTTGAATATATTTCTACAAGATTGTTTAAAAAACTACCTGGTTTTTTGTGCGGGTGTCTTCTCCATAAACTTCCATAATAACTTCTTCTAAAAACAACTTCTAAATTATTTAAATTGGCTGAACCTTGAAAATCTTCCGCTTCGTTTTTCAAAGAAAATAACATTGCTGGTTCCACGGTAATTCTTCTCTCGTCTAACTTCTCAATAAAATGGGTTGGAATCCCTTTCTCCTCTAATAAAGAAAAGAAGTATGTTGTAGATTGACAGTCTACTATTCCCTTTCCTGGGATCTCTCCAACCAACGTATCATAACCAGAATCAAACACTACTCTTTCAGTAGGTTCGCCTTTATCTATAACATAACCAGTGGCACTGTCCTTGAAAAGCATAACAAACTTACCAACACGCCCTATCCCATCTTTTTCTTCTATTCTAAAAACGTCTTTTGTTTTTCCTACGTATAGCAGTTCCATATTCGTATCTCCTATGTTACATCCCTTATACTCTTTTCTTTTTCATTGCATCCTTTATTTCTCTTGCTTCTTTAGGGGAGTTGAAGCAAACCCTGCTGCTTCTTTTCCGAATCCCTTCCTCTTTTACTATGTCTTTTACTTCGGTTTTTATGGCTTGCGCGCGCATACGATGAGTCCCAGAGCAGCTTCGAGAAGAGCAAAACTAGACTTAGAAGATGCGAAGGCCGCCACG
>JREQ01003704.1_pt1 | contig 12632 bp, 15 predicted proteins | sample 210151 | NCBI WGS metagenome assembly JREQ01 (sample SAMN03019617, study PRJNA260268) | marine sediment metagenome | biome: Marine; feature: Sediment; material: Clay; isolation source: clay from marine sediments 31 meters below sea floor depth collected from... | place: New Zealand: Canterbury... | reverse complement strand
CTCGTAGGTTTGCAGAGGAGATTATTCTTTATGGCAGGGTTGTGAGGCCTTGGGTTGGTGTTAGCGGTTTGAGTGTTACTCGTGAGATAGCTGCGTATTATGGTTTGCCTGTTGACAGTGGGGTTCTTGTTGCTGAGGTTGTGCCTAGGGGTCCGGCTGACCGTGCTGGTTTGGATAAGGGTGACATAATCGTTGGGTTGGATGATGCTCGCATTCGAAGTGTGGGGGAGTTGCAGAGGAGGGTTCAGAAGAGGAAGATTGGGGACAAGGTTAGGCTTCTGGTTGTTCGGGGTTCTCGGAAGCTGGATGCTGAGTTGGTTTTGGAGAAGACGCCATAAGAGGTGAAGGAGACTAAACGGTTCTGTTTACTCTTCTGGACTTATAGCGCGCGCATTTCAATAGTTTAATTGTAATTTGTAAAAGTGCTACCTGCAGCGCTACATATGTGTTTCGTTTGAGAATTAAAAGGTTTTTTTGTTAGAACCTGATCAAACGGGCACACGGGCAATACTTATATTTTCGAGGCGTTGTTGTTTGCATCGAGCTTGAACAATTAATAACAGAGGGAGAGGTTGATGGCCTATTTAGCACAAACTAAAGGTGGGCAACCCGTTCTTATTTTGAAGGAGGGAGCTTCGAGAAGTAGAGGAAAGGAAGCGCGAAGAAACAACATAATGGCTGCGAGGGTGATTGCTGAAGCCATAAGCAGTACGCTTGGACCACGCGGCATGGACAAAATGTTGGTGAGCGGCATTGGCGACATTACCATAACCAACGATGGGGCGGCAATACTGGGTGAGATAGATGTGCAACATCCGGCGGCGAAGATGATGGTTGAAGTAGCTAAGACTCAAGACGACATGGTGGGAGACGGCACCACAACCGCGGTTGTTTTGTCAGGAGCGTTGTTAAAAAAGGGTGAAGAGCTGTTAGAACAGAATATTCATCCAACGGTAATCGTTGGTGGTTACAGAAAAGCGGCTCAAAAAGCCTTGAAAGTCTTGGTTAAGATAAGCAAAGCTGTGGATTTGGATGACAAAAGATCACTGAAGAAGGTTGCAGTAACATCGATGGGAAGCAAGGCTGTTGGCCCAGCAAGGGAACACTTCGCCGAGATTGTGATCGAAGCTGTAAACCAAATTGCTGAAAAACGTGGAGACAGGTGGATCGCCGACATCGATAACATCCAGATCATAAAGAAAGAGGGAAAAAGCCTTGGAGACACAGAGCTTGTGAAAGGCATGATACTAGATAAAGAAGTTGTACATGCAGGCATGCCCAAGCAGGTCAAAAACGCCAAGATAGCACTAATAGACACTGCGTTAGAAGTTAAGAAGACCGAATTCGACGCTACTATAAGGATACAAGACCCCTCTAAGATGAAAGCGTTCCTAGACCAAGAAACCAACATGCTAAAGGAAATGGTTGACAAAATAGCCAAGAAAGGTGCCAACGTCGTCATCTGCCAAAAAGGCATAGACGATATGGCTCAGCATTTCCTTGCGAAAAAAGGAATCCTAGCGATTCGACGAGCAAAGCAGTCAGATATGGAAAAACTCTCAAGGGCTGCGGGTGGAAGAATCATAGCCAACATCGACGATCTAAAACGAGAAGATCTAGGCTATGCCAAGCTTGTTGAGGAGCGGAAGATCGGAGACGACAAGATGATATTCGTTGAGGGATGCAAGGACCCGAAGTCAGTCTCCATACTCATTCATGCTGGGCTTGAGAGAATGGTTGATGAAGCAGAGCGAGCCATACACGATGGTTTATCTGTAGTAGCCGACGTTGTCGAAAAGAACAGAATTGTTGCAGGAGGTGGAGCTGCAGAGGCTGCGGTGGCCAAAGCACTCCGCGATTACGCAACCAAGATAGGCGGGCGAGAACAGTTGGCAGTAGAGGCATTCGCAGAATCCATGGAGATAATTCCCAACACACTGGCTGAGAATGCTGGTCTAGAAAAGATCGACGTCATTGTTGAATTGAGGGCAGCCCACGAGAAACCTAAAGGACACTTGATGGGTGTCGATGTTTTCACGGGCAAAATCGTTAACATGTACAAGAAAGGGGTTATCGAACCGCTAAGCGTTAAGGAACAGGCCATAAAATCCGCCGTGGAATCCGCGTCGATGATCTTGAGGATCGACGATGTAATATCTGGTGGAAAGACCGAGGTTCCGCCAACTCCTCCTGGCGGCCCAGGTGGCATGCCTCCACAATATTGAGCCTTTCAAATACTTGTTACGCAGTGTCTGTCTGATTTTCTGTCAACTTGCGCAGACAAACTCTACAAAAGCCTTCCACTTGCAGTGTGGGTGTTCTCAGCAATTCGGTGTACATAAGGTCAATCGGTTCTAGGTGGTGACGCAGACCTCTGTTATGTCCTAATCCATGAGCTACCACCTTGCTTGAAGACCATTCGTTGACCCGGAAAAGGGAGACGACCCCAATCTTTTCATCCACGTAATCGTGAACAAGATGAAGTGCCCTTTTGAAATGTCTTCCATCAAAGAAATAGTACACGGCTACTATAGGATCCGGTGTTATTCCCAGCAAGAGGTTCATCAACCTATTGGAGTGTTTTATTTTTTCGATCCTTTTAGTCAACTTTTCAAAAAGAAACGCTCCGAAAGATTCTCCACCAGTCGCTATCGTAACGTCATGCTCCAAAATGAGTTTTGCGAGATATTTGACGTCATCCCATGTTTCTGTCGGAAAATAGCTCGACGCATCTTCAACAATCTTGATTACATCTCGCCCATTCTCAGGTTCAATATTAATCAACAGAACGTCTATAGACCGCATAAATAGTATTCAGGAACGGAAGAATAAAGTGATGATTACGATTCCAGACATATTTCAGAAACAGAAGCCACCCGGTATGCGCAAAGCGCGCGCGATGACAAAGGAGTTCCGCACGATGAAAGCCCTTAGAACGGAACATGTACGAGTTCCAAACATCAGAAATAGGTCAAATAACAACATGGTTGAAAGACTACATGGCACTATCAGGGAAAGAAGCAAAGTTATGAGAGGCTTAGATCACGAGGAATCGGCACAAAAGATGATAGACGGATTCAGAATCTACTACAACTTCATAAGACCACACATGGCATTAAAGGGGAAGACACCAGCAGAAGCTTGTGGAATTGAAATAAAAGGAGAAAACAAGTGGATAACGCTAATCCAGAACGCATGTCAAAACGAACATTGATTTTTTTAATTTCCATAAAAGTGTCAGTTGATTATATATGTGTATGTTTACTTGAAAGGATACCAAGTGGGCAACATGTCAGAAGAAGTGTCAAGTATCAAAGCTTTAGTTGAAGCGTGCTTAAGAAGACTTCTAAAAAGGTATGAAAAAGAGGATCATAAAGAAGACTTTCTGACAGAGAGTGATGTAGCATCATCACTATTCTGTATGTTGAAAGGTGAAATGAAAAAGCGAAATATAGGGGAATTTAGTGTTCATAGCGGATTGAGACCCTACATAGAAGAAAAAGGCTTGAATCTTGTAATCAAGGCTAAAGACTCTCTTTTAGGGGAATGGAAGAAACATGAACCGAAAAATTCTGGTTCAGTAGTAGACATTGTCATAATAAATAAAAAGCGAGAGTATTTTGAAAGAGCCAAAGATGTTTCTCCAAAGAAATATTGGAGACTTGTGACTTACCCTTTAGAAGCTTTCAAGGTTTGCATTGAGGTGAAAATCAGAGTGTTGGGTAACATCAAACGAATTAAGAAAGACATCATAAAACTTCGCAAGATCAGAGAAACTAACAGGAGCTGTCTAGTTTACTTGGTTGTTGTGGATAGAAAAGCTTCGAATAGAAGCAAAGAAAACATCAAGAAATACTGTCACGAGAATGGTGTTCCTTTGTATATCGCCTTTCCATCACATCAGACTTAACAGTATTCATAAAGCAAAATATGTATACAAGATTGTATCAATAGATCTTTGGTGAAATGTCTATATGGTTGAAGTCTATGAAGAGGTTGAAAATTCGGATTTTAAGGGTACAATAATTGACATAGAGACAATTGGAGATTTTGACTATAGTTACTTTGATTCCAGAAGATATAGAAATCTATTACCCGTAATTTTTGGTTATGCGACAAATAATGTTTTGAGAATATAGTATGTTGAAGAGAAGAAGGAAATTGGGGATTCGGAACAAAAAATTATTGAAGTTTTACCTAGATTAAAGAAGCCTTTGTACGCTTTTAATTGTGAATTTGAAACTTGTGTTTTATTCCACTCTTGTGGGCAAAACGTCAAATTTGATTGTGAATTAAATCAAGACAAATTTGAAAAGAAAGGAGACGTAGTTAAACTTCTGGGTATTAACTCCTATAAAGATCCCTTTAATGATGACGGTAAACTATGTAAGGAGACATGGTTGCGAGGTGAGATTGAGGATTGTATTCGCCATAATAGAAGTTGTTTGTTGAAAGAGAGGGATATTTTGTTGAAACGGAGTTTTAGAAAACCCGATGATTTTACTTTAGTCTCTATTTAATTCTTAATGATTCTTGATTACAGAATGTTCCATGACAAATAAGTTAACAGGACATCCTATTAGATGTGTCAAATGATACTTTTTTCTATATCTCAACTCCATAACTCATAAATTCATCTTCTAAACTAAAAACAAGTATTAAATAAGGGTATAAGTATTAATATGATTGGAGTGTGGTAATTGTGGCAAGAAAAAGACGACAGAGTATTGGTTCTATAGTTCTTTCTTGCCAAAGGAAAATTCTACGAACAATATTACAAAATGACATTAACAAGAACAAAGAACTCTTTAAAAAGTTAGCTAGGCTATAGAATTATTAGTTAGCTACCTCCTACCTATTTTTATGGTTCTACTTGCTCCCTCAGTAGTTGTCGTTAAGGCAATACATGACACCTTCATCAGGCAATATGGTGTAGCAGGTTATATGTGTGAGGGGATGGTGGAAGGTTGCTTAGAAAGGGCTATGACATACATATTTGAGTTTCAACCATTTCCTAAACTCTTCTTGAAGGCATCTGCATTACTATATTCTTTTATCACATTCCATCCATTTGTTGATGGTAACAAGCGAACAGCTTTTGAGACTACAAAGATATTTTTGCGACTAAATGGATATGAACTCATTGTTGCTCCTGAGGATGGTGTTGATTTCACGAGAGCAATTGCAACACAGAAAATCACAAAAATCGAAGAGATTGCCGAATGGTTGAAGAAACATTCAAGGAGAAAGTTAGGCTATATGCTTTCTAGTTTTCTCTTGAAATTTATGTTACGAAGCTATTCAAAAACACCTAAAGAGAAACTGCACATGATTCCAGAGCAAATTCAACTATTTATACAAACGGTCAAAGTATATCCCGAATAAGTTGGTAAGTGTTCTGAATTACCTCATCAGGAATTAGTTTTCAGTATCCTCATGACAAATAAGTTAACAGTATCCCTTAACCGAAAGGAATTTGAGTTACGCATATATAGTAACATATGCGCATATCTACCTTCAGCATATACTCTCGATGGTGAAATAGAATGGAAAAAAGTGAACTATTTGAGATTTCGAGAAGAAATGCTGAGTGGCTAAAAGAGAATTATGCGCGTTTAAAAAGAGAATATGATAAGCGTTGGGTCATAATACAAGATAAGAGAATTGTTAAAAGTGCAAGCACTTTTGATGAAATAATGAAGGCTGTTAGAGGGCATAACCCAAATAAAATCTTAGTTGAGTATATACAATCGGAACCAGTTGCAATGTTCTTTTAAGGCTTCAATGTTGGTGCTGGGCACTTAAGTTCAAAGGATTAGTTATAAATAGGCAACCAAGAATTCCAGTTCTTTTTGCGCGCGCGCGAACATGTGTGGATAAAAACCGGGTTGAACTTATTTTAGAGGCGAAGAAAATAGAGTAAATGAGTCCCGATGGTTAACAGCCTAGACCAAAAAGCTATAAGTTCCGAAGAGTTAACAGAAGCGACTAAGCTATTCTTCGTAGGGAGTTTTTGTCAGCAGTATTTTTTGTAGTTTTATTTGGAGGACTCCGTTTTTGTATGATGTTTTAGCAGATTTTGGGTCTACTATTGCGGGCAGCTGGAGTTTCTTGTGGTAGCTGTGTTCTTCTGTGTTTACAGAGATTGTTGTTTGGGTTTCTGTGACGTTTACCTTGATGTCTTCCTCTTTTGCGCCTGGCAGTTGGGCGACGATGGTTATTGTTTTGTCTTCTTCGAGGACATCGATTAGGGGTTCTGTTTCTTCTTTTATCTCTCTTATTTGAGCCTTAGAGAGCCGGCGGTTTGGTCTGAGGTTTCCGAATTCTTTGATGATTGGTTTTCCGTCTGGTCCTGTGGTCATTGAGAAGCCGTAGACGTATGGTCCTCTTTTGGTTTTGTTTCTTCTTTTTGAGGTGGGTGGCTGGAAGGCTTGGCGCATCATTTCGTCCATCATGTGTTCTATGCGGTCGAATTCGTCGAATATGTCGCTGAACCATGGGTCACGGCGTTTTTTGCGTTTCCACCAGCGTTCGCTCAAAGCGCTTTCGCCTTCTTCTTTCTGGAATATGGAATAGGCGTTCACGGTGGAATATAAAGTATTACATTCCACTTCTGTGAAATAATACCTCTCCACCTTCTCTTTTAGTTTTATTTTCAATTCCTTTATAATGAATTTAAGAACTTCTGTCATCTAGATATACATGAATTTAAGGGTTAAGCAGTAAGAATTGGATAGTTTTCACAATTGATATTTTTCTGTTAACTTTAAATTTTAAAGCTTCCTTGAAGCTAAAGCTATAAGCCATATGATTACTGCTAAGATAATAAGTAACCAACCATTATTAACAAGATTTTCGTTAGGTGGAATAATTTTGTTACCCTCATAAACCATTAAACTTCCAAACAATGCAAATATTGCACCTATACCATAAGCTACAACCTTGATGTTAATGCCCATTCTTTCACTAGCTTATCATTTTATCACTAGCCTATTATACAGCTGGTAATAAAAATTTTCATGGTTTTTGTTTATAAGTAGTAGAGTGTTTCCACAATTGAATTTCTGTGGATTTTGCATCTAGTGAATGTAACTAACCAGAAGACAAGTTCTTCATACTAAATATCGGAAATTATTTAACTTTTGGAAAGTAAACATAGTTTAAAGGGAATGCAAAATGACAAACTCTCTTGAGCTAAGAGAATATGCTTTGTTGTCAAATGTTCCTGTCATATTTTGTCTATACTACACAAATCAACATGCTATTTTGGGAAGGTGGATATATCAATGGCTTATTGACTTCGCTAGAGAAGCAGATCCTCCAGCCTTTCATCCTTTTACACTTAAGCTTATAAAAGAAAAACTTCCAACATGGGGCAGGCCTCTTCTTGGAAGAAGTGATTATGACCTTTTTCTGGAAGGAGTCTTTGGTCCAGCTAGTGCTCCTGTTATAGATCTAAAGATAGAGGAAGCAATTAAGACGAATAAAGTCCTTTTTTACAATAAAGAGCTGAATCAATGGGAGCTATCTGGTCTTTGAGGTGATATCATTGATTCAACCATTTAATGTAATGATTTGTGCTTCTTCGAAAGGACATCAAGACTTCATAAAATGTGTCAAAAGCATTTGTGAGGATAAAGAATACTCTGTAATTTATGCTCCAGAAGAAAGGCAAGGAAAATTATCAGAGAAATTTACAGGTAGTTTGCCAGATGCTGATATTATTCTTATGGACGTATCACCAGAAGAATTTAAAGATTTAGAGAGCAAGTCATGTTATCTTACAAATCAAGGTGTCCTTATTGAATTTGGATATATAACTGCTACTGAAGAATACTACAATATGCTTTACATTTTTTGTGAGAATAATAAACTGGAAAAAGCACATCCATATGTTAGAAACGAAACCATCCATAAATATACAAAGAGAAATCTAAGAGAGAAAATTATCGAAAATATTGTTGATCGTCGGAAAAAAATACCAGCTGAACTCAGAGAAAAACGAAAACGCCTTAAGAATCTACGAAAAAAAGAATTTAATAGAACTTTGTAATATATACCGTCTTAGGAATATAGTATATTTTGAATATTGGATAGAAGTATTATGTTATTCTTTAAAATTAAGAAAAAAGAGAATGCAATCACTATAAGAAGCGACCAAAGCTTGTATTGACTCAATAAGTTAAGTATAAACATCATTTGAGATGGCATTTCTCGTTTGAACGATAGATTTCCATGCATTTGGAAAACTCTAAATAGTGACTTTGTGCATTTCCCTTTGACTGCTAGACCTGGTTCTGTTGAGGTCATACAAGAATGAAAGAAAACTGGGAATATGCAGATGCCGACACTCAATACCATGTTCATGGGATGCATCTATATCCAGCTAGAATGATTCCTCAAATAGCAAACAGGCTGATAAGAGAAAAATCTTCGAAAGGACAGATGGTCCTAGATCCTTTCTGTGGTAGCGGATCTGTATTAGTTGAAGCCTTGACTCTGGGAAGAAATGCTATAGGGGTAGACATAAATCCTCTTGCTATTATGATCGCAAAGGCGAAAACTACACCTATTCATCCAGGCAAACTTGTCTCCGTTATTGATGGCGTCTTGGAAAATATTCGACAAAAAATACTTCTAAACAGAGAAAAAAAGTATAAGCCTAGCTTCTTTTATTTCAAGAACATCTATCATTGGTTCAAGAAAGATGTAGCCAATGAATTGTCTATAATTAAGGAGTGTATTGACAAAGCTAAAACCGATAGTGCGACTATTCATAACTTCCTAAGAGTATGTTTCTCAATAACTGTTTTGAAATCTTCTAACATAGCTTTTGCAGACAACCCTTACTTTGCCAGGGCAAAGACGGGAGAAGCTTTAGAGAAACATTCTCCAGATGCATTAGAAATCTTTGAAGAACGTGCCCAGGATTGCCTAAACCGTATGAAGGAATTCTATAGCATCTATCCGAACGATGTGTATTGCAAGGTATTTCAACATGATTCTCGTAATATACCACTCGAAGACGATTTGGTTGATCTTGTAGTAACTTCGCCTCCATATGGAGAAGAAAGCCATACAATGTCATACTCTAGATTCTCCAAACTATCTCTACTTTGGTTGGGGTTAACTTCGAGAGATATCAATAGATATACTGCAAAGACTCTTGGAGGAACTATAACTGTATTCCGTGATACTTCACCAACTTTGGACTCGTTATACAATGAGCTTGCAGAGAAGAGTAAACAAAGGGCAAAAGAGGTGTTCTCTTTCTTCCGGGACTATAAAATATGCCTTGACGAAATCTACCGTGTGCTCCGTCCATGTGGCTTTGCATGTATTGTCATTGGGGACAGAACCGCTCTTCGGTTAAAAGTCTCAAATGGAGAAATTACAGAAGAGCTTGCTAAACTCTCTGGATTTTATCATCAGGCGACTTATCATAGAGAAATCCCGAAGAAAGTTCTTCCTCGGAGGGACTATAAAGTGGACCTCATAAACAGAGAAAATATAATGATATTGAAGAAAAAATAGGGGGAAATCGGAATTCCGAAAAGAAGAACAATTGCTCCACCAATAACCAGAGTTCACAAACTGTTCCGTATAAGGACTATAGTTAATGAAAGCCCTAAATACATCTCCAAGAAGAAAGCAGGGGTGACATCAAAGGACATAGGTCAGATACTTGTCGATAGAAAATTGAGTAAAACTAGTATTCTTGAAACAGCTGACAAACTAAGGAGAGCTCGTGACCATGCCAGTGATGCAAGCTTTCTTGGCCTTCTTATACCAACTCGTCAAGATCATCAATTTATCTACAGACGGTCAATCTTTGGCAAACTGCTCTCGAAATATAAGTTTGAAGATGAATGCCCAAAAGATCTTCACGAATCGGCAATCTTTACTGACAGAATGATGAGGCTCAAGCTCACAAATCCTTATGATTCACGTCTCACGTATTCAAAATTTCACTGCCGTCCATTTTTAAATGTGTTAACCATTTTGAAATATCAAAATCTGCATATAAGTCAAGTTCATTACCTTTTAAGTGTAAGAGAAGATATCGGCAGCAACTTGCAACTAATGAAGAAAATTCTGAAGACTTTTTCAGGATATCCTTCATACGAAGAGGATGTAATCAGTCGTTTTATGAATGATTTCAAAATTACTACTAAAGAGGAAAAAAGGGAAGTACGGAGATCGACAAAGCCTCTTTTGGATTGGGCTCAACAGGCTGATTTACTAGGTGTTCAGGAAGATGATTGGTGTTTTATCAAAGAGAAAGGGTTGATAGCCCAGAAATTTTATTCCTCATTCTTTCCAATCTGGTTTGACCAGTTAGGTTTTGATCCAGCTTTTCCATCGGCATTATTGGCTATCTACATGTATGGATACCTTCAAGGCTTCCGCTTAAATGCTGAGAGACTTCCCGCTAAGGCTAAAAGAACTTTAAAATCGCTAAATGCAAAATTCGGTTTATGGAATCAAACGCTTACGAAGTTAAAACAACCAATTGACTTTGACTTAAGTTATGATGTTCCGGTGGAATGGAGAGCGTCTGTTTTTGGTCATTTTGAAAACTTCAGAAAAATACTAAAGAAAAAGAAACTTGACATCAAAAAAATATCTCTCTGGCCAATTTCAGAAGTAGAAGACGAACTTTCATTCACTAAAACAGAAAGGTATCAAAGAGAGCTTAGCAGAGCTATTGGTTTTAGTATTCCACGAAGAGAATGTTTTCAGACAGAACTAGAGTGGCAAACCTGCATTAGACTGCGGCTTTTTCAGCTACCTGCAAACCCATATCAAGGAGAATTTGAGGGAGAAACAGACCTTCCAATGGCTAGAGATAATCCTGACGTTGTCATTAGAAATGAGTTCAAGTCTCTGGTTGAATGCAAAAGTGTAAGTGAATGGGGAAGGGTAATAAAACTGAGTAAAAGCGTGGGCGGGGAACTTCAAATGTATCAATCTTACGTAGAAAGCATTAATGCCAATTCAGCGTTATTCGTATGTGAAGCAGATACATTTGATAAGAAAAAGTTCGTGGACGTCTTTGACAGTATCGGGAATAAGCTAAATAGAATAGTACTTGTCACATGGAAGTTCCTTGACAAAATTCAGGCGAATAAAAATCTACTTAGCAAGTTTACCTCAACTTTGAAAAAACCTGAGTCTGTTAAGCCAAAGCAACGAATTCTTGTGTGATAACTAAATGTTAAACGACTACGCCTACGGTCATGATTAAGAAAGAAGTCTTCGAATGGATAAGGAATGGACCAAAAAACCTTAAGCGCACGCATTAAGTCATTTTTTTATTAGGTTGTTTATGTTTTCACCTCTGTAGCCCCTGACTCCTCCGGCCGTGTAGCTTCTCTTCACCTTGCCTTTGTACCCCTTGCTCGGCGGATGCAACCGAAACACCGGCTTTATCCCAAGCAACCTATTAAACTCCGGTCTAGTCTTATGTATGGCGTCAGCCAGTTCCTCTAGCAACTTGTAGTCCAGCTCCTTCACATGCGTGCGATATCGGACAAGACATAACAAGAACATAACATACACGCGCGACATCGCAAGTAAACAAGCCAAGAACAAGCTTATTTTGCGCGTGCGCGCAACCCTATTTGTTTCTCTTTCTACTTTCTGATTTACAATTTCTAAATCACCGAAGATTTGATAAATCTGATTTTTCTCTTTGCTCAAAATTTAGAAAATCAGAAATTCTCTAGTTCCTCGAAAAAACAATGGGCAATCGATAATGTTGAGAGCAAATAGTGTTGAATAGTACTGCCGGCATGGCGCGTTGAGGCTTCATCGCATATTAGGCCAAGCGGTGATTGCGCACCCCGGAGAGAGAAAGGAGAAGACGGCTTGGAACAGCAACCACCGCGTTAGCCCTTCTGACTCCTTGACCTTGAGTCTCTCAAGCTCCGCCCATCACGTTGCTCAACAAAAAAGAGGGGTAAGGTTGTTGTTTCAGCAGACGAAGCGACGTTTCTGCAATTCCATTAATGCCTCAGCTTTCTTGCGTTCTGCCTCCACCCGAGCAGTTTCGATTCTCCGATAATTGTAGTAATCACCTCCAGAGACACCGGCGTGAACGATTTCCTCTTGGCCACCTGCTGACTTTTCAAAACCCATACTTTTTATCAGTGATCGAAGCCGTGTTCCTATCAAGGAGCCTTTCTTTCGTGATTTTATTTCTTTCATCTCCATCACCACATGGTTTCTAACAATCTACAATAGCGTCATTCATCTATAATTATATAACTGAACAATATTCGAGTTTCAAGCAACAAATTTATAAATAATCGAATGCTATTCAAATAATATGAAGAACATAAAACCCAAACTGGTCAAACTGTTCAAACAAGGCTACTGTGCGCCACAAATAGCAAGAATAGCCAAAAAACTACGCGAACCTTCCACCACCATACACTACAACATAAAGAAGCTGGAAGAAGAGGGCGCAATAAAAACCTACAAGGCCGTTTTTGACTACAAGAAAATCGATGAAGGTCTTTGTGTGTACGTCCTCATCAATGTATCTCCCGACGAATACGGTAGACCCGAAAGGATTGCAGAGGAATTGGCTAAACATAAAGAGATTGAGAGCGTAGACATCCTCGCTG
>JREQ01005257.1_pt1 | contig 12665 bp, 11 predicted proteins | sample 210151 | NCBI WGS metagenome assembly JREQ01 (sample SAMN03019617, study PRJNA260268) | marine sediment metagenome | biome: Marine; feature: Sediment; material: Clay; isolation source: clay from marine sediments 31 meters below sea floor depth collected from... | place: New Zealand: Canterbury... | reverse complement strand
TCCGCTGAGGCCTCCTTCAGCCGCCCGGTAACTCAGGGCATAACCATAGCCGATGGGGTAACAGCAACGCCTGCAGCCTATAGGCCGGTAACCCAGGGCATAACTGTATCCGACGGGGTGACAGCGGCTGTTGAGAGGGGGAGGGATATCAGCCAGACACTAAGCATCACCGCAACCACGTCCGCTGAGGCCTCCTTCAGCCGCCCGGTGAGCCAGGGCATAGCCATAACCGATGAGGTGACAGCAACGCCTGCAGCCTATAGGTCGGCAACCCAGGGCATAGCCATAACCGATGGGGTGACAGTAGCCGTTGGGAAGGGAAGGAATGTCAGTCAGAGTATTACCATATCCGACGGGGTGACAGCAGTTGTTGCGAGGGGGAGGGATATCAGCCAGACGATGAGCCTTACCGCAACCACGTCCGCTGAGGCCTCCTTCAGCCGCTCGGTGAGCCAGGGTATAACCATAACCGATGGGGTGACAGGAGCCGCTAAGGAGGTGACTGCGACAGAATCCATATTGGTTTCGGATATCGTCAGCAGAACCCGATGCAGCTTGAGGAATATCGAGGAAACAATACCATTAAGCGATGCTATCACTGTAGCCATAACCAGGGGAAAAGTAAGGCCAGCAGGGCCAGCAGGGCCAGCAGGGCCAGCAGAGTATACGGTAGTTATTAGTGAAACCTTGGCTGTTTCTGAGAATATTACGGTCAACTTCAATATGGTAGTTAGTGAAACGTTGGCTATTTCTGAGAATATTAAGGTCAACGTGGAGAAGGCGCCTACTAGCCTCTTGATCTACGTAGCCCTGTCAATATTCTGCGCCCTTGTCGCGCTACTGGCGGTGGCAAGACTAAAGACTGCGCTGTTTATTAGACGCATAATTAGCCTGTTGATCCACGTGGCCCTGCCGAAATTCCGCGCCCTTGTTGCGCTGCTGGCAGCGGCAAGACTAAAGACTGCGCTGTCCATTAGACGCATAATTAGCCTGTTGATCCACGTGGCCCTGCCGAAATTCCGTGCCCTTGTTGCGCTGCTGGCAGCGGCAAGACTAAAGACTGCGCTGTTCATTAGACGCATAATTAGCCTGTTGATCCACACGGCCCTGCCGAAATTCCGCGCCCTTGTCGCGCTGCTGGCAGCGGCAAGAGTAAAGTTTGTGCTGTTCATTAAATGCATAATTAGTTACATAATAAGCCACGTAAAGCATTGAGCGTCCTTTCTGCTAGCGCCATCGTTAGCGCTGGCACGAAGGATCAGGATGGTCATCTGCTGGGAGGTATTTACTAAACAAGTATTCCCTTATATAATGTAAATAATAATGCTGGCACGAAAGAGCACGGTAATGCCTTTGTAAATTAGAAAATGAAAAAGGAGGAAAAAGGGCAATGCTGAGAAATAAACTCATGACAGGGGTGGCGGTGTTAGTCCTGTTGGGGGCAATTGCTGGCTGTGCGGTTGACTTAGAGCAGCCACCTGAAGCGGCGAGCACCTTAGAGCGAACTGTTGAAGAGACAATAGTTGTCTCGGAGCAGCCCGCTGAAGAGGTGGACGTTGACCTGGAGCAACCCGCTGGAGAGACGGCCACCTTCACCATACAGGGCTGGGTGACGGTAGATGCCTACCACTATGATGAGGCAACGGGAACCTATATCCACTTCTACCATGATGAGAGCTCAAACCTTGTCGTCGACATAGGCAAGGAGTGGATTGAAGACCAGCTAGGTGACTCGGCAAGTGCCACCACAGACACAGCGCAGTACATTTCGCTTTCACTCGAAGTTGAAGCTACGGGCACACCGGCAGCAGAGTGGTTAGAAATCCCTAATGAACTTAACGGCGTCCCCGGTACCGGGTTGGACAGGGCGCTTGGCGCCTACCTCACCACTGGTACCACAGGTGAATGGACGATATCACATACATTCACGGCGGACGAAACATATACCGATGTCGGGCTGACCGGTCTACAGTGGGATGCTACGAAAGGGAGCCCAAACAACCTTCTCGCGGCAAACCGGTTTACTACCGCGGTTACACTAAACAATGGTGACTCGCTGGCCGTAACCTGGACGCTAACGCTCTCCTAAATCAAGCAGTGAGTTGGCGGAAGAGAACACCACCAGGCGTAAGTCAGAGTTTCTCCAAACTTGAGCCGTGGAGATAGGGGGTTGTTTGGGGCACTAATTGGCACGGTTCCTCATGGTCCTGTTACCATTATATCGGTTAGAAGCGTCAGGGTCACCCATCTGTCTGAACCAGACCATCCTCTTGTAATGTGAGTTGTAGGCTCCTTACTACTTGTTCCAGGAATGACATCATTGACGGGAAGAGGTAATCGAAGTAGAGTCTTCCATAATGTATAGCAAGACTGTTCTTGATAATGGGCTAAGGGTCATCACTAGCACTATGCCGCATAGCCGCTCAATATGCCTTGCTCTGCTTGTGGGCGCTGGTTCATGCTACGAAGATGGAGAGGAGGCAGGGCTTTCCCATTTCGCTGAGCACCTATTTTTTAAAGGGACACAGCGGCGACCAACGGCTAAGGAAATAAGCGGGGATATTGAAGGTGTGGGCGGCATAATTAATGGTGGCACAGATAAAGAGGCGACTGTTTTCTGGTGTAAGGTAGCTAGCGCTTATTTTCCTGTTGCTCTGGATGTGTTATCCGACTTGTTGTTTAATTCTCGCTTTGATGCCAGAGATATGGAGAAGGAGCGCCAAGTTATCATTGAGGAAATCAACATGAACCTGGACCTCCCGCAGCAAAGAGTAAATATGCTTATAGATGAGCTGTTATGGCCAGGGCAGCCTCTGGGGCGGGAAGTTATTGGGACTAAAGAGACTGTCTTCTCCGTAACCAGGGGGCAGATATTAAACTATATCGCTCGCAGGTATGTGCCCAGTAATATTGTAGTTAGCGTTGCCGGGGATATACAACATAAACAAGCAGTAGCTCAAATTGAGCCGCAGTTTGGCAAACAGTCTGCTGGCGAGCTAACGACTGGCTATGTAAGTGATGATAAGCAAGTGGAGCCCAGGCTGCGTATTGAATCCAGGGATGTGGAGCAGGCGCACCTTTGCCTTGCTGTTCACGGGTTTTCTCGCCTCCACCGACAGCGTTTTGCCCTCGACTTACTTAACACAGTATTGGGTGGTGGGATGAGCAGCCGGCTATTTACCGAGATTCGGGAGAAAAAGGGACTAGCCTACGATATTCACAGTTACGTGGAGCATTTTTTAAATTCAGGATCGTTTACTATCTATGCTGGTGTTGATCCTAAGAAACTAGAAACTGCTATCGCGGCCATTATGGAGGAAATATCCAAACTGAGACAAGGAATTACACCAAGCGAGCTTACCAGGGCTAAGGAACTGTCGAAGGGAAGGCTACAATTGCGGCTTGAGGATAGTCAAAATGTGGCTTTGTGGCTAGGTAGCCAAGAGTTATTAAGGCAGCAAATCCTCGATATAGACGAGGTCATTTCTATCATTGATGCTATCACCATTGATAATCTGGAGCAGGTCGCTCAGGAGCTTCTAATTGGTGAGAGACTTAACTTAGCTGTAGTGGGTCCTGTTGAGAAGGAAGAGCCATTACTCAATTTGCTTAAGTTATAAGGGGGGCTAGCTAGCCCCCCTTATCCTTTAATATTCCGGTGGGTAAGCTGGCATTGCCTTTTCCTTCTCAGGGATATCAGTTACTAAAGATTCAGTGGTCAAGATCATATTAGCAATGCTAGTACCGTTCTGCAAAGCGGATCTAGTAACTTTGAGGGGATCCACAATGCCCCTTTCCACCATATTGACATCTAATTCATCTTTAAGTGCGTCATAGCCTATGCCAGGCTTGCTTTCTTTCACCTTATTTACTACTACTGAGGCCTCTCTACCACTATTAGTGGCGATACAGCGGGTAGGCTCTTCCAAAGCTCTTCTTAATATAGCCACTCCTGTGGCTTCATCGCCCTTGACATCAAGCTTATCCAAGGTTGGTATCGAGTTGAGCAGGGCGACGCCACCGCCGGGCAAAATGCCTTCTTCTACAGCAGCTCTCGTAGCCGATAAGGCATCTTCTACACGATGCTTTTTCTCTTTTAGCTCTACTTCAGTACCGGCACCTACCTTAATTACTGCCACACCGCCAGCCAATTTGGCTAACCTCTCCTGTAATTTTTCCTTATCATAGTCAGAAGTGCTGATTTCGATCTCGGATCTGATTTGCTTGATTCGAGCCTCAATAGTCTCACTTGAGCCTTTGCCTTCAACGATGGTGGTATTATCTTTATCTGCGACTATTCTTCTGGCTCGCCCCAAGTCCTCTATGGTCACTGAATCTAGTTTCCTACCGATCTCCTCAGATATGACCTTGCCCCCGGTGAGAACAGCTATATCCTGAAGCATTGCCTTCCTACGATCACCAAAGCCAGGTGCTTTTACTGCCAGGGGGGATAAAGTGCCCCTTAGTTTATTGACCACTAAGGTGGCTAAAGGTTCACCCTCCACATCTTCGGCAATAATCACAATGTTCTTGGAAGTCTGGACGATTTTTTCTAAGGTGGGCAGAATATCGTTCAGGGCGGAAATTTTCTTATCAGTGATAAGGATATAGGGGTCTTCCAGCTCTACTCTCATCTGTTCGAGGTTAGTGATGAAATAAGGGCTGATGTAGCCGCGATCGAATTTCATGCCCTCGACATACTCAGTTTCAAACTTCAGCCCTTTGCCCTCTTCAACAGTGATAACGCCATCTTTGCCTACCTTTTCCATCACGTCAGCAACCAAATTCCCAATTTCCTGATCAACCGCTGATAGAGCAGCTACTTGGGCTACTTGTTCTTTACCAGCTACAGGAATGGACATTTTCTTCAGCTCAGCAACTACAACCTCCACCCCCTTCTCAATGCCACGCTTTAAAGCCTGTGAGTCAGCACCAGCAGCGATATTCTTAAAGCCTTCGCTAACAATACTTTGAGCCAGGATAACGGATGTGCTTGTGCCATCACCACATTGGTCATTGGTTTTTGTTGCTGCCTCCTTCACTAATTGAGCCCCCATGTTCTCAAAGGGATCGGGCAGCTCTATTTCCTTGGCAATGGATACACCATCATTTATGACTGTAGGGGCACCAAATTTCTTGTCCAGTGCCACCGGGCGCCCACGTGGTCCCAAAGTCACTTTGATTGCCTGGGTTAAAGTATCTATACCCATTTTTAATGATTTTCTTGCTCCCTCAGCAAAAAGTAATTGCTTTGCCATTTGTTTTCCTCCTTTCTATATTTTTATTAACTTCTCTTAGCTAGAAGATCGCTTTCACGCAGGATAACCACTTCTTCATCATCTAGCTTAAATTCAGTGCCAGCGTATTTGGAATAAATCACCTTATCCCCCACTTTTACCTCCATGGCCATCCGTTTGCCGTCTTCGGATAACTTGCCTGGACCCACAGCAATGATTTTACCCTCTTGAGGTTTCTCCTTAGCTGTGTCGGGCAAGACAATCCCCCCTTTGCTTACTTCGTCTTTAGGAAGAGGTTTGATTACCACTCTATCTCCCAAAGGTTCAATCTTTGCTGCCATACTACCTCCCTTTTTAATAACTATTTTAGCACTCTAATACTAAGACTGCTAATTATTATAACACAAAAATTTAAAGTGCAACAAATTCCCCCCAAAATTTTTACAGAATCTGCCCTTGTTTTTCTACACTAAACCGTGTATAATTTAATTTTAATGAGGCAGCGGAAAAGAAGGCAATGGGATAGAAAGCGCGTTCGGGCATTGAGGCAGCATTTGGGGCTAACCCAAACAAAGCTAGCTGAGGAATTAGGCACGCGACAACAAACGATTAGCGAATGGGAGATAGGGATGTACCAGCCTCGGGGAACTTCAGCCACCTTGCTTAATATTATTGCTGAGCGTAGCGGTTTCGACTATAAGGCCAAGGAAAAGCATGATGAGCATTAAAGTTGGTTGCTGTGGTTTTCCCAAGGGGAAGAAAAAGTATTTCCAGAAATTCAGGCTGGTAGAGATACAGCAGATTTTCTACAAACCTCCTTCCTTTGGGACTATTAAAAAGTGGCGTGAGGAAGCTCCTGAAGGTTTTGAATTTAGTTTAAAAGCGTGGCAATTGATAACACACCCATCAACAAGCCCAACCTACCGCAAAACTGGCTTACAGATTTCTGCCGGTAAGGAGAGCAATTATGGTTTCTTCAAGCCTACTGAGGAAGTCTTTGCGGCATGGGCGAAAACTCGGGATATTGCTCAAGTTCTTGAAGCTAAAGTTATCGTCTTTCAATGTCCAGTGAAATTCATTTCGAGTGCTGAAAACATGGGAAATATGAGATATTTCTTTACTAACATAGGTAGGGACGATTTTATCTTTGTCTGGGAGCCCCGAGGTGAGTGGAGCGATAACGTTATTACAGCATTATGCCAGGAATTGGATCTTATTCACTGCGTCAACCCTTTGGAAAGAAGAGCTCTATCTGGGGAAACAAGATACTTTCGCTTACACGGGGGACGCAACTATCGTCACCAATATACTGATGATGAATTGGCAAGGCTTTGGGAATTGAGTGGTAGTGATGCTTATGTTCTATTCAACAATATAACTATGTATGAAGATGCCTTAAAGTTTATCGAATTGATAAAGAGCAAGTAGGAGTTAAATTTTTTTACCATGTTTACACGTAAGCGGATAAAAATTTCTGAGAAGTTAATAACCTTGATGTGGCAACAACTGCTAGGAAGGGAGTTGATCACCGAAGGAGGTGAGCGAATCAAGGTAATCTATCCTGGCAGAGTTAATGGTGATAGTGGTCCCGATTTTCGGGATACGATCATCGCTATTGATGAGTCTAATTTAGTGAAGGGGGATATAGAAATTCATGTTAAGTCCGGTGATTGGTATAACCATGGTCATCATTTTGATTCTAAATATAATAATGTAATTCTTCATGTAGTAACGAAGCATGATGCTAACTCAATTACCGTGGCGCAAAATGGCAAACCAGTTCCAGTACTATGTTTACCATATGAATTATGGTATCAAGCTTATTTGATACCTTATCACCGGCTTCCTTGTTTTCAGCTCACGAAGCGTAGAGATGAACAAGCACTGATGGAACTATTGGGTATTGCTGGAGAAGAAAGGTTTAGGCAAAAGGCATCTCTTTTTCAAGCAGTCTGCCAACAAGAAGAGGCGGGGGAGGTGCTTTTCCAAGGTATGATGAGAGCATTAGGTTATTCTAAAAACATGAAGCCCTTCGAGGAACTTGCTCATAAAGTACCCCTCAATTTTATAGAGGGGATAGAGCTAAGAGAAAGTTTAGTTCTGAAGCTGGCCTGGTTATTAGGCACAGCGGGCCTACTACCTTCTCAGCGGCTGTGCGGTGGGTTTTTAAAGCAAAGAGAAATCCAGGAATTGGAGCAAATATGGCAATTGATTGCCAAGAAAGCTAAAACCATGAGTGAAAGTGATTGGAACTTCTCGCATATATATCCTAATAATTCTCCTGTGCGACGCATTGTAGCTCAAAGCTATCTCCTTCAGCGCTATCGTGAAACAGGCTTACTGAGGGGAATATTACAGCTAGTGAAGGAAGCACCTCTGATAGCGGGGTATCGCTGGCTGGAGGATAGCTTGATTGTGTTCGGCAATGGCTACTGGCAAGACCACTTTGATTTTGATATTGGAGCGAAAACAAGGAAATCAGCTCTTTTGGGACATGGCAAGGCAGCCGAAATTATCATTAACGTTATATTGCCCTTTGCTTTCTCCCGGGGAGAGATAGCTAACGAGGCGGGGTTAAAGGAAAAGGCTATTGAACTTTATGTTCACTATCCTAAGCTAGCTGAAAATGAGCTAACATCTCACATGTCAAGGCAACTTTTCCTTGAGGACACGGCTGATTTTAGTGCTTGCCAGCAGCAAGGCTTGATTCATATCTTTAGGAACAATTGTCGAGAGGGGAGGTGCTCGCAATGCCCCTTGGTGTAACTACTCAATATTTGGTGAGGGAGTGGGAAATCCTAAATTCTAAATGCGAAACTCTAAACAAATTCAAATAACCGAAACGATAAAAGAGCAAAAGTAAAAATGCAAAATGACAAGGCAAAATTTAAAAATGAATTTCTTGCATTTTGAATTGTAATTTTGATACTGTGCTTGGGATTTTCCACATTTTATTGAGCACGTGCTTTTGGCTAGTTAACCAAGGCTGAGGCTGGGCACTACATCCAGGTCGTAGTCGCTTATTTTGCCAGCCTGGAAATGATAATAGCCACAAGCAGCTACCATGGCGGCATTATCAGTACATAGGTGAGGGGGAGGAACAAAGACAGGGATGGGCGAGGAGCTGAGGAAACGTTCGGTTAACAGCTTATTGGCTGCCACACCGCCGCTAAGCAAAATTTGTTTCACTCCTAATCCTTTTGCTGCCTCGATGCTTTTGCTGACTAGAACATCCACCACAGCGCATTGGAAGCTTGCTGCGGCGTCAGCCACTTTAGAAGGGTTAGCCAGAATTTCTTCCTTTTGAGCCAGATGCCATAAAGCTGTTTTCAAGCCACTGAAGCTGAAGTCATGGCTGTCCCTGAGCCAAGCTCGTGGAAGAGAGAAGCAAGGCGTTCCAGATTTGGCTGCCTGCTCAATAGCTGGCCCTCCGGGGTAACCTAATCCCAAGATTCGGGCTGCCTTGTCGAAAGCTTCACCGGAGGCGTCATCACGAGTTCGCCCCAGTTTCTCAAATTGCCCATGCTCCTTCATTAGCACCAAATCGCTGTGTCCTCCGGAAACAATGAGGCAAAGACAGGGGAAAACAGGTGGGTTTTCCCTGTTCAGCCAATTGGCATAGATATGTCCTTCAAGATGGTTAACCCCGGTAATAGGCAATCGTTTAGCTAAGGCAATTGCCTTAGCTACATTAACTCCCACTAGCAATGAGCCAGCTAGCCCTGGTCCAAAGGTCACAGCGATGCCATCAATGTCTTGCCAAGCGAGCTTAGCTTCAGATAGTGCTTTATTCACAACAGGAATGATAGTAAGGAGATGTTGCCTTGAGGCGACTTCGGGGACTATGCCACCGTAGCGAGCATGAATATCTATTTGTGAGGCCACGATGTTGGAAACGATTCTGGTGCCATTCTCCACAATTGCCGCGGCGGTTTCATCACAGGAAGTTTCAATACCCAAGATTTTCATGTTTTGTTGGCCTTATACCAAATTTTTCAAGAACGGTTTAAAATTTCCGTGACAATCTAAATTTTTCCAGCATTTTGGCATTTCTCATGGTGTTTACTCCTTAAAATCTAGCATATCTTCCACCACTATCTCTAAAAAGTATACTTGTCCGCCGCCCAAGAGGCTTTCTCGAAGTTGAGAATCCATCAGTGATGTTGGCTAAAGCTGCCATTGGAGTCAACATGCAGCCTCCATAGCGATGTAAGCCTCTGCCATAAATCCACAGAAAGTAATTGAAATACTGGCAGTAAGGTAAAAGATCTTAGAGCCCTTCTAGAGATTTAGCTAATCTCCAAATGATAGTTTCACAAAGCACAGTTATATCCTCGGTGGAGAAGTAAGCGGAAATGCTAGCGTCAAACATTATGCTTCCCCTGGGAGGAAACTCATCATCACCTCGCCATAGGGCGAAGGTTATAGGTACTCGTGGGAAAGCGTTAATGGTTATAGCTACATCAGCATAATTTGCCTTATAGCCTCCTAGCTTTGCCGCGGCATCTGTTAGCAGTTCAGGCTCTTTGCCAAAGTGATTTAGAAAGGGCTTTATTGCCCTTTGGGAAAACACTGGAAAGTAGCTAGCACCTCCTGGCAGTTGCTTGAAGGTGAGCAATCTATTAGCGGCAGGGGTGCCTTTGGCCAAATTTAAATAGTGAAGTATCAGGATTTTGTCTTTTAGTGGGACTTTCTCCTTACTATCCTTTAGTGAAATCTCGCTGTTAGCAAGGGTGATGAGATATGGCTGATTTAAATACTCGATGATTATTTTGTTGGAATCCATACGCTGTGCGCCAGTTTTGCCGCATATCTCTTCTATATCCTTACTTTCCAGTTGTTCACGGGCAAGCTTATAAGCAAGCTCATGAGCTTGCTCTTGGATATTAGGCAACAAGTGTCTATTGTCCCTCACTTGACTAATCTATTGCTGAACGTTTCAACTCTTTATAAAAGATTGGGAGGTCAAAAACTAGTGGCCGCAGATGAATATGGGCTGACAACTTCTACACCTTGCTCGCAGAGGCTCTCTGGATCTGATGTCTCAGTGCTATCATGGTAGCAGCAAGTCTCGAGCTTATAACTTTGCTGAGGTTTTGCATGACCACACAGCCGATATGGTTATTCTTCTCAAATGTGTACATCAATTTTTTGCCATCTATAGTAAGGACCTCGGCCTTTTGCTGACATCTTGCTGATGCTGTCAATTTATGTGGTGGTACCAAAGCTGACCAAGCGAAGGTTTCACCCTTTCTTACTGTGTAGACGGTTGCTCTCGCTTCCAAGTCATAGATGACGAGTTCAACCTGTATGTTAACCTCACCATCTTTGAGAAGATAAATATCTCTTGCTGAGCCACCCGCCGTAAAAATAATAGAACCCTGTTCGTAACTTCGCTCACGGCAGAGTTTGGCTATCTCCACTAGCTCACTTTCATCCAAACCTTCAAATAATTGAAAACCTTTTAATATCTCAGCTGATACCATTGCTATCACCTCCTTTGTAAATTCTTAACTTGTTGTCGCTAAACATGCAATTTTAACTTATTGGCACAAAGCTATCAATGCGGTAAATCTGCATTTTTGTTATAGTTGAAGTAAGTTCGCTATCTCTCTCACCTTCACTTGAAGAGGGGAATCCTGGGGCAGCTCTATAAGCGGTGTCCCCTTTATCTCCAGGTCGGCGATATAAGGGTCTTCGGGGATGGTGGCAATAAGCTGTAATCCAAAATCAGCGACCGCCTTTTCGATCTCCCGGGGCAATCCATTTTTAACCCTATTAACTATGAGGCAAATTTTGCCCACCTTTGTCCTTAACTCCCCAATAAGGTCTCTCATCCGAGCTGCTGCTGTAATCCCTCTTATTGTTGGGTCTGATACAAGGAGCAAGACATCCACATCCCTTGTGCTTTGGCGGCTGATATGCTCCATGCCTGCCTCGCAGTCAATGACTATATAGTCATAATTTTTGGCAATCTGATCAAGGGAGTGTCGAAGCATATAATTGGCAGCGCAATAGCATCCTGGACCTTCAGGTCTTCCCATAGGTAGGAGGTCTATTCTTTTCGACTCCACCAAAGAGGCCTTTATCTTATAATCCAATAACTCTTGCTTAATAACCGTTGGGGGGAGACGCCCCCTCTCCACCTCCTCAACGAATTCTTCCCTAACCCTCCCCATGGTGTCCCTAAGTGGTAAACCTAATGCTTGGTTAAGATTAGTGCTAGGGTCAGCATCAAGAGCTAAGACCACCCCCTCTTGAGAGAGGAGCTTTATGAGCAAGGCGGCAATAACAGTTTTCCCGGTGCCACCCTTCCCAGCGATGGCTATCGTTTTAGTCATTTCACCTTGTCCTTTTCCTTAGAAGGAAGCAAACTAATAGGCGATAGCTTTACTACCGCATTATACTCAGGGGGGCAGACCTCCATGCAAGTGCCACACTTGGAACACTTCTCTTGATCGATAACCTTTATCTGGCCTTTTTGACCTTTGGTTGCTTCAGTTGGACAGGTGAGCAGGCAATGCTCACAGCCCCTATCACACTTATCGGGAAGGATATAATAAGCGATAAGGTCAGAACAGACCAGTGCTGGGCATCGCTTCTCAAGGATGTGAGCCTCATATTCGTCTCGAAAATAGCGCATAGTAGTGAGGACAGGGTTAGGTGCTGTTCTCCCTAAGCTACACAGTGAACCGGCTTTGACGTCTTCAGCCAATTCCACAAGGAGGTCAAGGTCTTTAAATTTGCCTTTGCCAGCTACAATATCTTCAAGAATTTCATGCATTTGCAAAGTTCCCAATCGACACATAGTGCACTTGCCACAAGATTCCTTTGTGGTGAAGTCGAGGAAAAAACGTGCCGCATCAACCATGCAGTTATCCTCGTCCATGACAATCATACCCCCTGAGCCCATCATCGAGCCAGCCTCACGAAGAGAGTCATAATCGATGGGGGTATCAAGCAAGCTCGCAGGGAGACAACCTCCTGAGGGGCCACCGATTTGTACTGCTTTAAATGCCTTATCTTTAGGTATTCCGCCACCGATGTCATAAATAAGCTCGCGCAGTGTTGTGCCCATAGGCACTTCAGCCAATCCAGCATTGTTAATCTTGCCGGCCAAAGTAAACACTGCCGTTCCTTTACTTCCCTCAGTGCCAATAGAAGAAAACCAATCTGCACCTCGCTCAATTATCAAAGGGATATTAGCAAAAGTCTTGACATTGTTTAACAGGGTAGGTTTATCCCACAATCCAACCTCCGCAGGATAAGGTGGCCTTGGCCTGGGTGTGCTCATCTTTCCTTCGATAGCGGCTATCAATGCCGTCTCTTCACCGGAGACAAAAGCACCTGCTCCCTTTGCTATCTCGGCATGAAAACTGAAACCACTACCCAGGATACTATTCCCTAAGAAGCCCATTTCTTCTGCCT
>JREQ01000940.1_pt1 | contig 12760 bp, 12 predicted proteins | sample 210151 | NCBI WGS metagenome assembly JREQ01 (sample SAMN03019617, study PRJNA260268) | marine sediment metagenome | biome: Marine; feature: Sediment; material: Clay; isolation source: clay from marine sediments 31 meters below sea floor depth collected from... | place: New Zealand: Canterbury... | reverse complement strand
CTGGCCCTTGCTGCAGCCTGGGCTGAAACCGAAGGGATAAAGGAGATTGTTTGCGGTTTTAATGTCATAGACTCCCCGAATTACCCTGACACCCGAAAACAATTTGTGCAAGCTATGGAGGAAGCCATAAACCAGGGAACAAAAGCTTCACTCGGCAAGGAAAAGATACAAATCGTCGCACCTTTTTTAAGCATGAAAAAGTCAGAAATAATAAAGGAAGGTCTTTCTTTAGGGGCTGATTACTCTTTCTCCATTTCCTGCTATTCTGGAGAAGAGGTTCCCTGCCAGAAATGTTCTTCGTGCATTATACGTCAAAAAGCCTGGGAAGAAATTGGACTCCAAGACCCATTAATTCTTAGATTGGAGAAAGAAGGAAAAATATGAGCTGGATATTAAAAGTAAAGGACAGATTTCAGGCTGCCCATTTCTTAAAAGAGTATCAGGGAAAGTGCGAAAAAATCCACGGCCATACTTTTCATGTAGAGGTTGAGGTCGAAGTGACAGAGCTTGATAAAACAGGAATCGGCATAGATTTTACCAAGATCAAGCAAAAATTGTCTGAAATTCTGCCCGATCATACTCTTCTCAATGAAGTTTATGATTTTAACCCATCGGCTGAAAATTTGGCCCGCCACTTTTTCTTTGAATTGAAAAAACACTTCCCTGCAAAAAAAGTGACTGTCTGGGAATCAGAAGATGCCTCAGCAACATATTCTGAAAATAGCTGAAATATTTCCATCTATTCAGGGTGAGGGCCTTAGACAGGGCGAAGCCACCATTTTTATTCGTCTCTCTGGCTGTAACCTTAAATGCTCCTTTTGTGATACTAAATATGCCTGGAAAGAGGGGCAGGAGCGCTCAACGGCTCAGGTCTTGGAAAAGATCAGAAAACTAAGGCCTCGTTTCCCTGCCCAATGGGTCTGTCTGACAGGCGGAGAGCCACTTGTCCAGGATTTAGCTGAATTGGTAAAAGGACTGAAAAAAGAAGACTTTAAAGTTCAAGTTGAAACCAATGCCACTCTTTACCGTCCTCTGCCTGTGGACTGGTATTCAATTTCCCCCAAACCGGACAAATATTCCTATCGGGCTGAGTACAGGGAGAGAGCAAAAGAGGTTAAATTGATTGTGACAAAAAATCTGGATTTTGAATTGATTAGAAGGCTCAGAAAGGAATTCCCAGATAAGACACCTTTTTTTCTCCAGCCTCAATCCAACAGGAAATGGAGTATGATTTTGGGAATGAAACTTTTAAAGCAAGCCTTGAAGGCTGGGCAAAAAAATATAAGGCTTTCCATTCAGCTTCATAAGATTTACGGTCTTCGATAGAGTTAGCCAGAGTAATTAATAAAATCTCGGTTCTCACCCTTTCAGATGAGAAAAGGCGAAAAATTTCACCTTAAAATTCACCACAAGAGGCGATTGACCTATATCTATGCCTTTGCCAAAATGCTTCCTGCATATGAGATAACAGTAATATGAAAAAACAAGTCCCTATTCTTCGGCCTTCCCAGTAAATTGGAAAGCTTGCAGCTTATTCTGATGCTGCAAAAGATTTGAATTTAAGCTAGCAAACAAATTTCCGATGCAAAAGAAAATTAAAATTCCCTGGCCAGTGATCGCCTGTGCTCTTTTTGTTTTTATTTTCACAAATTTATTCTCCTTTTATATTTTCAACCACATCCCCCGTGTTCATGATGAAATTGATTATTTATTTCAGGCAAAAATATTTAAATCAGGCCGGCTGTATGTCCCTTCCCCTTGTGCAAAGGAATTTTTTAACTTTGCACATATGATTAATAACGGAAAATGGTACAGTCAGTACCCTCCAGGTTATCCTTTCCTCTTGTTGCTGGGCCTACTTATGCAAGCACCTTGGCTTATAAATCCCCTTTTGGCTGCACTTTCAATCATTCTTTTTTATTTTCTGGGAAAAGAAATTTTCAACTCAAATGTTGGTATCCTGACTGCTGTTTTAGGTGCTCTATCCATATGGTTTTTACTTATGTCCTCCACAATGTTGTCTCATACAAGCAGCCTATTCTTCACCTCCTTTTTTCTCCTCTTTTTGTTCCGCTCTATCAAAAATCCATCTATTTTAAATGGATTATTCACGGGAATAGGACTGGGAATGACCTTTCTAATTCGACCTTATAATGCTATTTTAATTTCAATTCCCTTTTTAATCTACTATACGGTTGTACTATTTAAAAATTTCAGGAAAATACCAAAAAATACTGTGGCTTTTGGTTTGATAATAATTATCTTCATCTCTATCTTGCTGGTTTACAATCAAATAACAAATGGACATCCTCTGCGAATGGGTTATATTGTCTGCCATGGGGCGGATCACGGCATTGGCTTTGGCCGTACAGGCTACACAGACATTCCTCATACTCCTTTTATTGGTTCATTCAACATTGCTAGAAGCTTGAAAGAAATAAACAAGCATTTATTTGGCTGGCCACTTTCTTCTTTTTTGGCTATTTTGCCTCTTTTATGGATTACCAAAATAAATCCAGATTATAGAAAGAAAAGTCTTCTTCTGGCCCTTGGTTTTCTCTCTCTGTCAATAGGTCTATATTTTTATTGGGGTACTCAAGTTTTCATTGGGGCAAGGATGTATTTTGAAGCAATTCCAATTCTTCTTCTGCTTAGTGCTCATGGAATCACCGAGATACCCCGACTTGCCTCATTCAAATTCAAAAAGCTTAATCAATTAAAAGTCAAAAAAATAACCATTGGAGTCTTAATAATTTTTACAGCTTATGCCTTTTTTGTCCGCTTCCCCCGCTGGATCTGGCCTCCGGAGATTGAATGGAATTATATGACATTTGCTAACAATTTTTGCAGAGTAACTCCTAATATAAATAACACTTTGAAATTCCTATCCCTAGGTCAATCAGTGGTTATCATGAAGTTTCTTTATCATCCTTTTAAATTTGAACCAAAGCACTGGTGGTGGGGTTCTGGCTTTCTTTACAATAACCCTCAGCTTAAAGGAAAAATCATTTATGCACATAACCGAGACAAGGAAAATATTAAACTTTTTCAATGCTTCCCAGAACGGAAATTTTACCTCTATTTAGGAACCCTAGAAAAAGGAATGCTCGTTCCTTTAAAAAAAGAGAGAAATAAGATTATCTACGGAGATCCAATTTCCTCAGTCAAGCATGGAAAAAAATATATTGAATTGATAAATGACCCTCGGAAATTTTTTAAGATCTATTCACCTGATTTTTGGAGCTTTCTCGACGGCTTATATAAACAGAATAATTTTTCTGAGATAAATGTAGCCCGTCTAATTGAAATAGGCAATCTTACCTTAAACAAAAAAAAATATAATGAAGCGGCTTTTTATTTTGAGGCTGCTATTCAAGTTGAAAAAAATCCAGAAATTAGATATCAAGTTTTGAACCAATTGGTTGCTTGTTATCTTAAAACAGGAAAGACACATGAAGCAGAAATAATCGCAGAAAGAATAATAAATTACACTGAACAAAAATTCTACAACATACTTCCAGAAAAAGGATTTTAATCAGCAAAAATGGAGAAAAATCAGAAAACAAATGTAATCATATCCGGAGCCGGGCCAGCAGGATTAACTGCAGCATATGAGGCCTGCAAAAATGGATTATGCCCTACAATTTTTGAAAAAGACAAAGAAGTTGGAGGAATTTCCAAGACGGTCAATTATAAAGATTATTTATTCGACATAGGGGGGCATCGATTTTTCACAAAATATGAAGAAGTAAAAAAAATTTGGAATGAAATCTTAAAAGATAATTTCATAACCAGACCCAGATTATCCAGGATCTATTATAATAACAAATTTTTTTACTACCCAATTAAGCCGTTCAATGCCTTGATGAATATAGGCTTGATTAACTCTTTTTTGGTAATGTCAAGCTATATTTATTCACAGATAAAGCCCTGCAGGAACGTTAACAATTTCGAGGAATGGGTTTCAAACAAATTTGGGAAAAAATTATTCAACATATTCTTCAAGACCTATACAGAAAAAGTGTGGGGAATGTCCTGCAAAGAAATTCAAGCAGATTGGGCAGCTCAGAGAATCAAGGGTTTATCTTTGGGAAAAGCTGTATTAAACTCAATCGGATTCTTAGGAAAGGATCGGGTTACTACTCTAATCGATGAATTTCGCTACCCAAGGAGAGGCCCTGGACAGATGTGGAATAAGGCTAAACATATAGTCGGAGAAAAAGGAGGAAGAGTCGAACTTAATTCTCAAGTAATTCAATTCAATAAAAAAGGCAATAAAATAATATCGGCTCTCATAAAAAGCGATGGCTCTCTTCAGGAAATAGGTGGAGATTATTTTCTATCCACGATTCCCTTAAGAGAGTTAGTTCAGTCTATAAAACCTGCTGCTCCGGATGATGTTCTCAAAGCTGCTCGTGCACTCAAATATAGGGATTTTTTCACTGTAGGTTTGGTCATCGATAAGCCTTTCATCTTCCCTGATAACTGGATATACATTCATTCGCCAGAAGTTAAGGTGGGTCGTATTCAAAATTTCAAAAACTGGAGTCCTGAGATGGTCCCTGATTCACAAACGACATCTCTTGGATTGGAATACTTTTGTTTCGACACAGATGATATATGGAAAAAAAGTGACAAGGAACTTATCGAATTGGGAACAAAAGAGACTGTTAAGCTTAAATTTGCTTCAATAGATCAAATTATTGATGGTTTTGTCATAAGGTCGCCAAAAACCTATCCTATTTATGATGAAGGATACAAAGAAAGAATTGAGATAATCAAAGACTACCTGTCAACAATCGAAAACTTACAAACAATGGGACGAAATGGCCTTCATAGATATAATAATCAAGACCACTCAATGCTGAGTGCAATATTTGCAATCGGTAATATCCTAGGCGAAAAGCATTCAATTTGGGATATAAATGTAGATGAAGAATACCATGAAGTCATTGAAAACAATAAATAATGTAAATATTTTAAATACGGATGCTATTTGAAAAACATCTAGAAGAAAAAAAATCAAAGAAAAATGAACATTAAAAATAAGGCAATAGTAAATTCAGTTGATAGACACATAAAAAGTTTTATTTTCAATAAAAGCGATAAAACATCTGTTCAATTATTCAAGTACGGCTTTGTAGGTGGAATTGCTTATTGCGTGGATTTCGGCTCTCTCATCTTTCTAACAGAGGTTGTCAAAATTCATTATTTAATTTCAGCTGCTATTGCTTTTATTTTGGGCCTTTTAATAAATTACGCCATTAGTATTCTTTGGGTTTTTCCTAAAAGAGCGTTAGCCAACAAGCGAATCGAATTTTTGATATTTTCGATTATTGGCCTTGTAGGACTCGGCCTTAACGAAGTAATCATCTGGTTTTTTACAGAATTTATTCATTTCCATTACTTGATATCTAAAATATTCTCGACAGTTGTTGTTTTTTTCTGGAATTTCATTGCGAGAAAAAAAATTCTCTTTATTTAGGTAACTCTACATATGAAATCCTTCAAGAAATATCTAATTAAATTGTTACCCTTCCTGACGACAAGTTGTGTTCTCTTGATGCTCTTATCATTGAAATTTAGATTTTTGGATATCTTTGTTGTGGGTTCCTGGCATGGACGAATAGGCAATGATTTTTTTTCTGTTCCAAGATCTTTTTTAAATCTATTGAAACAAACAAGCATATTCAGCAGCACGGGATTTTCAAGTTACGGCCCATACGGAGGTATGTATGCATACCATCCTGCTTTATCTATTCTTGCTGGATCATGGCTATCTTTATTTAAGCCTTGGGTAAGTTATATGCTGTTTGTCTTAATTTCAATAATAATTTTAATCTATTGTGCCTTTCTTATATCAAAGCAAACCAGCAATATTTTAATCAAGCGCTTTGCCTATTTTGCAATTTTATGTACTTTCCCAACCTATCTGATGCTGTGGAATGCCCAGATGCATGTCTTTACGGTTTTATCAGCAACTCTGATTATGGTTAGTTTATTAGAGATTTTCACCAACAAGAAAAAATATGGCAAAGGTGAAATCAATATTAAGTTATTAATAGGCTTATTAGCTTCACTTTTCACTAAACCTATTGTGATACTGTTTTTCCCAATTTTATTTTTTTCAAAAGAAACAAGGCGCACAGTCATTGCTTGTCTTCTGGTCTATACATTAGTTACGGCAATTTTTTTTATTGTGCCTTTTTTGAATCCGGAATCAGATAACATTATGCACTGGATGTTTCTCTTTCATCATTCCAATGTAGTCTACACAGGTGATTCTGAATCTTTCAATGCCGTTACATCTCCTGACTACTTCGAATTTTTCTCTCTACCTACATTTATCGATAGCTTAAGTCTTAAAAAAATCAATCCTTTAATTTATAAAATTCCAATTATTTTAGTACTCGTCCCATCAATTATGATTTTGTTTATAAGAGAAAGAAACGTCAGAATTCTGATTTTATTACTTACTGTTATTTTAGCTATATATTCTTTTTACTTAAGCTACAGCCGAATCTGGGAATATTTTTATGCGACTCTCCTTCCGACAATCCCAATAATGGCCATACTTTACAAAAAAGAACTCTTCGCAAATCATAATAGAATATTTAAATACTCTTTAATTGTCTCCATTTCATTTTATTTTCCGACACTTTTTTTTCTATCCAGAAATCATCCCTATTATTTTCTCGAGATAAGTCGGATAATAAGATTAATTCCTGTAGTGCTTATATTTATGAATTTACTCTTTTTAATTATGTCGATATTGATTACTACATTATTTAAAAAAGAAAATATCATTAGCGAAGAAATCAAAGGCCAGACTATGCAGGTGTTAAAGGTCTAATATGTTTATGTATATGCATTGACGCAAAATTGGAAGAAATATTGCGGATGGTATAAAATTCAATAAGAAACGAGATATGAATAAAAAAAATAAGCCAGTATCTGTGATAATCCCTGCTTTCAACGAAGAAGAAGGAATTGAAAAAGTTTTGGCTCAGCTAAAATCTCTCAATCTAGGAGAAAAAAGTGAAATAATTGTTGTCGATGATGGTTCCACAGATCAGACTTTCAGAATGGCTTCAATCAACGGTGTAAAAGTAATCCGTCATGAGCAAAATATGGGCTACGGAGCTGCTTTGAAAACAGGAATTCGTCATGCAAGAAATGAAATTATTTTTATCACTGATGCCGATGGAAGTTATCCAATCAAAAATATTCCTATTATTTTAGAAGCTATGGAACACGCAGATATGGTTGTAGGAGCAAGGGTAGGGAAAAAAGCACATATCCCTTTCTACCGCAAGCCAGCCAAATGGTTTATAAATAATCTGGCCAATCATTTATCCGGAATAAAAATTCCCGACCTTAACTCTGGCCTTAGAGCAATGCGGAAAGAAAAAGTTGAACGTTTCTTTTCAATCCTTCCCGAGAGATTTTCATTCACCACAACAATTACCCTTGCATTCCTGACTAATGGATATTCGGTAAAACATATCCCGATTGAATATTACAAGCGTAAGGGAAAATCGAAAATACATCCAATTAAAGATACTTTAAATTTCATTCAGTTAATTATTCGAACTATAATGTATTTTAATCCTTTGAAAATCTTCTTGCCTTTAAGTTTTACTTTTTTTATGGCCAGTGCTACCGTGTTGATTGTTAGTTGGCTATCAGGCCAAGTGATGGATATTACAACCATAATTCTCTTTGTCGCCGGGATTCAATTGCTGGCTATTGGTATGATTGCTGATCTAATTGATAAACGAGGTAGGTTGTAGTAATATCCCTTGTCGAAAATATGCCACTCAGCTTCATAAACTGCAACGGTCCCCAAAATTTAGAAGAAAAATATTCATGGAGTCGTTACTGCTGAACGACCTTGGATTAATTTGTCAATCAGCTAGCATCCTCGACTGACTCGATAGATAAAAGATTGAGCAAATGAAAATACTTCTACTCAACCCCCCCCGATGGAACGAATTAGTAGGTAAAAACCCTTCAATCATAGAAAAACATCGAGGATTCAATCCTCCTTTGGGTCTACTTTATCTTGCTTCAACAATAAAAAAAATCACAAATTATGATGTTGAAGTTCTGGATGCCCAACCACTTAAACTGACTTATTCTCAATTAGAAAATTATTTTAGAGAAAAGTCCTTTGATGTTGTTGGAATCTCCGCAATGACCTTTACTCTAATTGATGCCTATAAAACAGCCAAATTGATAAAAAAAATCATGTATAAGGCAAAAGTTATTTTAGGAGGAACACATATCCATCTTTTTCCTCACGAAACGAAAAATTTGGAAGGCGTAGATTTTGCGTTCATGGGAGAAGCAGAGTTGTCTTTTATAGAATTCCTAAAAAATCTTAAAAATCCTGCTTATTATCACAAGATCCCTGGATTAATTTACAGAAATACTGAGGGGAAAATAATAGAAAATTATTTTGAGCCTTTAGATAATCTGGATGAGCTGCCTTTCCCAGAAAGAAAACTTCTTAATATTAAACATTACAATTCCTTGTTGAGCAAAGCCTCCCTTTCCACCACGATAATTAGCAGCAGAGGTTGCCCCTTTAGATGTGCTTTTTGCGACAGACCTCTCTCTCCAATTACTTCGCATCTTAGATTTAGAAGTGCTAAAAATGTAGCAGATGAAATTTGTGAGTGTGTAGAGTTAGGTTTAAAAGATTTTTTATTTTATGACGATACTTTTACTGTAAACAGAGAAAGAGTTTTGGACTTTTGTGAAGAAATAATTGAGCAAAAATTAGAAATAAGGTGGGATATAAGGACAAGGGTAGATATTGTAGATGAAGAAATGCTAAAAATGTTAAAAAAAGCCGGCTGCGTTGCAATTCATTATGGCGTAGAGTCCGGAAGCGATAAAATTTTAAAAGTTATAAAAAAAGGTTTCACCGTAAAAAAAGTAAGGGAAATTTTTAAACTGACTAAGAAGTTAAAAATAGAAACTCTCGCTTATTTTATGATTGGCTTGCCCTTAGAGAACTTGGAGGATATTCAAAATACTTTAGATTTAGCAAAAGAATTAAAGCCTGACTATGCTCATTTTACCATTTTTTCTCCCTATCCTGGAACAGAATTTTACCGTTTGGGATTAGAAAAAGGAATTATCAAAAAAGATATCTGGAAAGAATTTGCGCGAAATCCAAAAGAAGAATTCAAAATACCAGTTTGGGAGGAAAATTTTACTAGAGAACAACTGTATGAAATGATTGTAAAGTTTTATAAGAGTTTTTATTTAAGGCCTTCCTATGTACTATCTAGGAGCATTAAAGCTAGATCTAAAGATGAGCTCATAAAAAAAGCGAGAGCAGGATTATCAGTCTTAACTATGAAGAAGGAAAAAATAGATACCCTGTGATGAAAATTGTTTTAAACTTTAAAAAGGGGCTCTTGAGATACAGGTTGTTTCGACATCATATCCTCATTATCTATCCTTTTTAAGAATTCGCAGTAGTATTCTGAGGCCTTCAAATAACATCCTAATTCCATCTACGGATACAAGTAGCCGAAATTTTTTCAACATGTATCTCGGACGCAGATAAAATTTCCTAAATGCCTTTTTTTGCCAATAAACAAGCTCTCCTGCAGTTAAATTGTCCTGAACTAATATAGGAGGAGCATTTGTAAGTGGAGCAAAGTTTTCCCACGGTGTATCTTCAGTTATATTTCCCAATTTTTTACCGATATCATAAAGATCAGTACCTGGAAACGGTGTCGTAATGAAAAAAGTGGCATTATCAAGATCAAGATTCGTAGCGAAATTAATCGTTTTCTGAATAGATGCTTCTGTTTCTCCGACATTCCCTAACATGAAACTAGCATGCACTGGAATACCATATCTTCTAACTGTTTGAACGGCTTTTCTTCCCATATTAATGGTCGTTCTTTTTCGCATTAAATCAAGGATCTTTTGATCTCCTGATTCCAGCCCAAATGATATTTTCCTACAACCCGCAGATTGCATATGTTGAATGAGTTCATCATCTATTGCATCTGTCGTTGCAAAACAAATCCAATGAATATTCATCTCTCTTTCTTTTATTTTATTACAGATATCTATCACTCTTTTTTTATTGATAGTAAAAGTATCATCAAAAAAATTAAATTCTCTTAAATTATATTTGCATACACATTCTTCAATTTCCTGTACAACATTACTTGCTGATCTGTATCGTACAGTCCTATGCCAAATACTCTTTGATGGGCAGTGAATACAGTTGTATGGGCAACCGCGTGACGTCAAAATTGGTGTTGCATTTTCATCACTCACATTCTTCGTAGGGGCAGATTGGTATAAATCTAATTCATATAAACCACGGGCTGGAAAGGGTATAGAATCTAGGTTTTTTATAAGATTCTTTTTTTTTGTTCTGGAAATCTTTCCATTTTGATTGAACCAAATTCCATCAATACCTTCAAAATAATCTGAATTTGATCTAAGTTCCGCAAGAAGACGATATAATGTATCTTCCCCCTCTCCTACTACAATAAAATCAATTGCCGAACATTCCCTTAGTGTTCGCTCCGGCATAACACTTGGATGTATACCACCCAAGACAACATGTATATTTCTATCAATTTCCTTCGTGATTCTAGCAATTTTATAAACATGTTTTACAGCCGGTGTCGGTGTTGTTATGGCGACAACGTGAGGGGAATAATTTGAGATTCTTTTTCTAATCTCTTCATATGTTAAACCTATTGCTTCCACATCCTACATCCAATAATGAAAGGGGCTTTCCCTTTTGATTTTTTCTAATTCCGTTGTTTATATATCTTATTTTTGGCTCAGCAAAAGCTTTAATTACTGGGTGATCTGGCTCTCGTCTTTCCCCCGGACTTTTCCAATAAAGTTTCTGACTCTCATATTTTGGACTATTCATAGGTCTTTGATTTGTGATCTTTTCATGAGCTTGATCAAAGAAGACCCCCCTGGACTGCAAATAGCACATTTAGGCCCGGAGGAATAGGAATTTCCTTTTTTTGGTTGCGATGAGTTCTCCATTTTTTGCTTCATTCACGCTTGCTAGCCATTCTTTTTTGTTTATATCATGGCGAGAAGTTGTGGTCAAACTCAGAGAAAAGGATCAAAAAGTGAAGTTCGTAAAGAAAATTACAAAAAAAATCAAATTATGGATGAGTGGTAAGTTCTCCTGACTTGTGCTTTTTCCCTCTACGGGCATTGGCATAGAGGCTGTAGTAGCGGACTACCACTTGTCCTTTATTCGGGATGTGGGAAGTCACCCTGGCAATGAACTCCAGGACTGATTATCACATATTAAGACTTCTAACTTACTCATAACCAACACTAATTTTTTCAGCTCATTATAAATGAGTTGCAATTTTCAATTGCCAAAGATAAGTTAAAATATAGCTTCCATTCATTTCGAAAATTACGAACTTATTTAAATACTAACAATGTTTACATTAACAAAAATAAGAATGAAAAAAGATTTATCAAAATTTATTAGACTTATAGGATTGCTAATTCTATCTTACATAATCACAAGGATAAATTTTAAAGCGCTTTTGGTCCAGTTTAAAAACATAAATCTTTATTTCTTGTTTACAGCAATATTGATGAATTTGTTTTTAATATTTGTAAAAGCGATAAGGTGGAAGGCTTTTTTAATCCAGCAGAATCTTTCCATAAGTACAAAAAGTGCATTTTCCATATATTTAAGTTCTCTTTATATTGGGTTCATTACACCTGGCAGGTTGGGAGAAATCAGCAAAGCGCTCTACTTAAAACAGAAGCAAGTAACTTCGTTTTATAAAGGATTATCTGGAGCAATAATGGATCGGCTGCTCGATCTATATTTTCTCATTCTGCTTGGTTCTGTTGGAGTTTATTACTTATCAAAAGGAAAAGGAATAAATTTGGAATTTGTTTTTTTATTTGTTATTATTCTATCACTCCCTATAATAATTCTCCATCCGAAAGTCTTAAATTTATTAACACACTTTTTATTTAGAAAAATAAGTCCAAAAAAACTCAAAAATAAAATAAATGAGAGTGTCAATGAGTTTATTGAAGGAATTAATCAAATAATCAATCCTGTTTTATTGTATGGCATTCTCCTCACTGTATTCAGCTATTCTCTCTTTTTTTTCCAATGTTTTCTCATCGCTAAGTCAATCGGACTTCAAATTAGCTATTTTGATCTTGCTCTGATAATGAGCATAGTCAATATTATCACTTTTATTCCAATCTCAATCTCCGGGCTTGGAACAAGAGAAGCTTCTATGATATTTCTTTTTAAACTTATTGGTCTTTCCACTGAAGCTGCAGTATCTTTCTCCTTTTTAGTTTTTTTTACTTTTTTTATTTGTGGGGGTTTAATGCGATTTATAGCTTGGTGTCTCAATCCAATACAGATACACTTTTCAAAAAAAGACAAAGTCCCAGCATAAGATAACATCAAATATTAAGGCCACTTAGGCAAAACTATCCAAAATGAGAAGTGACTTTTCTTCTCTCAAAAAAACGATAGCCTGAGCGCGTCAAATAAACCCCCACAAGAATAATCAGGGCTCCGCCGATTTGTAAAAGGGTGATCCTCTCAGAGATAATAATAGAGGCAAATAACATGGCAAAAACAGGGGTAATATAACCGTAAATTGCTGTTTTGCTGTTGCCAACCCGCTTTACAGATGCATACCAAATAATATAGCTAATAGCTATGGCAAAAAGAGCGGAGTAGAAAAGTATGGCCCAG
>JREQ01004656.1_pt1 | contig 12769 bp, 11 predicted proteins | sample 210151 | NCBI WGS metagenome assembly JREQ01 (sample SAMN03019617, study PRJNA260268) | marine sediment metagenome | biome: Marine; feature: Sediment; material: Clay; isolation source: clay from marine sediments 31 meters below sea floor depth collected from... | place: New Zealand: Canterbury... | reverse complement strand
GATGCTGGTGGCGCTTATTGAGGGAGTCAGGCGTGGGAAACGTCTCTCTCCTCATGCTATGCGCTTGGCCTATACTGTAGGCACTACTTTTTTAATCACGCTGATGGTTCTGATAACCTTTTATGATATCCTGCGCTTAATCAAAGGCGGGAGCTTTGGATTATGACACGTCGACTTTCCAGACCTATAAGAATTGGCACAGTAACTGTTGGCGGCGATGCTCCGGTTGTGGTGCAATCGATGACCAAGACTGACACTCATGATATTCCTGCCACTATAAACCAAATTAAGCAGCTAGAAGATTGTGGTTGCGAACTAGTGCGACTAGCAGTTCCAGATAAGGAAGTGGCGGAAAGCATTTCAGCGATAAAGAAAAGCGTCTCTTTGCCTCTTATTGCTGATATTCACTTTGACTACCGTTTGGCTTTAGCTGCTTTACAGGCTGGGATTGATGGGCTTCGCCTTAATCCGGGTAATATTCGCGATAAGAAGCAGATCGCCAAGGTAGTGGCTGCAGCTAAAGAAAGGGAAACACCCATCCGCGTCGGAGTAAATGCCGGTAGTTTACCAGCAGACTTTGAGCTTGATGCTCCGCTATCTGAGCGGATGGTTAACATGGCATTGAAACAAATAAAGCTTTTGGAGAGCCTGGACTTTAATTTAATTAAGGTTTCTCTTAAAGCCTTTGATGTGCCCACTACCATTCAGGCTTACCAGCTAATTGCCGACAAAATACCTTATCCGTTACACTTAGGTATCACTGAAGCTGGGCTTCCTCAATATGGAGCTATACGAAGTGCTGTCGGCATTGGCATACTTCTTTATCAGGGGATTGGTGATACTATCCGTGTTTCCCTTACTGCTCACCCATGTGAGGAGGTATTTGTCGCTTATGAAATTCTAAAAAGCCTTGGACTTCGTCAGCGAGGGCCAACCTTGGTAAGTTGTCCTTCCTGCGGTCGAGCTGAGGTTGATATCATTGCCCTGGCTGAAACCGTGGACAAACATCTTCAAAAGATAACCAAGCCGATTAAAGTGGCAGTTATGGGTTGTGTCGTCAATGGACCCGGAGAGGCTAGAGATGCTGATCTGGGCATTGCTTGTGGCAAGGGGAAAGGTGCTATATTTAGAAAGGGGAGGGTAGTAAGGACAGTGGATGAGAAAAATTTCCTAGAAGCCTTAATGGCAGAACTAGAAAAGGTCTAGCTATGGCAGGAGAAAAAGAAAAGCCTCTTACCCGCGAAGATGTGCTCAGGCTAGTTAAGGAAAACGGTGGAAAAGCCGAAGGTCTTGACCTTTCAGAACAGGCTTTTGTGGAAGCGATAGACCTTTCGGGCTTAGACCTTCACGGGATTATCCTTAATAAAGCGAGATTTCCTCCGAATTTAAGGAGAGACTCTCCGCTAAGGGGAGCTAACCTAATGGGTGTCCATCTTGAGGGGGCTCATTTACGCAGCACCCACCTTGAGGAAGCTGACCTAAGTGACGCTTATCTTGAAAGTGCTAGCTTAGGTAGCGCCCACCTTGAGGGGGCTTGTTTCAGTGGCACCCATCTTGGCAGTGCTTATTTAGGTGGTGCCCACCTTCAGGGCGCTATTTTACTTAGCGCTGAGTTCTCCACCGATACTGGCTTAGAGAATGTCGACTGGGGCAACTACATTCTGGGAGATGAAAGCATGGGGTTCGATTGGGCAGCAGCTAGCTATCGGCAGCTAAAAATGTGGTACACCAATGCTGGTATGCGTGATATAGCAGCCAAATTCTACTATCGCGAGAAAGAAGCTAACAGGAAGGCATTAAGGTTACGCTCTAAGGACTGGCATAACCGCCTAGCAGCAGAATTCATGCGGGTGCTCTTTGGATATGGAGAAAGGTGGGAAAGGATTCTTATTTGGATGGCATTTTTTGTATTCGGTCCAGCAGTAGCATACCAATTTGGAGGATTAGATATCCCATACTCTTTATATTTTAGCGTTATCTCCTTCACCGCTTTAGGGTATGGAAAGTGGGTTGATATTACACCACAAGGTTGGGTACAAGCATTAGGTGCGTTTCAGTCGTTCACTGGAGTTTTCCTGATGGCCTTACTTTTGGTAACCTTCTTTAGAAAGTGGACAAGATAAGGGGAAGTTTGAAGGGGCAAAGTTGATCAGAGGCGACTCTGCCGACCCCTTCAACAACCACCCTCCCCCTTGAAGGAGAAGGATAATAAAGGAGAGTCAAAGAGAGGCGAAGCCCCTCCTTAATAAAATACTAAATACTAAACTTTAGGAATTTGAATTTGTTTAGAATTTAGAAATTAGAGTTTATAATTTCACGAAAGAGGGGGATGGGGTTACCAAGTAAAAACCTAAAGGGAGCGAGAAAGATAAGAAAGAATGGGGTTAAAAAGTGCGGATATCTAAGCTTTTTGGCAAGACATTAAGACAGGCACCGGCAGAGGCCGAAAGCGTAAGCCACCGGTTACTGCTCAGAAGTGGCATGATTGCCCAGATAGCTGCTGGCATCTATTCCTATTTGCCCTTAGGCTGGCGAGTGCTTAAGAATATAGAGCAGGTAATCAGAGAGGAAATGAATAAAGCTGGGGGTCAAGAGTTGATGCTGCCGGTTTTGCAGCCCTTCGAACTATGGCAGCAATCAGGAAGAGATGTTTCCTTTGGCCAATCTCTGTTCACCCTGACTGATAGAAAGGAGCATAAATTAGCCTTAGGGCCCACACATGAAGAGGTTATTACTGAGCTTGCTCATCGCTGTGTGCAGAGCTACCGTGATCTCCCTTTACTGCTTTACCAAATACAGACTAAATTCCGTGATGAGCCTCGTCCCCGTGGCGGACTACTGCGAGTCCGCGAATTTATTATGAAAGACCTCTATAGCTTTGACGTTGATGAGGCTGGCCTGGATGAAAGCTATGAGAAAATGAGTCAGGCTTACAAGAATATCTATGCTCGCCTAGGCTTGCCAGCCTTGATGGTAGAGGCTGACAGTGGTGCCATAGGTGGCAAGGAATCTCATGAGTTCATGGTTATCACTGGGAGTGGCGAGGATGAGATTATTTATTGCTCCAATTGTAGTTATGCCGCTAATGCAGAGAAGACTCAAAGTGCCAAAGCGAGGATAAATAGTGAAGCTCCACTTCCTTTGGAGGAAATAGCTACACCAGGGGCAAAAACTATAGAAGCGGTAGCTAGCTTTCTTGGCGTGTCAACGAATCAAACTTTCAAAGCCGTATTTTATTCCGCAGATGGCGAATTTGTTTTTGTTGTTATTCGAGGTGATCTGGAAGTGAACGAGACAAAACTAAGAAATACGCTGAAGTGTTCCGAGCTTAGATTAGCTACAGAAGGCGAGGTAAGTGAGGCAGGCATAGTGGCCGGCTTTGCTTCGCCTATTGGTATAAAAGATGTCAAAATTGTTGCTGATGATTCCATAACTTTAGGCGCTAATTTCATCGCTGGAGCTAATAAACCTGGATATCACTTTAAGAATGCAAATTATCCTAGAGATTTTCAGGTTGACCTTGTAGCCGATATTGTTTTAGCTCGCTCTGGAGATAACTGCCCTAAGTGTGGTAGCACGTTGTCTTCTGCTCGTGGTATTGAAGTGGGGCATATATTTAAGCTGGGTACCTTTATCAGCAAAAAAATGGAGGCATTCTTCCTAGATCCCAATGGGGCATCTTGGCCTATTGTTATGGGAAGCTATGGTATTGGATTAGGACGCTTATTAGCTGCCATAGTAGAGCAAAGCCATGACGATAAAGGCATTATTTGGCCCCTCTCCGTTGCTCCCTACCAGGTTTATCTTTGCCCTCTCTATTTAGATAACCCTGAAATTGCCCCTCTAGCTGAAGATGTCTATCACAAGTTGGAAAAGGAAGGGATCGAAGTTCTTTTCGATGACCGTGATGAATCCCCCGGAATTAAATTCAATGATGCTGACCTTCTAGGGATACCTTTGCGGTTGACTTTATCACCACGCACTATTCAAAGCCAAAGCATAGAGGTGAAATGGCGTGTGGGGAGGGAAACTCAGCTTGTGCCTCTGGAAAACTTGGCTACTGAAGTTAATAGGCTGCTAAGGGAAAAATTAGCCCAACGGTCAGTAAGTTAGTACAGTTGCCATCTCGCCTCTTCTTAGTCACCGTGTAAAGGACCTTCAGGGCGATATTTGGATAGTCCTCTGAGCGTAAGTGGTCTTTGCCAATCTGCCTCCAACATTAGTTATAGAAAAAGGAGGAATGTTAGACAGTAAGTCTTGACAGGGGTATTCTCGTGCCCGTATTATATCCGTAGATGCGAAAATATGCATCTAACTGCGGGGCGTTTGGATATGCGAGAGTTAGTCAAATCTTGCAAAGCCCTATCGGATGAAACCAGACTAAGGGTTCTAAATGTGCTTATGGAACGAGATTGCTGTGTATCCGAGGTAAGGCAGGCTCTGCAGATTTCCCAGGCCTGTGCCTCCCGGAGTTTGAGCACTCTTTATGACGCAGGGTTCTTAAGGCTTAGGCGACGTGGACTCTGGTCTTTATATTCCATAGAGAAAGAAAATTTGCAAGAATACTCTGTAGACCTAATTGAGGGTGTTAGAAAAGCATTGAAAGACGATGAAACAGCCTTACTGGATAGGCATCGATTGGAAGGCGGCAAGAGATTAGGACCAGATCAGGTATGCAAACCATGAGGATCTGCTCTCCTTTTTTCTGAGGTTATATATATGCTATTAGGCTTTAATAAGAGATTCTGGACTCTCGTTACCTGTCTTGTAATTGCTGGGATAACATTTATGGTGTATCCCGGTTATGCCCGCCAGCAAGATTCTGTTCACGCTTCTGTGGAAGAGTCTGTTTCCATTGGTGAGGTTGCAGACCCCGGTATCCTGCTCAACTCCCCCTTTTACTTTACTAAGAGTTGGAGCAGAGCCGGTCGCCTTTTTTTCGCTTTTGAGAGCCAGAAGAAAGCCGAATTGGCATTGAGGTTTGCCAATGAGGATGCTCTAGCAATTAAGGAGCTGTGCGAAAAAGAAGAATACATATCTACTGGGAAGCAATGCGGAGAGTTCCAAGAACAGTTTCAGGGAACCCTCAAGTGGACGGAACAAGCAAGACAAGAAGGTAAAGATATTAAGGAATTGATGGCTAAACTTAAAGAAGACCATCTCAGCCAGCAGCAAGTTTTAGCCAGTGTGCTGGAAAAGGTGCCAGAGTGGGCAAGAGAGGGAATTCTAATTGCTATGGAGAATTCGAGCTCTCTTTTGGAAAATGCCGTTGAAGTAATGCAGGGAAAGCAGGAGGTGGAGCAATTTCGAGGGGAGCTCAGTCTTCAATTCAGCAACGTGGACAGAGGGACACAAATTAGAATTCAGGAAAGATTGGGAACGAGACCCCGCAACTCGGAGACAGCTGCTGATTCTATAACTATCCCTGCGCTAGTCAATCATCCACCGATTATTACTAGCTTGATAGCTAATGATTATGAGGTTATCCCAGCAGATAAATGCTATATTGAATGCAGCGCTGAAGACCACGATGGCGATAGCCTGAACTATATGTGGTCAGCCCATGAAGGTGATATTTCCGGCACAGGGTCATCCGCTACCTGGACTGCTCCTGAGGAAGAAGATAGCTATGACATAACAGTCACAGTCAGCGATGGACATGGTGGGGAAGACGTAAAATCGTTGACTATCAGGGTAGAACTCCCAGAGCCCCCAGTTATTGAGCGGTTAGTAGTTACTCCTGATGAACCTAAATATTTCATTAAGCAATTAGCAAGATATGTAATCTTGAGCGGTGAAAGCTGTGAAATTGAATGTGTCGTTTCCGGTGGATACAAGCTAAGCTACGAATGGTTAGCCAGCAAGGGTGATATCTCTGGCACGGGTTGCATAGTTACATGGACTGCACCTTCTCGTAAGTGTGATGTTACTCTCTCCGTAACAGTGTCTGATGGAAGTGGTAATGTAGTCAGCAAGGAAATCCTTTTCCATGTCAGTACATGCCGCCCGTGCTTCGTATAGAATGGGATGATAAATTAGACTCCAGCTTGAAGCATTGACCCAGATCTATCGATTAGTATCCAGCAATAAGTAGTATGATGAGCTATACCTCTATCTTAGCAAAGAGAAGAGGCAGGCAAAACTGACATGTTTTCCTAGAGATTCCTGGCAGCCAGGGTTAGATTTGAACTGATGCCCCTTCGGATTATGAGCCCAACGAGCTACTGATGAAATCTTACTAACGACCTTTGTTTGAATTTACTTGAGTAGTCTGAGGTGGTAAAAGCTATTCTGGAGGAATGTTAAAGCCAGCATCTGGACAATAATTTCTGTAGAAGTTCATATATTAGAGTCAATCTCTTAAAGTAGCACCTAGTTCTTGATGTAATCTATCTACAATCCTCTGATGGGGTCTATTAACCTCTTCGTCGGTTAAAGTATGCTCAGGTGATTGATAAACAATCCTTATAGCGAAGGATTTCTTGCCTTCAGGTATTTGCTCACCTCGATAAAAGTCAAAGAGCGTGACTTTCTTTACTAGCGGGAAGCTTCGGATTACATCCTCCACCTGCTGATAGCTTACTTGCTTATCTATTACTAAGGCAATGTCTCTAGTTATGCTGGGAAACCGTGGGATAGGCTGATACTGCTTTACTTTAATTGTTTTGCTCAGCAACTTCTCTATATCCATTTCAATAAGATAAACAGCATCAGAAAGCTCGAAGGCTTGTGCTACCTTGGGATGCAAGTTACCTACAATACCAACTTTGTCAGCGCCGATGATTATATTAGCTGCCCTTCCAGGTAATAGGCTTTCATCATCACTGGCCTCAAAGGTTGCTTCTAGTCCCAATTGGTTCAAAAGGTTCTCTACTACCCCCTTAGCATCAAAAAAATTGAGCTGCTCCTTATTACCGTGCCAGGACAATTCTGCCTCTGGGCCGCTAAGTGCAGCACAAAGCATTTCCTTTTCTTGTGGCAGCTCATTCCCTTGTGGCAAGAATATCTTGCCGATTTCAAATAATCTTATGCTCTTTTCCTCAATCCTTTGATTGTGTGCCAAGGTAGTTAGCAAGCCGGGACGCAAAGTAGTACGCAAGTATTCCTGCTCCTTAGTCATAGGGTTAGCTACTTTCAAAGATGTAACTTTCAGCTTGAGCCTTGGAGAAATTTTTTGCAACCTCTCCAAGCTAGTCAAAGAATAAGTCAATATTTCTTGAAAACCGCAGCCGGTGAGAATATTTCCTAATCTTTGCTTGAGATTGCTTCGCTGCACTCGCAATGACAACCTTGATTCCTGTTGAGGTAAGGGAGAGCTAAGCCTGGTAACAGGAATCTTGTCATAGCCGATAATGCGAACCACCTCTTCTACAAGATCAGCAGAGCACCTAATGTCGCTGCGCCAATAAGGAGTCACTACCAAGATTTGTGACGCTGAGTTGGCATGCTGACATTCAAAGCCCAAGGATTTTAATACCTTAAGAATCTTAGCTAGTGGTACCTTCAAGCCTGAAAGTCGCTTCACCTCCTCAGCAGAGAGCAATATGCCCTTTGGCTGTGATTTCCCAGGATAAACATCTATTATGCTCTTAGCTGCCTTGCCGCCAGCCAGCTCCAAGAGCAATTGGGTAGCTCGCTTCAGTGGTAGCAGTAGTAAGTCAGGATTTAGCCCTTTATCAAAGCGAATTGAAGCTTCACTCTGTAAATTAAGGCAGCGGCATCCTTGACGAATGATAGCTTGGTTGAAATTTGCCGACTCCAAGAGAATAGAAGTGGTTTTATCTGTAACCTCGGTATCTGACCCTCCCATAATTCCAGCAATAGCAACAGCCTTTTCTTTGTCAGCAATGACTAAAGTGTCTGGGCTAAGGACACGCTCTATTCCATCAAGGGTGGTTATAGTTTCGCCATTTTTAGCCCGACGGACAATAATCTGTTTACCTTCAAGCTTATGATAGTCAAAAGCATGGAGAGGCTGCCCATATTCCAGCATCACGTAATTGGTAACATCAACCACGTTGTTAATAGGACGCATGCCATAGCTACTCAGGCGATACTGTAGCCAATTAGGAGAAGGGGCTATCTTAATCCCTATAATTAAGCTGGCACAGTACCTAGGACATAAACTCGGTTCAATTATGTCAACAGAGACAAAAGAATCTATCGGAGTCTCTGTTTCTTCATAATGAATCTCGGGCAAATGAAGTGCTTGCTCAGTAAGAGAGGCAATTTCTCTAGCAATGCCAATTATGGATAAGCAATCTGGGCGATTGGGCGTTATATCTAAATCAAAAATAACATCGCCTAAATAGTCTCTAAGAGGCATACCTATAGGAGCTTCTGGTGGTAATACCATGATGCCCTCGTGACTATCAGAGATCCCCAATTCCTTTTCAGAGCAAACCATGCCCTCAGAAAGAACGCCACGAATTTTAGCTGGCTTTAGCAAAATAGGTTTCCCAGTATGACCATCTATAAGTTGTGCTCCCACAGAGGCGAAAGGCACCTTCTGCCCGAGGCTAATGTTTGGGGCACCGCAAACTACAGTAACCTGCTGGGGGCCGAGATTAACAGTAGCTAGCCTTAGGCGATCTGCGTTAGGATGAGGATTTAAAGCCATTACTTCTCCTACTACTATGTTGTTCCAGGTGCTGCCTGTAGTCTGTATGTCTTTGGCTTCCACGCCAGCCATAGTTAGCCTTCTAGCTAGCTCTTTAGGAGCAAGTTTGATGTCACTATAATCTTTAAGCCATTTAAGCGAAGCCTTCATGTTAGCTACTAAAATCTAGAATTGTTTTAAAAACCTAAGGTCATTACGGTAAAAGAGGCGAATATCGTCTATGCCGTAGCGAAGTATGGCGATCCGCTCTACACCCATACCAAAGGCGAACCCACTATAAATTTCAGGATCAATATCACCACGCTTAAGGACATCGGGGTGGGTCATCCCTGCGCCCAATATTTCAATCCAGCCGCTGTAGCCACACAGTCGGCAGCCAGTTCCATGACAGGCTGAGCACTCAATAGCCACCTCCACCCCAGGTTCGACAAAGGGGAAGTAATCACATCGGAAGCGTACTTTCCTTTCCTCACCAAAAAGGCAACGACTAAATTCAAACAAAGTGCCTTTCAAATCAGCCAAAGTAATATCCTTGTCTATGGCTAATCCTTCAACCTGATATAACATAGATTCATGGGTAACATCGGTTGCTTCATATCTATAAACCCGCCCTGGCATTATAGCTCTTATCGGTGGGCGCTTCTTTTCCATCAGCCTTATCTGCATCGGCGAAGTATGGGTGCGCAAAAGCCTGGATTCCTTATCCATCTCGGGATCTACCCACAAAGTGGCGAACATATCCCGTGCCGGGTGCCATTGTGGGATATTTAGAGCCTCAAAGTTATAATAATCCCACTCAACATCAGGCCCCTCAAAAACTTGAAAACCCATGTTCTTGAAAACATCACAAATTTCCTCAAGTACTTGGGGGATGGGGTGAAGTCGTCCTATGGGAACAGGCCGACCAGGCAAAGTAACATCTAACCCTTCACGCTCTAAGGAAGTAGCCAGATGGATTTCCTCTAGAAACTTTTTCTTTTCAACTAGGCCCGCTTCTAAAGCTCTCTTGATTTCATTAGCTTGGGCGCCTACTTTTTTTCGCTCCTCTAGAGGTAAGGTAGCTAAAGAGCGCAAAATTTGAGTTAACTTGCTTTTCTTGCCCAAGTGGTGAACTCGCCATGAGCTAAGTCCCCTAAGTTCGCTAACTTGGTTTAATTCACTAAGAGCCTCTCGACGAAGTTCTTCAAGTTGCTTGAGCATTTGTGTTTTCAGGTGAAACAGAAGCCATTAACTTAGCCAGGCCTTCAGGATCCTTAACTGCCATCTCAGCTAGCATTTTGCGGTTTATTTCCCTGTTTGACTTCTTTAAGCCAGCCATAAACTGATTGTAGGAGAGCCCTTGAGCTCGTGCAGCAGCATTGATACGGGCAATCCATAATCTCCTGAAATCGCCTTTCCGCTCCCGACGGTGGCAATAGGCATAATCTAAGCCATGGAGCATAGACTCATGAGCTGTGCGATATAAGGCGTGCCTGGCACCATAATGGCCCTTGGTTAATTCAAGTGCCTTTTTATGGCGCCTATGAGTGACTTTCCCGCTTTTAGCTCGTGGCAAGATCACATCCTCCCTTAACTTTATTTTTCAGGCGTTACCTTTTTCCCTCTGGCGATAGAGTAAACCACTATCAATGCAATGCTAATGAATAAGAAAATAAATCCGGGGATACCGGTTGCCTTGCCGATTTGGAAAACAAAAGCACTAATTATAAGAGCTATACCTATCCCGGTTACTACAGAGCCTGCAAGCAAGAATCCCCAACCAGGAGGGCCTAGTGATTTTGGTTGCTTTGGCTGGTATAGCCCCTTCTCTATTAAAGCCATATTTTTCTTATGCTCCCAATAAATTGCCCAGCCACCACAAGCTATGCCTAATGCTACTGACAAAATAGGAATTAAAAGAGCCCGATCCATTCTTAATCTAATCTCCCTTTCTTATACTATTTATAAGGCAAAAGTCTTCCTACTCGCTTTTTGTCTGCCGAAGAGACTGACATAAGCGCGTCATAAAGACGCTTGGTTCGAGGAGCTTTTTTCCGTCTTAAGTGGCTTTTGCCACACTTAGTCCGCATGAGCTTGCCGCTACCTGTTATGTGAAAGCGTCCCTTCACTCCTTTATGAGTCTTAAGTTTTGGCATCTGATTTCACCACCGTAGATTTTTTCGCCGGAGAAGGCAAAAGGATTAAAGCTATACGCCTTTCATCCTTAACAAGACGGTCGCTTGCTACTGCTTCTTCTTTTAAGGCTTCGGCCACCCTCTGTAGCACCTTCCAACCTAATTCTGGATAAATAACCTCACGTCCTCTAAACCTCACCGATACCCTTACTTTACTACCTTCCTCCAGCAATTTTCTTATTGTTCTAATCTTCGCTTGTAAATCATGTTCCTCAATTTTTGGTCTAAAACGAACTTCTCTAAGCAAGCCAATTTTTTGACTCCTTTTTACTTTCCGCTCTTTTTTCGATTGTTCATATTTATACTTTCCATAATCAAGAAGCCGACATACCGGTGGAATGACCGTTGGTGATACTTCAACTAAATCAAGGCCATGTTCTAGAGCAAGCATTGCAGCTTGCTGCAGAGGTACTATACCCAGCTGTTCTCCTTCCTCTCCTATAAGTCGAACTTCTTTAACTCTAATTTGCCTATTAATCCGTAAGTGTTTAACTATATCTTTTCCACCTCATAAAGTAATTTAGCGCTTGGCCTCTATATCTCTTCTTATCTTTGCCTTGACCTGTGAAATAGTTTGCGAGCCTATGTCCTCACCACTCCTTAAGCGAAGCGACACATTGGACGAAGCTACCTCATTATCACCAACTATAATCATGTATGGTATCTTATTTAGTTGGGCTTCCCTTATTTTCAAGTTCATTCTCTCTGAGCGGTCGTCAACCTGAGTGCGAATGCCTTCTTCTTTAAGCTCATTTCCCACCTGGTGCGTATAATCAATATGGCGATCCGCTATAGGAATTATTACAGCTTGAACTGGTGATAGCCACACAGGAAAAGCACCACCATAATGCTCAATAAGACAAGCTAAGAAGCGTTCCATGCTTCCTAAAACAGTGCGATGTATCATTGTTACATTGTGTTCTAAGCCATCAGCACCAATGTAACAAACATTAAATCGTTGTGGTAAATTGAAATCGACCTGAATGGTAGGGCCTTGCCAAGCATGTCCTAAAGCATCTCTAAGTTTAATATCAATCTTGGGTCCGTAAAAAACTCCTTCGCCAGGATCCAGTTTGTAGGGCAATTTAAGTTTTTCTAAGACCCGTCTTAAAGATTCTGTAGCTCCCTCCCACATTTCGATAGTCCCAGTATATTTCTCCGGACGTGTGGATAATAGCAATTCATAATCACCAAAGCCGAAAGTGGACATCATAAACTTTGCTAGTTCTACCACTCCCATTACTTCTGCTTCAGTTTGGTCAAGGCGGCAGAAAATGTGAGCATCGTCTTGAGTGAATCCCCTTACTCTAGCTAAGCCATGTAGCACCCCGGTGCGCTCATACCTATATACCGTGCCTAATTCGGCATACCTCAGAGGTAAATCGCGATAGCTACGCAGTTGACTTTTGTAAATCATGATATGCCCCAAGCAATTCATCGGCTTTATTATGTATTGTTGTCCTTCTACTTCCATTGGTGAATATAAGTAATCCCGATAAAATTCCCAGTGCCCGCTGGTTTTCCACAAATCTAACTTGGCAATATGAGGAGTATAGACAATATCGTAGCCTTGCTTAATATGTTCCGCCTTCCAAAAATCCTCAATAATCCGCCGAATTAAAGCACCTTTAGGGTGCCAACAAATTAAACCAGGGCCAATTTCCTCGTGAATACTGAAAAGATCGAGCTCTTTGCCTAGCTTCCTATGGTCTCGTTTGGCAGCTTCAGCCTGGCACAATAAATAATCCTCAAGCTCTGCTTGGCTATCAAAAGCTACACCATAAATTCTCTGCAACATGGGTTGTCTCTCATCGCCACGCCAATATGCTCCGGCGATATGAGTAAGCTTAAACGCTTTCACTTCCCCTGTAGAAGCTATATGGGGGCCACGGCATAAATCGGTAAAAGAACCTTGCTTATAGATAGCTACTATAGCATCGGGGAGTTCATTAATAAGCTCCAGTTTATAAGGTTG
>JREQ01002405.1_pt2 | contig 12860 bp, 18 predicted proteins | sample 210151 | NCBI WGS metagenome assembly JREQ01 (sample SAMN03019617, study PRJNA260268) | marine sediment metagenome | biome: Marine; feature: Sediment; material: Clay; isolation source: clay from marine sediments 31 meters below sea floor depth collected from... | place: New Zealand: Canterbury... | reverse complement strand
AATGGTATGAGGAGCATGGACGTCTTCGTGTGCGTCAACATAAGCGACGGTTTGACTGAGAAAGAAGCCGAATTGATAGCGGGGACAACTTTCATCCAGGTTAAGGGAGAATATGTTTGGCGTCGACTTGACACTCTAACCCTTGATGATACTCAAATAAGGGCACACTATGCTTGGGGCTATGATGAAAACGACTTGGGACATATATATGACATGACTGCAGATCTCACAACACTTCAGATAACAGTTGATCACTGCTTCTGATAGTTGTCATACGATGATAACTCAGTGTGCGCGTAGATAAACAACCTCGCGGAATTTAAGACGGGATCTTGGAAGAACTGCAAGTGCACAAGCGGAGTGAGGTATTCCTTTTTTCATCGCGTCTCTTCTTGTCTTTGGTACAAAAAGTCAATTCAAATGACGTCAAATGTGCAATGCCGGACGGGGTGGGATTCGAACCCAATACCAAGTGGAGATATCTCCCGCAACCCCCATTTTTTCTATGGACCACATAAGTTTATTTACTTCTTTTCGAGTCTTTCTGGAAGGCTGAGTTTCCAAAATGGTTTACAAAACGGCAAAGCTGAAGGATGGACGGACTGCGATGCTTGAGTGGCTCAAGGAAAGCGATTTACCCGAGCTTGTAGAAGCGCTTAACAGCGTTATCCGTGAGGAGAAATATCTCTTTATGAACAATGAGATAACGGATATGGAAGAGGAGAGAAGATGGTTTGAGCGTGGCACAAAAGAGGGAATGCTTTACTTAGTTGCAAGAGTTGACGATAAAATCGTTGGTGGTGCAAGCATCCATCCCCACACCGACAAACGATCGCACGTTGCAGGATTCGGGGTCTTCATTCGAGACGACTATCGTAACTTAGGATTGGGAACAACGCTAACGAACACATTTACCGAAATTGCAAGGGAACGTGGTGTCGAGGTTCTTCAGCTTTCCGTCAACGCCACAAACAAGAGAGCTTTTCACGTCTACAAGAAATGTGGATATAGAGAATGTGGCAGATTCACCAGAGATACAAAATTTGCTGATGGAACACACAGCGATAGGATATTGATGGAGCTTCTTTTGAAGCAGTGATGCCGAGGGCCGGGCTTGAACCAGCGACAAATGGAGTAGTCCAAACTATTTGTTGGCTTTTTGAAGCAAATGATATGCACCTTAAAAGTAGTGAAACAGTGATATACCGATTATTCTAAATAGAGACTCTTTTGTGCTCTAGTTCCAAGGTTTCCACAAGACATAAAGCTGAAGACAGGAGAGACTGTGAATGTGGGTAGGTATTGCTTGAAGGAAAGAATGTTAACTTGAGGATTGTCGAGAAAGAGGACTTGCCGTTATTGGCAGATTGGAGCAACAATCCTGAATATCTTGGTGAATATATTTGGCTTCCACAGCAGTCCAGGACAGAGTGGGCGAAGAGATATGATAACCTTACTCTTGATACTAAGTGGTTCTTCATAGAGAAAAAAGATGGAACCAAAATTGGAACTATGTTTCACTGGCCCATAGGAAACCTGATGGAAATAGGTTATGTTCTGGTTCCAAGTGAAAGAGGCAAAAGATACTGCACTGAAGCTGTCAACATTGTTTTGGATTACCTGTTTCTTTCCAAAGACATTGTTCGCATACAGGCTCACACTGATGTAAGAAATATGGCTTCTCAGAAAGTTCTGCAGAATGTAGGATTTAAGAAAGAAGGAACAATCCGCAAGTCCGTCTTCGCCAGAGGAGAATGGCGAGACAGGTATCTATATAGCATTCTCAGAGAGGAATGGAAAGAACCAAGAATACTAGCAAAATCAAATGTGAAATGAGCCCATGAGAATTGTTGTAGGTTGTGATTTGGAGGAGTTCAAAAGCGCGCGCCAACTATTCACTCTTTCGTCTTCGCTCGCCCATCATTTTCATCATTTGAGGCATGTTCTTCATGCTTTCTTTGATTATCTCCATCAAAGCCTCGTTTATCTCTATATCTATACAGATTTTTGCGTGCCCTTTTTTCTCTTCAGCCATCATATCACCTCCTGTTGCTTTTTAATATTTGAATCAACCAATTCGTCAACATCCTTCTCGCCTGTTCTGGCATCAAATCTAGGTCCACATAAATTTCATAATGAAACTTTCCAATTCTTTTTGTCTTGGTTTTATAGTCATCAATTAACCCTTTGCTCTTCCATTCCTTTAGCTTCCGCCCTAGTAAGAAAGAGACAAAATGGGGTGCTATGGGCTCAAGAAACAAAACAAACTTAGTAAGGAGAGAAAAGAACCTTGAAGACATCTTATCTCCAACCTCAATATACGCGCGCGCATTATGGAGGTGTTGTTGGAGGTGGCTGAGTGGGTTGTGTTTTAATCGAGAAGAATGCCACAGTAAGCGGTATCAAAGCGACCCAGAGAAGTATGAAACCGACGCCGATTATAGTCAAGATAGCGCCTATCAGCATTAACAATCCTGTAGTGCCAAAAAGGCCAACGCCCGTCTTTTCCGAGAGGGTGGTTAATGATCTTCTTAAGAAAATGGCTGCGACAACAACGAATACGAAAAGGGCCACCAAAGTTCCAATGATGGCTGCAATATGAGGCCAAAGAATATCCCAGGTCACCAGTTCTTCCCAGTTGATGCTTGAGAAAACTGTCGGGTCACTCCAAGCTGTAGAGATGTCGATACCCACAGCGGATAAGAAATCAACTGCTGTCATCACAATCACGGCCACGGAGATCACGCCACCTATTATCGCAATGACGACCCCGTAAAGCGCGTTGTTGAATATGCCTCCTTCAGTATAGTGGTCCGATAAACCTTTCAAAGCTATCATCACAAGTATTAGACCAATCAACCCTAACACGCCTGTGTAGGAGCCTAAGAAAGGCCCAATTACCATAAGTAATGCTCCCACACCGCCCAAAGTTTTGTTTGAGTCTAGAGTCATGCGATACTACCTCGCAGAACGAGGTTCCACGCGCTAACTTTTAAATGTATGTGACTGTGGCACAACAGCAACATAAACCTAACAGCGGTATACTATAAGCCAGAACTGATCTTTACATCTTTGTCAATTGTGCGTGCGCTGGCAACGTATAAGCATAGGCTTTCCAGGAGTACGTTCAGGGAGCACCCGATGAAGGCGCATAACAAGATCATTGACAAGAGCGCGTTATACCTACAGCTCTATAAAGTGAAATGAGTCTGCCCAAGATCCGTTTTAAATCCGCCATATGGCGGTAAAAAGGATATCCTCATGTTCTCCTTCATCTTTTCGACTAACATGGATGAAATGTACGTTGTCGAAAAGCTTCTTAACGAGGCTGTGATTCTTAACACGGAGGGATTCATTTGAGTGAAAAAATTGATTACTCCATCCATCTCGATGTGAAGTTTGCTCCCTTGGAACTCATTGATATTCGTAAGCTTCAGGAGGAGTGTAAGGATGACTGGTTCAATCAAACCTTGTGCAGGGTTAATGACTGCGTGGTCCGGCTGGGAGTCTTGAGGGGCGAGTTTCACTGGCACAAACACGACGAAGAGGACGAGTTCTTCTACGTGGTGGAGGGCAGATTATTAATCGATCTGGAGGATAGGGTCGTCGAGTTGATGCCCCAGCAGGGGTTCTTGGTTCCTAAAGGTGTGCTGCATCGGACCAGAGCCCCTGAGCGTACGGTTGTCTTGATGATGGAAGGAAGTGACGTGAAACCAACCGGGGATTGAGGCGACTGTACATCAAGGGCTTTCTTCCTGGGCCCTTTCGGTGATAGAGGCCTCTGAGTAAGCTGCGCAAGCTTCTGGAGTTGATGGAGTCAAGCACCTGTTTTATCTTCACTTCTTTTTCCAAGAAAGGGAAGGGCGGTTTTTATTTTTAAACAGCCAAGCGCACGTCTTTCGCTCTCTTTCAGCCTCATCCCAAACTTCACTAGGCCTCTTCTCGAATGTGCCCAACTGAGAAAAGCGATCCTCAGGACGCATTGATCTTGGTTTTTTTAATTTCAGCAATTTCTTTAGCCATTTCCAAAAGCTGTGCCTCAAACTCCACCCACCTCTCAAACTTTTCCAAAACAGAATCATACGTGTGAATAGCATCAACAAGAATACGGAGACGTTGCAGCTCCAACTTGTCTAAACCAGGCTGCCTAAGAGTGTGTAATGCACTACACAAAATTTTCAATGCTTCCTCATGAGTTAAGAGGTCTTTATCAAGTGTAACAGTCGCAGTTGTCGTCGTCTTTGATTTCTGCGTTTTTTGTTTAACGACGACAAGCACGCCTAATCTTTCAAGTTTTTTCTGTATCGCTCCAGGCGTGCGACCTTCAAACTTTTCAGCCAAAACTTTAGGGTCGGTTAAACCAGCCTTGAACAATTCAAGAAGTTTCGCCTCTTCTGCACGGGTCCAATAGTATTTCTTTTTCTTAAGCATGTTGGCTTATCAACACTCCTATAGTCGTGCCCACTAAGCTTGAAATGCCACTAAATATCTCACTGCTCCAAGTGTCCAACCAACTCAACACAGACACCTCTAGAGAGACCAAAATACAACATCACGTCCATAAAAACCCATTGTCAAAACGACACTATCCAACCACGGAGAGATAAGTTAAAGTAAAATCCAAAATTAGATAACTCAACCTTGAAAAGTGCACGCTGAGGCTTAAGACATCGAGAGAAATCCATACTGTCATGTGCTGCTAGTTCTATTCCTTCCCAAACTGTTCTCTGAGGATCTCTTCAAGACTCAAAACAGATTTACCTAGAGCAGGCTCAACCTCTGCCGGAATCCCCTTCAAAGAAGGCATACCAACACCATGAGTCTCCGGATCAACCACAACATTCGCCCACGGACCATACGGAATAAAAATCACTCTAGAATGCGGACCTCTCAAAGACTTTACGACTTTAACAACCACAGAACCGTAACCCGTTGAAACAAGAACATTGGTCTTTTCCTTTACTCCAAGCCTCTTCAGGTCTTCAGGATCCACATAACAGACCGAAACACTCTCCACATATTCCTCAGAGAACTTTCCACGTTCTTTTCCTACACCTTGCTCTATTGTCCGTCCAGTCACCAATGTTACCTTCAATTTTGTTTCCGCTCCATCAGTTAACCTGAATCTACTAATTGCGAAAAGCTTTTAGCCTTTAAACCTTATGTAATTTTTTAACATGCGGTGTAATAAATGACACCTCATATTCGCGAACTTTCGGCAAAGGAAGCTGCCTTAATCGCGGTGTTTGCAGCTTTAATTGCAATAATTACAAGGCTTCCGGGAATTCCTATTTCGCTGGGAATTCCAACAGGAAAAATTGAGTTTTCAGTTCCATTGTATCCTTTAGCTGGAATTCTTCTCGGACCGTGGATCGGCGCCCTCGCCGTCCTCATAGGCAATATTATCGCGTGGATAATTCCAAAGTCAACAGTAATGGGGTTTCTGTTTATTCCAGCAGGAGCATTTGCAGCTTTATGCGCTGGTTTTCTCGTGAGACGAACGAAATGGGCGAACTGGAAAACTGCAACTGTTTTGCTTGTCATATTAATTGCACTTTGGTACGCTACGCCCCTTGGATTCGAAGCACCTTTCTATCCATTTTTCCTACACATTCCCGCCTTAACATTGATTTTAATCTTCAGAGGCAAAATTTTTGATCTTGTAAATGGTCCTTCCAAAAGGCTTGTGACGTTAGGGGTCGGAATTGCCAGTTTTGCAGGTGTGATGGCTGATCACATGTGGGGCAACGTGATGTTTATCACTGCGTTAGAATTTGTTGTTGACATGAAAGCTTTTAGAGACGCACTCAAGAACATAGGAATGGCGATAGGCCTAGGCTTTTCAGCGAAGAATCCTATACCAGAATGGGTGTATCAAATGACCACGGATCCAACTTTAGGCGACTTTTTCATGCTTTCAATTCCAATAGCCACAGTTGAACGCATAGTATTTACAGTAATCGCCACAGTTATAGGCGTGGGCGTCATCATGGCCCTTGGAAAACTTTTCTTCGCACCATCTAAAACTTCAGTAAGAACCAAAGAAAAAGAAAATTAACGAGATAAGAAGCAATTCTAAATCGTAGAAGATTCGAACGTGGTGAATAGGTATGAACGAAAAAATTTATCCCTATGTAGTTTTTCTCCCAGCAAAACAAAAAGACAATGTGCTATCAGCAATTTTTGGTTCCAAAGCCGCTGTCGATATATTAAAATTTTCAATAAACCAAGGAGTTTCAAACAAAATCTATCAAAAGGATTTAATTGAAAAACTTTCATACTCAAACAAAACAGTCATTAAACATTTAAAGTCCTTAACAAGACTGGGCGTATTAAAAGAACAGATGGAGAAAACTGAAGTTGAAAACCGTACAGTGTGGGTAAAATCGTATAGGCTTTCAGATTTGGGTAAATGGTTTGCCTTGTTATTGACTGAAGAAAAAGCCTTGTCAGATGAGGAGAAATCTGAAATATTGAAAAATGCATTTCGTGCCTACATAAGATGGATTAAAACTCTATCAGAAAAACTAAACGTAGACCAGAGTGTGCTGGAGAAAATTTTTGTTGAAGAAATGAAATAAAAGAGGCGTAAAATTGAGAACAACGGTTATTGCGGTTGTTGGAAGCAAAAGTTCCGGAAAAACAACGACAATAGAAGTTTTAACGAAGGAGCTAACGAAAAGAGGTTACAAAGTTGCGGCAGTAAAACATATTCCAGAACCAAACTTCACAATAGACAGAGAAGGAAAAGACACGTGGAGATTTGCTCAGTCTGGAGCCAAAACAATTGTTAGTGTAGCATCCAATGAAGTAGCCACCATTAAAAAACTAAATGCTACAGATTTTTCGCTAGAAGAGATCTTGCAAAAATGCAAAGACAATGATGTAATTTTCTTAGAAGGGTTTAGAAAACTTGTGGGCGAAAACCCGAATGTACCTAAGATTGTGGCTGTAAAGTCTGCTGAGGAAGCCTTCGAAGCTTCAAAAACCTTTAAATCTATACTGGCTTTCACGGGTCCATACTCGACAGAAACCCTAAATCTGAATGTCCCATACATAAACGTGCTGAAAAATAGTGAAAAAATTGCGGATATGGTGGAGAAAATTGTCAGAAAAAGATGATGGAAAGCTGATGGTCAAGATTGATGGGAAAAATCTGGCTTTGAACCCCTTCGTTCAGAGAATAATAAGAAAAGCGGTTTTGGCTATGCTCTCCACTTTAAGGGACGTTGAAGTCCAAGGCAACGAAACTGTTGAGATAAGCGTTAAGAGAGCCGCCACATGACTCTTCGCGGTTGATTGTGGGGTTTGGAAATCTTTATCTGAGAAGGGAGAAAGGAGAGAACCCTTCAGAAATAGAAGAGGAATTTATCCAAACCTTTCCACCTTCTGGCGGCTCTTCAAAAGACTTAGCGCTTCACCTCCTTTTATAGAGCTTTAAAGGCTTCAAACCATCTATTGTATAAGGCTAGCATGTCGAGGGAAACACTTGGTTTTCTTTCCTCAAGTATTTGTCTAAAGTCATTCATTCTCAACAGTCTCGGCTTGGCTAACTTGTTAGCGGCTTGACCAGACTCGAAGAAATCGCCTATGACCTTCAAATGCGCCGCTTGGCACATATCCCTTATGTCGCTTCCAGAAAATCCTTCCGACAGCCTAGCCAACTCATGCAAGTCAACGTCCGGAGTCAACTGCAGACTACTTGTGTAAAGTTTGAACATCATTAAACGGGCGTGGTGGTCTGGGAGCGGCACCAAAATTCTTTTTTGAAATCTTCTTATGAAGGGCCAGTCTAAGTCCCATGGCTTGTTTGTTGCTCCAATAACGTAAACGTGAAGGTTTTTACCCTTATCTATAATGCCATCCGTCTCTTTCAAGAATTGGTTTCTAACACGGACTTCTCCGCCAACCTCGCTTGAGTGTTTTCCCATAAGAGAGTCTAACTCGTCGATAAAAACTATGGCTGGTCTTCCGTCCAATGCTGATTTCCTAGCTGAACCGAAAAGTTTGGCAACATTCTTTTCAGCTTCACCCAACCATTTGGACATTATTGAGGCGGCATCAACCGAAATGAAAGTCGCATCTATTTCTGTGGCCACCGCTGCAGCCAACAGTGTTTTTCCACAGCCTGGCGGTCCAAATAGTAGAATCCCCCTAGGCCATCCCAACGGGAATAGGTCTGGTCTCTGAACGGGATAGACTACGGCTTCCTTTACTGCTCTTTTGGCGTGTTCAAGTCCGACAACTTCCTCCCATTTCACGTTCGGTTTTTCTTTAACTATGAGCTCCTCATAGCTTGCCTTTACGCCTTCAGTGGTTTTTGCATCCTCAACAACGCCTTTGGCTCCTGCTTGCGGTTCAACAGGTGGTGATGCACCCTGCAACGCCTTTATTCTTTCCTGGTAAGCTATTGCCCTTTGAATGTAGACTTTGTTTAGGCTGTATTCCGGATATAATTGGACGAGTTTTAGAAGGCTTTCTATGGCTCTTTGATACATCGTTATCGCCATGCCTTTTGAGCCTTGATTGTCTAATCGAACAGCTTCTAATGCGTAGTTGGTTGCGGATTTTTCAAGCTCTTGTGAGGCACCCATAGACTTTCACCTTCTCATTTGGCTTTGATTTCGATTCTTACCCTACCCTTATCCCCCAAGTTTTGCAGAGCTTTCTCAATTTCTTCATAAGAAGCATTCAATTCAATGGAGCAACGCATCAAATCGATTTCTCCCTTACTCTTCTTAACATACTCGAAGAGGACATCTTCAAGTGGGGGCTTTTCAACTTTTAACGAAAGTTCCTGGATTTCAGCTTTTTTATAAGAAAAGAGGTTTTGAGAAGAGACATCTTCTGCTTCAGCGGTTTCGTGACCAACAGTTTGCGAACAAGCAGCCGCTAACGCAACCATTTGCCTAACAGGGGCCTGTTCTGGCTCTGGAGTTTCTAGAGTAGCGGCGGGCGGTTCTGGGAGTTTTTCAGCTACTTTCTGTTCCAAGAAGCCTGAGACTTCTTTCAGTATTTCTTTTCCGCCTGGCGTCATCCTGTTTACTGGAATTATTGATTCATCGGCTGTTATCCTTGTTGAGTAAAGCGTTTCACTTATCACGTCATTAACTTTGTTTAGCTCAGATGAAACGTCTGGTAAGACCTCGAAAAGCTGTTTTGAAACACTTTGAAGCATTTTCAATGCTGGCTTCAGGTCGACGACTATATCGCTTAGCTCCTTTATTGTTTCAAGTCTGAGGATTACACGTTCAATTGCGAGTTCCACATGGTAGAGAAACTTTATTAGTTTTCTGACCTCAGCCATTTCGTTTGCGCATATGGTTGCCCTATCTTTGTTATCGTTCCTTAGGGCGCTTACACACGTTTTGAATAGAACCTTGTCTCTTTCCTTCAGCCTAAAAGATACTTGCTCGAGTTTGTAATGCTGAATTTTCAGTTTACGCATTGACTTAATAATTACTTCCCGTAGTGGTGGAGGGTTTGTACGAAAGAGTCTTTTGATTTCAGTTCCCTCCGCCCGCTACGTGGTCATCAGCCTAGATGCCGGACTCGCCCACTTCTTTCACGTAGACTACTACTGGCGGCTCTGGAAGACTTGGAGACGGGGGAGACGGGGCTTCTTGAGCCGATTCCTCCACAGCCTCTTCTGTAGTTTCTTGTTCTGTCTGCGGTGCCGTCTCTCCTAGAAGGATGTTTGAAAGTTTATTCTTCATCGCTTCCAGGTCGCTTTTCTCCACGTTAGCTCCTTTTAGACATTCCTGTATTGTTGAGAAAGCCGTCTGGTAGGATTGTTCATCAACTTTTCCTATTTCATGTTCGATTTCGAGGTGAACAAGCGCATAGTTTAATTCTCTGATTCCTTGGGCACATCTAATGGTTTCCTTATCGATTTTTTCTAATAGAGCTTGAGCTTCACTTTTCAGCTGGTTTAAGACACCCTCAAAACTGTTGTGTACGTCTTCGTATACTTCGGGTGATATCTTCTTTTTTTCTACAAGCTCTTTTAGAGCTTGGTCTTTACGCCATATTAGGGGAATCTGATCACAAAGGGTTGTAATTTCCATTTTTATTTTGGACAGAAGAATTACTTCTGAACCTTCAACTTTTAGGCTTTCCTCGGGGTGTTTTATGAGTCTGCCGGCGCCTTGTTCGATGTAGACTGAATCGATTCTACCGTTTGGATTTACCGCAAAGGAAGCAACTTTGCCTATTACGCGATCATATTCATCTTTTACCTGTTTACCAACAGATAGAAAAAGATTGGAGTTTTGTGTCATAAGCATTACCTCCGTCATTAGAGTTTAGGATGTTTCTGTAGGGGCTTTCTCACCTAACTGCACTGAGGGGATTCCTGCTGGTAGTTCTGGGAATTTCTCTTTGACTTTTTGTTCTGCGACTGCTGCTGCTTCTGTGAGAATTTTCTGGGCGTCTTCGTTAGCGGTTTCAAAGTTTATTGTTGTTCCTGTGCTTTGTCCAGCTTCCACTATTATTCCGCTTAGTAAGTTGCCTATTTGCCCCAACTCCCTTTCCGCTTCTGGGAAAATGTTTGCCATTCCTGATTTAACCGCTCTTAAAACGCCTACTGCTGGGCCAAGTGTTGAAACTACATCTCCAAGTTCTGATACTGTTCGTAATCTTAACGTAATTTGTTCGAGAGCAAGTCGGGCATGCATAATCATTCTTTCCATTTTCCTTATCTCAGCTAACTCATTAGCAAATACATTCGCCCGCGCCATGTCATGCTTTGTGTAAGCATCTACAATTCTTGCGAATATAGATTTGTCTCTTTGACTAAATCTTTCGCTAGCCTGGTCCAGTTTTTGTACTTGCAGTTCTATGCGTCTAACAGCCATGTCGAGTCTTGGCTTTAATGGACCTGGTGGTCTCACCGCTTCCTTAATTCGTTCTGTCAAGGGTTGCTCATCGCGTCTCTCTTCCCATTTTTTAGCAAATCTTTCTGACAAATTAAATACCTCCAAAGATAAGAGTGCGTTTAAACAAATCTTATACATTGTTAATATGCTGAAAACATCCACGTATATACATAGCAATATATAGCCGTCTAAAAACCGTTTTGAGCTTTAATTTTACAATGAAAAGAAGTGCTTGCTGCTTTCACAGTAATAGACAAAAACGTGTAAGTTAAACTAAAAAGAGGCTTAGAATTCAAATGTAAGCAAGGGTGAAAGATTTGGGTGAAAGATTAAAGGTTTTCGGGGTAGTAGCGCTCTTAGGATTCATGGCCGGAGTCATTGCTGACTTAACCGCAGAACACGTAATTCCATGGCTTACGAAGATTTTACCAGTATTTCTCAACGCAAGATACATCCTGTCAGGACTTACCGGAGCTTGTCTGACACTAGTCTTAGTAAGCGTTTGGGCATACATCACAGGACCCTCAAGATCATAACAAAATCTCTCTTCACATAACTTATTTCACGTGTTCTTAGTCGGAACCCTATAATTTTAAAAGAAAGTTTTGGACTCAGTAGCGGAAAGAGCAATCATCCACTTCTAGTCATGGTACCTCGATTACCTCATCGTCCAAAATATAAGATGCACAACGAAGTTATTTATGTTTTGAAGAAAACTAGGGTGCATAGTATAGGAGAGATAGTCGAATGTGCGGTATCTTCGGTTTCGCATCAACGAAGCTCATGCCTCTGGTCAAGGTCTTTAGAGTTCTCGAGAAATTAGAGGTTCACCAATATCTAAGGGAGCCAAAGCCTGTTGGTGGTTATGGTGCAGGTATAGCCATTCTTAAAGGTGATAGAAATATCGTGTTGAAGAAGATTGGAAAAGTTGATGGCTCCCCAGTAGGGTACTTGTCTAAGATTGTTGATGTTGCTGAAGCTTCTGTTTTAGTTGGGCATGTGCGGATGCCTAGTCCACGGTTTATGAAAACTGCAAGTTTCAAGGAGACGGCTCAACCATACTTAGCATGTTGTTATCCGAACTTGAAAGTGGTTTCAGTGCATAATGGCAACTTTGTGAATTACAAAGAGATTAGAGAAAAATTAAGTGAGGTGCACACTTTTGAGTCGGAGAAAATAGAGCTAATCGATTCCGAGGTTATTTCACACTTCTTTGAAGAACTGCTAAAGGAAAAGGCTAAAGCTGATGAAGCCTTAGACGCTCTTTTCCCGGCTTTGGAGGGATCGAATGCTTTAAGTCTTTTGCAAATCGGAGAACACTCGTTTCTGCATTTTATTCATAAAGGAAAAACTAGAGGATTAACTATTTGGACAAATGAGCAGAATGAAGTAATTTTTTGTTCTAGAAAAGAACCGTTGATGGAAGAGCTTGGCAGCATACTTGCCCAAGGCAAATTTAGGGAGAAAGTTTCAATTCCATACCGTCAAAATGTAAGTTTGAAGCTTTCTTTTCCACTGGCTTTTAGGTAAAGAATAAACCTTCCTTTCAACAATATAGTTTTGGCATGCTCAAAAATGCGTAAGAAAGCCTCAACCTCAAACGTTTTCGATTTACTTGTTAAGCCTATCCGCGATGCCCTAACTGAGTTAGGCTTTTCTGAGCCTACGCTCCCCCAGGTTATGGCTATTCCGCCGATCTTAGCTGGGGAAAACGTGCTTTTGATTGCACCCAATGGGAGCGGGAAAACAGAGGCTGTTCTTCTGCCAATATTCTCTAATTTCATTCAACAAAATGCTGAGAAAGGCATATCAATAGTTTACATTACTCCCTTAAGGGCCTTAAACCGTGACATGTTAGAGCGTTTGTCCTTTTGGGCTTCCAAGCTTGATATTTCAATCGAAGTACGACATGGTGACACTGAGATAAAACTTCGTAGGAAACAAGCCCTTTTTCCGCCTAATATGCTTGTTACAACGCCGGAG
>JREQ01001898.1_pt1 | contig 12867 bp, 23 predicted proteins | sample 210151 | NCBI WGS metagenome assembly JREQ01 (sample SAMN03019617, study PRJNA260268) | marine sediment metagenome | biome: Marine; feature: Sediment; material: Clay; isolation source: clay from marine sediments 31 meters below sea floor depth collected from... | place: New Zealand: Canterbury... | reverse complement strand
GACCCAACGCGTTTCTTCGTAACATTCATAGACAAAAGAGCAGCTCTCGCAGGGAAGAGGCCTATCCACGTCCATCCTGCCGAAACAATAAGGCTTCGGCAAAGGCTTCCTCATTCCCTAGACTCCCCTTTAACCTTGTCACTGTGAAAAAGGTAACGGTGAAACGCCAAACCCCTCTTCGTACTATACGTCTGCCAACAAATAGGACACTTATATCTCTTCATTTCCTCACCTCCCCCAATCAATACTTCTCCGTTATCGACACCCCTTTGAAGTCATGCGAAATATCAATGTAGTATTCTTTGTGTGGAACCGTCCTCAAGTCAACCACCTTAAACACGAAGTTCCCCTTCTTGTGGAACTGTCGGCCAAGGTACACAATCGCTATCTCGTCAGTCATCGGTCCTGCGCCGCCTCCGTAATAACAGCAAGCTTCTGCTCCTGAAGCCACACCTGCACCGCAAGCCGGATCAACAACGGCGCCCTTATGTTCATGTGCGCCGCCCTGTTCGCCATCTCCACATACTCCGCCTCGCTGAGGTACACGTTCACAGTAGGCATCGCAACACCTCCCTTTACACTCTAACTCCTATTTTTCTTAGGTTGTTGCGACACCTGCGACAAACCTTCACCCAAACACCATCAATCCTAAACACTTTCAACTGGTACGGAAGAACTCGTTCGCAGAGGTCGCATTTTCTCTGTTCCGAAACGGAAACTTCTTTTAGTTCTGCCATTTTTTAATCCCTACCCTAGAAGAAGCTTACCTCTTATATAACCTTTTCTAAGGAAAAACTTATAATAGTACGACCTGCTTTACTTCTGCATAAGTCCAAAAAGTATATGCTTGTGAGCATAATATGCCAAACAGAATAAAAAGGCAGTTCCACACCACATCTAAGCCGCGAGACCACTGGGACAAGAAGATAAGGCGCACCGGACGAGACGGCGCCGGAAGAACACTCGCGGTCGGGCGCATATTCCCGAAAGACTGGCTGTACGTCAGGATATGGAAACCAGAAATCGAAGGCAACAAAATGACCCTTAAAATCGAATGCTTCCTAAAGGAAGAGGAGGTGAAACAACGTGGCGACACCTGAAGACATGCTCCTCAAAGGACCGATGCCACCACTAAAGAAAATGAAGAGAGCAGAACTCAAAGTCGAATGCGACATGTGGCGCAGGCTGTGGCAGTGGGTGCCCGGCGAAGTCAAACACTACGTGGCCAGAACTGGAAACGGCAAGTGCTATCAGCGTCCAGCTAGCGCGTGCTGCTAACATGCGTGGGGGAGCCAACCCTCGGCGCTCGACACTTGCCGCCAGAACTCTAATGGGCCTCGTACTCCGCAACTACACTAGGCACCTCGGCACGCTGCTGGAAACGCGTTGGGTCTTAGAAGAGATCGACCTCGGCGTCCAGGACAAAGTGTACGACGCTACGCAAGGCGAGTACTTCTTCGAGAAGAAGCGGATACGCGTCAAGATGGGCGGGGTCATGGAGAAACACTTCATAGTGGAACGCAAAGCCGAAGCAGAGGTCGTAGAGGAAGCAGAGGCAGAAGAGGAGACAAAATGAATGATAATGACATGTCCAGAATGTAAAGGAGACCCTGAGAAAAAGAAGAATTGCAAGTTCTGCAACGGGAAAGGCTACATCCATGTAGAGTAGTAGAGTAGATAGATTTATATATATATGGCATCAGCATGATAATAAGCTATCATATACTACTACATACTACTAACATAGGCAGTACTGTCACGTCCAAAGACTTAAATCTTGCTTCTCGCCTCTCCATACACGTCAATTATAGGAGAATAAAAGATGGTAATGAAAACCAAAGCAGAAGCACGAGCAAACTTCGAAGCAGCAGCAGCATACATACCAGCCAGGTACCTCGCAGGCGTAGAAAAAGCAGACTGGTTCGGCCCAGCCTCAAGCAACCAGGCGGAGACAAACTACGCGGCAGGCGTAAGCGACGCCGTAGCCAAGAAAAGGCGGCAGACACAGATCAAAAAGATTTCTAACGAAGACTGGAAATCGGCGGCCAGGGAAAAAGGCGCACCCGTCATCGGCACCAGGATCACCGCCGCACTGCCCAAGTGGGAAGCCAACTGGGGACCCATGTACGACCAGGTCCAATCTAAAGTAGCCGCACTACCACCCAAAACAGTTGACTTCAGAGCAAACATCACAGCAAGACTAATCCCAGTCGTGGAAACCTGGAAGAAAGCAGCCGGCAAACTCTAGGAGTGCTGACAAGCGATGGTCACAGACTGGCAATGGCACTACCTCAAACGCGACTACAACTTCCCAGTCAACGCCATGACCTACAGAGAAAAACTACCCGTACGCGACCAGATCAGCTGCATAGAACTCGAAATGAAAGCACAGAAATGGACAACAGACTGGGACAGAAGAATCACAGACGCAATAACCAAAATAGAAGTCATAGGCGACGGCTCAGCCGTCCTCTACAGCTGCATACCCGAAACCGCCGCGTTCCTACACCTAACACAGATAGGCTCGGTGCCGAACTTCCGCAGCGTAGAAAAAGCCCACGAATACGACACCTACAAAGTCAAAATCTGTTTCGGACGATGGCAAAGAGACGAAGAATACCTTTTGGACACATCTATGTACAACAACGTGTACCTCGAAGTGCCGTTCGACATCAGCAACGCCGCATGGTCAAGCGGCACAATGACATGCACCATGCGCTACCTAAGGCCAATAGAAAAACTCCCGGCCAGAGGCTTCATACGATCTAGAGACATAGAATACGGAGAACACGACTGGTCAAAACTACTCCCAGCCGGACGAGCCACATGGTACGTTGACCTACCACTAAAATACCCGTGGTACCTTCTCGGATGCCGACTGTACGACCTTGAAACCCCCATGACAACAGCCTTCAGACACATCAAACTCGACATAGACGACGGACGCTACATCTTGGTGGATGACGACGTAGACGACATAGTAACCACAAACACCGAACGCCTACCATACCCAGTGCACGTGGTACACTACAACCACTACTTCAGCGCCGCAACCGGCTGGTGCTACGCGTGGCTCGGAGAAACAGAACAGGCAGAAGCCACAGAATTCGGAACTTCAGCCGGAACAAGCTTCCCCATCAGCGCCATGACAGCCCAGAAAATAGCGTTCTGGCCGATAACCAGCGCAGGCGTATCATCCACCGGCCAAGCAAACGTAAGCCTATGGGGCACCGCGTACATGTGCTGCCTCATAATCAAAGACTGGTTCATCCAACCGCAGCACGGACTAGAAAAGTTCAACCCGTTCCCGGTAGCTGAACACAGCGAAGCAAACCTGGAATACTTCGTAGCCGGCTACGACGTGGAAGACCTCAGAACCTTCCTACAGGAAGTTTGCCCACCCAAAATATAGTTGGTCTAAACATGGACCCGCTCGCAAAAGAGTGCCACCACCCCTTTTTGTTAAGGTGATTGAATGTGGATAGCGAGAATATTGTTCACCAGACACGGCTTCTGGCAGAGTACACAAGTGTGGCCATCACCCAGCCGACGCGGAAAACATGGTTTCGCGTGTCAACCATTGTGCAACAAACATCTTACACGCCCACACCTTACGTGCTTCATCTGCCGGTGGAGACGAGTCTACTACAAGAAGCTGCCGCAGATGATACCCATAAGAATAGTGATCTTAAAGTGGAGACAGAAAATGAGTAACCCAACAGGCAAACCCGTCACGGCAAACTGGGAACACCGCCTCTTCGTCCACAAGACACGGCGGGCTGCCAAACTTAAAGACACCGTGCTAAGCCTAATCATAAAGGTGATAAAGAAGACACACAGAAAAAGAAGCATCTTACCCTACAAAACAGTTAAACTGTTGTATTCAAGTATGGAACTGGTGGCGAATTAAAATGACCCGTAGAAAAATGTTTGACAGACCCCAACACGCAACCATACCCGACGACGGATACCTCATCCTGCGCGACCCAGAAGAAATAGCATCAGAGTACAAACGCGTGTACACGTGCGTAAGCGCCATGATGATAGTCGGCGTAGAACCAAACTTACGGTTCGGCACCGGAGGCGAAGACCAGCCTAAATGGCACGAAGACGAACCATCGCCACTCAGCGGCACGTACTACCACACGGAACGTGAACACCACTGCAGGCAGCAGGACCGCGGCTTGGTAGAGTTCACCAACGGCTCAGCGGGAACCGGGTGCGTCGTCGTGTGGGCTGGGTATGACCAGCGGTACGAGGAGCAAGGCTAAGTGCCACACTTCGGCGAACTCCGCTACCTCAGCCAGATGGGCGACGTAAACCTAGCCGGCTTAGCAGACGACGACGTAATAATCTACGACGCCGCAACCGGACGATGGATACGCGCACCAGCGGAAACAATGCGGAACATTCCATACCCCTACAGTTATTTGATTGAAGCGTTAGACCCGGCGGTGCAACACTACGACGCCTACAAAAACGTTGGAGGACGCTACTACCAGCTAGCCGACGGCGACAACATAGTAACCTTAATCAACACCTGCATGAACGACATACCGGCAACTATAGGCGGGGCAAAAATCTTCCTGAAAGCCGGAAATTACGTGGGAACAGGTTTAATAGATAAGCCAGACGCCAAATCAGTAACTATCGAGGGAGAATGTTTAAGGTTAGGAGGCCCCCCATACACGACTAGAATCGTTTGTCAAGGGGTTGACGCGACAGACACAGCCTACGATGCAGTTATGGAACTGAAAAATCTACGCATAGTATCGTCAGAAGAAGCAGTTACGTCTTTCCTCAACTTTGACAATGTAATGGAACGGCTAATAAACTTGAGGGTAGACATCGGCGGCTATGCTACCTGCGGTATACACGCTAAACCAAAAGCAAACGACGTAGGACCGTTGATAGACCGTGTTTACATTGGATATACAGACGGCATGGCTGCGTACATCGGGCAAGATTGGGTGAGAATAGAGGCTCTCAGCACGTACCACAGCAACATAACCGAAACAACACAGCCGATACTTCAAGTAGGGAGTACAAGCCCAATAGATGCCTATGCCGCTGGAACCGTCATAGGATTCAGAGCCGGGATACTACACCTTTACACTCCCTCTTCGCAGCCTGACTATGGATTGGTAATCCAAGCTGACGCCTGCATCGACGTGCTGGATTTTGAGGGAGTAACCGCGAACACCGCTTTAATCTACAATAGAGGTTCGGCAGTTCACGTGAATGACCAGCGTGGCGGTGACGCACCTAAAATGTTAGCTGCCCACATAATCGCCCAGAACTTCAGCTGCTCATCATTTCGCACTAGAGATACGGGGTATACACTACCGATAGATTTAGTTACTCCCGCGGTCTGGACAGCTATAGCTCCTGGCGGTTATGATGGAGAACGCACTGGCTACTGTTATATTCCCAGCGGAACTGCCTTGGCTGCTGGAATCACGACTTACGACCTGTATAACAAGTGGACCTGTCAAGGCTACACTAAAATAGAGATTAGACCGCAAACGACTTTACCCACCGGCATCCACGTTGAAGTGTATGACAGGGACGCGACTGTCGCTAATCAGCTTCGCATCGTAGTTGACAACACAACCGGCGGCGTCGTCAACCTCCCAGCAGACACTCTATTCTGGCTTAAACTGTGTTAGGGACATGTATAGTGGTGTTTATGGTTGCCCAGATTCGGCGAACTAACCTTAAACAAAATACCGTTCACCCACCTCATGCACTTCACACTAAACCCAGGTGTCACAGACGTCTTGCTAGTCATCATACACGCCGGCTGCCTGCCCCGGAACACGCGGATAGAACGGCTGGCGATGAGCGTAGACCCCGCCCCCGGCGGGGTCCTCTCCGTCAGCTTCACGTTGAGCAACGGACCCGACAGCAGAACGATAAGCTGCACAGGCGCGGAAACCAGCAAAATAAGTACGGTCCCGATGGACTTGAACGCGGCAACCCAAGACTTGACGCTGCACTACACGCAGTCCGCAGCCGGGGCAAGCGACAAGGCGGCGATAGCGATATGTAGAAGGTATGTGTGAGATTAGACATGAACAGCACCTTAGACGTAGGATGCGGCGTCCACCCCAGAGGAGACGTAAACGTAGACCTCCACACCGAACCAACAGGACACAGGTACGCCCCAACCAGAATAAACGCCAAAAAAACCAGAAACTTCATAAAAGCAGGCGCCCTACACCTGCCGTTCAGAGACAACAGCTTCGACGAGGCACGCGCCAGCCACGTGATCGAACACGTAGACAACCCGGTCAAACTCGTCAAAGAACTCGTGAGAGTAGCCAAGAAACGCGTCGTCATAGAGGCGCCCCACCGCTGGAGAAGACGCGGCTTCGCCCTCCGTCAGCCCAGGTGCCACAAACATTATTTCAGAGCCGGATGGTTCCACAAATCCCTAAAAAACTTCAACTGCGAAGTTGAGTTGACGTACAGGCCGCTGCCCCGCCGCGTGTTCCCGGTTTTCAACTGGCCGGACGAAATCAAAGTGACGATACACTTAACGTAGTGAAAGCACTATGAAGCACTTCCACGACATACCGGTCGCACTCGTAAACGACGCCACTAACCCGGTAGTGTATGAGTTCGACGTGGACAAAGGCTTAATCACCGAGTGCGGCGTCTTCTTCCCACCCGGATGCCACGGCCGCGTCTACGCCAAAATCTTCTTCCAAGCACACCAAATCTTGCCCAGAAACCAAGAGAACTGGTGCCACGGCAACGCCGGCTGGTGGAGCGGCGACCTCTACTTCCCCGTCACCGCCGCGCCCCTAACAATCAAGATAATAGCCTACGGAGACGAATGTATCAACCCGCACACCATAACCGCCGCGCTTGAGTTGACGCCGTTCACCATGATACCTGCGTGGGACAAACTTATATGGCTCCTCACCAAGATGGTGGCGACGTTCGGCGTGAAAGTGCCTAAACCAACGCCGACGGAGATGACTATGGAATGAGCGTTCCAGACCAGCCCGACTATACGCTGCCCACGCTCGGTCCAATCAGCAAAGAGTCTAGGCTGGAGTGGCGGAGCACTATGAGCAACGACAACGGCATAGTAAACGGAGAAACTCCGCCGAAACACGAAACAGGACAACTTTACAGAGGCAAGTTCTTTCCGCGCGGGTGCAGAGGCAAAATAGACCGCATAGAAATCTACTGCCAGAACGCGGGTGCAGATAAAATAAAATTACGGTTCAGCCCGGAACCAGGCATGGAACTGGTTGACGAAGTGTCGATAACGACACCCGCAACGTGGGCTTGGGCTGGTCAGACATGGCGGCAGTTCTGGAACTACGATTCACTGTTCATCTGGGTTGAATATTGCGACCCTTTCGTTGATTACGCTTACGATGAAGTGCGACCTTACGATGGACACGGGGCTTTAAAGGCTAAAAAAGAATGGTGGCGTCTGAACCGCAGGTACTTCATCCGCGTTGTCTACGATGCTGAAACGTGCGGCGATGTCCCGGTCAGCGGAACAATAAACACCATAGAGATACCGCATACGGGAGCAAAAGCCAGCGCAAGCACCGCAACCTTCTCGGCTGGCGTGGCTTGGACAACAGTGGCGGGAGTAAGAGGCGCAGGCTACTGCAAGTTCATCCTCATCGACCAAGCTGCAACACCTAATGGTCAGGTAACGGAAATCACCATAGACTGTGACGAGAGACTCATCTACCACAGCGATTTTCTGGGGTTAAACGGTCTCGGGTTCATCGCTTCAAGTCCAGAGATATCAGTGTTAAACTACGCCGTCGACGGCAGATGCACGGTTCTGCTGAGTCACCGCTACGAGTTTAGGAGACGGCTGCTGGTGCTGTTGAGGAACACTTTTTCAGCTGGAACGGCTTCGGTGTGGATGATGCCGAACGTGATAACGTAGGAGAGATGTTGAGGTGCACTGGTCTGTTGCCGCTTTTCTTCTGTTCTTCTGTTTAATCAGCCACCCAAAGGTTTCAGAGTGGATACAGAAACTGAGGAAGAAAAGGTGAGGAGGTGAAAACTTGAAGACAATGGTCGGCATGATCTGCATCACCGCCCTAGGCATCGTCCAGCTAGTACAGTACGGCGACGGCACCGTCCTGATGGCGTGCGTCACCGCAATCGCGGCGCTGGCAGGTGTCCAGGTCGGCGCGGCAGTAGCCAAGAAACAGGAGTAGCAATAGATAAAAGCTACTTCTTTTCCCTTTCTTTATTTGGAGACAGTTAAGAGATGGAAGAGCCTGAAGAAGTAAACCTAATGGAAGTATTCAAGTTTGTAGCCGCCGAAATGCACAACCTACGGGAAAGCATAGACCGGCTCACCGTCGAACTGTCCACCCTCAAAGCGGAGCCAATAATGCAGGTCGGCACCCTAATATACGATTATGTTGAAGAGATGAAAAGTTTGAAAGAACTGCTTAAACAATACGTCGAAGTTGCAGTGTATGGAGAGGTGAAACCATAATGGCTGAAATACCTGGATACCCATGTCCAATATGCGGTTACGTAGCCGGAACCCCAGGCGGCCTCAGAGCACACTTGGCGGCGGGACACCCGGTTGAACAATCCGTCACCAGCGCGGCCGAAGCGTTGTGGGCGGCGAGAGAAGCAATCGCCAAGATGCACGACCCAACCGGCGTAATTGAAAGGATGGAAGTAAGCCCGGAAGTAGTCGCAGACTTGCAGAGAACCATGGCAGAACCCATGGGACCGGAAGAGGCGCTTAAGAAGCCGTACTCACTGGCAAGCGTGTACTACGGTAAATTGAAGGCGGCCGCCGACACCGACAAATGGTTTGGAGAAAAAGTTTTCGGCGCCACCCTCTTAGAGGCTATTCCCTTCGTTGACGTCGGAAGCAGCACGCTTAGATATTTGGGGGTGCCGAGGCACTCTGCTAGGATAACGCAGGCCACCGAGTTTTTCCGCAGTGAATGGGACGTCGGCATGAAGCCTTACATTCAACGGTGGTGGAACTGGAAGTATCAGGGTTTGCTGCCGGAGACTTACCGTCTGGCGATAGCGGCGGCGAAGGGCATCATACCCGACGTGTACTACAAAGAGGCCATGTATGAGTCTGGGCTTAACGAGTATTGGGCTAACCTGTGGCTTCTGCAGAACTACGAGTATCCGGCGCTGGAAGTCGCGCTCGCGTTGTTGCGTAGGGGCGAAATCGGTGACGCGGATTTTGATTTGTGGATGGAACGTAGCGCCCTGCCAGACGATGTGCGCGTGCACATCGTTAAACTTAGAGACGTTATTCCGCCGCTGCCAGACTTGATTAGGATGGCTGTGCGCGAAGCGTTTGGAGAGCACACTTACGAGGAGCAGATGCCGGCGCTGTTGGAGTGGGGCGCGAAGATGGGCTTAAGCGGCGATTGGGTGGACCGTTACTGGTACGCGCACTGGGAGCGGATTCCGCTGGCTCAGATGTACGACAACCTTTACCGTGAACACTGGACCGAAGAAGATTTTGACCGCATGCTCAGAATCAAGGACGTTCACCCGGACGACCGCAAGCCAATAATTGACGTTGCGTATCGGCCGCCGTTTCTGCGTACGCTCGGCTACGGCTGGGACACCGGGAAAATGGACCGGCCGTTCATCGATGAGATGTTTAAGTGGAGGGGCATCGACCCTGAGATACGTCCAAAGGTTGTTGATTCTTTTATTGCTTACCGTTTAAGCGCCGAGATCGAGGCCGTGAGGAGGGAGTTGTTGTGGAGGTACACTCACGACCGCATAACGAGGGAAGAGTTTGAAGCTGAACTGATGGCTAAGCCTCTTGAAACTAGGAAAGAGATCGCCGACATGTGGCTGCTGCGCGGAGACTATCAGCGTGAAAGATTGCTGACACCTGAGACGGCGATAGAGTATAGAATAGTAACTAGTTCCGAAGCGTTGTGGGCGTTCAAGAACCTGCTCCGGCCGGAGCAGTGGTTACGAGAGAAATTGAAGGATTTGGATTGGACGGATGAAAGGATAGACGTGGCTGTTGATCGGGCTAAACGGGAGATGGAGCCGGCTCCGCCTCCTGAAGTTGTTCCGCGCAGGCTGACGGCCGCGCAGCTGCGTAGTCTGTATCAGGCGCACAAGATTTCTGGAGACGTTTTGGCTCAGCGGTTGCAGGTTGAACTTGAATACAGTGTTGAAGACGCCGCGGCGTTGGCTGACCTTTGGACTCCGCCGCCGGTTGAGGTTCCAGTTAAGCCTTACACGGATAGTTGGGCGCGGCGGCTGTATGCGTATAGGATTCTCGACTTCGATGAGTTGTACAACAATTATCTGAGCATGGACTACGACGGCGTGCATGCTTGGGATATGACGCTGGCGACGATTCTGGCTGAAGAGTACCCGGCGTTGACCGCGGCGTACAGCAAAGGCTATATCAACGAGGAAACTTTTTTAAGTCGTTTATTCGAGTTAGGTATGGAGTTTGACGACGCGAATGAGCTGCTCGAAAGAACCATCCGTGACTTCCAGTACGAGCGACTGGAAAAAGAACGTGACCTCACCAAAGCAGAAATCGTTAAAGGAGTTAAGACAGGAGTTATCGATGTATGGGGGGGCGTGGCTTTACTTTCCGATATTGGATACGAAGAGTGGGAAGCCGAGTATATTCTGGAAATTAACAGGGTTGTGGCCGCGGGCGACCCTGAAAGCTACTGGGAGATGCGAAGAGTGACCGAGGCTTATAAAAAAGCAGTTGGCAAGCCGTACGTTGAGATTCCAGCGGAAGTGCTCATGCTTGAGGAAGAAGTAAGAAAGAAGAGACAAGAAATAGAGAAGATGAGGGAAGAGGAGGCGACGGAGGCGGAGATAAGCGTGAAGGTTGGGGAGCAGGCGGCGATAGAGGCTAGGCTGAGGACGGTTTTGGCGGCTAAGAAAATAGAGTAGTCAGAACTCTTCTGTGTGCATGATTTCTAGGCGTTCCGCTATTTTGTAGAGTCCCATTTCTCTGGCGATTGTCTGTCCGAAGAGGAGGGCGGATTCGCGTCCCCACGCGCCGGGGACTCCGCTGATTGCCCATCTGGTTTCTACGAAGGGTTCACCTGCCACTTTGTAGTGGCGTGGAAAAGGTTTCATGGCGAGCGGCGCCCACGCTTCGTACATTTCAGGGTACAACGCTTCTGCTACGTCTAGGCTTTTGCCAGATATGCCCAGTTTCTCCGCTAACATCGTCCTGTACCTTTCTATGGTTGCCGTGTCTGTTACGTCGAAGTCTTGTCTGCGGAGCCAGTCTTCGAAGTCAGGCGTCACCATCATTGTTTCTCCTCCTCTTCTGGAAGGAAACATTCAAGTTGGTAAATCAAGTTTCCCATCTCATACCCATTTTCATTAACTTCATTTTCGTTGATAGCGTCTAATAAGAGAATCGCAATTTTCAACAGGAAGTCTTCGGCTTTACCTTTTGGCATTATGGCACCTTCACCTCCATTTTTCTGCTTTTTCTGCCGTCTGCCAGCGTCTCGTACCTCACCCATTTTTTGAGGTCGTGTACGGTGACGTCTTCCTTAACTTTTGAATGTAGTGTAATAACATGCTTAATCTTTCTTCCGCATTTCGGTCCAACCCTGAGGGTGAATTCTTTTCGGTAGATGCCGTATTTGAAGTAGTTCCAGTCCAGGCCTTTGGTGAAGGCTAAGATTTCTACGAGTTTGCGCCATTTCACCCTTTTGAAGCACCAGGCGTGGTAGCCGGTGTCTGGGCTGGTCTCTGTTATGTAGATGTCGGGCAGCTGGTATATCCGTTGGATTCGTTCCAGCTCATTGCGTACGGTACTGAGCCTTAATGCGTCAAAGTCCCACATCAAGATGTGGTCACCGCTGTCCAGCCGGCTGTTGACGCCGACGACGTTGGTTACGGGTGCCATGCTCCACGTGAACCGCCATGATCCTAATGTCACCTTAACAATCATTCTTCCACCTACTCAAATGTCACCAACTGGAATCTTGCTCCACAGTAGAGGCAGTATATTAATCTTACACTGTCTTTTACTTGTGCAAGTTCGTCTGCATCGCATTCTGGACATTTCATTTTTACGTTCACCTCCTTACTCCATCGCCCTGTAGAGTACGGCGCAGCATTTGGCTTCTTTTATCCACCATTCGCATAGTTCCTGTTTGCAGTATGCCCACTGCTTATAACATGTGTATGTTAATGGACATGTTTTAGGCGGTTTCGCTCTTACCCTTGCGTCTTCTTCTTCCCACTCTGCCCACATTTTCTTTTCCATTTTACGTTCGCCTCCCTTTCAGTTCTTCCAGGCGGCTTAAAACCGCTGTTCGGACGGGTTCTCGGAGTCCGGCTTCCCACAATGTCTTCAATTCATCGATTCTGGTGATGCGTCTGAGCTGGAATATGACGTCGTTGGGCGGTGTTGTTTTGAGGTAGTTGCGGAGTGCGTCTAGCATGATCTTGTGTGTCAGGCCTTTGGCTTTCATGGTGTTCCACACGTACGTTTCGAGCAGACTCAATCTACCCACCTTCCTGCTTCTATGCGTATTCCAATCATCGTCCCAAAGAACGTTGCCCACAATACTACGTTGACCACCTGAAGCGGGTCGTCTACAACTGTTATGATAGCGAAGAAGGCGGTTAAAAGCCCTGTTGTTGCTGTAAGGAACTTATGAGCATTGAATTTCAAGTTCATTAGCGTTCACGTCCCTGTTTGCCTTTTATGTACGTGCGCAGCATGAATGTTGTGCCGCAGGCTAGGCACTGGAAGTACCTTGGGTTAAGCTGCTGCTGCAGACGGTAGCAGAGGCAGTCTGGGCATTTAGGTTGGTTCGCTATCTCCACTTTTTTGCTTTCCATGGTTTTCCCTTCTAAGTCTTAACTCTC
>JREQ01000933.1_pt1 | contig 12914 bp, 12 predicted proteins | sample 210151 | NCBI WGS metagenome assembly JREQ01 (sample SAMN03019617, study PRJNA260268) | marine sediment metagenome | biome: Marine; feature: Sediment; material: Clay; isolation source: clay from marine sediments 31 meters below sea floor depth collected from... | place: New Zealand: Canterbury... | reverse complement strand
AAGGCGAATATTACCCCACTGAGCACCCCCGCCATAGGGTTACCGGTTAGGTAGGAGAGTAAGAGATAAGTCCCAAACGCGGAGAGCACAAAGGAGATAAAGATCAAAAAATTATAACCCACGATAGGACCGAAAGCCAAGGTCACCGGCAGCGCCAGCATTGTATTGGCTGGTGTCATTTCGTCTAAAGCCAGATTGAAACCCGTGGGATAATACACATCAGGATTGAAAAAGGGAGAGATGTGCAGATCAAGGAGAGAATGTTTGAACCACCAGACTTTCCAGATAAATGCCCGGCTGTCTCCCCCCGGTCCTAAGGTTAATCGGCCAAAATGCATAGCCAAAGGCCAGGTCATGAGGACGGTGATTGCTGTAAACAGAATAAGGACTAGTAGATCAATGGTTCTTTTATTTTCCCACTCTCGCTTCTGCCATCCCATCGCCACCTCGCTACTTTATACCTCCTCAGCGAAGATCTTGCTATAACGGGCGAAGAACAGATACCCAGCTACAAGAACGGCTATGGCCGTAACCGCGGTGCGGGAGAAGAAGTCTAGGGCGGGAGGCGCTCCATGATACAGGATGACCCGATAGGAGGCGATGAGGGAAGCCATGGGGTTCAGGATATAGGCTAGCCGCTGCACATCTAAGGTTATTCCCAGGAGCGTATAACGTTGAGGAAGGATGGTGATGGGATAGAAGATGGGCGTGAGGAAGAACCAGGCCAACATCACCACCTCCATGATCACCTGGGTATCTCGATAAAAGACATTCAGGGTTGATAGGAAGAGCGCCACGCCCACAGTGAATATCACTTGGATCAACATCACCAGGGGCAGAAGCAAGGCCCAAAGGGTAAGCCTGATCTGGAAAACCCCGATCATGGCGAAAAGAACTACCAGGGCCAAAATGAAGTTAGCGCAATTAGAGAGCACCACGGAGAGGGGCAGGACCTCCCTAGGGAAATAGACCTTCTTCACTAGATCCGCATTGCTTATAATGCTATTGATGGAACCGATTACCGAGGCGGAGAAGAAATTCCAAGGGAGGAGAGCGCAGAGGACAAAAACGGGAAACTTTTCAACCTTGCCATAAGGCAGCATAATGGTGAACACCACGGTGAAGATGATCATCATGCCCAAGGGGTTGAGGAGGGACCAAGCGAAGCCGAGAAATGAGTTCTTATAGCGAACCTTGAGGTCACGGACTATGAAGCTTCTTACCAGTTCTCGATATCGGATGAGTTCTTTCAGCCTGGCGACCATGCTCCCGACCACCTCTGGTTAAGATTTTGTCACGTGGGCAGGAGATTGTCAAGTATAAGTGACTGGGAAGCGATTCAGGGAGGATAAACCGAGGCTAGGAATTGGAGCACTCTTCGTATATTTGCACGATATCTTGGCCCGCCTTTTCCCATGAGTAATAGGTAAGGGCGCGTTCCCGCAGTCGCCGACCCAGTTCCCTAGCCCCTTCCGGGTCATCACGTAGGGAGATGATAGCCTTGGCAAAGGCCACCGCATCTCCCCTGAGGGCGTATACTCCCCATTGCTCCAGATATTCCCGGCTCACGGGCGTATCGAAAGCAACAGTAGGCAAGGCCATAGCCATGTAATTCAATAGTTTGCCTGAGCCTTCAGTGGCCGAGACCTTGGGAGCGACCGCTACGTCACCCAAAGCCAAGTAGCGTGGCGCTTGCCAGTAGGGGATCTTCCCCGCGAAGGTAACCCGATCCTGGATGCCTAACTGTTCGGCTCTGAGCCGGTAATACTCTACGTTTGGAAAGCCCATGATGAGAAAGTGGGTACCTTCAAACTCCTTGCGCAGTCGAGCAATCCCTTCTAAGAGAAGTCCTATCCCTTGGTATTCGGCCAGAAGCCCCAAATAGACCACTATCTGACGATCGGAGGGGATACCCAGGCGGTCTCTGAGACGAGATCTATCCTCCTCATCCTTGCCAGGTCGGAAGAACTCAGCGTTGACGCAATCAGGAATGATATAGATCCGCCGACCATCACAGCCGAACTCGTTGCACAGGAGGTCCTTAGCGTGTTGAGAACTGGTAATGATCGCCCCCGGCAGGCGGCTGATGATCTCCTCCAACCGCCGCATGGGACGATAGAAGAAGCTATCGGGTTTCAAGAAGCCGTGGTCGATCATTTCGCTAGTCATGCTGCCCTGAAAGTCGAAGATCAGAGGGACGCGCAGGAGGAGACTGATGGGATAACCAATCAAAGCGCCTTCGTGAAGATGGGCATGTATGATGTCGGGCTTCTTGCGCAAGGCCACCGCTAGCGATTTTATGAATAGAAGAAGGTCGAAAGCGACCTTATGGCGGGAGGAACCCACCTCATATTCCTGCCGCCAAGGGATGCTCAAGGTGCGCTCTATATCTAACCCTTCCACATCTTGACCGTTGTGATAGGTGCAGATGGTGATCTCATGTCCCATTTTCTGGAGGATCAAGGCTTCCTCCAAGATGCGTACATGGCATCCGTAGTCGGCGAAAAAGGAGGTGGGGGCGATCATAAGGACTTTTAGCCTGTTCATGGGATAGTTGCCACCATCCGTGGAAGCCGTGCAGCCCCAGAAAGCCGAGCGTCGTCTCCCTCTGCTCATGACACCATTTCTAGGCTGTGGTCAGCGGTTGTCACGCTGGTCCTCTTACTGATGGAGCGGTGATAATGGACTTCCCCAATTATACCCTCAAGGACCGTCCAGTCAAGTATGGAGCTGGGGTGGGTTGTGTTCACCACTTAGCACCCGGCTCACCTTGCGTAAGTTTGCTCCATAGGCTGCCCTCCTCTGCCACCACCCTTGCCAAGCATCTGGGTCTTGCCTCTCGATCCGCAGCTTCAATAGGCTATTAGCCCCCTCTCGACTCCAACTCATCCCCCTCTTCTTGAACCTCCTCCCGATGATAAGCTCGATATTCTTCTCCACCGCGCCGCTTCCCACCACCAGCACCTCTTGGGCCTTCACCTTCCCCCTCAGATTCCAAGAACGGTAGAGCTCTTCCCAATTATCCTCATAGACCTCGGGCTGGCCATGGCCCATCATGCGGGGTGGCAAAAGGTAGAGGTAGGGGGCAAGGCGTACGATGTGCCCAAAGTCCGCCTTGATTTAGTCACCAGCTTTTAGGCCCCTCCTGGCGGAGAGGCGGACTTCTCCCAGGTGAGACAGATGATCTTCAACCTGAAGGATCCAGTTTTAAGATCGTCCAGGTCACCTGCGACGGCTGGCAGAGTGTAGATTCGATCCAGATCTTGAGTAAGACTGGAATAGAGGCTGATACCTTGAGCGTGGATCGCAATACCGCTGCCTACGACACCTTGCAGGAGTTGATCTATGGAAGCCGTCTGGATGGGTGTTTCCACCCTCTTCTGATCGAGGATCTACTGCAATTGAGTATGGTATTCGGGAGGAAGGTGGATCGCCCAGAGGGCGGGAGCAAGGACCTGGCTCATGCGGTCGCCGGAGCGGTCTTTGCCGCAGCTCAAGAGAAGCGCATGGAGGGAGGATGGCTGTTCTGAGGGCTGATTCGTCCTGAGCCGTAGGACGCATCGTCCTCCCTACTTTCAGGGCTGCCATCTCGTGGACACGTTTCCCTTCGGAGAGCCGTGAACCGTTGCCCCCCTGTTACCTCTGCAAAGCCATAGGCCAAATGACCCACTCAAAGCGGTATCGAACGGCGACCAGAGCTTAGAGGAGCAGCAACAAAGCCAGAATCGACCGACTTGATACCTTGTCTTTCTCCAATCTACGCAAAAGCCGTGTTTGGCAACTTTGTTGATTTTCTCTCTCATTGACCAGACAAACCAAATTGTCTCATTTGGCTATTCTGATGCGTGCCAGGCTGAGCTCTGTACCTTTCGGCCCTCCTATCCCCCCGACGATGGTGAGACGCCGCCCTGTAACCGGTAAATACACAGATAGCTGAAGCTCATAGATGCCGCGTTCTGTGACGTCGGGAGGAATCAAGAGAACGTGCTTGTCTTCGATCACCTGCCCACTACTTAGCGCTGATGTAGGCAAATCATTGAATTGCAATCGATTCGTCTCCTCAAGTAGAACTTGGCCTCCTTTTCCTATCAGCCTTATGAGCGCCCAGTAGTCGTCCTCAGTCTCGGCAAGCATGCGCCAATAGAGAGCGAGCTTGATGCTCTGCCCAGGAGAGACGATCAGCTGGTCAACGTCATAAGCGACGAGAGCTAACATACCACCAAAATCAAAGAAGACACCGACCGGGTGTGGACGTTCGGCCTCCGATTCGATGACAAGACTTAAAAACCGAAGTTGGTCTCCAATCAGATCTCCGCTTACTGAGTAGGCGATAAGCCGGGTCTCGGCATCAGAATCAAATAGACCCACCTCCACCTGGGCGGAGTTGGAAGCAATGGCCTTGCTTGGTACGTGCAGCGTGTAATTGTCAGCGATCACATAACCCGGTTGCCATTGGCTGGTCGGATAGGAGCCTAGACCGGGATATGTATCGATCCCCGCTATCACACTCTCAAAATCGTCGAGCAGATGAACGAAAACGCTGTAATTTGCGTCTACAGGGCACAAGGATTGCCAATAGAGAATCACAGTCAAGTCCTCGCCCGATTGTACGATTGTACTATCAGTCCGGTAACCGAGGAGCTTAATGCACCTGCCAAAGGTAACGTTCAACTCATCATGCAGGACATTCTGCGCTTCCTCGGTCGAGAGTAAAGTAGGTCGAGCATAAGCTGGACCGATATACCGAAAGGGAGTTATCGTTGCTATTGCTAGAATCGCCGCTCCAAGCCCGAAAATGAGTAGGGGGGAGTACCGAGGTGGCAGAAGCTGGTTCAAGCCCCATGACAGAAGAAGAGACACCGCCGAAATGGCCGGAAACAGGAGTCTTCCTTGGAACCCCTCTGCTTGTATGTTCCACCAGAGTAGGGACACGCCTGTCATTACCACCCAAGCTAAGAGAACGAGCAGGAGCTCAAAATTGGCAACCGTGCGATCTTTGAGATACTTAATCGGAGCAAGAAGCATTCCGAACAGAGCAGCAAGCGATATGATATCAAACAAAGAATAGACAAGATCCTCAGCAACGATATTGAACCATCCGAAGACAGCCCAGTAGGACATCTTAAGGCCTCTCGCCTCGTAAAGCGCACGGGCAAGAGTCAAAGGCTTGGTTCTCCTGCCCTGCAAGGACAAATGCACGTTGAGACCCGTGAGATTGCCGTAAAGGAACCAGTTTCTCGCGAACCACCAACCGCTAATAACGATTGCTGGCAAGAAGATCATCAATGCGCTTTCAATAGTATCCTTCGGGGATCGACGATACTTAACGTGAATGAGGACAATGGTGAGGAGGCCAAGAAGCCACAGGGCAAGGGAGTTCAGCTTAGACAGCTGCGCCAAGCCGAGTAGAAGGCCCAGAACAAGACTCCCAACTGTGCTTGGCCCCCTTTTGACTAGACGAACACATGTATAAACCGAGAGACAACTTAGGGTAGTAACGAGACTATCATTATTGACCGCACCGCTGGTGAAAAGAAATTGAGGATTGAAAGCCACGAGCAAGCATGCTCCCAAGGCTATGTTTCTGCGCTTGGGAAACAACTCCAAGCCGGTTAAGAAGGTGGCGAATACGGTTATAGCTCCAAGAAACACAGAGAAAAGACGACATACATGTATGGCTAAAGTGGTTCCATGATAAGGCCAGTTCTCCCTATCCGAGTGGATAAGGACATTCTTGTTGCCCTGGTCCAAGGGCCTACCTACGTTTGCATGGGGATTGGGTTGGACAAGCTGGGTAGCGTCCCCCGTGTCAATCCACAATGTCAGGAGAGCTCCAAGAGCGTAGTATAGTGGTGGCTGGTGGCCCTCCCAGGCCCAAAGTTCCCCAGTGTCCCGCGTGACGACCGGTAAAGTAACTGTGTCTGCAAGGTGCTTGACATAGAAATAATGAGAGGGTTCATCCGGAGTCTCGAAGATGGGAGTGACTATGCTGTAACACGCGGCTAGGGCAACGAAGCCGATGAGGATCGCCAAGATGGGCCAGTGCTCAGCAACGAGCTTGAGTAGCGTTGAGTTTTGTCTCTTCATTTCTTGACCCTCAGCCCTCCCGCAGGTCCATTAACTTGTTCGAATGTATGCCTTGCGCAGGACTGGAAGTTCTCTTCCTATTGTCAGGATACCTCATTCTTGTGGATTGTCAATGCCAAATATGACTTTCCGGCTAGCAGGTCGGCTATCCTCTCGGGGCCCCAGAGGTTTGTCGGAAATAGACCGCCGCAAACTCGATCGCGTACATGTTTTCACGACCTATCTTGCTAGTAACTGTGGGTCTTCCACAGCATCTTGTGCACTTCTGTCGTGTCAGGGTGGAAGGAGGGTCTGTACGCTTTCCAATTCAATCGGCATGACGAGGCTCCGCATGCTAGATGGATGGTTGGCTCAGTTTCTTTCTCCGCTTAGTCCTCGGCTCACGCGCGTACGAATCTTGACCTACAGGCAGTAGATATCGCAAAATATTCTTGTGATTACTAAGAGTCAATCGGCGAGTGATCCCCGAGTTGCGTGCATACAGGTGCACGTTTCCCAACCAATAATGCGGGCTGCCGCTTTATCTGGGCGTTAGGGATTGTAAGGGGTGGTCGCACTATTTAGCGCGATATGGTGACTGGCAGGGGTATCCTTTGGTGAGTGGGGTGGACAACCTAAGCCCTGTTCCGCCCTGAACCAGCACTACTTAGCATGACCGGGTGGCTTCGACATGAAGTGCTTCTAGTATGCGCCCCGTCCCTTGATCACTACCCAGATGGTCTTGAAGAGAATTCTTAGGTCGAGGAGGGGCGAGTAGTGCTGAATGTAGTAGAGATCGTCCTCCGTGTGCAGATGCATCATTCTTTCGCTTCTGCCTTTGATCTGCCACCAGCCGGTCATTCCCGGTGGGACAGCGAAACGTCTCCTTTGCCACGGTTCATAGCGGTCAACAATCTCAGGCAGCTCCGGCCGGGGTCCAACCAAACTCATGTCGCCCTTTATTACGTTGAAGAGTTGGGGCAGCTCGTCCAGGCTGGTGCGCCGTAGGAACCTCCCTATCCTGGTCAGCCTTGGATCGTCTTTGCGCTTGTGGATAATATGCCCCTCTTCGTCCTCCACAAGCACCTCGGCCAAGCGGCTTCCCGCGTCGACAATCATGCTTCGAAACTTGTACAGAGTGAAATGCTTGCAATTCTCGCCCACCCGTTCTTGCTTGAAGATGGCCGGGCCAGGGGAATCCCACTTTATGAGGATGGCTATTAGGAGCATAAAAGGCCATAAGATGGCCGCTAAGACGCAGGCCAGCAGGAGGTCGACGGCTCGCTTGATCAATCTAGAAAGGCCGGAGATTGCAGGCTCCCTCAGGCTAACCACCGGAATTCCGGCTACATCCTCCACTGCAGCCTTAGAGAAGGTCAAGTCGAAGACATCAGGGACGATCTTCACATCAACCGGCAGCTTCTCTAGCTCCAGCACAGAGTTTAACAGCTCTCTTTCTGCTCCCATGGGAAGGGCAAAGATGACTTCGTCAACGGCTAGGTCCTTGACCCGATTCATCAGTTGCTCGAGGCTGCCGATTACTGGCACACCGTGGAAGGATTGTCCTTGCTTTTGAGGGTCATCATCCAGATAGCCGACCACCTCCAGGTCATCTCTTCTGAGCGCCTTAAAGGAGCTGGCCAGAGCCATGCCCGCTTTGCCCGCTCCCACTATTAATACTGTCGTCTTGCCAATGCCCCTGCGTCGAAGAGCTGTGTGTATGGTATGAACGACCACACGGAAAAGTACGAGCAGGAAAAGGCCCAACAGGGCGAAATAGATGAACGTCATTCGAGAGACTTCGCGATAGGAAAGGTAGAGAGCCCCAGCGAAGATCAATGTTGCTATGCCTACCCCTGTCGTCACCTGTAGCAACTCCTGCAATAAGCTGCGAATAGGGTATGCTTCCTGCAGAGACAGCGTAAGGAATACCGAAAGCCAGATCACCAGTGCCAAAATGTAGACCGGAGGATCAAGGGCTAAGGCTTCTGCTTCGATAGGCTTGCCGAAAGGTAGATAGCCTCGTAGGAAGGTTGCCAGCCAGAGAGCAACGAGCATCAGGAATAGCTCCGCACCGAGCAACAATAGAAGAGCCGTCATATCACGGCGCTGCATCTGTCAGCCCTCGCTTTGTATAACGACCTCTTCACCTGCTTTGGACAGGTCTCGATACCAATCGATCGTCTTTCTCAACCCCTCTTCGAGGTTGGTATGAGCTTTGAAGCCAAATTCCCGCTCCGCCCTGGAAGCGTCCAATCTTCGCCGAGGCTGGCCATCAGGCTTGCTCTTATCCCACACGATCTGACCACTGAAACCCGAGAGCCGGGCGATCAGTTCTGCCAACTCCCGGATCGATATCTCGAAGCCAGTCCCCAGGTTTACAGGCTCGCCTTTGTTATACCTTTCGGCTGCCAAGAGAATCCCCTCTGAAGCATCTTCCACAAAGAGGAATTCCCGCGTTGCACGTCCAGTTCCCCAGACTACAATCTTGTCCTTGCCATTAATGATAGCATCAAAGCACTTCTTGATAAGCGCAGGGATCACGTGCGACCTGCTGGGGTCGAAGTTATCCCCGGGGCCGTAGAGATTGACCGGGATGAGATAGATGGAATTGAAGCCGTATTGTTGCCGATAGGCTTGGGATTGTACTAAGAGCATTTTCTTGGCTAGTCCGTAAGGGGCGTTGGTCTCCTCAGGATAGCCATCCCACAGGTTCTCTTCGGTGAAGGGCACAGGGGTAAACTTGGGATAGGCACACACCGTCCCCAAGGCCACGAATTTCTCTACCCCAAAGCGCCTAGCTTGATCCATCACTTGGACCCCCATTATGAGGTTATCGTAGAAAAAGGTCGCTGGGTTTGCTTGGTTGGCTCCTATGCCGCCCACCACAGCAGCCAGATGGATCACGATCTCAGGCCTTGAATCTTGATAGAGGCGAATTACTTGAGAGAGATCGCGGAGGTCGTACTCTCGACTCCGTGGCACAAATACCTCTCTGCACCCTCTCTCTTGCAGCTTCTCTACTACGTAAGAGCCAAGGAATCCAGCCCCCCCGGTCACGAGCACTCTTTTTCTATCCCAAAAGTTCATACCTTTACCTCCTCGACTTGCTCAATGCCCTGCCAAGTCACCGGTGACGCTCTCTTAGTAGGAGATTTGATGACATTATGGTTGCTGAAGGGCGTTTTGTCAAGCCTCATAAGAAGATTCTACGGACCTCGGTACCAGGTAAGGAAGAATCTCATCTTCTGGTATCGTAGAGATGGTATTCTCTCTACAGCGAGGTCCGTATGCTCACATATTACCACCTCTGGAAAATGAATCCAAAAGAAGCCCGAAGGATCCTGGTGAAAGACTATCGGGAGACTGGTAGCTACTCCCAAACGGCCAGGAACTTCGCCACTCATCGTCGCATCGTCCGCAAGTGGGTGAGAAGGCACCAAGAGAACGGAGAGACAGGGTTAAACAGCCTCCCTCCCATCCCTAAAAGCCAACCTACTCGTCTAGATCCCCAATTGGAAAGACTCATCTTGCGTCTCCGGGATTCTTCCAACTTCGGCCCCAAACGCCTCCACTATTGGCTGAAGCGCAACCTCAAGATAGAGATCGCTATCTCTACCATCGCCAAGTATCTTCACAAGCACAAAAGAACCAAAAAGCACCTTAAAAGGGGACCTGCTAAGAGCTTCGATTGGAAAAGCCTCCCTCTCTTCTCTGCCTTACAGGTGGATACCAAGGAGATCATAGATGCCAATACCTTCACCCAGGAGGAGAAATGGCTCTATAAGCGTCTAGGGCTCCCTCTCTACCAGTTTACAGCTATCTTCCCCAGAACCAGGGCTAGGTTCATCTCTTTTTCTTTCCAGAATACCAAGAGGGCCTCTTTGAACTTCTTAGAGTATGTCTTCTCCCATCTGGAGAGCCATGGCGCTCCCTTCCAGGAGGCCATCTCCTTCCAGACCGACTGGGGAGCCGAATACGGGGGTTTCCAAACCAAGAGTGTGAAGCGATACCACCAAGAGCTCAATCAACTCAAGTTAGAGAGGACCCCTCCCTTCATCCATCTCCATACCAGGAAGGGGAAACCGGAGGACAATGGCTTCGTAGAGCGCTCTCATCGCACCGATGATGAGGAGTTCTATCGCTTAGAGAAGAGAGGCCTCCAGAACCTCAAAGACTTCATGCTCAAAGCCTCCGAGTGGATTTACTACTACAACTACGACCGCTCTCATGATGGCTTAGGAGGGAAGAGCCCTGCTGAGGCTCTGAGGGAGATAGACCCCAAGTTGCCATCCTTACAGGATCCCGAGGGAAAAGATATCTTCTTCTTGCCTCCCATCATCTTAGACGATAGAATCACTCTCCTAGGGGGTGGTACCGAGGTCTATAGATATTACACATATTGTACAGCGCCCTGCAAAGTTGAGCAGCCGGGCGTGGCCACAGGGATCAGAGTTCATACTTCTTTGCCCCTGTCCATTGAAGCAGCAAACTGATAAGGAAGAGCGGGTTGTAGACCAGGTAGCGCCTCCACAGCCTCCTGGGTTCTTGGCAAAGGCGGTAGAGCCATTCCAGGCCGCTGCGCTGCATCCATCGGGGGGCTTGTTTGACTCGACCCACGTGGAAGTCGAAGGCTGCTCCGATGGCGATGAGCGCCGGGGCGCTGAGTCGTCCTACATGCTCTGCCACCCACCAATCCTGTTTGGGCGTGCCCAAGCCTACCCACACTATGTCGGGGTTGGCTTCGTTGATCATCCGCACTACCTCGTCGTCCTCTTCCTTGGTCAGCGGTCGAAAGGGGGGAGAATAGCCGCCGACCATCTTGAAACCGGGGAACTTTGGGGAGAGCCTATTGGCCAAGAGCTCCGGCGCTCCCACGTCGCCTCCGTAGAAGTAATTAGTGTAGCCTTCTTGAGCCGCCAACTGACAAAAGGCCAGCATCAGATCAGGCCCATAAACTCGATCGACATGCTTATGGCCAGCTAGCCTGCTCAGCCAAACTAGGGGCATGCCATCAGGGGTAGCAAGGCCAGCGGAGTTAACGATCTGACGCAACCGCTCATCTCTCTGGCACTCCATCACCGTGTGCACAGTGCAGACACAGACGTAGTGAGGCTCTTTGGATTCAATCCATCCCTCGATAGTTTCTAAGGCTTGCGCCATATCTACGGCGCTGATCCCCACGCCTAAAATATTTGTCCGTTTCAGACTAGTCTCCTTCATCATTCACATCAACTTCGGAATTGGCGCCCCAACCCTCAGTTGCAACAGCATAGAATGGGCTACTTCAGCGGCCAAGCACGCGTAGGGCCTCCTTAGCAGCGTGGTTCTCGGGGTTAATCTCCAAGGTCTTTTCATATTCTTTCACCGCTTCTTCTATCCTTCCTTGCGCACGATAGATCTCGCCCAGTTGGAAGTGAGCCCATTCATTACGGGGGTTTATCTCAGCCGTCTCCTTGGTATTGGATGGCAGACTTAATGCGCTCCAACTCATAATATAAACTCAGGTTTGCCTGAAAAGACTCGCGTTGGTGACGGTTGGAAGTGTCCAAGATGAGCCCTGCAACGAATGTCAACAGCGCGAGGATTTCAATTGCGCTGGCGAGGACGGCGGAAGGTATTCTGGGCACCAGACCAGTTTGAACGTAATCGACTACTACCGGCACCCCGACCAAGATCCCTCCAAGAGCCAAGAGAAGAGCCAACATTGTAAAGAAAACAAACGACTTATAATGCCGGAATATATCGAAGATCGTTCGGGCTATGAGCAAACCGTCCTTGAATGTCCGCAACTTGGAGCGGGAACCCTTGGGCCGCTCTCTGTAGGAAGTCACCAACTCACGAACGCGCAAGTTCTTGTCCAGTGCATGTAAGGTGAGTTCTGCCTCGACTTCGAACCCTTTCGATAGGGCGGGGAAGGTCTTGACAAAAACCTTCGAGAACGCACGATAGCCTGACAACATGTCCGTTAGGTTCGATCCAAATAGCCGGTTGACGGTAGAAGTGATCACGCGATTGCCTATGAGGTGGAATCGCCTGAATGCCATTGAGTCATACTGATTCAGGCGCACCCCGATAACCATGTCATAGCTCTCCTCCAGCACCAAGCGAACCATTTCGGGGCCGCAGGACGGGTCGTACGTGTCATCGCCATCCACCATGAGATATGCATCTGCCTCAATGCTACGGAACATTCTGTTAACAACAAACCCCTTTCCCTGTCTTACCTCGGACTGCACGATGGCACCGGCTTTGCGCGCCTCGTCCACTGAACAATCGGTTGAGTTGTTGTCGAAGACAAAGATCTCAGCGTCGGCAAACATCCTCCGGAAATCTTCGACGACCTTTCGTATGGTCTGCCCCTCATTGAAACACGCAATGGCTATCGCGACTTTGGGGTGGCGCATAAACGTGGTCATTTTTGCCTCGGACCTAGCAGCCTAGCTAGCTTGAGGAAGGCCGAGAAAATGATGGTAGTAGATGTTCCGATACCGATCCAAAATGGGACCGCGGTCCAGACGAATTGGCGCTGCACGAACCAGTACGAAGCCGCTAGATCAGCGACCAAAATCAAGCCTATGGGCACACCTACTAAGATAACATATAGCCACAGTTGGGGCCAAAAACCCTTGGCCGTGAGGCCACCGCTGCTCCTCAACCCGCGGCCTAGGGCTATCACCAACCCTGAAACAGCCAACATCGAAACAACTATTCCAAACCCGAGCCCCGGTCTGCCAGAAAGGTTGCCCAGAACAGCTCTGGCTATCCCTTGCACAGTCGGAGATACATACTGGAAAACGTCAAGATCCCACGCAGTTGACCCAGGCGAGTAGTATAGCCAGGCAGGG
>JREQ01002080.1_pt1 | contig 12937 bp, 10 predicted proteins | sample 210151 | NCBI WGS metagenome assembly JREQ01 (sample SAMN03019617, study PRJNA260268) | marine sediment metagenome | biome: Marine; feature: Sediment; material: Clay; isolation source: clay from marine sediments 31 meters below sea floor depth collected from... | place: New Zealand: Canterbury... | reverse complement strand
CTCTAACTGCTCTATCAATGATATCGGGTGTTATTAAAAATCTGGCTCCATCATGAATAGCAACCAAATTAGTTTCTGAAGGAAGTACTTTTAAACCATTAAAGACAGAATTTTGTCTCTCCTTTCCTCCAGGAACAATTTTCATTAATTTTTTATAATTATATTTATTAACTATGGTTTTTTTACATTTTTCAATTTCAGCTTCATTGATTACCAATACTATTTTGTCAATTAGAGACGACTTTTCAAAAGCATCCATTGTATATGCTAAAATGGGTTTTCCACCAATAAAAATAAACTGCTTGCTAACAGTAGAGTTCATTCTTCTACTTTTACCAGCTGCAACAATTATGCAGTAATTCCTTTTCATCTTTTATAACATATTTAATAAATAACTTTATTATTTTTAATTTAAAAGTTTTGTGAATATCATTCTTCCAGCTGCAGTTTGAAGTAACCCTTTAACTTCTACATCAACTGTCTGACCAACCAATTTTTTACCATTTTCCACAACGATCATAGTTCCATCATCCAAATATGCAATTCCCTGATCTTCTTCTTTGCCCTCCCTAATCACCTGAACACTAATTTTTTCACCTGGAAGTATGATCTGTTTTACTGCATTTGAAAGATCATTGACATTTAGAACTTCTATTTTCTGCAACTTTGCTACTTTATTGAGATTATAATCATTAGTAATAATGGCTGCCTTCATATTTTTTGCCAATTTAATTAATTTTGAATCAACACCTTTCAAATTGGGGAAATCCATATCCATAATTTTAACTTCAACCTTTTCTTCCTCTGTGAGGTTATGAAGCATATCAAGTCCAGTTCTTCCCCTTCTCCTCTTTATGTCATCTGATGAATCAGCGATTTTCTGCAACTCCTCAATCACAAAATTAGGGATTATCAGTTGTCCCTCTACAAATCCAGTACTACAAATATGATAGATTCTTCCATCAATTATTGAACTTGTATCTAAAATTTTTTGTTTCACAGCAAATTTCTTGTTACTAATTGCAATCCTTTCATCAGGAAATCTACCTCTCCTCCTCAGTAGATCCAATATTGAATCTTTTCTTCTGTGAACAATTCTTGCTGTGATAAAAATAAGCAAAAAAGAAATGAACATAGAAACAATAGGTCCAATCATTGATAGGAAGGGTATTTGACTCAGTCCTATACTCAACCCTATATAAATAGGAGCTGCTAAGATTATCCCAAGTATGATTCCTATAAAGGAGACGATTAAGTCCGATATTGGCATCCTTCCAACAATATCTTCAACTTTTTTGTAAAATCGATTGAGATATTTACCTAAAAAGCCACCTAAAAAATATCCTATAATTGCAAAGATTGATGAAGATAAAAAAAGTCCAATATAATAATGAATAATATTAGTTAGATGGTAGCTTATAAATATATAATTCATCAACTGATAGCCAAACAAAATTCCTATTAAAATAAAAAATGCTCGTGTGAGCACAATTATCATGATATATCACCTCTTCCAATATTAGACAACTTAACTTCAAAAATAAGTTCACTTAAAAAGTACATCTATATAAAATAGGATTCAACTTCTGATAGTGCTTCCTTTTCATTGATATCTTGAGCACAAGCTATTTCACTTATTAATATTCCCTTTGCTTTTTCCAGCATCCTCTTCTCCCTGATTGATAATCCAGAATCTTTCTTCTTTAAAGATAAATTTCTAACAACCTCAGCAATTTTTGTAATGTCATTTGTTTTCATCCTCTCAATGTTTCTTTTAAACCTCCTATTCCAATTTTTCGCCATTTTTGATTTCCCTTTTAAAAATATCTTAAAAACTCCTGCAACCTCATCAGAAGATATAACCTTTCTTATACCAATCCCCTCTGCATTCTTAATAGGAACTTTAACCATTAATTCTTCCCTTTGAATTTCTATAACATAATACTTTAAAGACTCGTCTTCTACTTCTTTTTCTACTATCTTTTTTACAATAGCCAAACCATGTAATGGATATACAACTCTTTCCCCAACTTCAAACAATTTAAAAACCTCCTAACCTTTAAAATGATATCACAACATTGTTTTAGTATCAATCAATAATGTTTCTTCTAATAATAAATTTTGCTTAATATGGTTTTTCTAAATATATTTTTCATCACTAAGTGGCTATATTATATATATCATTTTATGAATATAATTTTTATTAATTTTGTGATGATTGATATGCAGAAATTTAAAATGGTTATAATATTAAATTTGTTCAGATATTCTTTTTATACTATTTATAATTGTTCTTGCTCTTACTTTTCCAATTCCTTCAGCCTTGCTAAGTTCATCAATTCCTAATTTCTTTATAACTTTTAAACTTTTAAAACTTTCTATTACATTTTCTATCAAATGTTTTGGCAACTTAGCTACGGAATATAAAATTCTAAATCCTCTCGGATTAACAATTTTATCCAAATAAGTATATGGGGAAGAAAATCCTAAAATTTCAGCTAATTTATTTAAATTTACAGGTTTATCATAACTTAAATTTGACTCTTTCTTTATTGCATCCTCAAATCTGTTTTCATCATATATATAATCTCTTATAAGATAAAAGAGCTCATTATCAATTTCATCCATGATCTGAGAGAGTTGTATCCTAACCAAAATTCCTTCAGTTCCAAGCTCATATAAATATCTTTCTATTTCTGAAGCAACCATTTTTGCCATCTCAGCCGTTTGCCAAACTGAAACAACATCAAATAAAGTCATAGCTTCATCAATTTCAAGTAGATTTAATTTATTTAGCTGCTCTTTAAAATCATCTCTATATCTTTCAAGGGTTTCTAATGCACGATTTGCTTCATCCAAGACCAATCTTATGTCTTTTAAGTTATATTTAAGATCATCTAAATATGTGGTAACCATATTTCTGTTCTTAGAAATCGCTATTACCATTCCTTCAATCTGCTTAGCAACCCTTTCTGCTGTTTGATGCATAATACCAGTTTCTTTAGTAGATATTTTCGGATCAGGAAAAAGATAAGTATTAGCATAAACTATCTTAGTTCCATTTTGATTTAGGATTAATGCACCATCCATTTTAGAGAGTTCATAGAGTTTAGCTGGTGTGGTTTTGCAATTTACCTTAAAACCACCACTAAAAATCTTCCTTATTTTTTTAATATCGGCTAATATCAAAAGCGAGCCCATTTTTGCTTTTACAATATTTTCAATGCCATCCCTGATGGTTGTACCAGGTGATATTCTCTTTAAACCATCTATAAACTTTTTGTTGCTCTTCTTCAATATTATCTCCCCATATAATCATTTTTTAAAATTTTTAATGATTTTAGATTTTTTAATCTTATTAGATCAACATCTGCTTTAGTTTCTATTTTACCACAACTATGAGGATATAATATCCTCTTAAAACCGTGGGATAGAATTTCTTCTATTCTTTTTTTCACTCCACCAACAAATCTTACTTCTGCACCTAAACCTATTTCACCAAAAGATGCTGTGTTTTTATCCACTGGTATATTTTTTAATGCTGATATCATTGCTATAGCCATGGGAAGATCAGCGCCTGTTTCATTAACAGACATTCCCCCTACCAAGTTTATATATAAATCATAACTACCTGTTTTAAATCCCAGTCTTCTATTCAAAACAGCTAAAATCATTGCCACTCTTCTACTGCTTAAACCAGTACAAAATCTTCTGGGAACAACTAATTTAGTTGGTGAAAAAAGAGCCTGAACTTCAAGTAGAAGTGATCTATTTCCATTTATTGTAGAAAGTATGGTTGATCCTGGTATTCCTATTGCCCTTTCTTTAAGAAATAAATCTGAAGGATTTTTTACTCCTTCTATTCCATCTGAACTCATATGGAACAAACCTATCTGATCAGTTGGGCCAAATCTATTTTTTACAGATCTTAAAATTCTATAAGGTCTATCTCTCTGACCCTCTAAATATAAAACAACATCAACCATATGTTCTAAAAGCTTAGGACCAGCTATTACACCCTCTTTAGTAACATGCCCAATTATCATCACACAAATTCCCACCTTCTTTGCCCACTCCATATAGTTAGCAGCACATTCTCTAACTTGAGTTATACTACCTGGTAGTGATGGAATTTGAGAAAAGTAAGTTGATTGAATTGAATCAACAACAATTAAATTTGGATTTATTTCTTCTATACGACTATTTATTTCTGTCATTTCTGTTTCTGAGAGAAGATAAACATGAGAGGGGGCAACAGCTATTCTTTCTGCTCTCATTTTGATCTGACTTGGGGATTCCTCACCAGATATAAAAAGAATCTTAAAATTTTTAGGTAAATTGCAAACAACCTGTAATAATAATGTTGATTTACCAATTCCAGGTTCTCCACCTAATAGTATAAGTGAACCTGGAACTAATCCATTAACTAGAACCCTATCAAATTCTTCTATTCCTGTTGGAATATAGTCAATTTTCGGAAATTTAACTTTAGATATTGGTATTGGAATAGATTTTGGGACTTTAAAAGAAAAAGTCCGCCTTAACTCAGGCGGTTCTTTCTCTTCTATAAAGCTATTCCACTTCCCACATTCTGAGCACTTACCTAACCATTTAATAGACTTGTACCCACAATTCTGACAGATAAAAATTTTTGCCTCCTATAACTAACCTGCTACTTTAGTTTTTTGTTTTCTTTTTTTGAAGATGATTTCCTTACCTTTTCTTTCCGCAAATAAGTTATCTCCAGGTCCTATGTCTCCAGCAAGCAGTTTATCTGAAATAGGTATCTCAATGAATCTTTGAATGGCTCTTCTTAGTGGTCGAGCACCCATGCTGGGTTTGTATCCATTCTCAACAAGCAGTTCTTTAGTTCCTTTTGATAGTTTTAAAGTTACATCATGAAATGAGAGTTGTTTCCCAACTTTTTCCATTTCAATATCTATTATTTTTCTTATGTCATCCTTGGTTAGTTCATTAAATATAACTACGTCATCTATTCTATTTAGAAACTCTGGTCTAAAGGTCTTTTTCATTTTATCTAAGACCTTTTCCTTTATTTCTTCATACATAACTTTTTCTTTATAGCTCTTCTTAAATCCTATTGGAGTAGCTTTTTGTATATCTCTTTGCCCAATATTTGATGTCATTATTAATACTGTATTTTTAAAATCAACCCTCCTTCCTTGAGCATCTGTCAAGTGGCCATCCTCAAAAATTTGAAGCAAAACATTTAATATGTCAGGATGTGCTTTCTCAATCTCATCCATTAAAATTACTGAATATGGTCTTCTTCTAATCATCTCTGTTAACTGCCCACCCTCTTCATAACCCACATAACCAGGAGGAGAGCCAATAAATTTTGAAATTGAGTGTTTTTCCATATATTCTGACATATCCAGTTGAACCAATACATCCTCACTTCCAAAAAGAAATTCAGCTAATACTTTCGCAAGAAGTGTTTTCCCAACACCTGATGGACCTAAAAATATAAAAACTCCAGAAGGTCTTTTAGGATCTTTAAGTCCTGATCTTGCTCTCCTTATTGCTTGAGAAACTACTTTTATAGCTTCATACTGTGATACAACTCTTTTTTGTATTTCTTTCTCCATCCTTAATAACTTTTGTGTTTCCTCCTCTGTAAGTCTATATACTGGAATTCCAGTCCAGCTGGAAAGTATTTTTGCTATATCTTCTTCTGTCACTTTTATTTCTTTCTTTTTCTGTATAGTGAGACTTTGCATTTCTAACTTTTTTCTCTTTAGAAGTAGAGATTTTTCCTTATTCCTGAGTCTAGCTGCTTCCACAAAATCTTGAAAATCTATCATCATTTCTTTTTTCTCTTTTACTCCATCCAATTCTTTGTCTATCTTTCTTAAATCAGGAGGCGATGTCATATTTCTTATCCTAACCCTTGATGCAGCCTCATCTACTAAATCTATTGCTTTATCAGGTAAAAACCTATCTGTTATATATCTTGATGATAATCTGGCAGCATAAACTAAAGCATCATCGGTTATTGTTATACCATGATGAGTTTCATATCTATCCTTAAGACCTCTTAAAATATCTATAGTCTCATCTACGGTTGATTCCTCTACAAATATCGGTTGAAATCTCCTCTCAAGTGCGGCATCCTTTTCTACATATTTTCTATAGTCAGACATAGTTGTAGCACCAATGGTTTGAAGCTCTCCCCTCGCTAACATCGGTTTTAATATACTTGCAGCATCTATTGCTCCTTCAGCTGCTCCAGCTCCTACTAGCGTATGAAGTTCGTCTATAAATAGTATGATATCTCCATGATTTTTTATCTCAGCAAGAACCTTTTTCATCCTTTCCTCAAAATCACCTCTATACCTTGAACCAGCTACCATTGCTCCCAAATCTAAAGTATAAATTTCCTTACTTCTTAAAGTAGGAGGAACTTTTTCTTTTACAATCCTCTGTGCTAATCCTTCTACAATTGCTGTCTTCCCAACCCCTGGTTCACCAATTAAAACAGGATTATTTTTTGTTCGTCGTGATAGAATCTGCATTACCCTTTCTATCTCTTTTTCTCTACCAATTACTGGATCTAACTTATCCTTTTTAGCTAATTGGGTCAAATTTATTCCAAATTGCCTGAGCATCTTATCTTTTTTATAAACCCTACCTGTTCTAACCCCTGGTCTTGCTCTTTCATCTTTTCCTAATAATTCAGTAACATGTTTTCTCATTTTCACTAACTCTATACCCCTGTTTTTTAATATTTGTGCAGCAATTCCCTCTCCTTCTCTAACTAAACCGAGCAGTAGATGTTCTGTTCCAATAAAATGATGACCTAATGCTAATGCTTCTCTTAGAGACAGCTCCAAAACTTTCTTTGCCCTTGGTGTAAATGGAATTGGACCGATTGGCTCAACTACTTCCCTCCTCATAAATTGTAATATTTCCATTCTTATCTTTTTAGGATTTATTGCAAAATTTAAAAGAGCTTTGAAGGCTAAGCCTTCATGCTCTTTTAAAAGACCCAAAAGTATATGTTCAGTATCAATCCACTTTTGATTTAATCTCTTTGCCTCTTCCTGTGCATTAACAATTACTCTTCTTGCTCTTTTAGTAAATCTTTCGAACATTTTTATCCTATTTTATAGTAGTTGATTCTCTCTTATAAAGATTATTTTATGAATACTATTTTTAAAACAATAAAAGAGTTTATCTAATATATTCGAACATCGTATAATAATTTATATAATAATAAGAAATTTATCTTAATTTCTATAAATAAATATATCACAATAAATATAAAAATTCACAAATTTAAATTTTATATTTTCCAATATTTTTCTGGATTTTTTGAAATTATAGTGAAGTGCAATTTACTTTTTTGCCTCAAAAATCTAAATTGCAAAACATCATAAAAATAGGCATAGGGGTCAGTTTAATATTATTTCTTTTTCGCTTTCATGTAAGGAAATAGTATTACATCTCTTATTGATGGAGAATCTGTCATTATCATCACTAATCTATCTACTCCTATTCCTAGCCCTCCAGTAGGTGGCATTCCATATTCAAGTGCTCTTATAAAATCTTCATCTAATTCAGTTTCCATTTCTCCAGTATATATCTGTTGTTCAAATCTTACTCTTTGATCTAAAGGATCTGTTAATTCAGAAAATGCATTAGCTATTTCTATTCCACCAATAAAGAGTTCAAATCTATCAGTAAGATTTGGGTTATTTGGATTTTCTCTTGCAAGAGGTGATACCTCTTTTGGATATTCTAATATGAATGTAGGTTGCAATAGTTTATTTTCAACCTTCTTTTCAAATATTCTATTAATGATTCCTCCAACTCCTAATCTATCATCATAATCAACATTCATTTCATCTGCAATTTTTACTACCTCATCTCTACTCATTCCAAGTGATAATTTAACACTTGCTAATTTTTCTATAGATTCTAAAACAGTTATCTCCTTCCATGGAGGATTCAAATCTATTTCATTTTCCTGATAAGTAATTTTTCTATCCTTAATTAAATTATCTACAATATGGAGTATGAGATTTTGAGTTAATTTCATCATCTGTCTATAATCAACAAACGCCTGATAAACTTCGAGCATAGTAAATTCGGGATTGTGTCTATAAGAGATTCCCTCATTTCTAAAATTTCTATTTAATTCAAACACTTTCTCATATCCACCAATTATCAGTCTTTTTAGATATAGTTCTGGTGCAATTCTCAAGTAAAGATCTATATCAAGTGTATCAAGATGAGTTTTGAAAGGATTTGCTGTTGCTCCACCAGGTATTGGCTGAAGCATTGGGGTTTCAAATTCCATAAATCCTTCTGAAGAAAGGTATTGTCTAATTAAGTTTATGATTTTACTTCTTGTTGTAAATACTTCTTTAACTCTGGGATTTGAAATTAAATCAATATATCTGTATCTATAACGAATTTCCTTATCTTTTAAACCATGCCATTTCTCAGGCAATGGCCTTAACGATTTTGTTAGTAGATTTATTCTATTTGTAAGTAATGAGAGTTCACCCCTTTTTGTTCTTATTGGATTACCTTCAGCACCTATCCAATCACCTATATCAAGAGATTGATAAAATTCATAATTACCTTTTAATATTTTTTTATCAAGATATAGTTGCATCTTTCCAGTTTGGTCTCTAATATCAATAAACGTTAATTTACCGTGTTCTCTTATAGCGATAATTCTTCCGCAAATGCTTACTTTCGCATCATCTCTCTCACCTGGCTTTAGATGATTATATAGATCTATAACTTCTATTACTGTATTTTTACGTTCAAACTTTGTTGCAAACGGATTTTTACCAGAATCAATTATCTCCCTTGCCTTTTTATATCTTGTAATAACATCTGAAGGTAATGATTTATTTTTTAAAAAATATTTTAGTTTATCGGATTTCCATAATTTCATATTTAAATTCTCCCTGTGGTGTTTTAACTTTTACCCTATCTCCAATTCTCTTATGATAGATAGCTTCACCCACAGGAGCATTCATTGATATCTTACCCTCTAATGGATCTACCTCAATTGAAGATACAAGTTGAAATTCATTTATTTGACCTGTCTTTATTTCTTTTAAAATAACTGTTGTACCAATTTCTACCTTATCATTATTTAGATTTTCATCAATTATTGACGAATTTTTTAAAACTCTTTCTATTTCTAATATTCTACCTTCTACAAAAGCTTGTTCTCTTCTTGCATCATCATATTCGGAGTTTTCCATGAGATCACCAAAAGCTTTTGCTTCCTTGAGTCTTCTGGAAATCTCTCTTCTTCTTTTATTTATAAGATGATCCAGTTCTTTTTTTAACTTTATATATCCTTCTTTAGTTAGACTTATTTTTTCTTTCATCTCTCTTTATAACTATTATCATTTCTTTCTTTTATTTAAAACATCAGATTCTTTACTGAGTTTATCTCGATAGAAATTGCATAGTTTACCCCAATAAAGATTGCATAACGTATTCCGATAGAGATTGCCACGCCACCGGAGTTTATCCTGAGCATAGCGAAGGAGCTGCTCGCAATGACAAGCTGAACTATTCTCACTATAACAATCAGAACCTGTATAAGAATGACATGAATTTTTGTTTATTTAGCTTTATTTAATAAAAACTTTACATACAATAATGACAAAATGTATAAAATTAATCAATTTTTACAGTTTATTTGACTCGTGTAAATAATTAACTTTAGGAGTAAATTTTAATTTAAATAGCATATCTCTATAATCTTTATCTGTTATTTCCTCAACTGGTTTATTAATTAATGAAACTACAATTGCATCTACAACATTTGTACCAAAATATCTTCCTGAAAATTCTGGTGTTACTGTAACTAAAATATCAAGATTTCTCTTTTTTAGTTCATTTAAATCATTAGCAGTTAGTGTATTCGTTATTATCATCTTCCCGGATAAATCATCTGGCATATATTTTCTAATATAGAGAAAATCACCTGCTATTATATCAGCATCTAAATAATATTTTTGATATTTTTTACTAGGAGTTTTCTCCTGTTCAGCTCCTATTGGATATAGAATTCTAAATGGTAATTTTGTTAAAATGGGCAATAGTAATTTTGCAAGTATTTTTAAAGTTTTTATAGTTCTTATTGGAATTGGAAGACCTAAACCAAAGATGAAATCACCAAAAAGCGTTTTACAACCAGCATTATAAAATGCCTCAGCTATACCAAATCTATCAACAGCACTTGGCATAAGAACCTTTTTACCCTTTAATTTGATACCTTCATTACGTAAAACTTCAACTACATCTCTTTCCAGGGTGTTTTTTATACCACCACCATCAACAAATGGTGTTTTTGAAACTGCATTTTTTACTTTTAGTAAATCTCTTATGATATATCTCTTTTCACCAGCACCAAGATAAAAATCCGCTCCACCCAATCCAAATGCGTCAACTTTGCCATCCATCTGCCTTAAAAGTTTTATGGCTTTTTTAAAATCTCCATCAGTTCCAATTCTTTCAACCTTAAATTTTTTCCCAAGTAATACAGCATATGCAGTGTGATCCCTTTTAGAAGAGCCTAAACTTATACTAACAACTTTTTTATCAATTTTTGGTTCTTTTTCAATGTTTTTTATTTTACTCATTATCCTGTATTTTTATATTATTTATTAAACTGAGCCTTTGTTTTTTTATGATTTATAAAATTTAATATTTTTATTTTCTGTTTTTTTCATACAACATTGCTAACCCTTTTAATGTAAGATCTAAATCATGAATGAATTTAAAGGAGCTATTTTCAACTATTATTTTTGATAGTCCCCCTGTTGCTATTAATATTGATTTTTCCTTTAACTGGCCTTCTATCTTTTTTATAATATAATCTACCTGTCCAACAACTCCCCAAAATATACCTGATTGAATGCTACCTATTGTACTATCTCCTATTACAGACTCAGGTTTCTTTATTTCAACATCAAAAAGTTTTGCTGCACTTTTAAATAGAGCTTTTGCAGAAATCTCCATTCCTGGGGCTATTACTCCACCCAAATATTCACCCTTTGAAGATATTACATCAAAAGTAGTAGCTGTTCCCATATCTACTATCACGCATGGAACCCCATATATATTTTTTGCAGCAACTGCATTAGCAATTCTGTCTGCACCTACATCAATAGGTCTTTTATATAAAATTCTCATCCCAGTTTCAAGCTCTCCATTAACCAACAATATATTCACACCAAAATAACGTTTACATGCTTTAACTAATTGCTCTTCAACCCATGGTACAACACAACAAGCAATAGCAGCATCAATTTCTTTAAGATTTATTTCTTCTATCTCCATTAGTTTAACCAACATCAATCCTATTTCGTCACCAGTTTTTACCTTTGGAGTATAAATTCTCCATGAAGTAATAATTTCACTATTTTTTATAACACCCATAACTGTATGAGTATTCCCAACATCTATAGCAAGTAACATTTTCTCCCCTCAGATTTATAATATTTAATTAATTTTACATATTTCTAAATAGATAATTTCTTAGCCACCTACGCCAAACATACCATATTAATATTATAACTATAACAACACCTAAGGTTGCCCATCCGATTTTATGAATTATAGAAAGTATCAAATCTATATTTTTCCCAAAGAAGTATCCAAAAAGACAGTTTCCTAATCCCCACGTAATAGCTCCAATTGCATTGAAAAGAAAAAATTTTGGATAATTCATCTTATTCACACCAGCTAAAAACGCTGTAAATGTTCTTAAAAAAGCTGTCCATCTACCAATTAATATTGTCTTAGCTCCATGCTTTTCATAAAAATCCTCGGCTTTTTTAAGTTGTTTTTCTGAAATCTTAAACTTTGGCCCATATTTAACTAAAACAGGTCTTCCCCCTTTTCTCCCTAAAAAATATGCGAAGTTATCACCTAAAAAAGCTGCTAAAATAACTACTGGAATTAATATATATATGTTCAAAATACCCATAGAGGCAATGAAGCTTGATGTTAAAAGTATGGTCTCACCTGGAACAAAAAGCCCTACAAATGCGCCATTTTCCAATGCAACAATCAAAAATACAAATAGATACCCATATTTAGATATAAATTTTAATATTTGGCTGTATTCCAAGAATTCCCCAAAATAAATTATTTGGCTTTAATTACTTGCTTTCTAAAACTGGTTTAGGAGGTATAAGAGACTTCTTTTCTTTAATTGCTTTTCTTTCCATTGCATCTTTTTTAGATTCTGGTTTGAATTTTACAGTAATTTCTGTCTCGTTTTCTTCTAATGTTTCCTTTTTACCCTTTAATAGTTCTTCTAATTCCTCTTTATTAAGCGTCTCTCTTTCAATTAGATTTTGAGCAATTAGATCTAATTGATCTTTATGAGTTGTTAAAATCTTCATTGCTTTCTCATAAGCAATATCTACTAATTTTCTAATTTCCTTATCTATTTCATAAGCTACCTGTTCACTATAATCAGGATGAGCTGAAAAATCCCTCCCCAAGAAAATTGTACCCTGTTTATTACCTAATGTAAGTGGTCCAATTTTATCACTCATTCCAAATTCACAAACCATTTGCCTTGCTATCTTTGTAGATTTTTCAAGATCATTTTGTGCTCCTGTTGTAATATCTTTAAAAACCATTTCTTCTGATGCTCTTCCTCCAAGTAGTTGAGTTAATTTTTCTGTTAGTTCTGAACGAGAAAGCAGATATCTATCTTTCTCTGGAATCGTTATTGTATACCCTAAAGACATACCTCTCGATATTACTGATATTTTATGAATGGGGTCAGCATGAGGTAAATAATAAGCTACAAGAGCATGTCCTGCTTCATGGTAAGCTATTATTTTCTTTTCCTTATCACTTATAATCCTGCTTTTCTTTTCCGGTCCTGCTATTATTCTCTCTATTGATTGCTGAATCTCTT
>JREQ01003761.1_pt2 | contig 13007 bp, 13 predicted proteins | sample 210151 | NCBI WGS metagenome assembly JREQ01 (sample SAMN03019617, study PRJNA260268) | marine sediment metagenome | biome: Marine; feature: Sediment; material: Clay; isolation source: clay from marine sediments 31 meters below sea floor depth collected from... | place: New Zealand: Canterbury... | reverse complement strand
CAGCCCTCGCATCCCCTATCTTTCCGAGAGCCTGTGTTGCCTCCTGTCGAACATACTCACCTTTATCCCTTAGGGCTTGGATTAGTGGCTCCACGGCCCTCGCATCCCCTATCCTTCCAAGAGACTCTGCTGCTCGACCTCGAACAAGCGTGTCTTCATCCTTCAGGGCCTGAATGAGCGGCTCCGCAGCCCTCGCATCCCCTATCCTTCCGAGAGCAATTGCTGCTTCCCATCGAACATCGTAATCTTCATCCTTTAGGGCTTGAATGAGCGGCTCCACAGCTCTTGCATCCCCTATCTCTCTGAGAGCCTCTGCTGCCCCTTTTCGAACAACACTGTCTTTATGTTTCAGGGCCTTTATCAAGCCTTCAATATCTCTTTTATCCTTCAAATTCACGATGTTCGGCTTGCCAAATATTCCCATTTTCACACCTCCTAAAATTATTTTTTATAGCGACCAATTTCGTCTAACAGCGGGATATCCGAATTCCGCGCTTGTTTACTCTGGCCGACTTTGGCTCATGCCACGGCTTCAATATATCTATCATACCACCGTTATAGCGAGACCAGTCTCCATTTGTTGGCAGGCTTCAGTTTTTGGCAAGCTTATCGGGCTCCCGAAATACAAACAAATCACTGCAGGCAGGCGCACTATTTATCCGGGAAGCTACTGGGAGATGGTAAGAGCGTCAATAGAGAGCGCCAGAGGAGCCACAATAATTCCCGGGGGAATGGAGATAAGTCAAGCTTTCATTTGAGTTGCTATTTTCTTTCCGAACTCTTTGCACTTAGGAAGCTCGCCCTCTGAGATCTGGCCCTTCATCCCCTCAACTCTTATTGATAAGCCGGGAGCCGCCATTTTCAAACCGGGGACCTTCTCTCTTATCCTTTGCTCCATTTTCTTTACTGCTTTTTCAAAGTCTTTTCCAAGGTATGTGTCGAAAACGGCAAACATTTTTCCCTCTAAGGGGAGCTTGCCAAGTCTGCCGATAAACCTTTTGATACCCCAGGTTGGCCTACCTATATGGTTTGGAGAACCTACCAGAATCACGTCATAATCGGGGATTCTGCTAAGGTCAACCTCTTTGACTCGACTGACGACTGTTTCCGTTCCTTTGACCTCTCTCATACCTGCTGTGATTGTTTCCGCCACGAGTTTTGTGTTACCATACTTTGAGTCATAAACAACAATAACCTTCGCCGACATATCCGCACCTCCTTATGCTAACTTTTCTTCCTTACCAATTTCGTGCCAAAGGATACAAGAACTTATCCTCGTCCTACATCTGGCGGCGTCTCATCTCCATCACCTCCCTTGCAAACTGCTCCAAAAGAGCTCACCTGACGCTGAAATATACAGACTCGTGCTTGCTTGGCTTAGCCTCTTTGCCTCATATCTCTAATATATCACAACTATAGCGCAACCAGTTTTATGCTAGTTGGGCGGGTTAGTTTGAGAAGTGACAATCAATACAGACACTGAGTGTCAGGCGTCGCCTCAAACTGCTGTTAGATGCCGCTATGTTTATTCTATGCTTGACTTACGAAGTGCCGAAGGCGCAATGCCAAATGCAGTCGGTTATATACCGCTGCGCCTGACCATCTGGATAATTCAAAGCACCTGATTACGTATTACAGCCTGCCGGTTTCTTTAAACCATTGGATGGTATCCAAAATACTTTCCCTAATAGGGCGGGGGGAGTAACCCAATTCACACTGGGTTTTTGCCTGGCTTACCAGGGAATTATCGGTAAGTGTGCGGATGGAATACCTGGTAAAACGCGGTTTGGTCTTTGTCAGGCTATAATACAAAGGAGTAAATGTAGCTATTATTTGGGCTAACCATATAGGCATTTTGAAACGAGGTGCGGTTACTCCAGTTATCTCTTCCAACGTCAACATTAGCTCAGCTATGGTAATCCGCTCACCCGATAGAATATAACTTTCGCCTAGGTGTCCCTTTTCACAGGCAAGAATGTGACCTGTGGCTACATCGCGAACATCAACAAAATCGTAGGCTCCATCTATGTAAGCCTTGAGTCTATTCTTAGCAAAATCCATAAACAACTGCCCCATTTCCGATGGCTGAAAGTCATAAGGCCCAATTACGCCTGTAGGGTAGACCACAACTGCGTCAAGGCCCTTCTTCACTCCCTCCAGTACTTCCAAAGTGGCCTGGGCTTTGGAGCTGTTATATTCTCCCATTCCCCTGTCAGGGGCAAGTGGAAGCGTTTCATCAATGACGGTGCCATCTGGTGGCTCCGCTATGGCGTGGATAGAACTTGTATAAACTAACCGCCGCACTCCGGTTTTTAGACATGCTTCCACTGCATTGCGTGTTCCCATCACATTGACTTGATATAACAGTTCAGACTTTCTCGGTAATATTGATATTATCCCAGCTAAATGATAGACCACTTCAGCTCCCTTGAAGGCCTGGACTAGAGAGTCAACATTTCGCACATCTCCTTCAACTTTTTCTACCTTCAACCCCTCAAGCGGCGCAGTGTCCTCAAATGGAGGTATCACCGCCCGCACCTCTTTACCTCTTGCCAGTAACTCTCGGACAAGGACATTTCCGATGTGCCCCGTTGCCCCGGTAATTACAATCATAGTGATTCCCTCTTAGTTAATTTGACTTCCTCTGTGCTTGCCTAGCCTAGCTTGCCTGCTTTGGCCCATGTCATATCCTTGCTATATCACAATTATAGCTCGAGCGAAGCTAGTTTTCATTTGCTGGTCGAGTTCCGGTTTTGTCATTGCTTCGCCTTCGGCTCGCAATGACAAAGAGGGGCTCGCAACTTGGACTCGGGACGGGCTTCGCAATGACAGGAGGGATGCTTGTAGTGATAGAGGGAGACGCCTCACTATTTTTCACCCTCACCTTATTCCTCTCCCGTCAAGGGAGAGGAAACTCGAAGAGTCACCTTATGCCTCTCCTATAAGCCTGATAAATCAAGCAACTACAATCCTCTCCCATCAAGGGAGAGGGGATTGCTTCGCCTGCGGCTCGCAATGACAGAAAAGGGGGCTCGCAATGACGTTACGGGTTCAAGCGAAAGGAAGTTGGACTGTGACTATCTTCTTCAGGCATATAGCTCGACAGGCTTGATCTGCTTCTTATGGCCGTCGTAGTCTACGCGGTATATTTGCAGGTCATCGGCAAATTCCTGAACCCAGCCATCAAGGGGAAAGTCATCAGTTTCTTTTATTGAGAGGATATACTGAACATCGTAACTAGCGGCAAATTCTCTTATCAGGGATATAAAGTGCTGCAGGTGCTTCTTATCAAGGTTATTGGCAGCTTCATCTATGATAACAGGAAGCCTGAAATATATTGCCAGGGCAGTCAGTGCCGCCAGGCTAAAGAATGACCTTTCTGCCCCACAGGGGTGAGTTATCTCTCTATCTTTGTAAGTGGTCCTGCTAAGCTGCAGGCTATCTTCGCCCATTTCGATACAGGAATTTACCAGGCCTTCTTCTATAAGTTTGTCATTTATGTCAGCTATGATCTCTTTTATTCCCTGTATTACCTCCTGCTCATCGAAAGCGTTAAGTAAGATGGTATCGAGGGTTCTATTAAGCCCTTCTACCACCGCAGGAACATAGGCTAAATCGGCGTATTCAGCATCGTTGCTTTCCCACTCGTTTCTTTTCTGCCTGGTGAGGTCAGTCCAGGTGCTTTTATATTGAGGTATGCCTTTTTCCATCTCGGCAAGTTGACATAAAAGACTATCCATTTCATGGGTATTAAACTCCTCTGTCTGTATGCCCAGAGACTTCACTTTGTCATTGATATCCCCTGTGTAGTCTGACTTCTTACGGGATAGAATTTGCCTTACGGCCAGCGTGAATGGCTCTACATCTCCCTCGTACTCCAAGGCAGGCATTGTAATTTCCTCCCGGGCGAATAGAAGCAGTCTGTTATATACGTCCTTAGCCAGGTTTGAAATCTTCTCCCTCTCCTCCTTTTCCCTTTCCATCAGGGTAGTGCTATATCTGCTGAGGTCAGTCAGCCCGGGCGTAAACTCATTGTCAAAGAAGCTCTCAGCCCTATCCTTATCCTCGCATATGATTCTTAGCTTCTCTATTCTTTTCCTCAGGGCCTCGGCGTATTGCCTCTTGTGCTCTTCGGGTGCATCGGGAATTGGCTCTGAGCTCAGCTTGGTGAAAGCAGGGTCCTCGTCCATGAGTTTTAGGGGAACAAGTCCATGCACAGATTCTTCACCACTCTCAGAACCAATTTTGACTAGGTCAACTTTGACTCTGGGTGCATCCGGGATGGCAACATCCATGGTCAACAACCGCAGCACTTTCTCCTTGTCGCTTCTAACTCTCGCCGGATTATCAATCTTGAAGTCAATTCTCTCCTCTTGAGCCATGGACAGGGCGTTAGAGTAGTGAGTTTGCGCCTCCTTAAGTTTTTGATAAATAATTCTGGCACGATTATCTAACTCGCCGTCATAGAACCTGCCCGGTTCTTGTGGCATAGGACTACCGAGCTTTACCGCCCCAAGTTCAGCCAACAGCAGGCTCAGGCGTTCCTCATCCTGTGAAATCTCCTTCATCTTACGAAAGCTGTCAGCTGTCAGCTGATAGCTATCAGTAAGCAGCCCCTCCACATCCTCTGCTACCTTAGCCCGGTTTCTCATTTCGTTCAGCCATTCCTTGAGCTCGCCTTTCTCGATGCTATCAATGTACCTTTTCAACTCCTCGCCGACACAGCTTATTTTCTCTGCTGTCTTGCTAGGCTGATATCTTTCAAAGCTGCTCAAATCAAGGGGTAACTCTCTCAGATTTGCCTTCAATTCGCCCATGAAGGAGCTATAATCTCTTTCTATGCCGGTAACTTTTGCCTGTGCCTCTTCCGTCAGTCTCTCCACGCGCTGCTTAAAGTCTTTAGCCAGCACCTTGGCATTCCCAATCTCTTTGAATAACTCCCGAATAACGGCATCAATATTTTTCTCGTTAAGGTGATTAAAACCCATAGCGCTATCCGGGGCGAAAAGAGCGTCAAGCAACCCCGCCTTCAGTTCCTTAGCTATGGTCTTATTGAAATCAAGCTCTCGAAGTCCTCCAGCCTCTTTCCTCAGAATCTTGTTGTTATCTCTGTACTTGTCGATTTCCCGGCGGATTTCAAATTGCTCACCATTATGCTCGAACTCTATCAGTATCCTCCCCACACCCTCAGCAGGAGCTATCTCTTTCCCTGTCACCAGCTTCAATTCATCATATCCCGGGCTTTTCCTGGGCCTTATTACTTTGCTGAGGAAAGCATACCTGAGAGCATGGATTATATTGGACTTCCCGGCTTTGTTTTCGCCATAGATAACAATTGCCTTCCCCTCGGGAAATGCAATGGAGCCTTCCAGTTCCATCACGTTTTCAAAAGCGACCCTAGCCAGTTTCATTTTCCCTTACCTTCTCTTCCACAGTGGGTCTACTGTCTTAAGAAAGTCAATTACATGTTCTGGTGACACGCTATAACGAGGAGCGGATAATTCCAGAAGCTTTTGGAAGAGAAACCTTCCCAGGTTGCTATCCGCCCTCTTGGATAAATTGTCAGCGGTGAAGATTTCCTCGAATAACTTCTGGGCTAAATCTCTATCTGGCCAGGGCAGGGAAGTTAAGACCTTTGCCTCCAGGTCGGACAGGCTTATCATCTTCTCCAGTCCCTTTAATTCGGCATGCGTGGTAGGCTCTTTTCTTGCTTTGATCTCTATGTTCATGGTGTTTATTTCGGAATACTTATTGGTCTCCTTTTGAACGGTGTCCTTGAAAGTGACCCCTTGAGCGGAAACCCATATCCAGAGTTTATCCCTGTCTTCTCTCTCCATCAATCTAGAGTAAACTTCGTTGATTCCAGCAACGACATCGCGAGGAGCTTTTCCTTCAATCCGAACGTTAACTATGCTCTGTATGGGGGTATATCTTTGGAATGAAATCTCGTGACCGTCCAATATTAGATAGCCAAAAGGGGAGCTTTTGACTTCGGGGTGGTCTAAATCGCCGGGCCATTGGTATTTGAGGGTGAAATTGTTTTTCAGCTCTTGCGATGGGATCAAGGCTGGCAGGGAGTAAAGATGGGGTATATCGAGTGGACCCTGGGCATAATGATGCATGTGACCGTTAAGCAAAAGAGAAAACCTCTTGCCCAGCTCCTGAAATACTTTCTCCTCCAATCCAGGCATCCCCCAGGGTATGGTTTCGTGCATGATGAGCATCTCCCCTTTCTGGGGAAGCTCTGCTTCAGGAATTTTATAATTGCCCTGCCGATAGCGGCTTTCCATGAAGTATACGTGCTGGTCGCCGATTTCCTTCTCTTCATCTCGTGCAAAGTGGAATCCGTCTCCCAGGTAATCTTGAAGCTCTTTTAACACAGAGGCAGAATCATGATTTCCTCTCAGGGCATAGACCCCATATTTAGTGCATTCCATTAATCGCTTCAGCTCACTGCGAATCTCAGGCCAGTATTTGGCTGCTTCTGAATCCGCTATCCAGTCGCCTCCCTTTTCCCTCTCGTCAAACATGTCACCGGCAAGGATGACCGCTTCAGGTTTTTCTGCTATGACCTGGCTGATAACATTACTGAAATTTTTGAGCGAGATTTCGCCACGAGGAGACCGGTAGTTCTCGTCTCTGAAACGTTCAGCTTGGATTAGAAGATGTGCATCGCTAAGGATAGCTATTCTGGACATGTCTTATTTTGACTGAGTTGCCTTGCCTATTTTCTGTTTAAGTATAGCACATGGCAAATGGAATGAGGTTGCCTCGGGGAGGTGAGGGGAATTCGGGAGCTCAAAGCATGCTATTTTTATTTTGTAGGCAAATGCAGCCGCCATTTGGTTTAACTGTATTAGTGTATGTGAAGTCAGCCAACGCGGAGAGTGGAGGGGCATCTAGAGAAGGTGCGTCTTAAGCACAACCACATTGCGAGTCCAATTACAGCCAACTATAGCGGCCCTCACCCTCAACAAGATTCCCGGATGCAACATGCCATCCATGCTTTTCCCCCAAGAGTGTTACATTGACATTGCCCCGATATTCATTGCCGGACCACCCATAGACCCACCAACTGTTTCTGCCTTCTAGCTCAATGTAGATTGAGAATTTAGCATCTGGAGATGCCGTATAATCTGCATAAATGCGGCTCTCATATTCATAACAATTAGGAAGGGCTGGCCTTTCTGGATATGGGAATTCGCAAGTAGAGTGAGTTAAGTTATACTCCGGAGACAATAGGGGCTCATTTCCAATTGGATTTTTTGTGTTTATGTCATGATCTGCAGCCACTGTTACTGAAATACCTTCAGGCATTGACGCCGGAGTTTCCTCTTCTCCTGGCTCTACAGATTCAGGAGGTAGAGGTACAGGAAGAGGATGAAACTCTGGGGCTATCTCCTCTGCGCTGATTTCAAGCATCTTGCCGTGTTCTGTTTCGACAATGCGGCAGTCTCAATCATCTCGCTTTGAGGCGTTTCCGGCCATTATCTCGTCACCTATCTTGGATTCTCCCTCAAATACAGGCAACGGCACGAATAATGTAATGTTGTGCAGTACTGAATCGGTTTCTACTGTGACCGCATAGTGATATTCGCTGGTATAGCTTTTCTCATAGAGTCCGTGTGCATGGTACATCCATAAGCTAACAAGCACCACTATTGCCGCTATTATTCCAAGTCGAACTTTCTTAATCTTTGTCATCCTGTTAACCTGATTCTGTTGCTTACCCCATACGATTCGTTTCTGCGCGCCGCCCACCATTTCCTCAACATCGAAATATATGAACTCTATGCTTGCTTGGTCTAGCTTGCTGTCTCGTGCCGCATCCTCAATATATCACAATTACAAACAAAGCCAGTTTCCATTTGCTGGGCGAAGTTCAGTTTGAGATGGGTAGTGCAGTAGCTATCTGTTTTGATTTGCTTTCTATCTGCCGTTAGGCAAAGCTGCTATCCCCTGAATCCCATTTATAGGGGCAGGTCGTACCTCTCTTGCGTGACGGTCTTCCCCCAGATGTGGTGAGTTATGGCGTCCGTTTTCTTAAAACCAGCCGAATGGTACAGATGATGGGCGGCACTTAATTCTCTCACCGTCCAAAGGAAAACAGTTTTGTAATTGTGCTCCTTGCAGAACTGAAGTGCTTCAGTCAAGAGTGCTCGACCAAGACCAAGGCCTCGATAGGCGGGATGGACAAGGAACCAGCGAAGTTGAGCTTCTGACTCTGAATGCCCGGCAATAGCAATCGAACCAATGACTTGACCTTCTACCTCCGCTAACCAAAGCCTATCCGGGTCTGGATTGAACGATTGGATGAACTCAGCCAGGCCAGCAGCAACATACGCTTCGAACGTTTGGTCGTAGCCACACTCTTGGGCATATAAGGTCCCATGAAGAGAAGCGATGTAACCTATGTCACCCGGTTGAAGAAAGCACCGTAAGGTCCACTTTCTTGATGGTTCTGCTGATGCATGGTTGGTAAACATTATACTACCCTCCTTCTACACTATCAGCTAAGATAAGCAGAGCCATTCATTTCACTATCGGCGATGCCTTTTGATCAAAAGGATTGGTTCTTACGGCGAGAGAAAAGAGATAGGGATAGTTATCCTTTAAATATCTCATATAATCCAACCATTGACGGACAAGTAAAACATACACTCTTTTTATGTCACCGGCGAGATGCTTGCGATCGGAAGCGGGCAACTTTCTCGTATCTTTCCGGGCGGATAATTCCTCAGTCAAATGAAACACCGCTCGAAGTAGCTCTGTAAAGGCCTCGTGCTCCAATAAAGTCGGGTTTTCCAGTAGCCTCAGTAAGAAGTTGTTTTTTCCTCCAAGGAAACTTCGTAAATCTTCTAAGTCGATCTTTTCCATCTCAACCCCGTAATCGTAATTCTTGAGGCGGTTGCTAACACCAGAAAATTCTTGCTCAGACCAATCGCTGGTCACAACAAGTTCTTTTCTAATCTCATCCAATTTAGGGTCAAAGTCGGAAAGAAAAGCTAGCAGTCTTGTTCCAACTTCACTAAAGAAGGTTCCTATGACCATCTCTAACTTTTCCAGCCGGGCTCGCTTTTCCCTCCCACTCAACAACTGATTTATTATCAGGGTAACAAACAGGATTGAAATAGGGAGAAAGGCAAGGCTTGTCATACTCCAAAGGAAGATATGGCGTGGATCTCTAAAGATTGCATAATGGATGAGATAGAGAATTGCAGATATTGCAATCAGTGATAAGCCTAAGATAATTTGCCACCTGGGACGTTTCATCTGGCATCACCCCTTCCTTTATGTGATGCAGTAATCATTGTCACATAACACCCCTGGGTTTTGCGAAGCATCTGGGCGAATTAAGTGCCAGCAAAGCCTGAGTTACAGGCGCAAAGACAGGGGAGCGAACCAACCACAAAGTTATAGGCCAGGAGCGCACTTCAATTTCTAACCAGTTTGCCACAAAGCATCAACGTTGCAATATACTACTTCAATAATTCTTCAAGCCTTTTGTTTACTTCATCCCAGTTAACGATGTTCCAGAAGGCATCGACAAATTTGGCTCTTTCGTTCTTGTAATCAAGGTAGTATGCATGTTCAAAGACATCGAGAACCATTAGAATTCGAAACATAGGGTAGATGTTAGTATTGTGCTTCTCTATCTGCATTATTATTGGTCTATTGGTTTGCTTGCAGAAAGTAAGTGCTGCCCATCCGGAGCCTTCCACGCTAATAGCGGCTTGAGTGAATTCCTTTTTGAATCTCTCAAAGCTACCAAACTCTTTCTCTACTATCTCGCCGAAAACCCCGCCTGGCTTTCCACCGCCTTTGCCAGTCGGCGCTAAATTGCCCCAGAACAATGAGTGAAGTAAATGCCCTCCTATGTTGAAGGATAATTCCTTTAAGGTGGCTCTGATATCTAGGGCAGTATCCTCTTTTCGTGCTTTGTCGAGCTTCTCAAGTATTGCATTTGCGCCATTAACGTATGCTTGATGATGCTTACTGTGGTGAATCTTCAATTGTTCTTCAGATATATATGGCTCTAGGTCCTTGTATTCGTAAGGCAGTTTTGGCAAAGAGTAAGACTTGGCTGCTTCCATATTTTTCACCCCCCCTTTATTTTATTAACTCATCGACGTACTGACAAAAACATTGAGCATTAATTGTTGGTGGCTCTATCTTTTTTGTATCACCTGCCTAGTACATTCACCCAAAATAAATAATGCCGGTAGCATTATATATAGCTTTGATATGGAGGTTTTAGTTATATCTTCAATCAGAATCACTGTGATGATTACAATGGCAAAAACATTATTACGGCATTATGGGAAAGAGGTTTTTTTGGCTTCTTCTTTCATAATACTTAATTTTAGTATAGCACAGTGTGGCGAAGTCAATTTTTGTTCCTTGAGCAGGGTTTCAGCTTTTGAGAAGAGAATCAATAGACGATGAATACGAAGCGTTCCACCCCAAATTGCCGCTGGATAATGCTATGTTTAATTCCGTGTTTATTTAAGATTGATTTGACCTGAATTTGACCGAGCATTCCACCTTCCATGCGAATATTCCGCAATCAAACAATAAGGGTTTCCCTTTTATTGGAGGCATGGTTTATCACTGATGTTAAGTCCTAGATTTGACGGTATACTTCCCGACGGTGGCCTACAGCAAAAACTGTGATTATGCCATCCCTATCATTAATGGTGTATAGGATTCTATATTCACCGAGTCGAAGGCGACATTCTTCCCGACCACTGAGTTTTTTTGCTCCTCTAGGGCTAGGATTGTTTTCTAGGGAGAGGATTTTCCTACTGATGCGGGTATGGATAGGTGTGGGGAGTTTGTTCATTTCCTTCTCGGCAGTGTGAAGAATTTGGACTTGATACTTCACCTCCTGCGGGCTCGCTTTCTTCTCTCAGCCAAGTATTCTCTAAAAGGTCGTGAGGGTTCTCCTTGACGCTGTTGGAAAAGCGCTAAATCAAGAATGTCTTCCCTTAGTTTTGCGTCTTCTAACAAATGGGTAATCACTATCTCTTTTTCTGCCTTAGAGAGAGATTGCAAAGCCATCAGATAAACTTCAGCCCTTGACTCAACTGCCTTCACCTAGATACCTCCGCTTATATGATAACACAATAAGTAGTGGTAATTCCTCTACCTTTGTTCTTTGAGAGATAGTTGTTGATCCTCCTTTTTGATTATCCAGTTGCTATCCACCATTAGGGGATACCTACTTCTCTAAGAACTAGTCATCTCTTTTTGTGCTTGTTAAGGATTGATTTGACCTGAATTTGACCGAGCACTTCATTTAGTTATGCCCTTTTGACAAGAGTTAGAATCTCCTGCTGCTGCTCAGGAGGTAGTTTCTTAATGGCGTCTTTGATTATCCAATTGGTGTTGGGGTTATTAAGGAGCGCCCATTCCCGGCATAGTTTAGATACAAAGTTTGGATTGTATCTTGAGGCATTTCTGAGCACATTGGCTACGGATTTCTTGACATAAAGACTATTATCTTTGTTTAGTTTCTCAATAACAGGGAGGACTTTATCAGGACTTCTTCTAGCAATGGCTCTTGAGCCCTCGCTCGAGGTTCTTCTAACATTTGGGTTACTATCATCAGCCCAGCGTACCATTTCTTGAATCACTTCATCGGTTTTCTTCTTACTTATTTCAACCAGACAAGTGGCAGCTACCTCCCGCGCCTTCCAGTCATCGCTCTGAGCTAATTGCTTAATTTTTGGGAATGCCTCTTCGGGCTGTTTAATTCCCAGCTCGACCAGATTTTTGACCTCTTCTACTTTGGTAACCATTTTATCCTCCCTTTTCCTAGGTTTTAATTCGATACTACATTCCTGAGCCGAATCTTGTATCTCTGAGAGTGGTTGCCCTAGCCTTTATGTCTGATTAGTGGCCAGTTTTTCCATTATGCTCAGTTGCTTTCAAAATGGACCTGCTAGTCCCGAGTGGAGTGGTGCAACCCGGTTTCACTTTACCACTTTGGCGAATTTTGCTTCGTGAAGCACCCATAACACTCCAGCTACCAGCATTGGCAAGGGATAAGCCAGGAACGTCCATAAAAGATTGGTTGGTTGGTCTATAAGCCTGGCGGTAAAAAGTATCCCAGCAATGATGCCACCGGTAATCAGCCACCAGCCACCAATACGTTCATGTTTCCAGGCTACGGCCGTAGCGACAATCATGGAGATGGGGCCGAATAGCAAGAGGATGCAGTCTTGAAGGTTTGGGATGCCTTTAAAACCCTCGCCGAGGGCAAAAATCAGGAACAGCAATCCAAAGGCAATGCCTATTCCTAGGGCGCTGTAGCGCATCCACTTCATAGAGTTCATCACCTTTTGCATTATAACATAGCAAATTTGTCTACCTCTCCATTGACTTCGCTTGCCCTTTTACTTATACTTGTTGGCTTGTGCTTGGAACTCAGGCATAGGGAAGAAATCTCATCAGGAGGTATAAAGAATGGAGATAGAAAGGAACATCATTTATTTCTCGAGGCCTGGCCCTGAGAATACAGATGATGTGCTGCGGATAGCTAAGGCCAGAGCGGAAGAGTTAGGCATCAAGAATATAGTGCTGGCATCCAACACTGGAGCTACTGCAATGAAAGCCACAGAAATATGCCGGGGAGCCAGGGTAGTCGCGGTAAGCCGCTTTACAGGCTACAAAGAACCAAATACCCAGGAGTTTAGCGAAGAGAACAAGCGAAAGGTAGAGAGTAAGGGTGGAGTGGTACTCACTGCCACACATGTCTTTTCAGGGCTGAGCAGGGCCATGCGCAAGAAGTTCAGCATGTATCTTTTCGAAGAAGTAGTGTCCTATACCCTGCGCGTTTTCGGGCAGGGTATGAAGGTAGCTTGTGAGATCGCCATTATGGCAGCCGACGCTGGGCTGGTACGCACTGATGAGGATGTCATTGCCATAGGAGGCACCAGCAGAGGGGCAGATACTGCCCTCGTGCTGAGACCGGTTAATTCGCCGGACTTTTTCGATCTCAGGGT
>JREQ01005732.1_pt1 | contig 13052 bp, 11 predicted proteins | sample 210151 | NCBI WGS metagenome assembly JREQ01 (sample SAMN03019617, study PRJNA260268) | marine sediment metagenome | biome: Marine; feature: Sediment; material: Clay; isolation source: clay from marine sediments 31 meters below sea floor depth collected from... | place: New Zealand: Canterbury... | reverse complement strand
CCCCGGCGCGCGTGCAAGAGACAGGCCGCTAACCCCGAAGTTGGCACCGTTATCAGTTATGCTGTTGTTTCTAAGAATGTTGTTATAAGAACAATCTAGTCCGATGCCGAGTTGGTTATTGCTTACGTCATTGCTGTTTATCGTGTTGCTACAAGACTCGCTTACCCAGATGCCAAAAAAGTTGTTGTTTACGTTATTACCAGAAACAGAAGAATTGAAGGAACGGTCTAGATGAATGCTCCTGTTATGTTAATCAAGACCACTGTCACGTATCGTAAAACCACTGACTACAATCTTGTTCGCCTTCACGTAAATTACGGTACCTGTTCCATTCCCATCAATTATGGTTGTAACTCTGTCTTGTCCAATAAGAGATAAGGTCTTGTTCACAACTACATTCTCACAGTATATTCCTGCTTTGACATAAATTGTGTCGCCTTCGTTTGCATGATCAATGGCTTCTTGGATTGTTGGGTAATCATCTGGAACAATTATCGTCGTAGGCTCTGCTTTTGCTGGTTGAATGTTAAATGTTGATGTTAACATACCGATTAATAGCATGACGAGAATTATTCCAGAAACTGTTCTCTTTAACAATTCTTCTACGAGTCAATGATAGTTTAATTAAGAAATAACACTTACAGAAAATTTTCTATTGTTTATAAAGTAGTTGGGTTAGACTGTTTTACCGAAGTCCTTGGCTACCTTTGATACGTCTATTATGTTTATCTCATTATTTCCATCCAGATCAGCAATTGAATTCCAAAACTAACATTTCCATTAAAACTACCTTAAAAGCTACATTCGAGAAAAATTCTGGTTAAAGAGAGAATTAAAAAGCCGAAGATTAAGCTTCCAAAGTCAAAGTACACAAAAATAGGATTAAGGAAACGGATCAGAGGTTTCTTGGGGTTTCCGAACAAAAGAAATAAGCGCAACAGGTGTTGTAGGCGACCCTGCAAAGGCTTCTAAAGAGAAGAGTGAGGCCTCTTGAAAACTAGCCATTGAAAGACTTGTGGACTTACCAAGGGAGCTTGACGAAATGAAGTTTTAATACTCCGCATTCGCATTCTATTTATGAGGTTCAATTATTGAGATACGCCGCGATTGCTGATGCTTACGAAAAAATTGAGGCCACAACAAAAAGGCTGGAAATGACAGACCTCCTAGTCAGTCTCCTTAAAAATACACCAGAGGAAATCATGGACAAAGTCGTATACCTAACTCAGGGCAAAATATGCCCAGATTTTGTTGGTCTTGAAATAGGTATAGCTGAGAAACTTGCCATAAGAGCTCTCGCTCGAGCTTCTGGAATGAAAGAAAGCGAAATTGAAGAAGACCTAAAAAAGGCAGGAGACATCGGAGAGACAGCCCAGAAATTTATAGCGAATAAAAAGCAAGTAACGTTTTTCCAGCAGCCCCTAACAGTTCAAAGAGTCTATGAGGTTCTTGACAAGATGGCTAGGACTTCAGGCTCCGGCGCAGTTGACCTTAAAATCTCACTTTTAGCCGGCCTTTTAGCTGCCGCAACTCCAAAAGAAGCTAAATATATTATGAGGACTGTCACGGGAAACTTGCGTTTAGGTATCGCTGACATGACAGTTCTTGATGCTTTGGCAATAGCGTATGGCGGTGGAAAAGAATCCCGTGAACTTGTAGAACGGGCTTATAATATTTCTTCAGACCTTGGAAGAGTAGCCAAAATCGTAGCTGAAAAAGGTTTGAATGGAATTAAAAAGTTTCAAGTTTCAATATGTGAACCAATAAGGCCCATGCTGGCTGAGAGGCTTTCTTCACCGGAAGAAATTCTGGAAAAGCTTGGCGGGAAATGCATAGCCGAATATAAATACGATGGTGAAAGAATACAAATCCACAAAAAAGACAAGGAGGTCACGCTCTTCTCCAGACGCCTAGAAAACATTTCCAGCCAATACCCAGACGCCATCGAACTTATCAAAAGATATGTAAAAGCAAAAGACGCCATTTTAGAAGCCGAATGCGTAGCCATAGACCCTGACACGGGCGAGATGAGACCCTTCCAAGAGTTGATGCACCGCAGACGCAAGTACGGAATCCAAAAAGCTATGGAGGAATATCCAGTTTCTCTATTCATGTTTGACGCACTCTATGTTGATGGTAAAGACTTAACGCTGAAGCCGTATCCGATTAGGCGACAAGCACTTGAAGAATCAGTAGAAGAAAGCGACAGGGTGAAAATTGCCAAATACATAATCACCAAAAACATGGAAGAACTCGAAGAACTCTTTCTCGAAGCCATAGAAAACGGCTGCGAAGGCCTAGTCTGCAAATCTGTTGCAGAAGACTCGGTCTATCAAGCTGGAGCAAGAGGATGGCTCTGGATAAAGTATAAGCGAGACTATAAAAGCGAAATGACCGACACCGTGGATTTGGTGGTGGTCGGCGCCCTTCACGGCAGAGGAAAACGAGCTGGAACCTATGGAGCATTACTTTTAGCAGCCTACAACCCTAATAACGACACTTTTGAAACCGTAACGAAATGTGGAACAGGCTTCACCGATAAGGACTTAGAAAAATTGCCGAAAATATTAGACAAGCGTAAACTTTCTCATAAACATCCAAGGGTGCAATCCGCAATTGAAGCTGATGTCTGGTTTGAACCAGTTGTTGTTATTGAAATTCTTGGTGCTGAAATCACCCTTAGTCCAATACATACGTGCGCTGTGGATGTTGTACGTAAAGGAAGCGGCTTGGCAATAAGGTTTCCCAGATTTACAGGAAATTATCGACTTGACAAAGCAGCTGAAGATGCAACAACAGTAAAGGAAATCATCGAGATGTATAAAAGGCAACTCAAAAAATTCGTGGATTAGCGAAATCCTAAGGGTTTTGGCTGTAACACTGCAAGTGTAGAATCCGTTTCAAACATTTATAAGGATTCGAACATGAAAATGTAAACTTGTCTCGCCGTTGAGCTAAGGGGAGAGGGGAGGATAGAACTCAGTAACATAAATGGTAACCTTTCCTTCAGCCTCGTGACATATCACATCAAAATAAACGGGATATCCGTTGTCCTCTTTGTCGCTTAGTACCGCATCATTATACATTACATTAACTAGTTCAGTTTCTCCTTGAATTATTTCGGGAAATTCTTCTGGATCTGTCAATCCTTGAAGGGGACGAATATACACTTCCGTAGCATCTCCTTCTACGGCCGTAACGTCGAACCATATTTGTCTTATAAAAATGGAACTATTAGTTTCATCCGTAGCCCATGCCGCGGCAGACGCCTCTGAAAACTCGAAGTATTTATCAGCTGGCTCTTTCGGAGTTGGTTGCGGTTCACTTTGATATAGCGCTGATAATGCGATAATCACAACCATTATCACAACAAAAGATAAGATTCCTATGTTTTTTCTCAAATTTCTTTTTTTCCTTCTTCTCGCTACCTTCGCTTTCTTCCTCGTTGTATTTAATCTCGACAAGTTGAAGCCCCTCTCAGCGTTTACTAGAAAGACTAGCCTTTCAGATAAATATTTCTGCAAAGCGGTTAAATCATTGACCGCCACACTTGTGACCTTTTAATTCCTGTTTATGATAGATAACTATGCCCATTGTATTGATCTAAGTGTTTGCTAAGCGAAAAAGTTTAGAGTATAGAACTGTGATAACTTTTTTAAAATAGTAATGATACTTTAATAGTGATTAGGGATGCAGAAGAGGTGGGAAGGGAAAAACGTTAATTTAGCGTTGCTCACTACTCGCATAGGAGATTTCTTTAAAGTAAAGGATTTCGAGGCTATAAAAGGAAAAACATCGACTGGTTATCAAATACTTGCAGAGGATTCGTCGTATTTTAAGATGGATGAATATGTGAAGGTAAGTGTGGAAGGAACATCTGGTGACTTTGTTGTAAAGTTTGATCTTTGTACGGATAGAAAAAAGCACAGTTTTCCTCGTTCTATTTTTTTAGAAACAATGTTATTTGGTGGATATTTCCTTTCGAGAAAATTAAAATCAGAAGAAGCTAAGATGAAGCTAGAAAAAGAGTTTTGGAGACATGTAGAAAACGTCGTATTGCAATTGAGTAATTCTGCGAAATTTTCCGCGCAACAATGTGAATAATAGGTTTAGTATTTCAGTTTTGTATTCTTTTGGTCTCAGCTTACTTTTGTCTTTATTGGATTGTATATTGCTCTCCTTATGAAAAATTCTTTGAATGATAACTTTGATGGAAAAGGACTTTTTTAGGAGTGGTGCACTATACTATTTTGAGGTTTACAGATGCTTAAGAGAATTGTTTTTAAACCAATAGTTTTGATGCTTCTGATAATCATCATTGGAGCAAAATGCAATAGAAGTGTAATGGCAAATCCCGTAGTCATTACGGGTCCAGGCCTTGGATATAAAACTATACAGAAAGCCATAAATGCAGCAAATCCTGGAGACATCATAAGGGTAACTGCTGGAATATATCATGAAAACCTGATTGTAAATAAGACTGTTTCCCTTATTGGCAAAGATCCTGCCACCACCATTATTGATGGTGGTGGCCTTGGAAACGTCGTAATCATAAACTCGCATAACGTTGTAATTAATGGATTTACAATTCAAAACGGAAAACAGGGAGTTTGGCAGTATTGCGGCATAAGCGTCTTTAAGTGTAGTTTTACCGTAATTAACAACACTGTATTAAGAGACAATTATTACGGTTTACAATTACTTCAATCCAATAATAGCAAAATTTTTGACAATGTGATTATAGACAATTCTTATGCTGGTATAAAAATTTCTGACAGTAACAACAACATCTTCTTTGAAAACGTCATCCAGAATAACTTTGCTGGTTTATGGGTTTCAAGCTCTCCATCAAACGTTCTCTATCATAATAACTTCTTGAACAACACAAACCAATTACAGATTTTTAATTCGCCGATGATCTGGGATGACGGCGCAGAGGGCAACTATTGGAGCGACTATAAAGGTTCAGATGTAGATATGGACGGGATAGGAGATTCAGAATACCCAAATGCCGGGGACAGCTATCCTTTAATGGGTATGTTTGCCAACTTCACGTTTTTATATGAATCGCAAAAATACTTTTTGTCTGCAGTTTGCAACTCTACAATCTTAAACTTTCAGTTTGACGAGTTGCATAAAAAGATAAGTTTTGATGTCTCAGAATCAAATGGTACTATGGGCTTTTGTAGAATCGCTATGCCTACAATGCTTGCTCAAGGCAACTACTCTGTTCTAGTAGACGGCAATGCTCCGGCATATGTTAGAAACTGGACGTCTTTAACATACAGCTATGGTTACTTCGTATACGAACATAGTGGCGTAGCACAAAAAGTGACGATAACGCTAGAACTTCCAAGAACTGTTGTTCCACCATTAATAATGGTAGTTGCGATGATTATAACGTCTTTGTTGATAGTCGCTATTTTTATTGTAGCGATTTTGATGAGAAGGAAAAGAAAAAAGTTTTAACATTAATGTGTGAATGAAAGCTACATCTTTATGCGTAAGTCTGTTTCGCTTGCCGAAAGTTTTCAAAGGATATATGAAAGTTGGGGTTTTTCTTTACAATTTCCTCGTTTTATTCGGAGTTATGCTAACAAATCCTAATAGGGATAGCGCAATTATTGAAGAATGTATTGACCAGCTGGGAGAGTTAACTCTAACAAAGCTGAAGTAGAAACCTAATTGCTAGTGAATGGGGTATTTTAGTGAATGGGTATTCGCCTGATGTATCCCGCGTAAATGTTAAAGATTATTACTCCGTTCAGTGAACGGGTTTCGATTCCAGTCAAGTTACTGATCTCTCTAATTGTTAAAGGCTTTTCTGATTTATGCAGCAAACGAAAGATTTTTTCGGTATAACCTTTATACGTTGGGGTATCCTGTAGATAAAATTCGTTATTGCGGCATCTTTTCACTCCTTTTATCGTTAAAGTATATTTAAACTTTAACGTCCTATATCCCTCCCTCCTCCTACGAACATTATAATTTTCTCATAAGGTTATTTAAATCTTGTGAAAGTCTTTTCCACTATTAAAAAGAGAATTTTTTAGTAGGTCTAAACTCTAACGTTTGTCAAGGACTCTGAGCATAAATCATTTGTTCATGATGTGACAAGCCACAATGTGTCCTTTTCCTATATCCCTGAGTTTAGGTTCTTCTTTACGGCAGATATCCATTGTTTGTGAGCATCTGGGGTGGAATCTGCAGCCAGCGGGAGGGTTGACCGGGCTTGGGACGTCTCCGGTGAGTACGATTCGCTTCTTTTTAACCGTGGGATCTGGAACTGGAATTGCAGACATTAGTGCTTGCGTGTAAGGATGAAGTGGATTATGGAAGAGTTCCATTGTTTGCGCTAGTTCAACCACTTTTCCTACGTACATAACTGCAACTCTATCGCTTATGCATTCAACAATGCTTAAATCGTGGCTGATGAACAGATATGTCAGGTCCAGATCTTTACGTAATTTCTGAAAGAGGTCAAGCAGCTGAGCACGCACGGAAACATCCACCGCGGATGTTGGTTCATCGAGAACCACGAATTCTGGATTAATTATGAGGGCTCTAGCTATTGCTATTCTTTGTCTCTGTCCTCCACTGAACTCATGAGGGTATCTATACAGATGCATTTCCCCTAGTCCTACTTTTTCAAGCATTTCCAGCACTCTTTCTCTTACTTCCGCTCCCTTTGCTAGTTTTTGCACCTTAAGTGGTTCTCCAACTGTGTCCTTTATGAGCATCCTGGGATCGAGAGAACGTGATGGATCTTGGTAGACTATTTGCATTTTTCTTCTTAGAGCTCTCAGCTTTCTTCCCTTAAATGTGGCGATGTCGTATTGTTTTCTGAGCCTTTTTAGTTTGATGAGTTTTTTTAGTTTGGGTTTACTTTGACTTGAACAGTCAAGCTTCCTTATTTTCTCTTTCGCGTCAGGTGGAACATCGAAGTATATGCGACCAGCTGTCGGATTAAGTAATCGAATAATTGTCTTGCCAAACGTCGTCTTGCCGCATCCTGATTCTCCGACTAAGCCAAAGCACTCTCCTTTGGTTATGCTTAAGTTAACAATGTCTACGGCTTTGACATCAGCTACTTTTCTTCTGAGAAGCCCACCTTTCATGGGATAATACTTTTTTAGGTTTTCCGTCTCTAGTAGAATGTTCAATCTAATGCCTCCTATTATTAGTATAAGTGGCATGCAACGTGATGTTCTTTCTTCACCTCTTTCATCTTTGGCATTTCCTCTGTACATATGACCTTAGCGAAGGAGCATCTTGGGTGAAATCTACAACCTGAGGGGGGATTTACTAGGTTAGGAACCATGCCCCTGATGGACTTAAACTCTTCCCCAGGTCTTGGAATAGATTCTAGCAAGGCTCTGGCGTATGGATGGAATGGATGCTTGAAAAGTTCTTTGACTTCTGCGATTTCGCAGGCGTTGCCAGCGTACATTACAACTACACGTTCGCATATCTCGGCGATAACTCCCATGTCATGAGTTATGTATAGAACGGATGATCCGAATCTGCTTTTAAGTCTCCTTATTAGGTCTAGAATTTGAGCTTGAACGGTCACGTCCAAAGAAGTTGTTGGCTCATCTGCGATTAGGAGCGTTGGGTTACATGCAAGCGCCATGGCTATTACGACACGTTGCTGCATGCCTCCACTAAGCTCGTGTGGATACATGTCTACAAATCTCTCCGGATCCGGCATCTCCATCTCCTTGAGGATTTCGACAACCTCCTTTCTAACTTCCTTCTTTAGTCTCTTGTATCTTCCGATAATTGGAATTTTTGAGAGAACCTTAATGGTAAGTGAGTTGGGGTTTTCCAACATTTTCTTGTAAATCTTTTTTTCCAGACCGTCTTTTTCTATTTGAGCAATCACCCTTTCTAAGAGTTCCCCCCTTCTGTGGTGCAAAAGGGCTTCTGCGATTTGATCTCCAGCTGTGTATACGGGATTAAGGGCGGCACCTGGTTCTTGGAAGATCATGGAAATATCCTTTCCCCTAATACTCCTTAATATGCGCTCATCTTGGTCTAAGAGGTCTAGGTGTTTTCCATCTTTGTTTTTTAATATAATCCTACCGTCTTCTATTTTTCCCGGCGACGGAGTGATACCTAAGATTGAGAGGCCAGTCATAGTTTTCCCGCATCCGGTTTCACCCACAACCCCAAGAGTCTCTCCCTCATTTAAATATAGGTTAACTCCTTCGAGGGCCTTGACCACTCCTTCATATGTGTAGAACCTTAACACGAGATCTTGGACTTGGATAAGCTTGCCCATTTATCTTCTCCTCAGCATTGGATCTAAGATGTCCCTAAAAGCATCGCCTAGTAGATTCCATCCTAAAACGAAAGTAAATATAAATAGGCCTGGTGTTAGCCACACATACCAGTTAGCGGCTGGATCAGATATATTCGCATAGATGTAGTTTCTTGACAGGGCTATCAGTTGTCCCCAGTCTGCGTAGCCTGGTGGAGCCCCAATCCCGAGGAAGCTTAACGCTGCAGCGGTTAAAACGATTGCTCCAGTGTCTAGAGAAGCCATTATTAAAAGAGGATAAATCGCGTTCGGGAGTATGTGTTTAATCATTACTCTGAAGTCTGAGCATCCAGCAGCTTTAGCCGCCTCGATGTAATCTTCTCCCTTGACTCTTAATATCTCCCCCCGTATCACTCTAGCGTAGGATGGCCATCCCACTAGGACGAGGGCTAACAGAACTCTGTCCAACTTGGTCAATTGTATGGTGAACTGGATAAAGCCTAAATTCACAATAAATAGAGGAGGTAAAGCCACGACCAACGCCATACAGAGAACCAGACCTGGGAAGGCAAAGATGATGTCGGTGAATCGCATCAACAGTTCATCAACGATTCCTCCGTAGTAGGCGGCAATGCCTCCTATTATAAGACTGATTATTAGAGCAAACGCTACAACCAGCAAGCCTACACGGAAAGCTGTTATGGTTCCCCAAATACATCCATAGTAGATGTCATAACTTCCTTCTGTGGTTCCGAATGGATGTGTAGGACTTGGGGGATGTGGCCGCAGTCGCTCAATAGGGGGAATGTTCAGGTCTTTCCATATCATGAATGGATCTTCTTGGCCCATAGGCCGGGGAACCGGAGGTGCCAGCACCGGAGCCAGCAACGCGATAGAGACGTAAAATAGAAGTATCGCTAAACCCATAATTGAGAGAGGACTTTTCTTTACTCTGCCGATGATAAATTTTAATTCCTTTATTGTAGGCTGCGTTGAGGCTTTGAATTCCTTTAACTTCGACCTAATGCTTCTCATTCCATCATCCCAGCCTGATTCGTGGATCTATATAAGCATATAATATGTCCACAATTAAATTCGATGCTACAAAGACAACCGCAGTGAACAGAGCGAAACCAAGCACAAATGGTATGTCAAGGTGAAGGGCGGCACGAGCAGCCGCAGACCCTAGACCGTCAATAACGAAAACAGTTTCTGTTATTACCACACCAGTCAACATACCTGCAATTAACAGCCCAGACACAGTAACCGCGGGGATTAATGCGTTCCTTCTCGCATGTTTATTGATGACTTCGCGTTGGGCGAGACCTTTTGCTCTTGCTGCGGTAATATAGCCTTTATTAAGCTCTTCCAGCATGCTAGAGCGCATTACCCTTATGAGAAGCGCTATCTGAACTATCGTCAAGTTTACACATGGAAGTATAAGATGTTGCAGCGCATCCCAAGTTATCCATAGTTGTCCGTTGAGCAATCCGTCGATTGTGTTAAGTCCTGTGTAGATTGTGTAGTTGCCATCTCTTGTGCCACGGGATATAAAATCTTCGGCAGCGCTTCCTAGCCTACCTGGCGGAAAAATGTGAAAGCCCCCATAGAATATTGAAAGCAATATTATAGCAGACCAAAAGGTTGGGAGGGACCAGCCGATTATTGAAAAAACTCTTGTTGTATGGTCGACAATTTTGTCTCGGTGTACAGCTGATTTTACGCCTAAGTATATGCCTAGAAGAATGGTGAGCGGCGTGGAATACAGGACTATCTCGGCGGAGGCGGGAAACTTCGTCTTAAGAGCCTTTAAGACGGACATGCGATTTTCTTGTGAGTAACCTAAGTTGCCTTGTAAAACTTCACTAATCCAACGGGAATATCTCATATAAACCGGGTCTAAAAGACCATACTTTTTGAAGACCGCATCCCAGTCTCTAACCTTAGTCACGTCCACGTATAGAGAAGCTCTAGCGACTGGGTCAAAGAATTCTGTGATTGAGAAAATAAGTAATGTAACCCCGATTAGGATAGGGATGAGGAGTAAGAGCCTCCTAACAGCGTATGTGCCGAGACCCAATTGTAAATTTCCTCCGTTTGAGAGGTGATAAAAGAGGTTAATAACTTTTACGCGAGGACTAAGGAACTAGCATCAGTAAGGACACAGTGCTTACTAGAAGACTGTTCCATAAAGATTAAATATTACTGAGGGGATAAATTATAACGTTCTAAAGAGAAAGGAGAAAAGAAAATGTACAAGAAAATCTTGTTGATAGTTGTTTCTTTGACTTTGCTGTTATCAGGAATTCCAATTGCATCAGTGTCAGCATCAGTACCACGTGTGAGTGAGATAGCTATAGGAACAATTGGTGAGCCTGAGACTGTTGATCCAGGGTGGCTCTACGATACGGCAAGCGCAGAGCTGTGCCAGCATGTGTATGACAGCCTAATAAGCTTCAATGTTAGTAGGACTGAAGAGAGTGTCATAGATTGGGGAAAAATGGAAGAGTTCGTGCCTAGCCTTGCCACCGAATGGTATTTCGACCCCGATACGGATCCGGCTCATCCGGTTATGTACTTCAAGATAAACACTACTATAAAGTTCCAAAACGGCCATGTGCTTACCACTGAGGACGTTGAATACTCGTTTGAGAGGTGGTTTGTACTCGACCACTCAGGCGGTCCCCAGTGGATGATCTACGAGCCTCTCACCTACCCCGACTACTCGTGGCCAGATGAGAACGAGGATGGTATACCAGACCCCGAGTTCGCTCTAATAGTTGACGCCGCCATAGAGAGCAACGCCACCCACGTCTGGTTCACGTTCGCCGGGCCATATCCGACAATGATATTCATGCAGGTCATAGCTCAGTCATGGGCCGGCATACTTCCCAAGGCATGGGCCATAGAACAAGGCTGCTGGAATGGAGACTGGGATCTCGTTAAATACTATCATGACCCCTTAGTTTCACCGTTGATGGATCCAGATCCAGTGATGTGTGGAACTGGTCCCTACGAATTCGTCGAGTGGATAGCTGGAAAGCACTGGAGGATCGAAAGATTTGTGGACCACTGGCAAGGATGGCCAGCTCCAGAATGCGATGGCTATATCGATGTAGTCGTAGAGAAGTTCATTTCAGAGTGGCCTACGAGGAAACTAATGTTCCTCGCAGGGGACCTTGACTTCTGCGTTGTTCCTAGGATGTTTAGGGATGACGTTCTGGGTCAGCCTGGTATACGCTGCACCTGGCCACTGGAGGAATTAGTCACCGGCGGTAACTTCTACAACTTTAACATATCGACAGCAAGCCGCTACCTGAAATCACCATTCACTGAGACACTGCTCCCTGGCGAAATAAAGAGCACTGGGATCCCACCGGACTTCTTCACCGACATAAACTTGAGAAAGGCCTTCTGTTACTCTGTCAACTACACCGAGTTCCTTCTGATCGCATACCTAGGTGAGGCAACTTACCCGGCAACCCCAGCGATTTTCAAACTGCCATACAGACGACCAGACGATTGGTACGCGGCCAACCAGTACTACTATAACATGACTGAGGCTGAATACTACTTCAAGCTGGCTTGGGGCGGCACCGGCGCAAACGCAGGTCACGACCCTGCTCTGGTGACACCTGGCCAGGTATGGGAGAAAGGCTTCAAGCTGCCAATTACCTACAATGTGGGCAATGTCCCGAGGAAAACTATGGCTGAGGATGAGATCAAACTCCATGTTGAGTCCCTCAATACGTTATTCACTATCGACGCGTACGAGGTGGAGTGGGGAACCGTTTACATCCCCGAACTGTTCAACGGCGAATTAACTTTGTTCATCATAGGCTGGCTGGCTGACTATCCAGACCCGCACAACTTCTTCTTCCCATTCATGCACACCGAGGGAGCATTCTCAGCGTGGCAAAGCTACAGCGACCTCTACGTCGACGCGCTCATCGAAGAGGGCGGAACGTGTGTAAACGATACTAGAAGGGAAGAGATATACTTCGAGCTGCAGGAGATCTACATCAGAGACGCTCCAAGCGTCTGCACATACCAGCCGACTGGCCGCCACTTTGAGAGAACATGGGTCTACGGATGGTACTACAACCCAATCTATCCAGGCGTCGGCTACTACGCCCACATGTGGAAGGACGTGCCTCCGTTAGTAGAAACAATACAGCCTGTAGACATATCAGTCATCGGAACCATAACCAACGTCGATAACGTTAAGAAGGTATACATCTCATACGACGGAGTCATGTACCCATATGCTCCCTTTGAAGTAACCATACACCGCGAAGACAGCAACACCGCTGTGCTAGGATTCTTCGCACGCGCCGGCCTCAACAGGACGAACGTAGAGACAGGCGAATGGGCGATCTGTAATGGAAGTGTGTCAGACGCTGTCTGGGTGGGTGGAGTAGGCTCCCCAGCGGTAACCGCAGAATTAGACTGGCAAGAAGATTGTCCGACAGGCGACTATAACATGAGCGCGTATGCTGGTGTCTCGTCAGGATACGCTGTGGACCCTGTTCCCGATAACAACCTCGTCTATGAAACCGCAACCGGTATAGTCTCAGTGCTGCCATTCCTAGCCGACTTCGACCAAAACGGCTACATTGACGGAGAGGACGTTAAAGCGTTCCTCAGAATGTGGATCTACTACTGGTTCGAGCCGACGGGACCATAAAGGAGGAAAATTACATGAAATGGAAGGCCCTATTATGCCTCGCCACTGTGCTGTTAATAGTAGTCACCTTGATACCCATGACGAAGGCTCCGGATACAACAA
>JREQ01002949.1_pt1 | contig 13136 bp, 20 predicted proteins | sample 210151 | NCBI WGS metagenome assembly JREQ01 (sample SAMN03019617, study PRJNA260268) | marine sediment metagenome | biome: Marine; feature: Sediment; material: Clay; isolation source: clay from marine sediments 31 meters below sea floor depth collected from... | place: New Zealand: Canterbury... | reverse complement strand
ACAGGGAAAAGGGCTGCGCCACCCTCTGTTGCTGAGGCGATAATGCGTGGGGTGTGCACCTCTATGAATCCTCTTTCAAAGAGGAAATCTCGTATTGCACCTACGGCTGTGTGTTGAATCTTGAAAACTGCTATTTTTTCTTCTCGGCAAAGGTCCAACGCTCGTGCGTCCAGCCGAACGTCCAACTGTGCTGGCGTTTTTCCAGTTATGTCTATTGGCAAACGGGGTGTGGCTGTGCTGAAAATCTTAATCTCCTTCGGTATCACTTCGACCCCTCTTGGCGTAATCTCAGTTTTCTTCACGATGCCTTTCACGCCAATACTATATCTTTTCTGTAAAACATCAGACTTCGACAACACTTCGCTACTTACCTTTTTCCGTGGAACCGTGACTTGAATCGTTCCTTCCCTATCCTGCAATATTATAAAACGTATTCCACCCAAGTCCCTTACTTCTTGAACCCAACCGAAAAGCGTAACCTCTTCGCCGTCCATTTCAGGTTTAACATCAACAGAATAGTGCGTTCTACGCCAATCACCAATGGAATCCAACTTCATAGGTTCACGCTCTCAACTAGTCTGCAAACTCCACACGCAAGGTCATGTTCCGAACTTTACGAGCAATCTCCTTTAAAGCCTTTACATCAAAAGGCGGCTGCCTCCCACGCCTCTTCCTCAAAATAACCCTAGTCTCAGTTGTCCCATCAGGCAGCCAAATCGTGTTTATCGTCACTATGCTTAAGGGAGCAAACAAATCCTCCAAAAACTTCCGATCATCAACCCCATACTCCAAAACACGAATAGCCCTGCCAACTTTCGCCCCCAACGCCTTAATGATTTTTCCACCATAACCCAAAAGACGGGGAACATCACCCCGCCCCACAATTACAGCCAACATCCCATCAACATCCACAGCATTATGAAAATAAACATTCTGAAGAGAAGGATATTTCTCCTCCAGAGACAAAAGTAGGCGGGCGATTTTTAAGTCTAACTCGCTTACCTCGCCAGACTTAACCTTCGCCAAACACTTTTGACATAGCATCCCACTTTTCAAACAGAAGTTGCATAGTACTGTTTTCACCTAGAAAACGCCCTCCACAAATAAAGGAGGGGCGGCGGAGCTTTGCACGTTTATGCAGAATAGTCGTTTAGCATTCCAGCTTTATCTCGATTGTGCTCACGTTTGTGGGCGTGCCACCCTCTTCTCTGGGTGCCATTTGCTCTGTTCCAATGCCGACCTTCTTAACTTTTACATCTGGTAGGAATCGGCGTCTGACAACCTCAACAACGTCAACTGCTAGGCTTATTGATCTCCCTCTTGCCTTAACATTTACTTCTTTTGCTCCGCCGTGAAAGAGGGTTATGCAAGCCAGTACGTAGTTCATTACTGGCTTTCTCCCGATCAACACTGAGTTGCTTTCAGACATTTTGTACCGCCTCACTCCTCGTTTTCACTTTTCTATGGCTTCATAACGATTTTTATCGATAAATAAATACATTACGGTTTTAAGCAATGAATTCTGGAGATGTCTCCCGCAAATTCCCCTTTTTTTGTGTATTTGAGAGTCAAACTTCTTTCAGGGATAGTGTGCTGATCTTCAGCCAGGGGACATCGGTTCTTTTTCTCTTTCAGACGAAAGGCTGATGCTAGGCGGGGAGGGGCCTCTAGATGAGTGAGTTTTTGTTTAGTGTGCCTTCTGGCGAGCCTGTGTCGCTTGAGCCTTTTCATTACGCTATTATTGGGCAAACCCAGTTTTCTGGTAAAACTACTTTGATTAAGCGTTTGGCGGATTGGGTTGTTGCCTTGGGCTATAAAGTTTTGATTTTTGACACTAAGGAGACTGAAGCTGATTATACTGGCTTCGGCAGGGAAGTGCCTGTTTGTCTTCGTGAAAGGTCAATTTTTGGAATGTTTTAGTGTTAAAAATTTTTTGAATGTTGTTTGGGGAGGCTTAAATTGTGGTTCTTTTCGTGAAAGCAATGTACTCTGTGCTTTCTTAAGACTGCATATTTCTGATGCTAGTTGGTCTAGGCTAACACGTGTGTTTTGTTTACATTCGATACATTGCTTGTGGAGGGTTTTTTGAAGTTTTGACAGCAAAAACGGAGAAGGATGTTAAAAAGCGGCGTACTCCGGAGCGGAAATATGGTAAGTACAAGTGGTTAAGGATGCTTATTGACCGTAACAGTGAGGAAATTCGGGAGATCCAACGCATGTTAAGGGGCGTCAGTCACGGTCTCAGCTACCTCATGGATTTTGATTCTGAGTATTTGGTTAACATGGTTTGTCGTGACAGTCGAGACGAGGTGATTTTGGATGTTTTACGTGCTGCTGGGTCTGCTGGTTTGTCGCCTAAAGAGATTCATGCTAAAGTGCGGCGCTACGGATTGAAATATCATCATATTACTCGCAGGATCAAGCACATGAACCGGAGGATGCAGAATGAGATTGGTGAGCGAGTAGCTGATAAAGTCGGTAGAAACTGGGCTTTGAGTCATTTCATGGTTCGCAATTGGAGTGCTAAGATGAATGAGATTGAAACTGAAATCTGGGGAAAAACAGAAGAGGATATAATTTGAGTGACTTCGGCTGCAATTAGGGACTTCGACGCCACCTTCTAGCTTGGAATGACTTTGCTTCCTTTAAGGTGTCGTTCACATCAGCTTCTGTCTTCAATAGATCGTAGGTCTCACCATGAAAAGTCAAATTGAGATTTATTGGGTCAAGGTTACGCATAAAATCTTCAGGGTCCACGCGCGCGCGCTTTCACTTATCAAAAGGTCTAGGTCAACAAACTTAACAGTATCTGGTATACCGTAAAGATGCCCTCGGGATAACAATGTTAATAGTTTAATATTTTTCAAAACACTATACTTTTAAATATCACGAATAATACTAATAACACCAGATTAAAATGTCAAAAACCACTCGAAAGACACGAACTGTCAAAATGAGTGATGAGGAATGGGCTAACGTAATCAAGTTCAGAGCAGAGCTTGAAGGCACATTAGGGAGAATAGTTACATTAGGAGAAGCTCTGGCAATGTCCGCCAAACTGAATCTGCTCTATATTTCATTTGGAAAGGAGACCCAATTCACTTTCACTGGGAAAGGCAAAGACCTTGAAAAGATTAACGTTGAACTTGGTGGAACACAACTTAGTTTGTTCCTCGAGGAGATGAAACGAGTTTTTGGAGTTGTTGAGAAGAAATCCAAAACTCTGAGGGAATATAGAGAAGCTGTAGTAGAGGAATAAGATGAGAAAAATGGGTAATCCGAAAATAGGGAAACTGCCTATCCTTCACTTCAAAGATGTAATGAAGGCTCTGCAAAAGGCTGGGTTCAAAGTAGTTGGTGGAACGAAAAATCACATTAGAATGAAAAGAGAGCGCCAATCAAAATCAGATTGTGTTAGAATAGCAATAATCCCTACAAAAAAGGAAGTCGCAAGAGGAACACTAAGAAGTATCATAACTCAAGCAGGAATGACTGTTGAGGAGTTTTTGAGCTACCTCTAACCTACCACATGAGGTGGGGGTGCTTTCACATTAATACAAAGCATCATGGGGCTTTCTTCTGGGTATTGAACGACTTCTTCTGGAACATAAGCATCTTCATCTTCAAAGTAAAGTTCTATGGCTTCTCGAAGATTTGCAATAGCTTTTTCAATAGTCTTTGCTTGACTGGCAACATTCAATTCAGGGCACCAACTGGTATAGACTGGATTTTCCTTTCTGATTATTGCAGTCAAGTATATTTCCATTTTAATCACTCTTAGAGAGTATTCTCTGATTGTAGGATACTTATATATTATTATTGTGTAATACAAATCTCTTTCGGTATAAGATATAATTTCTGAATACAAAATAAGAATTGCGGATATTAATTTATAGAAAAAACTTCTAGTTATTCTGCAAACGTCTATGTCTCTTGGGTCAACAAACTTAACAGTATCCTTTATGTGCTAATATGCCTGAATTAAAGAAAAGTTTAATCCAGCTATATAGCCCACAGTTATTTCTGGTCTAATTTCTATTCCTAGACCGTAGAAAATTATCGCAAATCTTTTATGTTGTTTCTTGTGCGCCTAGAAAAGCAACGGGCTTTAATTAACTTGTTAGTTTTGTTGTTCAAATTTGTTTTTATATAACGGTTTTATGTTTCATGTTTTGAGTGAACTGGTTTGAATGAGCTGAAAAGCCTTACGTTGGGGGATTTGGTTTGTGTCGAGTGGTTTGGTGCGAGCATTGGGAAAAGCTTGGGCAGCGGCGTAGTGGTTGATGTGCCTGTTAAGAGCGGGGGTATTTACATCGTGGTTCTGGGGAAACGGCAAAAGCACGTGATCGTTGCGCAGAATTATTTTGAGTATTCCAACGGCATCTATGACTTGGATTACACGGCTGTTCCGGTGAGCTGGGCTGTAAACGTCCAAGTTGTCGACAAGAATCACGTCATTCGTGAGGGAGCTGAGCGGCTTTTCACAAGTTTTCTCCGGGGTGGGAGACGAGCATCCAAGCGTAAACAAGAAAAAGTGAGGAATCATGAGGAGCTGGCTTAAGAAAGCGTTAACACGTAAAATAGCCCGTAAAGGGCCTCGGGGGAAACAGCAGATAATCGTTATTCCGCCTAGTGAAAAGCTTGTTATGGGCGTAAAATTCGCCATGGCCATGACCGCTTGTCTGTCCGCTGGTGAGATTGCGCACATAGCTTTTTTGGGCACATGGAGCAGCGAAATCTTTGCAGTCATAAGCGGTCTTATAGGCACAGTTTCAGGTGTTTTGATTGGACAAAAAACGTAGGGGGGTATCGTTTTTGGCAGGTAAAACCTCTCGCAAAAACATGATTAGTCGACGTGTAGCTAATCTTAAGGATAGCATTGCGGTTGACACGCAGAAAATGCGCGGTAAAACCCTCAAGAAACTTGAAGACCTTTTTGATTTAGCCGTATCTCTCGCTAAGGGCGAAGTTAAAACACAGACCGAAGAAGGCAGAGAAAACCCGGTTACGCTTAAGCAGAGGCAAATGTGGGCTCGCGTGGCAGCTTATATCGCTCAGATAATGAACAGTGTTGCATCTGGTTTTGACGAGAGACAGATAGACGCGGATCTTGACGAGTTGGAGCGTTTGGTGAATGAAGCAAAGGCAAAAGCAAAGAGCAAAAAAACTAAAAGAAAAGCTAAGAGAACAAGAAGAGCTTGAGCTTCCAAAGGACCCAGTTGAGTTTTTCAGCGAGGTCCTACACATTAAGCCTTACCCTTACCAAGCTGAGTTTCTATGCGACAGCTCACCGCTTAAAGTGATTCGTTGGTGTCGGCGAGCGGGAAAAACAACGGTGATGTCAGGGAGCGACATCTACTTCGCAGCTAACAATCCAAACTCGACAATCCTGGTTATAATGCCTAAATTCCAGCAAACTAAAGAAGTCTATTTTCAGGGTGAAGGTGGCCTTCATGAGCATTTAGCGCGGATGGACCGTGAAGACTTTGAGGGCATCATAAAAGAGCAACTGCAAACGATTATTCGTTTCAGAAACGGGTCCAGAATCTTGGCGGAAGTGCCTGAGCCCTTCACTATCAGGGGTCATGGTCCCAGAAAAATCGATATTGACGAAATGAACTTCATACGGAAAGACAGGGACCTATGGTTAAGCGCACTTATACCCATGACGCTAACCAGAATTGTTTACATCAATATTGCCTCTACACCCTGGAATAAAGACAGTATCTATTGGAAAATGTGCTTTGACAAAGCCTTCAAATTTTTCTCAGGCAACACCTATGAACACGATCCCCCACGATATCTCAGAACCTGGGAGCAGATCCTCCATCCTAAAGGGCCTCTACTACGGTCCCAGGTTAAGATTATGCGGGAGCAGTATGCAGGCGACCCCTGGCGTTGGAAGCGTGAGATGGAATGTGCTTTCGTATCTGATGAAACTGCTTTTCTACCTTCAAGTTTAATAATTAAATGTCAAAATGAGGAACTTGAATTTGCTAAATTCGAGGATAATCTTACGGGTGATTTTTTTATTGGTTGGGATTTGGGGCGTGAAAGAGATCCGGCTGCAGTTGCGGTTATAGATTTAAAGGGTGATGTGCGTCGGTTGATTCATTGTAAACAGTTTCCGCTTAAGACTCCGCACGTTACGGTTATGGCTTATATTAAAAGTATTTGTGATAGATGGCGGAGCGTCAATGCGGTTTATTACGATCACACCGGCACAATGGGTATGGATGAGCAAATTGAGAAAGTAGGTTTTCCAAACGTGAATGGGATAAACTTTACGAAGCCGTCGAAACATGGGATGGCTATGGCTTTGAAACAGTTGATGATGAGTCCTCGCAAAACCGATAAGAGCTTACCTGCTTCAGAGGCTCGCAGACAGTTTGAGTTGCCTTTCGATAAAGAAGTGCAGGCAGAGTTAAACATTGAACAGTGGGAACAGACACCTGGCAGCGAATTATACACTTTCAGCCATCCAGAAGGCACTCACGACGACCGGTTCTGGGCTATCTGCCTAGCTGTCTTGGCAACGATAAAACATGAGGCTGAAGGCGCGCCTGACGCATTCATATTCTTCTAAGCGCGCGCAACTTAGTCTTTTTCTTTCCGTTTTTAACATAGATAACAGATGTAGCGGTTGCTGTTATTACTGAAACCAAGCCTAAGGAGTCAACAGCTCAAACTTGTTTATCGGAACCAAAGCGCACGCGTTATTTGACAATAATCTGATTTAGATCGTTCAGCCAAGCGTCTGGTTCGCTCAAGCTCAATATCACGAGATCGAAATCAGCTGTTTCCCCTCCTTCACCGGGCACTTCGAACCTAATTTCCAAACGCTTCCTTCCTCTTCCTCTGAACACTTTTTCCCCCTTAACTGATTTCGCGTATTCCAACGGTAGAATGATTACTAAATCCTTCTTCCTTACAACGCTCGCTGTCTCCCCACACACTGCCCGGTCTTACCTGTGTTTTCTCACCGGTTTGATAGGCGTGTTTTCTTGCAGAAAAGCACAAGCCTGAATCTTCAATCAGCTTTATCTCTATCGCTACGTGGCCATGAAGAGTCAGTTTCACTCACCCACACTCACACATTGCACACCCGTTGCACCCGCGTTAACGCATGGACAGAATTACTCGGCTAAACCCTATTTAACGTTTACCCCGGTGAAACATCCGCTTCTACAGCCGCCAATGTGGGCGTATTTGCTGAAGAACAATCCAATCAGAAAGAAGCTTGTTTCACGCTTATTTTTTCAAAACCAACGTTTAGCTTGATTCTAGAGTTTGACCTATAGACCTGAAAGCTTCAAACAACAGAAAAAAGAGGATAGTTATGGATTCCATTTCTTGTTGAAACCGTTGATTTCAAAGATGAAGTAGGCTGGTTCGCATTCTGGCTGTGCAAATTTTAGGTCTATTACCTCCGTGGGCTTCAAGTCCACTCGGCTGTCGTCGTCAAAGCGTAGAGTATACTTCACCTTGCCAAGTTCGCTGTGGTAGGCGTATGTTAGTGGGCAACTGTGCCATTCTCCTTCATCGTCAACAGCGTAAAGCCTAACCTGGTCTATGTGGCTAGTGAAATCGTCGAGTTCTCTTAACTGAAGCTTGTAAACACCGTTTTCTAAGGCTAAAGCGGATTGTATCTCATGCTGAAGCGTCACGTCTGATTCTGCGTGAATGTCTAGTAAGCCTTCTTCAACGTATTCCATGCCGTTCCAGACGAACAGCGTTGGGCACAAGTAGTCTTCCGTATAATATGCCGTGATAGTCATGTCATTGTTGACAGGCACACTTCTCGGATTGTCTGTGGAGCCGTCTTCCCAGCGGTCAAACGTGTACACCCACCAATCGTTTCTAAAGAAGTATGATTCCACTTTGACCGTGTGCGTTCCTGCTTCGACTGTGGCGCTAACAGGAGTATTCGCATACGCTGTATAACCATGATCCTCCACCCAGACTTTAACGCCTTCCGGCGGTGCTTGTGGAACTCGCACCACCAGATTTACATTAACGACAGGGATGTACATGTTTAGCGTTGACGATGTGTTAATTATGTAGAGATTGTCGTTGGACAGATCCCTGTACCATGCTTCCGCGGTGACTGTGAGGTCATGGTCTTTATCGTTTGAATCAGTAAGCAACCATTCAACAGTGGTTGCCAAGGTGCTGTCAAAAGGTTTACAGATTATACGATTTTCAACCACACAGTCACCATAAGCCCAAGCCTCGGGGTCGCCTTCCAACGCACTTTTAATGTACTCCGGTTTCAATGGCGAGAGGTCGTTTGCCAAGACCTCAGCGAAGTCAGCAACAATCAACATAACCTTCCAGGCAATACTTGCTTTCCACAGCAACAACTTGGCAGTGGTCTTTATGGCGAATTTGAAGTAATCTGCCCACCATGGATTTGTGTAGTCCTTTAGTTCGACGTTGTAGCCTGCCGTCCTTGTGTCTAGCATCTGTATTGCGGCATAGCCATCAGATTTGGTTAGTTTTATCCACAGCTGTTCTAATCGGTATCCTAGGATGAAATAATCGAATTTGAGACACGCTTCGTTATGAAGATCGTTGTAGTCGTAAGCGGTGCCCTTGTTACCAACCTGATCTTCAGTTCCCACAGTTGTTGAATAACTTTTTGTGATGTTTTCGTACTGGAAGAAAATTATATTGTGGAAATCACTGCCCCCTGGTCGATTTTGTATGAGCACTTGGAACGTTTGAGGGGTGCCGCTGTCATCTAGGACGTTGTTCCAGCTTACAACGAAATACTGTCGACTGTCAAAGTACACGTCCCTGCCGTAGGTGATTGAACTCCCCTCTCCAAAGTGGAGGTCCCTCCAGAACACTGCGATAACCGGGTTGGGCTCATCCATGCTTGGAATGCTCTGCGGGTCGGCGTTCGTAGAGGTCTTGTTTAAAGCTATGAAGCCATTGCTGCACACCCAAACCCTTTCATATTCAACGCCGTAGTAGAGGAAAATAAACCCGAGGTAAAGCCAAGTTCCACTATCATCGCCAGTGATGCCTGTTGGCTCAGAAACTTCGCACCAATCGTAGATATAGTCCTCCTCCAACACGTCGTATTGAATCCCCATCCTAGTGTTCGCAGAAGCACTTACACGAAGTGAGAGATGGTCGCAGCCATACGCGGGGTCGTTTTCGGAGTATTGGCCAATTGTGATGCCCATACCCACCGAGGCTATGTCATCAGTTTGACTGTTTCCAATCGTTTCATCGTAGATGGTTCCGATTGAGGGTCTCGGTTCAGACCAATCGCTGGGAGTCGCCCGCACCGGAAGGACGAGCGAGCCACATAGCAACATGGCAACTACTAGAAAGCTCATGGAGGCCTTCTTTCTGTTCATGTTTCACTCCCCCAAGATGTTCAGCTTGAACGGTTGAACCACCTTGTTGTAGGCTGTGCCGTTATAGTAGGTGATTTCGTATGCCACTTCCAGCTGGTGCGACTGAGTGTTTGGAGTTAGAAGGTTCCATTCCACTATCGCCTTGGCGCAGGCGCTGCCTGTATGGTTCACGCCAGCCAGTTTTATGTAAGCTTGTGTGTCCCACATATAACCGTCTGCCCGAGCCGCTAGGGAGAGATTTTCAAAATCAAATTGCGTTTCTAGCCAGTCTACTTCAGATGTTTGGTCTTTGAGAAATACTACGTGAACGCTCTCTATGAAGCCGCCCGCGTTGCCGACCGTTGCATTTATCGCCATGAGCATGGATAGATGGTCACAGCCCCCATAAGCCAATGCATTCTCATGGTATATTCCTATCGTAACATACATATTCGCTGAGAGCCCGTCGCCAACATAAGGAGCGTTTAGCTTTTCATCTATATAGACAAACTGGACAGATTCGTTTGGTCTTTGAAAGGTCCATACCACGGGTTCCAACGTCGTGTTCTCCGCTATCGTTATTTCCCTCGGATTCAGCGCAACCGCTAGGACTATGATTAACGCAGCCGCCACAACGAAAGCTGAAGCCGTCTTCTTATTCCACTCAAGCCTCTTTATTATTTCCCATTCTCCTTTCTTTTCGTTCTCTTTCTGCCCTTTCACTCAAGGGCTAGGACGAGAACTAGCCCCCAACACATTTAGTGTTGGCTTACACATTTAACTTTTTCTACTTTTGAGAGTTTAAGCATTTCTGATAAAGCACACGCTATACTTCCTCCCAAATTATCGCTTCTGGCGGCAGCTCCAACAGAACTATTACGATTCCAAGGTTCGGACTGAAGCGCACGGTCGCGGCGATGTCGTGGCCTTCCAGCTCTGCTAGTGCCTTTTGCAGAGCCTCCTTAACCGGCTTAAAAGCCTCGGTTACGACATGCCCAAAGCTCTCTTTCATGTTCCTTCCCCTCCTCTCAGGTTTCATCAACGCTTCTCCTCGTTTTTTCTCGGGGAGTTTTTGGGTTCAATCGTTGATAGGAATCGTTTATGAGATAGATAAGCACACCTTCGTCGTCCTTCAAGCCTAGTCTGTCCTTAACGTATCGGAATCTTTCCGCCATTTCACCTTCAAGTCAACTCTTACGTTTATTTTTTTCCCCTTTGAGGGTTTAAGCACTTCTGTTACCGCCTTTTTCATTCATACCACTTCAAAATCTCTCGGACGCCCACTCGGAATAGCCTTCCCTTCTAGGCGCTTTCTCAACCCCTCAACTTTCCAATTTGTTCTTTACTCATGCGAATACCCAATAAATATTAATAAGAAAAAATTATATAAAGTTTGCGTAACCAAATCAGTTATGCATATTGCTTAACGGAAAAAATCATGTGAGGGTAGTTTGTGAAACCAAATAGGCAAACCAAAATGCGAAAAGGAGAAGGAAAATTTGTTAATCATCCTACACGAACAGGAAAGAAACTCTATGATAAGTTTTACGTTTACGTTCCTACCCAAGTCGCAAAAGACGGAACATTCCCTTTTAAAGAGGGAGATAAGGTGAAGATTGAGATAAAAGGCAGAGCATTAATTATAACAAAGATAAAAGAGAAATAGACGCATGTTACATTTGTAGAGGCGGCGATGTAGTTTTGAGCTTAACTAAGCCTCAAGAAACGGTTTTTTCAAACATTAATTCTGCGACTTCAAAGCGGAAATTGGAGTTAGAACGCAAGTTCGGAAAGCCTGTTGATAAGTTGTTAGCTGACAAGATTGCTGCCAGCCATAGTGTAAACAAAATTTTGTTGTTAGTCGTCAGACTTTTGCTAACCTACTTAAGAAATTGGAAAAGGAAGGTATTGTAAACAGGAAGGTGGTTGAAGTCCGCCCACCGAGGGTTGAGTACAGTTTGACGGAGAAAGGAAGGAAGATAGCAAAGATGTTATACGAGCTTGACAAATGCCTACGAGAATAATTTATGACTTAGTTCCAATTTTTCTTATTGATGAGAAAATCTTTACAAATGACAAACTTTTATTACAAACTTTTATTTGTAATAGTTCAAACTTAACAAAACACTATTTGGAAGTGAAACCTCTTGGAAGCACTTACTAGACGTCCAATGCAGCTGCTCCGAATGCTTTATGAAAAAGGCAAGTCCACAAACACGTACACTCTACGTGTGAAGCAAAACGAACTCGCAAAACAGCTAGGCATAAGCAGACAAGCATTAAACGTCCACCTACGAAAGCTCAGAGACCTAAAATATATACGAACTGGCAGAGGCTTCATAGACGTAACCGAAGAAGGATTAAACGTGCTTGGAGCATCCTCAACCCCAGCGTTCGTATTCATTAAAGTATCCCCCCGCAAAAGAAGCAAGGTATACGAAGAAATCAAAAGACTCACCATTCAAAGGGCATTTAGGGTTGCAGGCGATATTGACGCCCTTCTATTGGTTGAAAGGAACAAACTTGATGAAGTGTTAAGAAAACTTTCTTCCATCGACGGTGTAAAAGACACAAAATCCTACGTCGCCATAGAACCCATAAGATAGAAGGTAACTATAATGAAGCTTTTCGAATACGAAGCAAAAAGAATACTCGCAAAATACGGAATCCCGGCACCCATAGGCGGATTAGCAACAAATGTAAGCCAAGCCCGCGAAGTCGTAGCTAGACTAAAACCACCATTTGCCATAAAGGCACAAGTACTGGTTGCTGGAAGAGGAAAAGCAGGTGGAATACTCTTTGCAGATTCGGTTCCAGAAGTGGAAAAAGCCACAGAAAAACTATTAAGCATACAGATAAGGGGCATACCCGTTCGCAGCGTATGGTGTTCCAGTATACGACACGGTTGAGGAAGCCCTAGAAAAACATCCGACAAACGCTTCAATAATTTTTGTCCCAGCCCGCTTCGCCGCAGACGCGGTTCTAGAAGCCATAGAAAACGAAATAAAAACGATTGCGATAATAACGGAACACATCCCGATAAAAGATGCCGTCAACGTGATGACATACGCCAAGCAAGTCAACGCAACAATAATCGGACCAAACACACCAGGCATAATAACCCCTGGAGAATGCAAACTTGGAATAATGCCAGCCCACATCTTTAAACTTGGCAGCATGGGTATGGCTTCAAGAAGCGGAACACTCATATATGAAATAGCGGCAGGCCTAACCAGAAAACGGCTAGGACAATCAACATGCCTCGGCCTAGGAGGAGACCCAATAACGGGTCTAAACTTCATAGACGCGCTAAAAATGTTTGAAAAGGACCCACAGACGAAAGCCGTTGTTTTGATAGGGGAGATCGGCGGCAACCTCGAAGAATTAGCAGCACAGTACATCACAAAGGAGAAGTATCCAAAACCAGTTGTTGCTTTCGTAGCTGGACGCTCCGCTCCACCCGGAAAGCGTATGGGACATGCGGGTGCAATAGTAATGGGTAAAGCTGGAACAGCCGAAAGCAAGATTGAAGCTTTCAGAAACGCTGGCGTAAATGTAGCTGAAAAACCAAGCGACGTAACAGAATTGTTGGCAAGACTTGTTAATGTCTAAAAAGCGAAATTTTTCTGACAACCAGTAACAAAAAGTATATTTAATAGGGGATTATCTGGGTTTTAGCCACGAAAGAGAGGTTAAATAATGCCAGTCATGGACCCGATTAAGAAAGCTATCGCCCAAAAACATAGACTCTACATGAAAATCTGCCGGAAATGCGGCGCAAGAAAT
>JREQ01000213.1_pt1 | contig 13136 bp, 18 predicted proteins | sample 210151 | NCBI WGS metagenome assembly JREQ01 (sample SAMN03019617, study PRJNA260268) | marine sediment metagenome | biome: Marine; feature: Sediment; material: Clay; isolation source: clay from marine sediments 31 meters below sea floor depth collected from... | place: New Zealand: Canterbury... | reverse complement strand
GGGGTGAAGAGTTTCATGCCATTTATGTCTCGCTAAAGAGAGACGGGATGATGCTCTTTTCATCCCTTCTTCCTAGAAGTAGACAAATTTGCAAGGAAGATGTGTGTCCATCTTAAGTCCATACCTGCCCATTTCCTAAAAAAGATGGTGATACGCGAGGAATGGGAGGAAGAATGTAAGAAAGGAATAGGAAAAAACGTGCCAAATGCGGTAAAATAATCAAAACTATAAATTGGAAATGCAAAGCGTATGGAAGCAGAGTTGTGAGGCTTGTGTAATTAGTGCAAGTAAATTTGGCATTCCCATCCCCATGTGTCCAATATGTGGAAGCAAGCTTCTTAATCCCTGAGATGATACGCTATTGAGCCATGATTCTCTTAAAAGTCATGTTTTTTCATTATGAAGGTTACACGAACGAGTTAAAAAACTACGAATTTGAATGGTTCGTCAAACTGTCTTGGAACTTTACGCAAACTCATGGTGGTGATCAATTCGGGCAAATGAGCCTTGACGAAGGAAAGAGTTTCTTCGGGATTATTCTTGAATTGAAAGAGTAAAAAATCCATATTCCAAGGCCACCGACTCCACATCAGTAAAAGATCATATCCCAAACAAAAACTCTTCAGCCTAAAGCGCGTTTTAAACGTTGACGTTAACAACTTGTAAACTTGATAAAGATCTGCGTAGTCGAACGTCACAAGAACATGGCGCCTTTTTGCTGGGATCTGCAGAGTAACAGTAAACTCAAAATCAAAACCGAGAAGGTTACTATTAGAAGGAATATCAAATGACGCAATTATTGAGCACTCACCGGCTCGACCTGGGTACTCAATTCCGTCCTTTTTTAACACATACACCTCTTCGCCTTTCATTTTTTTCGTCGGAACATTAAATTCCCTATCGCTTTGAAAGACTGCTTTCACTTTCAAACTACTTTTCCACCGTTATGTTTTGGGCTTCACTTTACCATCGAAAAACAGTCTCGGTAGAAAATATAAGAGTATCTGTAGGAGGCGCTGCAAATTGATAAGAGAGTACAAAAAAGAAAAAATCTTCAAATATTTAGGTCAAGCAACTGAACCTCTTGACATTGAGAAAATTAGAAGAGCATGCGGCATAGGCAACTGGAACACGGCGTTAAACTACTGCCTAACACTTCTCATTGAGGGAAAAATCAAGGGACAAAAAACATCGAAAAGTTGGGTGTTCTGGACCCATCAAGAAACACAACTCAAACCCTGGGAAGAAGCCATAGGAACCTATAAAGCACTAAAAGTCAACGAAAACAACGTAACACTCACACTCACCCACACCCTAAAAAACCTAAAAATAACCTTCCCCAAAAATACACCCGAAGCCAACACCCTAATAAACACACTTCAAAACACACAAAAAGGCCAAAAAATAGCCATACTCAAAACAGACAACCCACAAAAACCACTAATCATAAAAACCCTCAAAGAAGCTACAGCAGCGCACAAGAGTGGGTTACGGCGACTGTGGGTTCGTTCAAGTATTTTGTGGGTTGCGTTTAAGGATTTTCGTTTGGTTGCGTTGAGGTTTTCGTTATTGCGGTTTGAGTTGCGTTCATGGAGGCTTCTTTATGCGTAAGAGGCCTGTTTGGTGGGGGTTTTTAAGTATAGATGATGATGGCTGGTCAAGTGAGTCCCAGAGTGTAGATAAGCTTTTAAGGCGTTTGGAGCGGCAAAGTAGGAGCATTGCTTCAAGAGATGCGTATTGCTACAATTTGTGGAGGATATGCACAAGTAAACAAGTTAAGGAGAAAGTGGGATTTACGGTTGATCCGGAAGAGCTTATTTTAAATGCTCGCAAGGATCCAGACGCGGTGGCAGATGTAATTCAAACGTTTGCTAATGAATACAATAAAAAGGGGTCTGTTCGGTATGCTAATAACATAATTTATCTCGCCAAAAGTTTTTTCGAGGCGAACAAGATTGAGCTTGACCTTCACAACTATTTTCAGCGGACCAGAAGTCGCAAGAGGCCCGAATACATTCCATCGTGGAAAGAGGGAGAGGCTTTGAAAATGGCTGACGTTGCTGGAAGTTTAAGGAATAGGTTGATTATTGAGTTTTTGATTTACAATGGTTTGCGGAATTCTACGCTTAGAGCTCTTGTATACAATGAATCTTATCCGGAGCCACTTCTTCAGGAGCATACGATCAAAAAGGAATTGGAGAGGGGTGAGCAATGTGTGATGATTATTGTTCATGAAATTATGAAAAAACACATTCCTAACGCTTGTAAGAACAAGCTGTTTTACTACGCTTTTATTCCACCGAAGATTACGGATGATCTTCGCCTCTATCTTAAAGAAAGAGAGGAAAGGTACGGACCTATCCAGGATGATGAACCGATTTTCGTTACAGAGAATAGAAGAATACCGTTGAGTGAAAGACGTAAAACTCCCATTTCAGCGCGTGAGTTACAGGAAATCGTCAAAAACGTAGCGAAAAGAGCTGGAATTAAGTACTGGAAACATGTGTATCCGCATTGTTTAAGGAAAACTTACGAAAGTTTTCTCCGCAATCAGCCTGATGATGTGAGGTTGGATGTTAAGGAAAGAGAATTTATCTTTGGTCATACTTTGCCTGGAAGCCAAGACGCCTATTTTGATAAGAGTAAAATTGAGGAGCTACGGGTGAAATATGCTAAGATGAGTTTTGAACCTATTACCGGCATAGAGACGGAAGAACGTGTAATCGGCGAGGATGAACTTCAAAATTTTTTGCAGCAAGGTTGGCGTTATGAAGCGACTACGCCGTCTGGAAAAATTGTGGTTTATCGAAAAACTATTGTGAAGCAACAGATAGGAGTTAAAACTGCTGGGAAGGTGGAAATTCCTTCAAATACTACTGTTGAAAAAGAAAACTCTCTTGGAGAGGATGGTTCGTCATCGGTTAATTTTCAAACTTCACAGCCAATACAACAGAGCATTGGCAACGAATACGACAAGACATCCGGGAAAGAACATGAACAGCATGGTCTTCAACAGTGGACCAACCCACCTGAAGCCGAACTTTCACCCGCTCCTGTACCCTTCTCCACAAACAAAACCACAGTTGAAGAAAAAGAGCACATCACAGAATCGTCCTCAGAAAATAAGGTTCCCGAAACTAGGCAGAGGAGTCTTTTAGATTTTATATCCTAGCATTCGTATTGAATGGTTAATTCTTGGTTGGTAATGATTTCAAGGATTTTTTACCGATTCAATTATGGTTTTTAAGACTGGAATGGCCATGGATATTTCTATCTCTTTTTCGAGGTCATTATATTTGATTAAAACTTCATTTTCATCTAGTCGTGAATAAAAATAAAAGTATGGGTCATCCCTTGTAAACGAGAGACTGTTTACTTTTCTTTCTATAAGAATCTTCAAAACGTCAAAAACTGGTAAGGTTCTCTGAATTTCAAACCCTTGAAAGAGAGAACAAATGTCTTCTGACGTTGCGTAATCAGAAGCCACACCCGTCTTTTTGAAACGGACTTTAACTAACTTAGTAGAACGCATTCTTCCACATTCCAAAACTTTGTCTACAGAGACCGATTGTATAAATACGAACCCTTCGTTCCAATCCTAACCAACTCCTTTCTTTCTATCATCTTATTCAATATTGTACTTAGTGAGGCAGATTTTACTTGAATCCCTCTTCCATTGAGCTTCTCTTTAACGTCCCTAAAGCCACGTGGTTTAGTAAAAAATTCTTCAACTATGAGCTTCCTTAACTCTGTCGTAATCCCTGTCTTCACACTAGTAATCAACGCAGTGCTTATCTGTAATACCTCATCTTTTGTCAACTCAATGGTGCGAACGGGTTTGTTAAAGGACATAGTCTTTGATGAGCCTTCGGAATTAATTGCTATGAGTATACCTGCTTGAGTTTTTATCCTCATCTCCAATCAATTTAACATAAATCTGTGTATCTGTAAAGTTTTTTCTTCGAAACAAATTTCCGGTCCGATTCTTATACGAGTCTAACAAATACATATATAGACCTAGTCTATACGATATAGGTGAGTGCTACAAATGAGGTTTACATGGAAGGGGAACTGGAGAAAAGGTGAGATTATTATCGAGGCGGAAACGCTAGAAGAACTTGATGCTGTATTAACCAAGGTATTATCCTTAAGCGAAATACAAGAATCCCTAGAAATGAAAGGTGAACAGTTCCCTAAGATACCTGCAGGATTGGGTTGTTCAGAAGCAATTAGAGCACTTTTACAAACCGACTGGGGAAAGCAACCTAGGTCAATGAATGAAATTACGGAAGCTTTGGAAACCAATGCATTATATTTTTCGAAGGGAACGTTATCGGGAACGTTGACAATGATGACTAAAGGAGGGCATCTTAGAAGGTTCAAGAAAGCGGGAAGATGGGCGTATGTTATAAAATAGACTAGGAGGTGAAACTTTGTCAAGATCGTCTCGAGCAGTATTCGTGGCGGTGGAACCTATTAAAAAGGACACGCGAGCAATTCTTAGCAGGCTGGAGGAAATCGTTCATCGTCTCGATGACCTAACGGAAAGAATGAAGCGAATAGAAATAGCTGTAAAAACCTAGTGCAACAGAGCGCACCTACATCAACACCAAGTTTTTAGATTCGACAAGTTCCCTGCGAGAACTTTTGGCGCGTCGCATTTGAACATATTCCTCTATCACCCTGTCCGGATCTATGCCTGAACCCTCAAAGGCTCTCGCTACGGCCATTCTTAAAATTTTGAATTTGTTTTCTACAATTACTCGACCAAAGTTCAGTTTTGCATATTCAGCTCTTAGCTGCTCAATATCAGTCTGGTCGAAGTAGGCGTCTTGGCTTCCGGGCAGAATGTGACCTATGAAGAAGTCTTGAATTTTGGGGTCAAGACGCCCACCGTCAATAAGTTCGCTATGAAGCACCGTTTCAAAGGCTTTACGTAAGCAGTGTGGTGTAACATTTCGCCATTTAGGCGTTCCAGCTCTTCGGGCTGCTTGTTTTACAACTTGCTGAAGCTGTCTAGGGCTCATTATTTTTGAATTTCGTTCCTCACGCGGTACCTGGTTGTAATCAGATGCAAAAAGCGGCTCATGACCACGGATTCTACTGTACTTTTCTTCACGTTCGCGAAGGTACAGCTTAAGTGCTTGCGTAGCCTCATCGCAAAAGAAAGTGTAATACGGAATGTTGTTTTTGCATGCGTTAGGATCTACAAGCTTCATCTCCGGATAAACCGGGATCATAACATTGTCAATGCCTTTTTTTAATTCGTACTCCACATCTCTGTAAAGAAGAGCCCTTAGAGTTGAGTTTCTGAGTCCACTACTATACAATGTTAGAATTATTGCTCTATCTCTTAGAGAGCATGAGGAGTCAGCCATTACGTAGATTTCATGTTTCTTTGGAATGTATTCTGGCCTTTTTCTATACCTCGATGGCATATAGTAACTCTCAATGTCCAGCGTCTTGGCTCCTTTGAAACCATTCACCTTGAAGAATGTTTTGAGAAGGTGAATTATATTGTTGACGTATCTTATGCTGTGTTTACCATCGTTGTACTTGTCGGCGTGTTCCTGCACTAATTTTTCAATTCTGTTTTTAGGTGATTTCGCAAGCTCGTCCGGAGTTAAACGTGTTGAGATGCAAAATGAGTAGACCTGCCTCAAATATGCTCTTCTTGAGGCTTCGCTCCTAGATTTTCTGGAAAGATGTTTAAGGAGCAAGTTAATGCTGACATAATCACTTGTCCAACCATCAACCTTCAAGTACTCTGTATACTTTGGGGCTTTCATAGAATCAGTAATTACGTCAGCATTTATGGTGTCTGCAGCAGTTACAGGAGCTTTAACTGTGACAACAGCCGCATCAGCGGCATTCTCTATTCCACACAGCGCTTTCACATCCGTGAAAAGATTTTCTGGGTTTTGTTTTAGCGGAGACAAATATTTCATCCCTTATGGTTTTCAGTAGCGGCCTCTTTAGCTGTGAGCATTCTCGTTTCTATGGCGGTTAACACTTTGGCAGGGAAAAACTTGATTTGCTTATACCTGTTTTGTCTGTACTTGAAATCTCGTTCATCCCTTTGTTCTAGGCTTTGGATGACGGCTAAGAACTCTTCGAATATTGGTTCCAAAACCTGCAGAAAATTATGTCCTTTCTCGACTAACGTGCCAGTATCGACTATGCCTGTAGTGGCGATGTCATACCAGACTTGGAGGTGAACAGCATACTCCGTTAACCGCACTACGTAAAGACCTCGTTCGGGAACGGTCCGTTTGATTTCCCTCAGCACCTCAGAATCCACACCAGCATTTGGTATAATTACATATCCGACATTGGCGTTTAATCCCCGCATGTAATCTGCAACTTTTCTTGTTTTCGCACGGACCGAGTTAACGTCTTCAGTTGTTACTTCATCTGCCACAATCTTTATCCTATGATTGTTAATGTAGACATCAGGCTGATATTGCCCAATTCTCTCCTTGAATCTTATCTCTCCATTATTCGGCCAGAAAATTGCAGTAACCTTTCTAACACTCTGTTCATGCACTGCCTGGGCTATTCGGGCTTCAGCCAATTCTTCTAATTGAACCCTCAATGGGTCCCTTTCAAGCTCGTTTATCTTTTGTTCTAATGCTTGAATTTCCTCCCGCATTTGCGAATGTTCTTTCTGCTCAAGTCTTTCAAACGCAGATTCTAACTTCTCGGTTATACTAGCTAATCGACTTACTGTTTCTTTGTAGACTTCAGTGTTCTTGTCTGTGATCTCTCCAAAGGCTTTAGTAGTTGTTTCACTCATTTTTCCATAGGTTTCTTTCAGCAAGTTTATAGCACTCTGAAGCCTCTCCGAGTATTCGCTGTAAAGCTTTTCCCGCAGCTCCCTAGAGTCAGAATCCTGCTTATCCCTAACCCTCTCTATTTTCTCCTCTAAGCCTTCAATGTGTTTTGTTTGCTCCTCTAACATCGCCAACTGCGTCAAGATTGTGCTGCTATTCTTTGAACTGAAAAATTTCAGAACGATATGTTTCCGTTTGCAGACATAGAATGCAACTACTACAATTATTGAAGCGATTAGTAACCATATCCACATTCAATTATCACGCTCACAACACTTATTTGTCTTGTATGTCTCATTATAAGATAAATAAGCATATAAGCGTTTTGCTTAAACTAAGATTTATAAACGCAACAAGACAAACATATTAAAACGGTGATTCTATTGCCCAAGAAAACATGGTCAACAAGGCTAGACGAAGAAACTGAAAAAAAAATTAAAGTTCTTATTAACAAAACGGAATTAAAAGAGGCGGAAGTTTTACGTAGATTAATTAGGATTGGATTAAAGAATGTGAGAGAGCCAGCTGACCTACTAAGAACATGATTGAAAGATTTCCCATATTGCTTACGGTCCTTTATTACAGGTTTCGCGCAGTTTTTTCGTCAGCGTATCGTCCAAAGAAATAGTTCTTTTTTACTTTTATCGATTCTATTGCGTCTTCGAATGACGAGTGATGGTTAACCATGTTGCTTTTCAAGTGTTGCATCCGAGTGATATTTAGAGGTTTTTGATGAATTGTTTGTATTCCTTTTCGCTCATCCTTTTTGGTGTTGTCTCAGTTATTCTTAGAACCATGAAATCCGTGCAGTCTGCGTTGTGCCTTAATGGTTCCGCTGGTGTTCTTGCGTCTTTCCGTGCGCTTCCAGCGTCTCCATCTGTTTGAACCATTCTATAGAAGTCATCATTCTTCTTTAAAAGGCTAAGGTTACTCAATTACTTGGATTGCACTCTCTGGACATTGGACTTCGCAGGCTCTACAAACCAGGACCGAAGAATTTCTTGCAGATCTGCTCTTTCTTAGAAAGATAGGCTTCTTAAGAGCACGAGCTAACAGTATCTCTTTTCCAGGTTCTGTTAAGTCTTCGTGGGATAGGAATAGGTGTTAACTATCGTGGGATGAACTCCTTTTTTCCAAACTGTTAGACTACTCAAAAACGAATCGTGTCAAGGGATATACTTCATCAACTGTTTGAGGTCTTCCCTCTTACCATGATGCTTACAAGAAGAGTTTTGGACACTTAAAGGTCCAAGAACCGAGCATATCAGACACATTAAGCTAAAAGGCGATATGAACAACAACAAGATGGAAAGGTTGAATGGGGAAATCAGAGATCGAGAGAAAGTTATGAGAGGACTAAAAAAAGAGGATACGCCCATTCTTAAGGGATATCAAATCTTCCACAACTACATAAGACCGCATCAAGGATTAAACGGTAAGACACCAGCAGACGCATGTGGAATTACGGTTGAGGGAAAAAACAAATGGATGACTCTAATCCAAAACGCAAGCAAATGTCAGAGTGTTTAGCATATGTGTGTATAATCCTATTTGTTCTTTGCAGCAGCCCTCTGAGCTCTTTCCTTGAAATCTTGATTCTTTCCTGTTTTATCCGCATGAGATTGAATCCTTGCAGCAGCTTTTTCATCCATTTTTGATTGTTTTCCCATTTTTTTAACCTCTTTTAATCAATCATATAATATAGAGATAAACAGAAAGATAACGATTTCGGCTATATCCCACGATAGTTAGTATCCATCAACCGATTTTTGACAAGTATCACCTATCAACCGAAGACTTGACAAAGCCATCACCCGATAGTTAACAGGGTCGTCTATCACCCTAAGACTTAACAGAGCCCTTTTCCAGATACTGTTAAGTTTGTTGACCCAATTAATTTTGATAGCCCACCTTTTTAGAGAGCGAAAACTTACTGCTTCGAAATACCTAACCCAAAATACAATCAACGGCGGGGTTGAAGCTTTCCGATCAACACATAGTAAACTTCTTTTCCTCCTTTATTTGTTAGTAGTTCCCTAGTCAAAAGACTTAACAGTGTTCCACAAACTTTTTCAGTTAATAAGCTCTTTAGAGTATTGGGTTGAGAGGTGACATTAACCAAAAGGAACTTTCTTCTTCTATTGCTTGACGCTTCGCCGAAAGGTAGTCTTGAATCGGAAACCCGCCTCCAAAAACTTGCTTTTCTTGGTATACAAGAGAAAGGCTTACGAAAGTTCACTCAATTTGTTTGGGAGAAATACGGCCCTCTTTCCAAAGGGATTTGGAGAACTTCGCGTAGAATGGAACGTCAAGGATTGCTGAAAATCCTTGAAGAAAATAGAGTTACATCTATGGGTGATGTTTATACGATCAGAATCTTTGAATTGACTGACAAGGGTCACGGTGAAGTATCTGAGTTGGTGGAATCACATAAAAGGGAACATGCTTTGATAAAGGAATTGCTTCTGGAATATGGAAACGATCCTTTGGATAGATTATTGAATTATGTTCATACTGCATACTCTCCCCTCGACCTATGAGTGAGTGAGAGAACCATGTCGCTACAGACGTTTAAAGACGTGAACAAACTTGTTAAAACATATCCAATTGGTAATATAGCACAGTTCTTTTCCCCGAAGCGAGAACTAACATTTGAGATAGAAGATGAAGAGCTGAGACAACTTTTTGAGGGGTTCTTGGAAATAGTTCAAAAGCTCCTCGAGAGAGGGAACTACCTATCGACTGCACGGGGAACCCATGAGTGGCTTGACCTAATAGATCAGTTCTTGGGAGTAATGCAAAACATCATAAGAATTATTGGAGAGAAAAACTATCCGAAATATGACGACGATACCCGTGAGATTGTAGAATTTTCTGTGGACAGCATGATAAATCTTATTCAATGGGTCCAACAACACATTAGAAAACAGTCGGGATTACTTAGAAAGACTCGACTAAGAAGCCCAAATCTAAAGCCTTCCATCCTTCTTGCTCTTACCCAATTGGAGTATTCTATATTCTCAATAATCTTCACGATCCTAAAAGTAGAAGCAAAAGAGTCGAAACCTCAAGAATTGTATCGTGTAGTAGGTGAAGCTCTACATAGAACTAAACATCTTTACTGAGGGCATTCATAATTGCAGATATTCGGTTTTAGTTACGAAGCGTATGTTCTTGACACCCAAATCCTCTTTCCTCATGTCTTCCTAACCAATATAAGTCTTTCAAGAATAGATGAACTTTACAAAGAATGCGCCAACAATGTCTTAGGAGCAGAAATCAATTGGATTATATTGCCAAGCAATGAGGACGAGTTCAATCTTTTGATTCTGGATAGCTTTAGGAAATTTCTAAAGGACATTAGGATAACTGCAATTAGATGTAGAGATCGAGGAGAGCAATGGTTTTACAGAACAACCGAAAGTTTGATTCGTTCGCAACTATATCCTACAGATTTTTTGAGATATTGGCGTTCAAATAGAGCGGAGTTTTCGAGATGGTTAGCTCTAGACAACGACACGATTCGGAAGCGAGAAATGGCTCTGCTACGTGAGGTACTCGAGAGATACCGAAACTTAACAGATCATGCTACTGTGATCATCAAAAAATGGGAAAATCCGGAGCATTACAAGAATTCTTGCGAGTTTTGCGAAAGATTGAAGCACCTTAAAGATGAAGGACTCATTCCTTGTGAAGCCCATGATGAAGACTTCAGCGTAATTTCAGACTGCATGGTTTATTCTAATTCCTTCTTGGAACATGGAATCCTGTATTTAATTACAAATGACAACGCGTGCTATAGCACCGTTAAGACCATAATACAATTTAGAGATGAACAAGGTCACACATTCCACATTTCCGGTTTTGACTGCAAGAGACCAACAGAGTTTCTAACCGCGATTAGATCACTACAGTCCAGCCAAACTTCCTAGAACGCATCCTAATTTCTATCGACAACACGTTAGAACGTTTCTGGCAAAAATGGGTCAAAAGACCGAATAGTATCGGATTCCTTAAAATATTAAATATTTCGGAGTCCAGCTTTGTCCTTTTCCAGAGGAGTCAAGATAGTATCCAACTGTATGAGGATAGTTTTCTTGGATTTCACGTTTACCCACGACATCTCCTAAATTTATTCGAACTCCAGGTTGAGTAACTCCTCTTATCCTATCCCTGTAAGCAACACCATACTTCAGATAAGACCTTCCTTCATTTCCAATGCTTGGAAAATAAATGATCCAATCGACTTCTTGAAAGTGAAATTTCGCGGATTTCATGTATCATCAATCAACAAGGTTTTCTAAGTTTCTAATTTATAATTTTTGGAGATTTTATAAACTTCTAAAATTTTCTTTTGTTTTAGAAAGTTATAAAGTTAGAAAACTACTTTGGCCACTCCTGCAAAGCCTAAAAGCAGAATCTCAAACTGCTCGGATAATTTGTCCCGTTTTGTCCCAAAGAAAGGTTAAAATAATGGTTTTTCGGGCATATTTACACTATATTTATAGCAAGCATCGAAGATGCGGAGGATAAATCGTTTAACGTGTAAGGGTAGGCCTTTGGCTTTACTTACTCTGCGAAAGAAAAGAACGTTGGAGAAGATGCGACTCTTCGAGGAAGAGTCAGACAACAGCGAGCCCCCGCGTGCTTTTGAGCCAGTTTATACCAAATGGTTCTGACTCTTAAGTTTAAATTCCTAGTTTTGGTATGTAAGCTAAGTACGATTTCCTAAGGTTTTCTCGGTCTATATGGTGATATATGTCTATGGCTTCACCTCTTGTATCTCCTCTAAGCTCCTTTACGTACTCACGTGGCATTCCACTTCTCAGTAACCATGTTGTGAACCAGTGCCTGAAACAGTGTGGACTGAAGTGGTCTTCAAGCCTTGGCGATTCTGGATTATGAAATCCCAAACGTTTTGCGTATTTCACAATGGCGTTATAGACTCCGTTTCTGCTGAGTCTGTCCAGTGTATTATAACTTGTGAATAGTGCCTTCGTCTTTGGTTTAAGTTTCTCCCTCACTTTTAACCACCTCTTAAGAACAGTAGCACATTCATCATCAAAGAATACGACTCTGTTACTCCTTTTAGGCGTAGGCTTCAAACTTATAGAATACTCCTCCCAATCTATGTCATCAACATCAATTCTCAGAAGTTCACCCCTCCTAATACCAGTCTTAGCCAACAAAACTGCAATAGCCTTGTCCCTAGGATCTAAAATCGAGTTCACAAGCATGCTCATCTCTTCAATGCTTAACAACCTCCTCTCCGGATCATCATAACCCTCCTTATAGCGCCTCAAATACCTCTTCCTAAATGGCAAAACAATATTCGCTTTAGCTTTTCCCTCAAAAACTAAATAATCATAAAAAGCTGATAATGCTGAAAAATACCCTTTGATGGTCTTATGCTTCAGATGTCTATCAAACTTCAAATAACTCAGAAAATCCCTAAACGTGTGGTTATCAACCTCACTAACACTGACGCTACAGGTTGAGATAAACTGCAAAAATATGAGAAGGCACGATTTATAGCCTATCACAGTCTTTTCGGTCATCCCCCTCAGCTTACAGTCTTCACAGAATCTGCTAACGACATTTTCAAAGTCTTTAACGGACATTAACATGGTCTTCAAGACTTCCACTTCCAACCCTTAACGGTGAATTCGACAAGATCGTAACTTTCCAAAGCCTCAAGTTGCTTGCTAACGGCCTTAACCAAATCTACATCAGAGGGTTCAATGTTAAAATTAGCCAAAATCTCCTTCTCACTGTATGTGCCACCCTTCCTAAGCAAGTCAATAAGCTCCTTGCTAAACATCCTGACACCCTCAAAACCTTCTTCAAGGAAAGGTTTAGCCCTGTACCGCTTAAGCTCCCTATCTAAATTATCAACAAGCCTTCTAAGCAGCCTATTCTCCTCTCTAAGCCTTTTCAGCTCATCCTCCTCCTTCCTTAAACGTTCAATAAGTTGTAGTCTGCTTAGATAGCCCTCTTCGCCCTCTTCTCTTCTGATAGAATCCTCAACTCTCTCAACAACAAACTTAGAAATCGAAACCCCAGCCTTACTTGCCCTACGCTTCCAATCCTCAACCATATCAAGTGAAGGCAAATAAGCGTAGACAGCCCTATTCTTAATTGTTTCAGTCTTACCTTTAGGCATAATGCATCAAACTAAAAATATGCTTCCAACAATATAAGATTTACTAGTAAAATGGTGCTCCGGCCGGGATTTGAACCCGGGTCCGCGGCTTTCTTTCACCTATGGTGTCGAGAGGCCGCAATACTTGACCGGACTATACT
>JREQ01003142.1_pt1 | contig 13226 bp, 14 predicted proteins | sample 210151 | NCBI WGS metagenome assembly JREQ01 (sample SAMN03019617, study PRJNA260268) | marine sediment metagenome | biome: Marine; feature: Sediment; material: Clay; isolation source: clay from marine sediments 31 meters below sea floor depth collected from... | place: New Zealand: Canterbury... | reverse complement strand
GACTAGGAAGAGAACAAAAGCAGTTATTGCTGCGCTTGACAACTTGCCAAGATACTTTATAATATAATAAATACGTATGCACTTTAACAATTGAATAGTGGAAGGAAGGTTTTGAGTGGAGAGTTTGATCCTGGCTCAGGATAAACGTTGGCGGTGTGCCTTATGCATGCAAGTCGTACGAGGTTATAGTCTTCGGATTGTAACCGAGTGGCGGACGGCTGAGTAACACGTAAGCAACCTGCCTTCAAGTGGGGAATAACCTGTCGAAAGGCAGGCTAATACCGCATATAATAATAAAGCGTTGCTTGATTATTAAAGCCTTAGGGTGCTTGGAGATGGGCTTGCGTCTGATTAGCTAGTTGGTAAGGTAATGGCTTACCAAGGCGATAATCAGTAGCTGGTCTGAGAGGATGGTCAGCCAGATGGGGACTGAGATACGGCCCCAACTCCTACGGGAGGCAGCAGCAAGGGATATTGGGCAATGGGCGAAAGCCTGACCCAGCGACACCGCGTGAGGGAGGAAGGCCTTCGGGTTGTAAACCTCTTTTCTCGAGGAAGAATTTTGACGGTACTCGAGGAATAAGCCTCGGCTAACTACGTGCCAGCAGCCGCGGTAAGACGTAGGAGGCGAACGTTATCCGGATTTACTGGGCGTAAAGAGAGCGTAGGCGGCTCTTTAAGTCAAGTGTGAAATCTTGTGACTCAATCAGAAGAAGCCGCTTGATACTGGAGGGCTTGAGGGAAGCAGAAGGAAATGGAATTCCCAGTGTAGCGGTGAAATGCGTTGATATTGGGAAGAACACCAGTGGCGAAGGCGATTTCCTAGGCTTTTCCTGACGCTGAGGCTCGAAAGCGTGGGGAGCGAAGCGGATTAGATACCCGCGTAGTCCACGCCTTAAACGGTGGACATTAGGTATGGGGAGTATCGACCCTCTCCGTGTCGAAGCTGACGCTTTAAATGTCCCGCCTGGGGAGTACGGCCGCAAGGCTAAAACTCAAAGGAATTGACGGGGGCCCGCACAAGCAGCGGAGCGTGTGGTTTAATTCGATGATACACGAAGAACCTTACCAGGGCTTGATATGCCAGGAGTAGGATTCCGAAAGGAGGACGACCTGTATCCAGTCAGGAGCTGGCACAGGTGCTGCATGGCTGTCGTCAGCTCGTGCCGTGAGGTGTTGGGTTAAGTCCCGCAACGAGCGTAACCCTTGTCCTATGTTAAATTCTCATAGGAGACTGCCTTGTACAGCAAGGAGGAAGGTGAGGATGACGTCAAGTCAGCATGGCCCTTATGTCCTGGGCTACACACACGCTACAATGGGTGATACAGAGGGTTGCTAAGGAGCGATCCGGAGCTAATCCCAAAAAATCATCCTTAGTTCGGATTGCAGGCTGAAATCGCCTGCATGAAGTTGGAGTTGCTAGTAACCGCAGGTCAGCTATACTGCGGTGAATACGTTCTCGGGCCTTGTACACACCGCCCGTCACGCCATGGGAGTTGGAAACGCCTGAAGTCGATGAGCTAACTTGCTTTTGGCAAGAAGCAGTTGCCGAGGGTGGAGCTGATAACTGTGACGAAGTCGTAACAAGGCAGCCGTACGGGAACGTGTGGCTGAATCACCTCCTTTCTAAGGAGTCAAAAGACGATAGTCTCGTGATTCCTAGGTCGTTCGGTAGACTAAAAGTCTACTGTAAGCGTTTAAATATTTCCTTCCTTCCACTATTCAGTTGTTAAAGTGTTGTTTTTAGTATTGTAAGTTGCTGTAGCGCTTTGTCTTTTTTGTTTCCTAATTTATCTTTATCGTACTTCTACTCTATATTAGGCTTGGTCGAAATCACGTAGAGGTTGACTCCAATTCGCAAAAAGATTAATATTAAGTCCTAATGAATTATATGTATTGCTTTAATGAAATAAAGAGGGAAGATGGATTATGTATATATCTTAGTTGGTCTTGCTCTTGTTTTAGGTGGCCTTGTTGGTTACCTTGCCAGGCAGATGGTAGCCAATCAGCAGATTCGAAGTGCCAAAAAGGAAGCGCGGAGATTATTAGATGAAGCAACAGCTAAGCATAAGGAAGTTCTTCTTGAGGCTAAAGAGGAAGCCACCAAGGTTAGGAATGCTGCTGAGGCGGAGAGTAGAGAGCATCGCCTTCAGTCACAGCGCTTAGAAAAGCGCCTCGACCAGAAAGAGGAAGCGTTAGGGCGGAAATTAGATTCCTTAGAACGGCGTGGGCGTGACCTAGATAATAGAGCAAAGAGCATCGAAAGGACAAAGGCTGAACTCGAGCGGATAAGGAAAGAGCAGCTGGCGAAACTTGAGTCCTTGGCTGGCATATCTAGCGATGAAGCAAAGCGTTCTCTGCTCCAGGCTCTAGAGCAGGAAGTTAAAGAGGAAGCCTCACGGCAGGTTCGAATATGGGAAGCCCAAGTAAAGGAAGAAGCTGATAGAGAAGTTCAACGCGTTTTAGCCACGGCTATCCAGAGGTGCACCACCGATGTTGTTTCTGAGACCACGGTATCTACCATTTCCTTACCCAGCGATGAGATGAAGGGGCGGCTTATTGGTCGAGAGGGGCGTAATATCCGAGCTTTGGAGCAAGCTACTGGCGTTGACCTTATTATTGATGATACTCCGGAAACGGTTACCATTTCTAGCTTTGACCCAGTAAGGCGTGAGATAGCTCACATTGCTCTGAGTAGGCTTATCCTTGATGGGCGTATTCATCCGGCTCGGATTGAGGAGGTGGTGGGAAAAGCTAAAACTGAAGTTGAAGTTATAATCCGCAATGAGGGTGAACGGGCTGCTTATGAGGGTGGAGTACCAGGGTTACATCCGGAATTGATCAAGTTACTTGGTCAGCTTAAATTTCGTACTAGTTATGGGCAGAATGTTTTACTTCATAGCCTCGAGGTTTCCCATCTAGCTGGTATGCTGGCTGATGAAATTGGGGTCGATGCCGGTGTAGCTAGAAGGGCTGGATTGCTTCACGATATTGGGAAGGCGGTGAATTATGAAGTGGGGGGTTCTCACGCCTTGATAGGTGCTGATTTGGTTAAACAGTGGGATAAATCTGCTGAAGTAGTTCAAGCTGTTGCTGAGCATCATGGCGAAGCTTCAACATCCAGTGTTATGGGCTTTATTGTTGCTGCTGCTGATGCTATAAGTGGTTCACGTCCTGGTGCTAGACGTGAGTCTTTGCAGCAATATCTAAAGCGGATTGAGGAATTGGAGGATATAGCTAGTAGTTTCCCTGGGGTCGAGAAAGCCTTTGCTATTCAGGCTGGGCGGGAAGTACGTGTTTTGGTGAAACCTGAGGAAATTGATGATTTGACAGCTATTAGGCTGGTTCGGGACATTTCTAAGAAAATAGAAGAAAGCCTGACTTACCCTGGTCAAATAAAAGTAATAGTGCTGCGAGAGACTGTAGCTGTGGATTATGCTAAGTAGGATGGTTTGGGCAAAGCAATGTTAGCTACGAGGGGGACGAAGCAAACTGAAGATATTGGTAATAGGCGACATTATTGGCAAGCCTGGCAGGGCAGCGGTGAAGAAATTGTTGCCAGGCTTGCATCATGAATATGGGCTTGATCTGGTAGTAGGCAATGGTGAGAATGCTGCTGGCGGTTTAGGGCTAACTCCGAGCACGGCGCAGGAGCTTTTTGATTCTGGCATTGACGCAATAACTTCAGGCAATCATATCTGGGTTCACAAGGAACTCCTGCCTTATCTGGATGGTAACTTTCCCCTTCTCCGCCCATTGAACTATCCGCCAGCGTGTCCCGGCCGTGGCTATTGGTTCCGGGACAATGTTTTAGTCGTTAATCTTATAGGGCGCACTTTCGTGGGCAATTTCGATTGCCCCTTTCGAGCTATGGACAAATTATTAGCTGGGTTTAAAGATAAAACAAATGTTATCATTGTTGACTTTCATGCTGAGGCAACTTCGGAGAAAGTGGCAATGGGTCGCTATCTCGATGGTCGAGTTAGTGCCGTGCTCGGCACACATACTCATGTAGGTACTATTGATGCTCGTATATTGCCCAGGGGTACCGCTTATGTTACTGATATAGGCATGGTTGGTCCCATTGACTCGATCATTGGTGATGATGCGAACAATGTAATTAATCGTTTTCTCTCCCAAGTACCTGGACGTTTGTCAGTGGGGAAGGGGATTGTTGACTTCAATGCTATCTTGATCGAAGTAAATGAAGATACTGGTACGGCGGTGGACATTAAGCGTATTCGGAAAACAGTAACCTAGGCATGGAAATCGACCTCCATAGGGTGAAACAACGACTGCATTACTGGCGGTAACTTTGCCTTGAGATTGGTGAGGCGCCTATTCACTTCAGCCGGGAAAGTTTTACCTTTTCTATGACCCTTGACATTATTTCGCCAGCTTTGCCATGGATGGCTGCTGTGGCATAACCTCTTCTATAATATAACCTTTACTACCCTGTTAATACCGCTTAAGTCAGGGATTAACTCGATACTGGCTTGGGGAAAATAATTATTTATGATCGAGCTTACTGCTTTATCTTGGTTTTGACCTACTTCTAGGAACAGGCTTCCCTCAGGGCAAATTTCCCCTGGAATTTGAGCTAAAAGGCAGCGTATCTTATCCAGGCCATCCTCGCCACCAGCTAAAGCTATTATTGGCTCGAAATTTATTATTTCTGGACTTAGTGCCTTCAGTTCAGAATCCTTGATGTAAGGGAGGTTAGCCACTATGACATTTACACGCTGGGGTAATGGTTCAAGCAAATTGCCCTGGATAAGTTCTACCCGGCTATCAAGCTTATAATGCTGGCAATTCATACCAGCTACCTCGAGAGCTGAAGCTGAGATGTCTGTAGCATAGATCCTGACTTTAGGAAGCGCTAAGGCAAGGCTGATAGCGATATTCCCACTGCCGGTGCCAATGTCAGCTATGATAGAGTCTCCTGGTGAAAAGCGTGCTTTAGCAAACTCAACAGTTTTTTCCACTAAAAGCTCTGTCTCTGGCCTGGGGATAGAAACACGATTGTCAATGTAAAAGTTGATGCCATAGAATTGGCAACACTTTAAGATGTAAGCGGTGGGCTCATGGAGAAGGCGACGCTGAAGGAGATGCCATAAGTGATTTATTTCTGCTAAGGTTAATGGCCGCTCTGGTTTACTATATAACTGTGTTTTTGATATTCCCAGGACATGGCATAGTAGAAGTTCAGCCTCGATAGAAGCATCATCAATTCTGGCGGTAGATAATATGTGGCTAGCTGAATATAAAGTTTCGCTTGAAGTCATGAAAGGACTGCTTCTAATTGTTCAGCTTGTTCTTTAGCAGACAGAGCTTCGATGATTTCATCGAGTTCTCCGTTTAAAATCTGGCTCAGATTGTGGAAAGTTGAATTGATGCGGTGGTCGGTGACACGCTCTTGTGGGAAGTTATAGGTGCGTATTTTCTCTGCCCGCTGGCCACTGCCTACCTGAGTTCTTCGTTGTCTATCTATCTCTTCAGATTGCTTGCGCTGTCTTAAGTCAAATAGCCTGGCTCGGAGTACTGCCATGGCTTTCATTCTGTTTCTTACTTGAGAGCGCTCATCTTGACAAGTAGCTACTATGCCGGTGGGCAGATGCGTAATGCGAACTGCTGTAGTTACTTTGTTTACATTCTGTCCTCCAGCGCCGCGGCTGTGGAAGAATTGCATTTTGAGGTCATCTGGGTTGATGTTCAGCTCAATTTCTTCTGCTTCAGGTAGAACAGCCACAGTGGTTGTGGAGGTGTGTATTCGTCCAGAAGCCTCGGTACTAGGCACTCTCTGCACTCGGTGAACGCCACGCTCGTACTTTAATTGACTAAAAGCGCCCTTGCCTTTAACCTCAAATATTACTTCCTTGAAGCCTCCGATTTCACTCTGGTTGCTATTGATAATGTTTACTTCCCAGCCTTTATTTTGGGCATAGCGGCTATACATACGGAATAGGTCGGCAGCAAAAAGGCTTGCCTCTTCACCACCAGCCCCAGCTCTTATTTCAACGATGACATCTTTATTAGCTAGCTGGTCTTTGGGCTGTAAAGAGAGTTTGACTTGGCGAAGGAGGTCATCCTGGTGTTGCTTAAGCTTGCTCGTTTCCTCCTTAATGAGAGCTATTAGGTCCGCCTCTGTAGTGTTGTCGAGTAAAGCCTCCATTTCAGCTAACTCTTTAGAGTTTGCCTTGTATTCTTGGTATATGGTAACGATACCTTCAAGGCTAGCCCTCTCCTTGGTTAGCTCCTGTAGTTGTTTTGGTTCAGTAGCTATCTCAGGTCGAGCTATCAACCGAGTTAGCTCTTCATAGCGCTTCTGTATTAATTCCAATTTATCAAGCATAGCCCACACTCCTAATTGCTTTTGAGTTATTATAATATAGTAGTGTAGGTCATTCAAATTTAAGGAGGGCGTTTGATCCTCACCCAGAATGATGGTGAAGAATATTAGGTTCTCTTTTTGAGCTAGGAGTTGAAGTGAAAATTTCGCTGGAATGCTATGAGTGTTTGCAAAGGTTAATTCATCAAGCTGCTACTTTAGCAACTGATAATAACTTGCTTAAACAGAAGGCAATAGAAGAAGCTCTGAGAATTCTGGATGATGAATTTTCCTATGACCAGATATCTATTGTGATTGCTACTAAGATTCATCAGGTGATAAAGGAAATAACCCACAATCCTGACCCCTACCGGGTGATGAAAGAGAAGGAGATGGCAATTGCTAGGGAATTATACCCTGAGATAAGGCTTCAATATAAGGATGATTTTGAGGGTTGTCTTAAACTCGCCACTGCAGCGAATGCCATAGACTTCTTCAGGGAGCCTGGCATCATTAAGGAGGATTTGAGAAAGTCCATAAGCTTTACTATAGATGACTCACCACGATTTGAAGCGAAGCTAAGAAAGGCAAGCAAAGTTCTGTATTTGGCTGATAATGCTGGTGAAGTTTACTTCGACTTGCCTTTAGTCAAATGGCTAAGGCAATTTGCTGATGTTATCTACGTAGTTAAACCCTCGCCTGTTCAGAACGATGCTACTCTGGAGGATATTAGCCATGTTGGCTTGGCAAGTGACTTTGGGAAGGTCATAACTACCGGTGTAGCTTCACCGGGAATAGTTTTTGCCTTAGCCTCAACTCAGTTCAAACAGGAATTTGAATCAGCGGACCTGATATTTGCTAAAGGTATGGGGCATTATGAGGCTTTGAGTGAGCTTGCTGAGCATGGGAAGTTTTTCTATTGCCTTATGGCGAAGTGTAAACCTGTAGCAGATTCGCTCGTGGTGCCTATGAATAGCTATGTAGCTATGCTGCAGTGAGTTAGGAATCTGCGGGGGTAGTCTTTGCAACGCATTTCAAGCAGCCAAAACAAAACGATGAAGTGTTGACTGACTATATGGAGTGGCTATTAGAAATGGGTGTGAAAACTTTCCAGATTTGTAATGTAGTAAACTAAGGCAATTCAGGTCGGCTAAGTTACGATAATAGGAGGGAGCAAATGGATTTGGTCGAGGTATTTGTTGCAGCAGCTAGGCTTATTGATGCGGGTAAGAATCTATGGGATTTAATGTTTGTAAGCAGCGAGGATCCCGCAAGACCGAGAAAGTACCAGTTTAGAACAACAAAGTATAATAAGAATGCCACAACTAAGCGTTATATGTTAACTGTTGAGGGTAGCAGAGTAATCGACATAGAGCCGCTCGATTAACCCAGGAATCATTTCAACAATCTGGCTGATTTTTCAAAAGATCGCGTCGAGGGGGTTTGATGCTCAACTTATCTGCTGAACTACAATTGATGCCCATTGTAATCAAGCGAAGCGTTCGGGGAAGAGAAACAAACGATTTGAACGCCAACTAGATAGAGAATTTCAGCGCTCCGAAAGAACTGGCAACAGCGGCTAGCATGGGGAATACAACTCGAAGCAGTATCTCCAGCAGAAAATCTGGCAACAATACACGAAGTAGCGTCGCTGACGGGCTACCCATAGAGGCTAACCCTTCCCGATATACAGGTTGAACCGCAGCGTTGAGAGCTGCGCCCAGATGCAGGAAAATGACCATCAGTATGGCAAATATAAACATACACACAATGGGTCTCATAGCCACTCCCCCTCAATAAGGCTTCAGGGTTGCCCACTTTCTGCAGCCGCAGCCGCATTTCTCCGACTTTAGTGGCTTGGTTACTCTAAAGTGGGGCATCCTCAGAATGTTTAAATCAAGGCAAATATCTAATGCGTATGGCCGAAATTCCTCAGAGTTTTCTTTTATCAATTCCCCTGTCATAAGAATGCCCGCTAATGCCGATACGAAAGAAATAGACGGCACCGCCTCAGGCTGAACCGGCAATGTAGGCAAGTCCCCCTTTGGGCAGATACACCCAAGGCAAGCTTCTTCAACTGGGCTAACATGCCGTGATATTCGAACTTGGGAAACTTCGGTGCCGCCACACAGCAGAACTCTGGGGAGATCATCTTGGACATGCCAGCGGCTCTCGTCATTATCTACCCCAACAAGTGCAATATCGATGGAGGACTGTAAACGAGACCTATAATCCTCATAAGATTCGGGATAGATCTTGACAACTAGATACTGCTGAGCAATCTTTTGAGCTATAGAACATTTTGACGCACCTTGGATGACATCTTTAGCTGTCAGAAGTAAGTATCGATTCAAGTTAGAGATTCCGGCAAGTTGTGGCTCTATAATGAAAGCCTCGCATTCGATTCTGGGGATAGAGCAAAGAGTGTATAGCAAAGCTGAATTTATCGCTCCCATACTAATCAGGTGTATAGGTCGGAGCAAACTAACTCTGTTCAACGTCGGATTGATCAGTCTATTAGTTCTAAAGCCATAGTCAAGTGTAGAAAAGATATACGAACCGGATGACGCTGTATTAAATAGATTTCTCTTGCTCAGCTTGGCCATTATCGCTTTGAAGATTTCTGCCACACCAAGACAAGCTGCGGTATAAGCACCAACGGGGTTTGGATTATTGCTCACCCAACCAAAAGAGTTTCCTTCCGTATCCACATAGGCAAGCCAGCCATCTGAGTTAATATAGACGGTGTTGCCCAATTCTCCTTTGTGCTGGCCCACAACCAAAGCCGCATCATAGAGGCTCTTCCTGTGTCTACAGGCAATGTCCAGATGAATCGAGGAGTTTATCTCTTGAGCCCTGCCTGTGAGGCAGCCAAGCAGGTTTTCAGAGTGAGCAATGGGGGTGTGGATCGCCAAAGGAATATCATCCGGCATGACCAGTGCTAAGTGTTTGCAGAACCTGGCAAGCAAATCGACTGCCATTGTTACCATGTATTGCCCGTTTTTTGTTGCTAAAATTTCTCTAGAGCCAGCTATTGCCACGTGCGCATTTGCCATTAATGACTGATAATCTTGGTCCTCCCCCCGTCCGACCGTATACTTTGCAAAGAGGCAGGTTCGATTATAGAACGCTGATTCAAAGTTTGAGGGAATCGTGACTTCCATCCTATTGGCTCCTTTTTTGTTACTACTCAACTATTATGAGTGCTGTTTTGATTTCGGCTTCGGTTAGTCGTCTCCATTTTCCAAAGCCTTCGTGAATCCAAACGCCACATCTGCATAGATCGGACAACCCTCGTTGTCCAAAGAAGGGCACTACAATCGAAATAAAACCCAGAGTGAAAGTGATGGCAAAGTTGTCATCTGTATGCGAATGGAAAGCATCTCCCGGGTGGGAGTGCACCTGTGCTAGCAGTATCTCACCCTTCTCATGTAGCGCCGCATTTATTTGTTGAGCTTCTTCGACAGGGACATTCACACTAATAACCGTGCAACTTTGCCTAGGGTGTAAGCAAGTCCTGACAACCCTGGTGTCCCTTTCTACCACTCCGCTCCAAACGACCATACCTTCTTCATTCACAAGGGCATGCTTCCTAAGATGCGATTCTGTTTCAACAATGACTGTTTTTGGGATCCACATCTGTACAACACCATATGGGCCCATGCGTGTACCTCCCTTTTCTGTTGCAACCTGAAATTGTCTAGGGGGCTCCCAACCCTGTAAAGTAGCTGAGAGCCCCTTGGCTTACCCTGCCCTGGGGTGAAACACCAAGTCAAGCACCGCTTTATCTGGAATGGCGCAATCTAGTAGCGATTTCTCAGGGTCAAGTCTGGTGCTCCCGTAGCTCAGATACACTTCAGCGTTAGGCGGCGGCACCAGCCCGTAGAGTTCCTTGAACTTCGCTAGGGCATCATCGAGAACCTTCCGGATCTTATGGTGGATATTCCAACTATCGGTAATTGTCTGGCCACCATGCCGGATAGTTATCTCAATCCAGTTTTTCTCCTTGCCCGGAGCCTCGTGTTCGGACATCTGTTCATCACCTCCTTCCTTTGCCATTGGTTGTTGCTAATGTGCAAATTTGTTTCTTCTATGATAACACACCAGCAACAGTTTTGCAAGTGGGCAAAAAAGTATTGCCATTGAAACAAACCTGGGATATAATAGGGTTAAGGAACAAAAAGGAAGGGAGGGAAAACCAAATGGCTATGGGGCTCAAGATAGATGAGCTTGGAGAATTGGTTAGGCAGAAAAGGGTAAGGGAGAATCTAACTCTACGCACTGCAGCAAGCCAATGTGGGTTGAGTGCAGCTACGTTATCGCGATTGGAAAATAGAAGTGTGCAGGGGGTGCCAGACACTGAAACACTTGCCGCCGTTGCAAAGTGGTTGAGGGTGAGTGTGGATCGCTTCTTAAGCATGGGTGAAGAAGAGGGTGGAAACACTGTTGAAAGAATTCATGCGCATCTTCGGGCTGACAGAAGCCTTTCTAAAGACGCCGCAGACGCCCTAGCAGAACTTGTACGTGTAGCCTACAAGCAATTTACTCAGAATAGATGAACGGCAAATTGATGAGTGGTTAAATGGGCAGGGGTCGTTTAACTTATTTGGCTGAGAAAAAGGGTATTCGTATCCGAAGCATCATGGGGCTTACAGACCCTCTTGCTCCGCTAAACCCCGTAGAGCTTGCTGATGCCTTAGGAATAGAGGTCATGGATCCGAGTGATGTCTCCGGTCTTAGCAAGAGTGCTCTGGTAAAGCTTCTATTTAGCGAATCAAGCTCGTGGTCTGGCTTGACTATACCTCTACCTAATAATAAGTCCGTGATTATCTTGAACCCGACCCATAGCAGGCTCCGACGAAACGCCACTCTGATGGAGGAGATTTGCCATATTATTCTTGCTCATGAACCGACAACAATAACACTGGTAGATGGCGAAAGCGTTGCACTCCGAAGTTGGGACAAGACTCAGGAAGAGGAAGCGTATCGTGTTGCAAGTTCAGTGTTAGTACCTTATGGAGGCTTAAAAACTATGATTGATGCCGGTCTGGACTCCAAGAAGATCGCCCATCATTACCATGTGAGCCAAGACCTTGTTGAGTTCCGAATAAAGATAAATGGGCTTTGGAAAAAGTATCAAAGACTGTCAGTAAAAGCGTAGTTCCTCATTGTAGACAGCGTCAACAGATGAAGCTTAAAAAGCTGTGATCCAATACTTAGGTATCAACCACTATTGCGGAGCAATATTGCACACTTTTTGACGTTTTGTAGCATCCACAGACACTGCTGTCTCAAGATGTCTAATAGTTTATTGGCGTCATGCAGTGGGGCATAACAGCTTGTTGAGTTGGATGAAAGGATGCCCTCAATGACGAAATAGTCGAGAGTCCTTTTTCACCCTCACCTTAATCCTCTCCCGTCAAGGGAGAGGAGATTGTGCTTCGCTTTGCTCGCAATGGCAGAAGGGAAGTCGCTATGACGGAAGGGGAGATGCAGTGGCAGAGGGGGAAATGCAATGTTGGGGTGCTACAACCAATTCAAACTAGGACTCTTTTCCTATTACCGCTTGTAAGGCAGAATGATAGCTTTCATAGGTTTTGGAATCAAAAAGGACAAATACTACCTCTTTAAGAGAAGTGGCTTGTTCCTTGAGAAATGAAACCACGGTTCTCAGGGCTATCTTGGCTGCTTCAGCCACCGGGTAGCCATAAGCCCCTGTGCTTATGGATGGAAAAGAGATAGTACTTAATTTGCTCCCAGCGGCCACTTTTAAGCATTCATAGTAAGCACTGGCTAGAAGCTCAGCTTCATTTCTACTACCACCATGCCAGACAGGACCAACGGTATGGATGACATATTTTGCCTTGAGATTCCCTCCAGTGGTGATTACTGCTTTTCCGGTGGGCAATCGCCCCTGTTTGGAAACGATTTGCTTGCATTCCTCTAAGATAGCTGGCCCTCCGGCTCGATGTATGGCTCCATCTACACCGCCACCTCCCATTAAGCTGGGATTGGCGGCATTGACTATGGCATCAGTAATCTGCTTAGTGATATCCCCTTGAATTAGGGATAATTTTGTCTGTTTAATAATTGCCTCCATACTCCCTCCTTTAATCTGCCAGGACTGATTTTGTCGTCTTAAAGTGGATTTTAGCCACTTCCTTTAGCCTTTCCTTTCCGTATCTCCTGACAAATTCTCTTCCGGTTTCAATTACTGCTGGCGAAGCGCCTTTGGGAAAATCCATTCCGTATTTTACTGACAGCATTGCCAGGCGGTGAACAAACTCTGCCCTGGCTAGTATTGAGGCTGCTGCCACTCCTATATCGCTTTCAGCTCTAATTTCCTGTTTCACCTTTATCCCTTTACCTTTTTCCATTAAGGCAGCGATTATAAACTTCTCGTCTCCAAACTGGTCAGCTAGGGCATAGTCACATTCCTCTTGGTTTAGAATGTTTTCTATGGCTCTACAGTGTCCCCAGGCAAGCAGGCGATTTAGGTTTCTTATCTTATTATATAGTTCATTGTATTTTGCCGGTCCTATGGTTACTACTGAGCACCGGCACATTTTCTTAATTTTGTTTGCTAATTCTTTTACGGAATTATCAGAAAGCCTCTTACTATCCTTTACCCCCAATTCCTCAAGCGACTTAGCAATTGTGTTATCTACCAGTACACCGGCAGTCACCAGTGGTCCGAAATAGTCCCCCTTGCCAGCCTCATCGCTGCCTATCCACCTTACTGATTTGTTTGACATAATAATACTCAAAGTCTATTTATTTTACTGCCTATCATATCAAATTTTTTGGAGTTAGATAGGGTGGGGTGTTGACAAGAAAATTAGCATTGATATAATTGTTAGGCAAGGCTAACAAATTTTGGATCGCGAGCGATGGTAAA
>JREQ01005190.1_pt2 | contig 13422 bp, 22 predicted proteins | sample 210151 | NCBI WGS metagenome assembly JREQ01 (sample SAMN03019617, study PRJNA260268) | marine sediment metagenome | biome: Marine; feature: Sediment; material: Clay; isolation source: clay from marine sediments 31 meters below sea floor depth collected from... | place: New Zealand: Canterbury... | reverse complement strand
GGGAGTGAGATGAAGAAGGGTTACTTGAAATTGAAGTTCATGAATTATATTGGGATCGTTATCGGCTTGTTGTTCATAGCTTCCTCATTGGTCCCTGTGGGTGGTTATCCTCTTGAAAGCACTTTTGATGTGGCGCCCCCTTCGCCGGTTGTATCGTATTTTCCTTTTATTGTTGCATTAACAAGCATATTCGCGAGTTTGTTCTTGAAATTGACGTTCAAGAATTATATTGGGGTCGCTGTCGGCTTGTTGTTTATTGCTTTGGCATTGGTTCCTTTGGGTGGTTATCATCTTGAAGGTGCAGTGGGTATTACTGGTGCTCTTTGGAATTTCATGGTGCCTGCGGGCTGGTTTTGTATGGTCGTTGGTGTTGTATTGCTTTTTCACAAGCGACTGAGACTAGAGAACAAACGATTGGCCTTCGTGATGTTTGCGGCAGGTCTATTAATTTTTCCGCTGATCCGTCTGCAAAATATTGATTATTTTCTTGGGTTGTGGAGAGGTGTAACAGGTAATTTTGATTTAGAATCCCCTAGGTGGCTTCTAGCGTCTATTCCTTTTGTTGCATTAACAAGCATATTCGCGGGTTTGTTGGTGTTGATAAACGGAAGAACCAAATCCCAGAATCACCCAAGTTAATCCACGAAGCAGAAGATAACAAAACATTGAGGGAGCTGAAATAGATGAGTGAACCAACCCAAGTAAGGACCAGCGGGGGAGGTGAGTAAATGAAGTTGGGTATAGAAGGTGCAATAGTCGGTGGTGTCGTTGGTGTTGTCTCTGCTATTGTCTATACATGGTGGAGTAAGCGAAAGCAAAAGAGGAAGGATCAGCGGAGGGAGTGAGATGATACTACTCGACAAGATTCTGATGGGTATCGTGCTAATGGCAGCAGGGACGCTGGGATTTTTGGTGTATGGGTGGTCGAGAAAAGACCCAGATCTGTGGATGTGGGGAACCATCAAGTTCTGGAATATAATGGAGAGATTCCAGCCCGAGGAGAGCAAGGGTCTTCTGAGCAGACGCAAGAAAAAGGAGGAGGACAATCGGGATGAGTGAGATGAGAGGAAGTAGTTGGTTGAAGATCATCGTAGTCATCCTATCGGCTGGAATATTGGTCGTATCGGGCTTGTACATCAACCTTTTCTATCAACAGGGTTACGAACTCAGAAGACGGAGAGAAGAACTCAAGGCCTTGACAGAGAAATACGACCGACTGGTTGGAATTCCTGATCTGTTGAATATCACAATTAAAAAGCCCGTCACACGATACTCCTCCGGTTTAATCATTGTATCAGGTTACAACCTAGAATATCGATATGATAAAAACAACGAATACGTGTGGTATGAAAACTCTGCCACAGCCCTGTATTCTCCGCTGGATAATCTAACCCTTGAAATGTATCTTACCATCAAGGCCCCCGAAGGAATCTATATGTCCCTGACGATCCAGAAAGGAAACGCCTTCTTCAACGAGTCCGGCGTTTTTAGATATAAGAGCACACATGCGAATATCACTGTCTGGCGATCTCCGGTCATTTGGTCGGTGAACGCTAGCGAAAGCAGAGCCTACCATGCGGTTCTCCCCTCAAAGGGATGGTATACCCTTAGCTTGATAGGCCCCATCGATAAAGCAAGCACTGGAGCGCTATGGTATAGAGACAGGGGTTTCGGGGGGTATGAGCTATGGCAGACCGTTGAGTCTATGCGGGCTTATGGGGACTTCAGGCTCTATAAGAATACAGAACCTGTCCTTTTTGCTATATCTAAGAGATGGTACTAATGTATCGGTTAATCAGGGAGTAGGACCAGCGGAGGTGAGTGATATGAACTTCATCAGCAAATTGACTGGTGGTCAAATCTTCTGTATAGCCATCCTTGGGTTTATGGTGTTGGTAATGGAGTTGTTCAGTAGACAAACGATAGACGAACCTTGGCAGAAAGTGGCAATTAGATGGATTTTTCGATTTATAGGTTATGGAATATTATTCCGCGGACTTAGTGAGCTTAAACTAGGAAGATGGATAGGAGTTGGCTGGGTTCTAGTTGGGGCTGGTGTAACATACTTAACTGGTCGAGGAAGAATTGAGAAATTGATACAAAAGAAGGCTGAAAAAGATGAGCGGAGGGCGTGAGATGGAGATGAGTGAAAAGAAGAGAGCTTTAACTTTAGTCTTAATCTTCGGTTTGGTTGTCTCTTTTATCGTCAACGCTGTCGTCTTAATAGAAAATCAAGGTTTACAACGCTCTAACGATGAACTACATAATAGTCTTCTGGATCTTAGAAGCTCCTACGAGAAATTAAATCGAACATGTCAATGGTTAAATCAAAATTATGTGGAATTAAAAGGAGTATATCTCGAATTATTCGATGACACGTTCTCTCCTCCCATATCCAAGCTACAAGCAATTGAAATTGCCCTAAAACACGGTGGATGGAATATTACAAATCTCAAAGGGATGCTCGTTACCGCAACTCTCGAATATAGAATGTTTCAAGCTCCCCATCCTATTGTGGTTAAAGTGGAAAAATTAGAGGTCAAGGAACCTGTCTTCGATTTCACCCCTGTTGTTGATGGCAATACAACCTACCGATATATCTGGCATGTAATTATTATGAAAATTGGACCAATTAGGTCGATACCTCCAGCCGGATTCTACTTTATTGACGCAGTGACTGGGGAGATCATCCCCCATGGGGACTTATAACCTTGGACTCATCAAGCGGAGGGAGTGAGATGAAGATGGAGAAACATAACATCATAATATTATTAACTTTCATTCTCGGTTCTATAGTATTCGTTTCCAGTTCATTCATTAACTACGCAAGAAGTCCCTTTACACCTGGTTTTGGTCTATTTCCTACGCTTAATTCGACAGACAGGGACAAAGCTGAGCTGATCAAGTTAACCTTAGAGCGTGCAATCGTAGACAAAGAGATACCTGAATACGAGTCGATCAAGGATAAGAGGAACATAGTCCTCTCCACGGAGAACATAAGGAAGGAACTGGTCGTCCCAAGTATAAAGGGAGTAAAAATTATCGTTCTCGGTGCCGATGAAATTCAGGATAAGGCTGACAGGGAAGGACACTTCTCATATTTCAGGTTTAGTAGGTTGGATCTTCAGAACTCCGAGTACGCTGTTGTTGAGCTGTGGGTCATGTATACTGTGTCAAAAGACAGTGATTTTGGGACTATGGGTGGCATGGGTATCGGTGGATTTGTCCTCTGTTACAAGAAGGTATCGGGACATTGGGAAGGTGACCTTTGGTTTAAAATCGTCATATGATAAGCTGAGATCCCTCGTGGCGTTCCTGCAGACCTACTACATTTATGATTTGAATTATACTAGAGCTCCACCAAGTATGGACCAGCGGAGGGAGTGAGATGAATCTTGAATTAGTCGTGCTACTCGGTATGTTGATATGGATAATTGTATTTGCCGTTTTAATGCGAAAACAAGACAGTAGATACGACCTATGGTTCCTAGACCGGGGAGACGCCCTCTATCCTTATGTCATAGACTCTGACTTTAGTAAGGTTAAACTTGTAGATCTTGGTGATCGCAGAGCGTGGCTTGGATGGGTAGTTCCCGAAGAAGAAGAGAAGAACCAGCGGAACGACCCCAAGGAGGATTAGAGATGGGAATGGGGCTGGTAAACCAATTTAGAATATTGGTCTATTGGTGTGGGGGGGCTGTTGTGGTGTGGATAATAGCGTACCTGATAGACAAGATAAGAAAGTAAAGGGAGTGAGATGCTAACTAAGCTGAAGAAACTTGTAATCTACCATAAGGTCTTCATCCCCGCCCTCCTTTTCGGACTGGTCCTTGGTGGCATCGAAAGTTTCAGGATATACTATTTCTTCTTCATAATAGTTCATGCGCGAGAGTTATTCATGAGTACTCTGGGGGTTGTGAGGGGTGCTTTGCTATCTATCATAATGTTTGTCATCTTTTATCGTCTAGGTAAAAACATCGATTTGAGGAACTCCTATGTCAATGTAAGCGCCTCACTTATTATTGGGAGTACTCTTGGCCCCTTATTCGGATGGTTAGCAGGCGTAATTATCTTGAAATTTATCTCTCCGGTGGCGGCGGAATATTGGTGGGATTCTTGGGGAGATCAACTCCGCAGAGCAGCACTATTAGCGACCTTTCACATCCCAAGGCAACTCTTCTTGGGCTTTACAGCTCTTTCCTTGGCTTATCTTAGAAACCGGGAAAGGCTAGCGGAGGGGAGTGAGAATGACGAAGCGATCACGATTAAAATGTCAAGTCATAGGATTTTGTACAGGGGCGCTTGTTGCCATGGGATTTACAGTCTTGGGTTTGAAGATTGATATTAAGATAATATCAATGTACGACTACAATCCTTGGGGCGTAAGTTTTATGCTCATTCTCCTTTGTGTCGGGTTAATTACTGGTTGGATTGTTGAAACCAGAACCACTCGTGAACTGATAAGAAGAAATGTGGAGGGTTTGAGATGAAGAAAACCTTGGTATATTGGTTAGGCTTAATCATTGTTGGACTGAGTGTATGGGCGTTATTTATCGTTCTTTGGATAGTTATGCGTTTATCTAGTCCAATCCGAATTGCAAATCACGCTGGAGCGATTATCCTTGCGTCAGGAGCAATAATTTTCCTAGTCATAGGAACGCTAATGATGAAAGAGGGTAGAGGTGAGGGGAGGTGAGATATAGACGGGTATAGAATCTGCTATAGTCGGTGCTGTCGCTGGTATTATCGGTGGTATTGTCGGTGTATGGTGGGTTAAGCGGAAGCAAAAGAAGAAGGACAAGCGGAGGGAGTGAGATGAGTCTTGAATTATTCGTGTTTATTGTGGTTGTAGGGGTTGCCTCAGGGCTGATTTATGCGGTGGCGATAGCAAAGTGGAAGAGGTGACGTAGGGTGGTCGTGGACAAGGTTAAGTTGGCATTGGTATTGCTTGTCCTAGGCTTGGTCATTGGCATTTGTCTCGGATACGGTATGATACCCCGTCCGTATAATACGCTTGTATTTGACCTGATGATGTCGCTGACATTCATATACGTCTGTATCTGGACTATCAGAAAACGTCACGCGCATGAGGAGAACGAGAAGGACAAGCGGAGGGCGTGAGATGAAACTACCCTCACCCCCTCAGCTTCTTCTCATATTTTTGGATATAGTAATAATATCGGTCCTTAGTACAATTAAATAGAATAGGGGTCATTGGTGGACTCGAGTACTGTATCGGTTTGTTAGGAATCGTTATTTTATTCACATTTTTACTTAAACTTGCCAAAGAAGACCGAGAAAGACCAGCGGAGGGAGTGACGAAGGAGAAACATAACCTCGCGCGCGAGAGGTGAAGAGTTAAAAATGATAAACCGTAAACCCCTTATAATCGCTTTATTTGACAAAAGAACTTATTTATATAAGTATTGATTTTTGAATTTAACACATTTTTGATGTGCTAAATATGTGCTAAATTATTTTTGTGTGTTGGAGAATATATGTTTTCTCCGCGAGCGCGAAACGGTTTTCCGGACAGCAGGATAAAACTTCAGTTTTTCCTCCACATTTTCGAGAAAGTGGATGAATTAAACAAACTCGAATCTTCTTCTGCAGATAAAGTGTATTTTTCCTATGGAGATATTGATTCTCTACCCGTCAGAATGCCCAAATATAGATAAAAAATTCTTCCTTTTCATTCAGCGTCCTATTCGGAGCAAATTCGCGTACTTGCAAACGGGGCTGTTCGCGCGCACTTGCACCCGTCCTTAAGCAACACCGACCGATCATCACGGCGTTTAGTTCAGCCTCCAGGCCTGATCTCCGAGCGTAGGAACTTCATATAGGAAGCGACGAAGCAGACTACAAGACCCACGGCTATGGCGGTAATATTCGCCCAGCTTGCTGTGAGACTTTGAGATAGCGTCGGAGTTATGAAGGAATGTGGACCCCCTGGCCCCATACCAAATGACGACTGTGTCATGCCCAGAATAGCTGAAGCCGCTTCGCTATACCGGTTGATGGGTGAAATTTTCAAGATACTAGACGCGACAGCAACTCTTCTCCGCATGAGCTCTAGAAACTCCGGTGATTGCAGCAGGTCGGAGCCTTGACCCCCTAGATCTCCGGGTCGAAACATGCCGCCAGACGCTGGCACTATGAGGCTTGCGACCAAAAAGGCGAGGATGTTGATTACAATCGCGAAGAAGAGCCATGTTGCAATGGACGCCAGCATGGACGTTGATGTCTTCTTGGTTAGTACAGAGAAGAGCAGCCCCAGGCTTAGCCAGAAGGCCAAGTACAGTACAGTCAGCGACGAGAGGAGAACGACCCTGGTGGCCTCCGCCAAGGTCGGTCCAAAGCCGAGCATAGGTATTGCCAAGCCGCATATTATACCGATTGTGCTCACCGTCAAGGTTGCCAGCGCTACGGCACCAGCCAGGAACTTGCCATTTATGACTGAGTCCCTGAATATCGGCTGGGATAGGAGTATCGAGAGGGTGCCGCTGGTCTTTTCCTTGTTTATGGCGTCGAATCCAAGGGCCAACCCTAGCAAGGGGCCGAAGAAGACCATCCACTGTACAAAGGAGAAGCCGAACCCCGCTCCAGAAAAGATGGCTAGAAACCCCGCGTCAGGGTTGTTCCTAATGTACTCTGCACCCTGGTACACCGACAGGGTAGACAGGAGAAGTATCAGAGCAAATAGTATCAAGTAGCGTTTGCTTCCAAAGATGTCTGCAACCTCCTTCCTGAACACAACAAGAACGCTTGCCATTCTCATCATGCCTCCTGGTAGTACTTCATGAAGATCTCCTCCATCGTGTATTCTCGGGGCTTCATGAGTAGAATTAACGCGCCATGCTTGACGATCGTCTGTGACACCTCCATCGTGCTGTCTCGTTCCATGTGCACGTATAGCCTATCGTTTTCCTGGGTCACCGATGTAACACCTTCGACGGTTTCCAGTTCTTCCAAGAGTTCGGGTGTAGTCTCGTGAAGCTTGAACTCTATGCTCTCGCCCATCTCCCCGCTTAGCTTATTAGTGAGGTTTTCTATCGCATCTGTGACCACTAGTCTCCCTCGACTGATGATCCCGACTCTGCTGCATGTCAACTGAACCTCGTGTAATAAGTGTGATGACAAGAACACTGTCAAGCCCTGTTCCCGGTTCAGCCTCAGTATCATGTCGCGTATCTCCTTTGTCCCTGCAGGGTCCAGGCCTATCGTCGGCTCGTCGAAGAACACCAGCTTTGGTCTCTTTATCAGTGCTTGGGCTATGCCGAGGCGCTGTTTCATCCCCCTAGAGAACTTCCCCACCTTCGTGTCCTTCCATTCGGTCAAGCCAACGTCTTCGAGCAAATCTGCTATCCTTTCCTCCCTCTCAGTTCGAGACAGGTCGTTGAGTTGCCCGACATAGTCTAGGTTCTGCCTCGGGGTCAAGTCCTCATAGTAGCCTGCGAACTCTGGTAGTTGCCCCGCGATCCTCCTCACCTCCTTGGATTCTTGGACGATGTCGTAGCCTCCTACTGTTGCAGTTCCTTGACTGGGGACTGAGAGTCCCATGAGCATGAGAATGGTAGTTGTCTTTCCAGCGCCGTTTGGGCCCATGAAGCCGAAGATCTCCCCCTCATTCACTGTCAGGTTCAGGCGGTCGACAGCTGTGAGGTCTCCGTAGATTTTTGTCAATTCTCGGGTTTCAATTATAGGTTCAACCATTTTTTTACCTCCTTTTAAACTTCATAAACACAATAATTAGGCTTATAATTACGACTCCCGCTACCCCAAAACCGATAAAACCCCAAGATGTAGATGCCTGCGCAGTCACTCTTAACTGGTCCTCTTCAGACTCCACTTGGTCTGATAGGGCTTTCAGCGTTATCATGTAGTCTCCTGCAACAGTGTCTGAAGGAGTCTTTGCCATTATGTTGAATGTGGATGATTCTTTTGGCGCCAATGATGCAACCTGAACTGGGGTTATCGAGACATCCCATTCTTCTGGGGCGTCGGCCTCAATGTATAAGGTTGTGACAGGTGATTTCCCCGTATTGGTAATTTTAGCGGTGAATGTTGTGGAGGCTCCTGTAGTGATTGTTTTGTAGAGCGTGGATAGTTCCATATTCAACTCGTAGGAGCCGACTACACTAGCCTTGAGCTCAATCTGTTTGGATATGACCCCATCATCAGACTCAGCATGGATAACTATCTGGTAGTCGCCTGTCTCCACAACGCTTGGCGGAGTAACCTTTAACTTTAAACTCATGGATTCGCCGGCGGTGATGAAAAAACTAGAGATCTCAATATCTTCGGATATGAATACGGTCTTCCAGTTGTCCGGGGCCGATAGGACTGTCAGTAGGAACAGGGCGTCTCTATCTCCTTTGTTCCAGATTGTGATCGGGTACTGGGTGGATTTCCCTGCTTCTACAGTCACATCCGTGAACGTGCTTATGACCTCGACATCGCTCGTCACTTCCCTCAGATTCAATCTAAGGTCCAGCGAATCTCTCAGATCACCATCCTTAGACACGGCGTTGACAACCAACATGTACTCCCCGACCGTTACATCCTCCGGTTGCACAACCTCAACCGTTAGTAATTCAGATTGACCAGCGGTGAGATAGAGGCTTAAAACCTCCATTTGAGTGTCTGTAATGAAGCGAATCATCCATCCATTAGGGACTATGCCTATTAAGTCCACTGTCTCATCGGTCTCTCCCGTGTTTTTTATAGATAGTGGATAGTTTATTGTCCTCCCTAATTCTGCGGATACGAATGGAAATGTGGATGTCAACTCTATCTCGCGTGTGGCGTGTGTGAGTAACGTGAAGTTTAAAGTGGAGCTTGTTAATCCTGAAGCGGTTAGAGAGACTGTTGTATTTCCAATAGTCGTTGAAGGTATAGTAACTTCTAGATTGAGACTTAAGCTGCCTGTTGTTAAAAGAACCCTCTTTATTTCACCGGTTTGGTCTAGAATCCTTGTAGCCCAGCCAGCTGGATTGGTGATTGAGAACTCAACTTCTTCAGGTTCCTCACCTATGTTACTAACTTTGAATGGAAACAGTATAGTATCTCCAGGATTTGCCACGCGGCTTAACACTGAAGCTGATAGTCTTAAGGCTTTTTGAAGGACTATCTTTCCCATTTTCACTGGATCATTTTTTGGTTCGATTGCAAAACCCGTGGGAACTGAAATGCTTTTTCCAACCTTGGCATATCCTTCTTTCTCGAAGGAGATGGTGTAACTCCCGCTTACTAAAGCAAACCGGAAATATCCGTCTTCATCAGTGTATTTCCTAGCGGCACGATTTCCTGAAGAAGAATAAGCTATTACCTCGACTTTACGAAGCGCCATATCATCTTCATCGACGACAGTCCCGTGAACATTTCCTTCTTCTTCGGTTTGCGCATAGGCGGGGATGTAGATTGTCGCAGTAAATATGATAGCCAAAATAGCAATCGCCGATAGCAGGATTCCCCTCTTGGTCTTATCCAACCTTCTTTTCATATCTACTTTCACATTCTTTCTTTAAACAGCGTTCATACGCGATAATGGCTGCTTTCGCAAATTAGAGTATCGACAGTTAAAAAGGATTACTTCGCTATACACCGACTTTTACACAACTACCTGTATAGTACACGGTTAAATGCTTGCATACGTGGAACCCCGCGCGCGAAACCTTTATTAGATGAATAATCCCTTTGAGTGTCAAAATCAGATTAGGATAGAATATATGAGGCATGAGGATGAAAAATTTTATTTTTGTCACACCGTTATCAATGTTTTAATTTTTGGACTATTGCTGAGAGGTTAGTGTGCGCTTTTTCAAAACAACTAGCATTTTAGCACAATAGTACTCTCGCGCGCGGGTGTTCTAATGTATAGTATTAAATTTCTTTTCAAGTAAGTTAGAATGTGATGGATCATAGGTTTAGCTTTGGAGTTATATCCGCAGCCTTTCTGCTAGGTTTAGCTATTATTTTTCAATCTTTCTGGCTGCCATGTACAGACTCCGATTTCAATCTCATATTCAAATATAGTGTGGGCGCCAAGAACGTGTTGAACACGTTCACAGGCACATATACAAAAGACATGGTAAGAGGCCCACCCGTTATCGTGAAATTTTGTTTATCCGAAGAAGATTTGAACAGAATCTACCAGAAGATGGTCGAGATAGACTTCTTCTCGTATCCCACTTCGTTCTCCGCACGGAGCCCTGGAAATGTGATCGGAGAAATGACACCCTTTTCCACCTATTACTTCAAGGTACAATACGGTGATTCCGAGGTAAAGGAGCTGTACTGGGCTGCTAAACATACCTATTCAGGCAACAAGGAAGCCGAGAATCTGAAGGAACTCATAGACCTCATCATAGAAATCATCAGGTCCAAACCGGAATATCAGAGATTGCCCGAACCAAGGGCTGGTTATTTGTGATCAAGATGAGAATTAAGGAAAGTGAGCTTCTACATTATTGCTTCGCACGCAGAGGGTAAACGGCGATGAAGAAACATAACCTCATAATCGTAATAACTATTGTTCTCGGTTGTCTTGTAACGTTTCAGGCATATAGGTTTACGGGAAGATTCGATCCAACAGAGAAACGAGCCATCGAAATCGGAAGGTATTTTCTCGATGAAGTGGGCTTCAAGACTAGAAGGGTCTTGTTCATTAAGCTTGAGGAGAAGGAACCTAATTTCTATTGGGATATAGTGATTAAATCGGATGTTGAATGGGATAGACTAGATATTTGGGATAGGATGCTTAAATGGGATAGACCCGACATAAGGGAGATTAGACCTTGCTGGATCATTAGATTTGAACAAGCGAAAAGACATGGGCATTTCTTTGAGGTTTGGATAGATGCTTCTGAATATCTTGTCGTAGGAGGAGCGTCATGCTTGTGAATAGAAGTAGACCAGCGGAGGGAGTGAGATGAGTAAAGGCAGATTAGCGGTTGTAGCGATAATCGTTGTTGGCTTTATAGTATTCATTTCTAGTTCAATCATTAACTACGCAAGAAGCCCCTTTACACCTGGTTTTGGTCTATTTCCTACGCTTAATTCTACAGACAGAGGCAAAGCTGAGCTGATCAAGTTAACCTTGGAGCGCGCCATCCTAGACAAAGAGATACCTGATTACGAGTCGATCAAGGATAAGAGGAACATAGTCCTCTCCACGGAGAACATAAGGAAAGAACTGGTCCCAAGGATAAAGGGATTAAAGTTGATCGTTCTCAATGCCGATGAAATTCTGGATAAGGCTGACAAGGAAGGGGTCTTCTCATATCTCAGATTTAATAGGCTGAATCTTCAGAACTCTGAGAATGCTGTAGTCGAGCTGTGGGTCGGATATGCTAAACCTAAAAACAGTAATCTTGGGTCTCTGTGTAGCGGTGGCTTTACCCTATTTTACAAGAAGGTATCGGGACATTGGGAAGTGGCATATTACATTGTGAAGTGGCAAATCTCATGATTTCATAGAAGCTCCTGTGATAAATGATAAAATGCTAGTGGGAAAAATGGCAGAGAGTGACGTGAGAAGGACCAGCGGAGGGAGTGAAATATTGAGAACTAAAATAATTGCTGCTTTGCTGTTTGTGATTCTTATCGGCACGGTCTCCATCTACTACGCCCTCAAACCAGTAAAAGCAGATGGTGTCGTCGCCGCCAAATCGATAACGGGGGTGAGAAACAACGTCGCCTATACAATCATCCGCTTCCACGAATTAGGGGTCAACCCCAAAATTGACGACTGGGAGAGCCTCTTCCCGAACACCACCAAGGTAAGCGAATTCGCCGAAAGCCAGCTGAAGACCAGGTACACTGACCTCAGGTACGTCATCAACATCAGGAGAAAACCCAAGACGATGGGCTACTACGCCTCCAAGGACGACTTTAACAAGGTGGACCCGGGAGACACCGTGAAATTCAAGATCCTACGAAAAAGAGACCCCACCATCAAGATTATCAGGATGATTGGTTAGGAGGCGAAATGATTTGACAACTGAAAGAAGAATCAAAATGAACGACATTTTAGTGGGATCATTTCTCCTCGGATTATTTACCATAGTCCTTACAGTCGTAGTGCATTATGCTGTGATAACAATTTTCGAGGAATTCTATTGGGGGCATCCCATCGAAGAGGTGTTGCTTTTCATGCTATCCTTGATTGTATCTCTTGAAATTATAGGACTGATTCTCATCATGTATCTATTGTATCGAAGACTGGGACCAGCGGAGGGAGTGACGTGATACTGTTCGACAGGATTATGCTGGGTGTAGGAAGAATGGAACGCGTGATGGAGTGGGTATTATCCTCTTAGTAATCGGGATCTTCATCAAACTATACGCACGGGAGGACCAGAAAAGTAGTTTGATAAAGTTCCTCGTATTTGGACTGATAGGTGGTCGCATAATGATGTACGGATATGATGTACTCAATCGACAGGAGTTGATGGGAGTTGTCTGGATCCTGGTCGGAGCAGTCGTAGCGTATATTGGGGTTCATGAGGATTTAATGGAGAAAACGAAGCAAAAGAGGGCTGAGAGGGAGCAAAGGAGGGAGTGAAATTTGAAGAAATTACTTCCTTTGAAACGAAGTCGCCGATTGTAGTTTCCTTGATGTGCCTGATCGTTGATTCCATGTATGGATACTTTATCGGTTAATCAGGGGCAAATTAGAAAGACAAACGATGCGCTGTTCTAATGTATAGAATAAAATAGCAGTTCAATTAATTCTGAGTTGAACATGAGAGCTGAGAAGGATCAGCGGGGCGAGTGAAGTGATACTAATCGATAAGATCCTCATGATCATCGTTCTTTTCATGACCGGCACACTTTTAATTCTACTTATCAAATTTGCAAAAGACAACCCCAAGGAATTGTTATGGGCTATACGCAGGAGAGATTTCTACAACATTCTGGATTTCGCAGTGAAACTACAGCCCGATGAAAACACTGCCCTCCTGAGCAGACGTAAGAAAAAGAAGGACTAGCGGAGTAAACGATATGAAGTCAAAAAACGTGCAAATATTTGGGATCATCCTTCTATTCATCGGCAGAGCAATCACTATTTATGCACAAAATGAGATGTCTAATTACAAAGTGACAGTCAACTGGACTCCTGGCGATCCTGGGGCTGAGCCGCCATTTGAGAAAGATATCTTCCTTGACTACCCCGTCGATCTCGAATAAACCAAAATTGCTGGAATAGGGACATCAACTGCCGGTGCGACAATCACGTTTCTAATCCTCATCTTATCCATCGTGAAAAAAGATGTATAAACGTAACCTCATAATCTTTATAGCCATAGTTCTTGGGTGCTTTGTATCGTTTCAAGTATTGAGGCTGTATGAGTCTGGCGATAATGAAAATTTTGCTCTGGGCGAAATTCCTACATGGGAGGGGCCATGGAACAAAGTTAC
>JREQ01002476.1_pt1 | contig 13431 bp, 12 predicted proteins | sample 210151 | NCBI WGS metagenome assembly JREQ01 (sample SAMN03019617, study PRJNA260268) | marine sediment metagenome | biome: Marine; feature: Sediment; material: Clay; isolation source: clay from marine sediments 31 meters below sea floor depth collected from... | place: New Zealand: Canterbury... | reverse complement strand
GGAGAAGAGGGAGAAATTTTAGAGGCTGGCCGTTTATGTGGCGGTGGTGGAGATAATATAATTTAATTACAAAAAAAGACGCAAATTGCAGAGCACATAGAATATAGCCCATAAAAAAAAGACGGGCCCGATTCTTGAATCGGGCTTTTTTTTATGAGATTGCTTCCTCGCTTCGCTCCTCGCGATGACAATTTATTATAGTAGATTGCTTCACCCCTGCGGGGCTCGCAATGACAAATTTAACTAAAAACGCATCTCATCATATCACGCAAATTTGGGACATGGACTAATCGTTAGAACTAAAAAGTAGCATGCTTCTTTTTTATATTAATTTTATGGCTAATCTAAGATTTTCGTCTTTTCTAGCTTATTTAGCTTGTTCCAATAATTTGACTCAATAAGCTGTCATCTGTCCTCAATCAAGGACAAGATTCACTCCTTTCTATCCCTTTTTAAGAAGAGAAAGAGTTGGCATATTTTTTGCTTTTCAATTAATCGGAAAGGAGGAGATATGAAAAAGGTTTTAGCTTTTATAGCTTGTTTTGCCTTTTTTGTTTCTTTTGCCGTATCTTCTGAACCGGAAAGCTCTTACAGCTACAGTTTTGCCCGGATGAGCTATGTTAAAGGAGATATATTCATCCAGAGAGCCGAGGATTTAGGTTATGAAGAAGGAGTGGTAAACTTACCTGTTGTCGAGGGAGACAAGCTAGGATCTCGAGAAGGTCGGGCAGAAATTCATTTTGGAAAAAGAAACTATCTCCGGATTGACAGCTTCACTCAGATTGACTTTGTAAATCTTCCCAGAAAAGGATATGATCAGATCAAGCTTCATTTGCTTTCTGGAAACATCTATATAAGGATTAACTTCTTAGAGGAAGAAAAAAACTTTGAACTCCATACTCCTGATGCTTCTTTCTACATTTTAGAGGAAGGGCTTTACTGCTTTGAGGTCAGAGAAAACAGAGAGACTGAACTTTTTGTTTATGAGGGGGCAGTGGAAGCCGCTGGAGAAGAAGGTTCGCTTCTCGTCAGGAGTGAGCAGAAGTTAATTGCTTCAAACGGCTCTTTCTCTTCTGACCCTGTTTATTTTTATGCAAGTTTTAGTGACAGTTTTTCACGATGGAACAGGGCCCGAGATGCTCTTCATGCTCGGGCCATCACCAGAAGTTATCTTCCGCCTGAGCTTTATGAATACGAAGTTGAATTAGCCTATAATGGCCGTTGGGTTTATGAAAGACCTTATGGGCATGTCTGGGTTCCGTATGTTTATCATACCGAATGGAGGCCCTATTTTTATGGAAGATGGGTCTGGTATCCTGTTATTGGTTGGAATTGGGTGTCTTATGACCCTTGGGGATGGTGTGTTTCCCATTACGGAAGATGGCACTGGAGATTAGGACTTGGCTGGTATTGGATTCCTACCAGGATCTGGGGACCTGCGTGGGTACACTGGCACTGGGGATATGGTTATATTGGATGGTGCCCTTTAAGTTATTATGGATATCCTGTAGTCATTGTTAATAACATTTTTTATGGGCGTTATCATGGTCGCTATTATCCTGCCAATTCTCGAGCTTTAACCGTTGTTCGCAAAGATCAATTGCAAACCCCTCGTGTTTCTCGAGCAGCGCTGAGTAAGAATAAATTGAGAAAGCTGGGGAAAATATCTCTTTCAGCCAAACAGCCTGGTGTTAAGCCTGTTATCCGCCGAGCCAGCCTCCAGAACAATGCGGCAGCTAAGGTTCTTTCAAGATCTAATGTGCGAAGCGTGAGGAAAGCTTATGTTTCAGGAAAGGCTCTTTCTCCTTCTCGCTCGAGGTCCACGCGACTCAAGAACTCTTCTCCGGTTCTTCATAGGACGGGCTTGGCAGAGAGGAGCAGGAGCGAAACAAAAAAATCTGCAAAAATTTCAAATTCAAGGCTCTCCTCTCGTAGCCCCGCAAGATACCAATCCAAATCATCTTTGAGGAAATCTCAGTCTTCAAGGCGAATCTCTCCCAATTTCTCTCGAAGCAGTCGCTCTACGTCCACAATAAAAACCTATCCCTCGAGAAAAACTCCCTCTTTGTCTCGCTCAAGAGAGATTTCTTCCTCTTCTTCCAGAAAGAGGGAATCTTTTTCGTCAAAGCGCGTGAGGTCTGATTCTGGCCTGGCTTCTTTTACAAGAAGTTCTTCATCCAGATTAAAGAAAAAAACTTATCTCCGGAGCGGGCAATCTTCCCGTTCTTTTCCATCAAGCTTTCCTTCTTTAAGAAAAAGAACAACGAGTTCTACCAGATTAAAAGCTCCTGAGGCGAGTTCAATTGTAAGGCGCTCAACTTCAAAAAAATCATATTCGTCTTCTCGATATCGTTCCTCTTTCTCACGGTCAAATTCATCCCGAGGCACCAAGATTTCCACGTCAAAGATGTATTCATCCCGAAGCTCGAAGAGCTCCTCTTCCCCATCAAGAATAAGCCGTTCTTCAAGTCTCAAGTCTTCTTCGCGTTCTTCGCCCCAAAAAAACTTAAGAAAGAAATAGTTCGAAAAAGAAAAAAGGGGTCGCGTCTCAACATTTGACATATGTATATTTTCCCCTATTTTTAAATTGATGATTATTCCATTTCTTCTAACTAATTCTACATTGTAGTAACATCACCCACGAACGATGAAAATAGATTTATGTTATACTTTTTCTTAATTGAAATGTTGACTATTTTCTAATTAATGAAGGGATTTTATTTATCAAGCCCATCTATTTATTTGGACAATCAAAAATGTTTGTTTGATAAATCAAACACCTACACAAGATGAATCAAGTCCCTACAGAATTGACGATTTTTTTAGTAAATAAATATGCTAAATATGTCAAATGTTGAGATCTGATTCCATTCTGAGCTGAGCAAGGAGTATGTCTTCTTCATCATTGGTAGTGAATTTTTTTCTTTACTTTTATTTTTTTCAATGGTATAAAATACCATAATTTAAAGCCAAAGAAAGGATGATTTTTGTTTTTAAAAATAGATTCGTCGTCCCCGATTAATTATCATTATATCGAATGATTAAAGTTTTGGAGGTATGAATTATGGCTTTTAAGATTTTGGTTTCAACTGAAAGAAAGAGTAGGCCGGAGAAGATCACTCGGATCCTGGGGTTGAGTTTATTAGCGTTTATATTAGTAGTTGCTGGAAGTATTAGCTGTAAGAAAGAAGCAGGAGAAGAGGTGGCTCCGGGGGAAGAGGGCCTAGCAATTAAAGAGGGTATAAATGAATTTGAAGGCATAGTAAAAGTTGGTCTAGGAAAGTATCTTTTCATTCCCGCTGCCCGGGGATTTGATATTATTGTCCAAGGTCAGATCGAGTCAGGTGATACAAGTACACTGGTCGGCAAAGAAATAAGAGGCAAAGGAGAATTTTCTTCCGAGAGGTCTTCCATTTTAATAGCCAATAGTATTGAGGTTAAGGAATTAGAGAAAGCTTGGAGGAACGTTTTTACAAGAACCGAAGAATTCGTTCTTGATGATTACTTAGATTTGAAAGCAAGAGAGGAATTTCGGCTCTTAAAAAACCTTTCCTATAGTAGAAAAGAGAGTTGGGAAGGAATAGAAAGGGCGAAGATTTTTGGCAAGCTGGAGAAAGAGACAATTACTGAGGGAGAGGAAGAAAAAGAGGTCTATAGGATTATTGTTTTGGCGGATAAAGATATCGAACTCGGCAAAATCATTGTCGATGACTTCACAGATTATGCTTTGTACTACATGAAAAAGTTGAAACTCTTCGATAGACTCTGGTTTTATATCGCCATAAAAGATACAGTAGAATGGAAAGTCAGGCGAGAGACTCGAGAGCTCTTTCATGCCGATGTTCTTTTTGTCGGGCTTTTCTAGGCTTTCTTGTTGATTAAGCTAAGAATTATATAGATTTCGTTCTTTTAAAACGCAAAACGAAGTAATCGAATATTTAGGTTAACGTACTTTCCCATTATTCCTTTTTTTCAGGATTATTTTCTTGGCGGACTTTTATACTTTGGGACAAACTCTAATATTTATTTAATTTTAAAAGTCAGTTCCTAACGGATTTTTCAGCATTCTCTTTAAAACAAATTTTGCCCCCTACCTTATTCTTTGCTTTTTGAGTTTTGAAAGTAAAAGATATATTGCCAATCCTACAAGGAGAGAAGAAACTATCCAGACAATTTTAATCTGGTTGCTTTCAAAATGAACCATTATATTAATGGCAACTCCTGTTATGATTAAGAATGCTGCTACTGCAATAGAGAGGAAAAGAGGCACGAGAATGAGAGAAAGACAACCTTGCCCTTCTTCTTCTTTTATTTCTATTTTTTCTTTTATTTTATTCTGGCCTGGTTCCCAGTATGCTGTACCACAGGAGGGACATTTTTCTTCCTTTTCCGGAATTGAGCTGTTGCAATAGGGGCAAACCTTCATGTCATCCCTGAATTCATATTCTGATCATTAATGTTTTTAAGGTTAAATGAAAAGATGTTGTGTAGCCAGATCTTTCCTTGCCTTCCAGATCTATTGCTTTCGGAAGAAGAATACAAAATTGAGTAAACAGAATAGAGTAAAAAGAGAAAAATCTTGACATCACCTTATTTATTATCATATTTTTCTAAAGCATTGCGAGGGAAAATTCTTCGAATGCTTTGAAACTCATCTCAAAGATAATCGGAGGGAAAAAAAGAGAGATGGCGGAGAAGACAAAAGAGACTGTCCTTAAACTGAGATGGCTAGTCCTGGTGGTTATGGGTTTGGTAATTTTTGGCTCCTATTATGCCTATGATGCGGTGAGCCCTATAGCTGATTATATCATCAAGGGAATGGGGATCAGCCGTGCTCAGTACGGGCTTCTCTTCAGTTTGTACTCTCTTCCCAACATCATCATGGTCCTTCTGGGAGGTATTCTCCTGGATATAATAGGCATCAGAAAGGCAGGGACTTTATTTGCTGCTCTTTGTGCCATCGGTGTGTTTATAACAGCTTCAGGTTCCACCTTCATGATTATGCTGTTGGGAAGGCTTGTCTATGGACTTGGTTCAGAATCTCTCATCATAACCATGGATAAAATTCTCTCCAGATGGTTTAAAGGAAAAGAACTTGCTTTTGCCTTCGGATTACTCATAACCATAGCCAGGCTTGGAACCATTGCTGCCTTTAATTCTGCAGCGAGCCTACAGGAGTGGAGTGGTTCCTGGCGTCTGGCTATCTGGGTTTCAGCAGTGATCATGTTTGTAAGCTTCGCTCTCTTCCTGGTTTATTCAGGTATAGATAAGGCCAAAGAAAAGTATTTTAAAAGAGAAGAAAAAGAGGGTGAAGCAGAAAAATTTGTTGTTCAAGATATCTATAAAGTTAAACCTTCTTTCTGGTTTGTCTCCCTCCTTTGCATGACTTTTTACTCCGCAATTTTCCCCTTTACAGCTTTTTCAACCATATTCCTCCAGACAAAATTCGGTTTTAGCGCAGTTCTGGGTGGCCGATACACGTCTCTGGTTTTCACTGCCTCCATGATTTTCACACCTCTTTTAGGACTTCTTGTGGATAAAATCGGCAAAAGGGGAACCATGATGATTATAGGATCTCTGATGCTTGTCCCTGCTCATCTGGCCCTGGGGCTAACCTATATTCATCCTGCTATTCCCATGATCATGATTGGAATATCTTTTTCTCTGGTTCCAGCAGCTCTTTGGCCAGTCATCCCTATCATAATAGAGGAGAGGCGTCTGGGAACTGCTTTTGGTCTGATGACCCTCATCCAGAATATCGGATTGACAATTTTTCCCTTCTTAGCCGGGAAAATAACAGATCTTTCAGGAGGAGAGTACACGAAAACGATGATCATGTTTGCTTGCTTGGGTTTTGTTGGGCTCGTCTTTTCTCTCTTGCTAAAATTTGCAAATAAGAAAGAGAAAGCAGGAATTGAACTCCCCACCAAACTTGCCCAGGCCTGAGAGTGCGACGAAACTTCTTCAAAGAGTTCCCCACAAAAATTAGGCCAGACTCAAAATATTGCTTCCTTTTCTTATTTCTGTTATAAAATCTCTTTTTCATCTTCAAGGAAGATGTGATTTCCATGATTCGTTGTGTGATATCAGATTTGGGCAAGGTGATTATCTTTTTTGACAATAATATTTTTTTTGAAAAAATTGCAAACTTCTCTCCTTTTTTAAAAAATGAGATTCGAGAATTGACCTCCGCTCATTTTGACCTCATTGAATCTTTTGATAAAGGAGATCTAACTCCCAAGGAGTTTTACAATCAAGCTATAAGAAAACTTGAAGCGCGTATAGACTATAATAAATTCTACTCCATCTATAACGATGTGTTTTCTCTTAACCCGCCAGTGCTTCAAATCATGAAGAGATTGAAGAGAAACTACAGGCTTGTCTTGCTTTCCAACACAGATGTCATGCGTTTCAGCTTTGTGAAAAATAAATTTCCTGAAATCATGATTTTTGATGAATATGTTCTCTCTTACGAGGTGGGGTTTATGAAGCCTCATCCTCAAATCTACAAAGAAGCATTAAAGAGAGCCGCGGTTAAGCCTAAGGAATGCATTTTTATCGATGATCTAGAAGGGAATATCGAAGCCGCCGCAAAATTAGGAATAAACGGAATCCACCTGGGACCTCTGACCGACCTTGAAGCTATTCTCAAGGAAATGCGCCTTTCCTTTTAATTTTCATATTGAGGACATAAATGATGAGACAAGGAGTCTAGATTTTAAAAAGAAGAAGCTTTTATAAAGATTCTTCGGCTTCTTGGGCCATCAAATTCGCAGAAGAAGATACCCTGCCAAGTTCCAAGAGAAAGCTGCCCTTCATCTATGATGATCTTGATTGACGAGCCCACAAGGCATGCTTTAACGTGAGCAGGGGAGTTTCCTTCTGAATGTCTGTAGGGAAGGGAATCTGGAACAATTTTTCGTAGAGTCATGAGGATATCTCCTTTAACAGAGGGGTCAGCGTTCTCGTTGATGGTGACTCCAGCCGTTGTGTGGGGGACATAGACATAGCAGATTCCGTCTTTAATTTCTGAAGAGATGATTTCCTCCCTGACTCTTGCTGTTATATCCACTAACTCTTCTCCCGCCTGAGTTTTGACTTCAATTATTCTCATTTTTCACCTCGAATTTTAGATTAGCATATTACGAAGCAATCTTACCACTCTCTTTTATTTTTCTACTTTTTTGGGAACGTAGGGGTTTGATTCATCAACCCCACCAATTTATTTGAATGATAAAAATGTGTGTTTGATGAATCAAACACCTACACAAGATAAATCAAACCCCTACAGAATAGATAAAATGTGCGGTTTGATTCATCAAACCCACCTTTTGGGATGAGGAAAGAAGATATAAAGGTATGATTTATCAAACCTAGCAGGGAAATTGAAGACTGTCCCCATTTTTTGATGTAGGGGTTTGATTCATCAAACCCACATTTGATAATTAGCAATAAAAAACGCAAAAAAACATCAAAACACAAAAAGGGATATGAGTTATTTACCATTTGAAATACAAAAATTACAAAAAATAAAAATTTTTTAAAAAGTGCTTGACAAAGGAGAAAGTTAGGTATAAATTGTTTTTCGCAGATACAACATTTTGTGTCTCTCATTAAAGGAATATACAACATATAGCAGTTTTTTTATTGCCCTTCTTTTTATTTTTGAAGGATAAGGAGCGCAAATTAAGTCATTTTTCCGTAGGAGAATGAGAAAAAATGAGCGATTTATTATCTGTTTTAGATAGAGAAAGGAGGCGAAATATGCAGAGAATAGTCTCAAGAATAAGGAAAAGAGACGGCAACATCGCTGATTTTGTCCAGGATAAGATTACAAACGCCGTTTATAAGGCCATGGAATCACACGGACTCACAGATCACAGCGCAGCCAAAACAGTTTCTGATATTGTGACTTTCATGCTGGAAGACAAATTCGGAGGCTACACCACTCCCTCTGTGGAACAGATTCAAGACATCGTTGAGATGGTACTAATGAAGCAAGGATATCATGACATCGCTAAATCATACATACTCTACCGGGAAAGGCATAAAGATATCAGGGAGGCAAGAAAGACTGGTGTCAATTTGGAGAGGTTGATCAAAGATTACATCAACGATGTGGATTGGAAGATAAAAGAAAACAGCAACGAAGGTGCGATGAGTTTTTCGGGGTTGAATGCCAGAGTTTCAGGGGAGGTTCTTGCCAGTTTTGCCCTCAACCAGCTTTATTCAGAAAAAATCAAGAGGGCCCATATGGAAGGAGATTTCCATATTCATGACCTTTCCTACCCTATTGTTGGCTATTGTGCGGGCTGGTCGTTGGAGAACCTTCTAAAAAAAGGATTCGGTCATGTGCCCAATCAAGTCCACTCTTTTCCTGCCAGACATCTGGAAACGGCAACTCTGCATATGGTAAATTTTATCGGCACCATGCAAGGAGAGTTTGCAGGAGCTCAAGCTTTTTCCAGCGTCGACACTCTTTTGGCCCCTTTTGTCAGATCTGATAACCTTGACTGCGAACATGTCAAACAAGACATCCAGAAACTCATCTTTGGGTTGAATATTCCCTCCCGATGGGGATGGCAGACTCCTTTCTCTAACCTGACTTTTGATTGGACGATTCCCGAAGATATGAAAGATAAGCATGTTATCGTTGGAGGAGAAGAGCAAGATTCGACTTATGGAGAATACCAGGAAGAGATGGACATGATCAACAAAACTTTTCTGGAGCTGATGTTCGAAGGAGACCAGCAGGGTCGTGTTTTTACTTTTCCTATACCCACTTATAATCTAACCAAAGACTTTAACTGGGATTCCCCGAACTCCAATCTTCTTTTCGAAGTCACAGCCAAGTACGGAATCCCGTATTTTCAAAATTATATCGGTACAAACCTGGATCCTGGTGACATAAGAGCCATGTGCTGCCGCTTGAACCTTGACCAGCGGGAACTGCTGAGAAGACCTGGCAGCATGTGGGGACCGGGGGATTCCACAGGTTCGATAGGGGTTGTATCCGTAAACCTCAACAGAATTGGTTATGTATCAAGCACACGCGAAGATTTTTTTACAAGATTAAAAAATATAATGATATTGGCTAAAGAGTCCCTTGAAACCAAAAGAGAGGTCGTCAATAACATTCTGGCCAAAGGACTTATGCCTTATACGCTGGTCTACCTTGGTCATTTTGAAAATCATTTTTCCACCATCGGCATTTGTGGTATGCAGGAGGCCTGTCTGAATTTTCTGGGAAAAGGGATCGGTACTCCAGAAGGAAAGGAATTCACCATAGAAGTCGTTATGTTCATGAAGGATACGATTAAAAAATTTCAGGAGGAAACAGGGAATCTTTATAATCTGGAGGCAACGCCAGCGGAATCCACTTCCTACCGTCTTGCAAGGCTTGACAGGCAGAAGTACCACAGCATCATCACTGCAGGAACAGAGAAGTATCCTTATCTTACCAATTCCACCCAACTCAATGTGGATGCAACTCGAGATATCTTTGAAGCTTTGGAGCACCAAAAGGATATTCAGCCTCTTTATACAGGAGGAACTATATTTCATGCCTTTCTCCCTGAAGCAATTGATAGGGAAACATGCAAAAAATTAGTCAGGAAGATTGCTGAAACAAGAATTCCCTACTTCAGCATCACTCCCACTTTTAGCATCTGTGCGAGTCATGGTTATCTCAAGGGTGAGAGCTTCAAATGTCCTGAATGCGGGGAAGAGACAGAAGTTTATTCCAGGATAGTAGGTTATCTGAGGCCTGTTAACACCTGGAACGATGGCAAGCAGCAGGAATTCAGAGAAAGAACCCCCTACGCAGAAATAGGTTAGACGATGAAATATCTTCTTTTTACCTATCCAAATTGTTCAAAGTGTGGGGAACTCAAGAAATATTTGGGAAAGTCAAATCTTGAAGGGCAGGAACATAACCTCGTTTTAAAAGAAAGCAAGTTGAAAATTAGAGAGTTTTTGAGCCTTCTCAAACGCGATGATAAAGGAGCGATCATCATCCCCACTTTGGTGCTTCAGGAGAATGGAAGAATTGTTTCCGTGTTAAATAATAGCAAGGAGTTGGAGGATTGGTTGAGATCAAGGGACTAGAAAAGTTTGCCCCTAAAGATTTTGTTGGTTTCATTTCCTCGACTGTGTTTTTAGGTGGATGTAACTTCAGATGTCCCTACTGCCACAATTCGGATTTGGTGCTTCGACCTGAAATTCTGCAGACGTTTCCCTTGGATTATTTCACAGGCTTTCTTGATTCGAGAAGGAACTGGCTTGAGGGCATCTGCATTTCAGGCGGAGAACCCCTCTTTCATGATGACTTAGAAACGTTTCTTATTATCATAAAAGAGCGAAAGCTTTTGGTGAAGATCGAGACCAATGGTTCCTTTCCTTCCAGGCTTGATAAACTCATTCAGAAGAAACTCGTTGATCATGTCGCCATGGATGTGAAGGCTTCCTTGGAGCGATATCAGGAGGTAACCAGATCCAAGGTGAAGGAAGAAGATATTGTGCGAAGTATCAACATCATTAAGAATTCGGACATTGGATATGTCTTCCGAACCACTGTGGTGCCTGGTCTTGTAGGACCAGAAGATATAAAAAAAATCTGTCAGATGCTCAATGGTGCTAATATTTTCCAGCTCCAACAATTTGTTCCTACAAACACCCTAGACAGACAATATCTGCAAAAAAAGCCTTACAGCAGCGAAGAAGTTCGAGGATTAGCCAAGATTGCAGAGCCCCATTTTTTAGAAGTTAGGGTTGAAGGTGCTTGAACCATGGAAATCAAAATTCAAAGAATTCATAAAGATGCCAAACTCCCCCTTTACCAGCATAAAGGAGATGCGGGTTTGGACATTTTCTCTTCGATTGATGGTGTCATAAAAGCAGGAGAAGTCAAGCCTGTTCCTACAGGGATCAAAGTGGCTGTTCCCGAGGGCTATGTAGGGTTGGTCTGGGATAAGAGCGGAATCTCCCTTAAAGGAGTCCATCGGTTGGCAGGTGTTATCGATTCAGGTTACAGGGGTGAGATCCGGGTGGTTATGGTGAATCTTGGGAGTGAACCCTTTGTTATTGAGAAAGGGATGAAGATTGCTCAGCTTTTAATCCAGCCTGTTACCGAGGTAGAAGTCGTCGAAACAGAGGAGCTGGAGAAGACGCCGCGCGGGGATAAAGGTTTTGGAAGCACAGGGAAGTATTAAAAGAGCGCTTGTTTTTTCCGAATATCTGCTTTATTAAAGAAACCGCGCTTTTCCTAGTATTCTTCAAAATCCTTGTCGAAGAGCTCAATTTTCTCCACTTGCTGGATCCACTTGTAGCTGTACTTGCCTTCAGCAACACGTATAAAAGGAAATGCTCCTTCTTGGCGAGGGGGATGTCATTGCTTTTTCAGCTACCATTAATGTAAAATGATTCCATCAGCTAAATAAATCTTAGTCAGTAAGAATGTGATCGATGGCAGTAAGTATAAAAGCAGAATACGAGATCGACCTCGCCTTACATACAAAGGAATTCAAAGTAAATAGAATTCAAGATTTTTGTCCTTTATGTCATAGAGATATAAAACCTGTATATAAATATGCATGGGCACGTAATAAAGAATTACAAGTAATATTTGAATGCCCAAACGAAAATTGCCAAAAGCTTTTTATTGCTTATTATCGCTCTCCAACAACAGATGAAAAACATAAATTAGAAATTGAATACTATTTTAGCAGTAGTGAACCCCTAAGAATTAAAGAGAAAGCTTTTTCTGAAACGATAACAAATATATCAAAACAATTTTGTGAAATCTATAATGAAGCAAGAATAGCTGAAAAAAGAGGACTTAAGAATATCTGTGGTGCTGGCTACAGGAGGGCTCTTGAATTTTTAGTTAAGGATTATTTAATTAATGAAAAAAAAGAGAATAAGGAAGAAGTAGAACATAAACATTTGTTTGATTGTATTGACCAATATGTAGATGATTCAAGGATAAAAGAATGTGCTCAGAGAGCAGCGTGGCTTGGCGATGATGCAACTCATTATTATAAAGAATGGGGAGAGAAAGATTTAAATGATTTAAAAGCAATTATTGATTTAACAATAAATTGGATTGAAAGTGAGAGTTTGGCAAAAAAGGTCATGGAAGATATACTAAATCGAAAAAAAAGAAAAAAGAGAAAAAAGGAAAAAAAGCAGCCTAAAATTTAAATAAATATTAGTCAGCAAAGATGGGTGTCATAAGAAAGCGAAAGCTGGTGAGTGATACTTCACTTCGATAAATCGTTATTGATTTGCTCATAAAATAAAAACTGCGCAAGCTTTAGCTTTTTTTGTTACCAACGTCTTAAATTGATGCACTGTAACATCAATAGTCTTATAATGAATAATAATGAATGTCCCCAGCAGGAGAGACAGATTTGATCTGAAGATGAAATTCGCAGTCATCCTTATCCGTCCTGAAAATCCAGAAAACATAGGCCTTGTTGCTCGAAACATGAAGAATACAGGATTTGAGAAATTAAGGCTTGTAGGTGTGACAAACATTGACCAGAAATCCTATGTGACTGCCGTTCATGCCCGAGATATTTTAGAAAGAGTCCGATTTTATCCTGACGTAGGCAAAGCCACTGCTGATCTAGATATAATCTTTGCTGCCACCTCGAAGAGAAGGAAAAATTTTCCCTCTGTTTCCATAAAAGATGCTGTTAAAGAAATGTTTCAATTTCCCTCCTCTACAAAGATCGGGCTTCTCTTCGGAAATGAAAGGACAGGCCTGACTTCTGAGGAGCTGCGCTCCTCAAATTTCCGGTTTATAATTCCTCAGGCTACAAGACAGCCTTCTTATAACCTTGCCTCTGCCGTGCTCCTGACTCTGTTTCACATATATGCCTACGATGAATTCAAAGAAGTTGAGATTACAAAGGAGAAGCCTCTTTCTCGAAAGGAACAGGAGGAATTGATTGGTCTTATTCTTCGCAAGCTGGAGCAGAAAAAGTTTATCCACAAAACAAACAAACGCCATATGACAGAAATGATTTATGACCTTTTTGGAAGATTCGCTTTGACATCAAAGGACAGGAAATTGTTGCTTGCACTTTTTTCTAGAGCCATCGATTAGTAATCAGCAGGAATTGTCCCAAAGTTGCTTGATCCTATGTCATTGCGAGTGACTGTAGGGAGCATGGCAATCTCATCATTAAAGGTGGGTTTGATGAATCAAACCCCTACAGCTTTTTTATGGGATTGCGTAGCCTGTTCCGAGCAAAGCGAGGAATCTTCTTCGCTCCTCGCAATCAGGCTGTGTCACATTTAGATTCAAATAAAAGTTTTTAAACGTTTTAAACCATAACCTATGCAGGGATCGCACTCATTAGCGAAATTTAAGCTCATTGCTTTCAATTTTCAACTAAAATCACTAATTTTAATAAAAGAAGGCAC
>JREQ01001891.1_pt1 | contig 13604 bp, 25 predicted proteins | sample 210151 | NCBI WGS metagenome assembly JREQ01 (sample SAMN03019617, study PRJNA260268) | marine sediment metagenome | biome: Marine; feature: Sediment; material: Clay; isolation source: clay from marine sediments 31 meters below sea floor depth collected from... | place: New Zealand: Canterbury... | reverse complement strand
ATATAGGTGTTTTTTAGGCAGCCTTAACGATAGAAAGAGTTATATAAGGAGTTCTTAACACCAGCGTTTTGTAACACGTAGGAGGAAAGACCATGAGCAGAAGGAAGCCAAAGAGGGCCGAAGAGGAAGAATGGGAGAAGGCGGAAGAGGAAGAAGAAGAACCTAAATGGCCTGAATGGCCTGAAGATTGGTAAGTGACCCCTCCGCATAAAACCCTATGGGAAGCGAAAGGAAGAGAGATGTCATCCTGAAAAGAGCAAAAAGCCATAAGGACGTAGGCGATTTTGCAGAAACCCTCTACACAAAAGGAAACAGAAGTGCTCAAATACAATTTGTGCACTACATGTTCGAAATCCTGTGAGCACGATGTTAAGCTAGTGGTGTTCTTCCCACAAGAAGTTGAGAGAGACCTGCACAAAATGTTTCCCTTCAAAATAATGAGAGTTAATGGCTGGAACATTCACTTTTCCGAAGAAATGTGCCCCTACTTTCGGGATGGACTATGCAAACTTTACGGCACAGAGCACATGCCCATCGACTGCCAAATATATCCGGTCACACCCATAAGCCATAAAGCATACTTCATGGACGAAAATTGCCTGCTCAGAAAAAAGTTTCAGAACGACAAAGAATACATAAAGCGTTGCTTGAAAAAAGTGCGGAATGTGCCCGAAGATTTCCTAAGTATATACAAGGATTTATGAAAAAGACAAACCTTCACCCGAATCCGGAAACGTGAGGATGAAAGCATTGACGGTTCAAATTCAAAACGTAGTGGCTACAGCGTCGTTTAAGCAGAAGTTTGACTTGTTAACTATAGCCAACACTTTCCGAAACATACAGTATCGACCAAACGCGTTTCCCGGGCTCGTGTTTAGATTGAAGAGACCAAAGACTGCTACACTCATTTTCAAGACGGGAAAGATGGTTTGCACAGGAGCTAAGAGCGAAAAGGAGGCAATAAGAGCTGTCCGAAAGGTCGCTCGCGAACTGAGGAAGGGGGGCATCAAAGTTTCCATGCCAGAGATTCAGATCGTGAACGTTGTTGCCTCGGCGAACCTCGGAGGTTACATCGACCTTGATGAGCTTGCCTCCCAAAGGACGGGGGGTAAGATTTTTTATGAGCCTGAGCAGTTTCCAGCACTAATCTACCGATGGGAAAATCCAAAGGTGGTCTTTCTTATTTTCTCCACGGGAAGGGTCGTGTGCGCCGGGGCCAAGAGAGAGGTTGAAGTTCACGAAGCCGTTGAAAGGTTTCGAAGGATGCTGGAGGAAGGCGGCTTCATGTTTAAGGAAGAAGCCGAAAGCGAGGAATGAGCCAAAATGGATAAAAAGGGCCTACTTGACAGAGCTGAGAGACACTTCTTCTCTACGGGTATAAGTGACAGTGCTTCATCTCTGTGTAGGTTGAATATGAGATACGGTCTCGCAAAATTCCATGTGGTTCAGGAGAAGTATGGACTTAAGCCAGATGCAACCTTCATTTCGGCTCCTGACGAAACCATTACACGAAACAGAGTCCGCTGGAATGCTGGTGTTAGCTATGGAGGCAAGATTTCCTGGGGAGATGGTAAACAACGGCTTGTCATTCTTGATGTCATGCCAAATGCTTGCGGAACATATGTAGGAGGGCTACAAGAGGCTCCACAAGTCAAGGAAATAATCGAAAGAATTAATGTCTTGCAAAAAGAGGAAAGGACGATCAATGGAGTGAAGGTTGAATTTGATTTCGGAACTGGCAATCACTTTATCGGCATATTCAAAGTTGAAAGAACCGCAGAAGCCGAATTTCCTGACTATGCCTTTATAATTCATTGTGGAGCCCCTGAGCTTAGAACAGACGCAACGAAGGCTCCAGGACTTTACCTTCACAAAAGTGAGAGCCTCAAAAGCATGGCCGAGCGTGTGGAAACCCCTTTTGGACCATGTCATGTGCTCGTCGATAACGAAGCTGTAACATACTTCAATTTCTATATGTATGCCAAGTCTTTTGCTGAAAAGCGCAGATACTTAGCAGCTAAAGAAATCTTTGGCAAGCATGATACAATCGTGAACGTTGTCCATCAAGGCCTAGCTAATTATAATGAAGCCATCTTAGGTTGCCATCTCACACAAAATTCGCCAGAGGATATTTTTCCGATAACATTACGACCAGACCTACCAGCTTATCTCCTTAAGGAGGGACTAACTTTTAACGATCAGACACTTGAAATTTTGGGCTTTTCAAAGCGAGCTGAAAATCTTGGAGTCCTTGATAGGTTAAGAAACACGAGTATGCTCCCTCACGGAGGTGGGTATGCCTTGCCTTCTGTGCTTAACGTTTTAGATGTTATCGAGATGGCAACCATCAGATACTTTATGATACAGACGATACACGGAGGGCAAATGCTAGTTTCTGACTTCAGAGAGTTAGAGTTTGCCTATAGAGGACTGGAAGTTCTAGGGAAAACGCTTGAATTGGGCACTAAAATAGTGGCTAAGCTACTACCTCTTTACATGCTCAAAATGTGAGCGACATCAGCATGTCCAAATTCGCTTCAAAATTAGATGAAAGCCATAAAATAAACAATTCGGTCAATGGGGCTGTAAGCATATCATATGAATACAGAATTTCACGCTATGAAAGCTGAAGAGGCTACGCAAGCTTTAGAATCTTCTCTGCAAGGCTGGCGCCGAGTTCTCGGTCAAATTCTGCGTCAACCTGTCCTATGGGTTTCGCACTCATTCTCCTGCTGGTCTCCACTTTTCAACTATCAGTTTGTCGCCGCCTATCTTGAAGGAGATTTTCACGGCTACTGATGCGCCTTCCTCCTCGCCTCCGCCTTCGGCTAACTTGAAAGGAAACATGCTGTCTTCTGCGAGGTCTTTAGGCACGTAGAGCAGGTATTTGCCGTCCTTCCTTCTGAACAGGCGTCCTTTCCCTTCACTAACCAATTTTTTATCTCACCTCCTTGCTCTCACCTTTTGGAGCTGTTGGTGGGGGGGTGGGAGAAGAGGAGAGATAGCCCTTTTTCCCTTTCCCTTCCAACAAACTTTTCCAAGTGATTAGAATGTTGCAATTATTCCGTCTATATCTTCTTTGTTGATAACTCCCAGACAGCCAACTCCTGAAGGGTTTTAGGTGGCTCTCCAACTACGTGTCCTCCTCGGGCACTCATTTGAAAAAACTCTACTATTTTTTCCTCAGTTTTGCGTATTTTCTCTTTTAGCTCTTTGCCTCTCTTGCAGAGCCATAGGAAGTATAGCACGAAGCCTAACAGCGCAACGATAAACGCGAGTTTCAACCACAAGTCGTCTGAAGTCAACTACGTATGCTCCTCAAGCAGACATTTGACAAAACTACCACTCCTTCTCCCACTCCCCCTCCCATTCCTCCTCTTCCCATTCTTCTTTCCTTTGCTTAACCCATTGCTTGACGTCAGCCTGATACCGATCTCCTTTGAGGACCGAGTCTAAGTCTCGCAGGGGCACAAAAAACAGTTGGTTCAGAACCCTGATGGTGAGACTCTTTCCCGAGTTGCTTAGAGAAACCCATCCTACGTTTACGACTTTCTCATCCTCACCCATTCTTCACTCACCACAGAAAGACCCCTTACTTCTTCTTTCTCTTTTTGGCTTGAAGCTTGCTCTTCCTCTCTTTTTTTGCCTGTTTCTTCCTTCTCAGGTGCTCTGTGTGTCTCTTCGCCCTCTCTGCTTTTTCGTGTCTTTTCTTTCCTTTGCTCAATTATTTCGCCTCCAATCAAGGGGTGCACTTAGCCGTTCTCTCGGAAGGTGTGGTTGCATTTGGTGCATCTGAAAAACTGTGTTGAGGGTTTTTCCAACTCTCTGATCTGTGCCATCCATGTGTAGGCCCGATTGTTTTCACACCGAGGACACTTTATCCTGACCGTGGGCAAGGTCCGTAGCTTTTGTTCCTTCTTCCCTATCACCGCTATGCGCTCTTCAGGAGAGTGCCCTAAAATCTTTGGGATAGTCACCATCGAGGGAACTACCCGCTTTTTGTAGCCACAAGCTAGGCATGAAAGCAGAAGATTAACCTTCCTCCCCCTCTTTTTCCGTATTAGAGTCAACTTCGTTCCACAATTGGGGCAAAAGTCCATTCTACACGCTCCCCTTCTTCCGCCTCCTGCTCCCCAGGCGCATGTAAGGCTCAACATCTTCCGCGGTTAACATTCTAAATTTCTTAGTTTCAGACGGGATCACCGCTATTCTAACAGTCGACTTCTCCCTCTGGGCCTTGACGAGGCACTTCACCGCGAGCTTAACAGCCTCATCAAGCTTCAGGTGCTCACGGTACTCCTCCTTTAAAATGGCCTCCGCCACTTCGCGTCCGGAGCCCTCTGCGACGGCTCTGTAAGCCCGGTAGGAGCCGCTCGGGTCGGTGGCGAAGAGTCTGTTTCCAGTCTTGTCAACGCCGCCGAAGATGATGGAGACGCCGAAGGGTCTAACCCACGCATGCTGGGTGTACACCTGTTCTATGTCTCCGATGCGCTTCGTGAGGACCTCCACGTCCATGGGCTCGTCGTACGTCAGCCTGTTGATCTGGGCGTAGATCCTCGCTTGGTCGATAAGAATGCGGGCGTCGGATCCTAATCCGACAACCGTGGCTCCAATGTGTTCATCCACCTCAAAGATTTTCCAGCCGAAGTCGGGATCCTGCAGTTCTGCTCGAACGTGCTCTTTCGCCCCCAACACGATTCCCTCAGGGCAAGAGACCCCCAGCACAGTTGCCCCACGGTTCACCGCTTCAATGGCGTACTCAACCTGTAGGAGGCGTCCATCTGGAGAAAAGATGGTTATAATTTGATCGTAGGTTCCGGGTTCTGCAAACATGAGAAAAAACCCCTGCTTCGCCTTGAAACTAACTTAGCTCCTGATCAGTACCTCGCTCTCCTCCAGCCTCCGCCGAAGATTTTCTATAGCCTCGTAGATTTCCTTCTCCTTCTTTGCGCCCGCGCAGACGATCTTGCCGGTTGAGAAGATGAGAAAGACCACCTCGGGACTCTTCCATCGGTAGATCAGGGCTGGAAACTGCTCTGGCTCGAAGATGACCTTATCACTCATCCTCTTGGATAGGTACAGCTTATCGAGGTCGATGACTCCGTTGAGGGTCGCCGAGGCGACGATGTTCGTGATCTGGATCTCCGGTTTTTCCGCGACATTGATGCCTCCCTTCTTCAGCTTCTGAAAAACGGTTAGGATTGCCTTCCTCGCCTCGTCCTCGCCCTTGCCTCCGGTGCAAACCATCTTTCCCGTCTTGAAGATGAGCATGGTCGTCTTGGGCTTCTTCAGTCTGAAGACGAGGCCTGGAAACCGCCCCTTAAATTCGGTGTCCCAAGGAAAGGCATTGGCTATCGCGATGAGGTTGAAAGTTTGGTTAAAGGTCGCCGAGGCCACCACATTCTGAATCTGGACCTCCAAGGGCTTCTTTCATCCTCCATGTTTTTGAAAACTAGGGGATGTAGACCAGCGCGGCTACGACGCAGCCGTAGTTGTCCATGGGCACCCTCAGATTTTCAAATCGATAGCCTATTTCATTAATTTCTATTTCTCGTATCTTCGCCATCTCGCTGACCTTCCATTGAAGGATTTCTTTTAGGGCTCTTTGATCCATGTAGCCATGGGCCTCTGCCACAAGCCCGTATTTCTTGTCTTTTTCCCAAGCCGATGCGATGCCCGCGCCTATGAGCGTTCCCTCATCTCCGTCCATTCTCGCCATCACCGCAAAGGTTATCGAGCCAGGGGGTAATTTTTTCCGCTTCCTTTCCATACAGTTAGGAGGAAGTATTGAACTTACTGAAACCAGATTGCATTGGGCAATACCTGCATTCTTTAGGGCCAAGTCAAAGGCGTTGAGCTCAGAAACTGGGCTGATGGCCTTTCCACTTGTTACGAAAAATTCTTCGGGGATCATCTTTCTGTTCTCCTCTTCATCGCTAGGGCATTCGCTAACCTTTCTAAAACGGCCTTTACAATCAAGGGGAGAGCGATGGTCGCGTCACAATAACACGTTACGAATTCTCCGGTGTGTTTGTCTTTCCCCCAGCTTACGCCCTCTTTAAAAGTGCATCCGGATAGGCCTCCCCACTCTGGTCTGTCGGTTGTTATTTGAAAGCCATAGTTGTGTCCACGATCGGGTATACCAAACATGTCTTCTAGGTAGGCTGTTTGTTGGATGTAGTTTTTAGGAACGCCGCCCCCTATGTAAAACCCGTTAATAGCCACTTTAACTGCCATCTAAACCCTCCATTTACCGCTAAAACCCTTCGCCCCCGTATTCTGTTTCAGGGAGACCCCTCGAAGGAGTTGGTGGAGCCCTCATTTTGCCAGCTGCTATTATGTCATCGATTTTTAGAAGCATGGATGCGGCTTCGGTGCAGGATTTAATTATCTGTTTTTTAACTGCAATGGGTTCGAAGACGCCCAGCTCTTTCATGTTCTTAACTTTGCCTGCGTGAACCTCAACTCCCGCCCAAATTTCTCCCTTCTCATGGCGAGCCCGAAGCTCAGATATGATGTCGATAGGGTCAAGCCCAGCGTTCTCGGCTAGAGTGGTGGGTATTGCCTCAAGCGCCTCGGCGAAGCACATGACCGCAAGTTGCTCCCTTCCAGGAAGCGTCTCCGCGTATTCCTTGAGTGCTTTGGCGACCTCCATTTCCGGTGCGCCACCTCCAGCCATGATCTTGGGTTCTTCAACCACATCGCGGGCAACGCAGAGTGCATCATGCAGCGAGCGTTCTGCTTCGTCGACTATTCTTTGGATTCCGCCTCGTATGAGAATTGTGACTGCGCGTGGATTTTTGCATCCTTCTATGAAAGTCATTTTGTCGTCACCGATTTTTCTCTCTTCTACGAGTTGGGCGTAACCAAGGTCTTTTTGGGTCGTATCGTCTAGGTTTGTGATGAGTTTTCCTCCAGTTGCCTTTGCCAACTTCTCCATGTCTGATTTTTTTACTCGACGGACAGCTAGGATGTTCTTTCGGGAGAGGAAGTGTTGAGCCAGATCGTCGATGCCCTTCTGGCAGAGAATGACGTTGGCGCCTTTCGCGGCAAGTTTTTCCACCATTTCTTTTATCATACTCTCTTCCTGTTTTAGGAAGGCGTCCATCTGCTCTGGACTTTCTATATTAATTTTGGCGTCGAACTCTGTTTTCTCGATTTCAAGCGCCGTGTCTAATAAAGCGATCTTGGCTTTTTCCACCCTTTTTGGCATGCCCGAATGAACCACTTCTTTATCAAGGACGACACCGTTGATGAGTTTTGTATCAGTCAGGGCCTCACCAGCTTTTTTCTCCACCTTAACATCATCAATATCAACTTTGAATCCATCCTCAACTTTTTTGGCGACTTGGAGAATTGCTGAAGAAGCTATCTTGGCGAGGTATTCTCTACTTTCAGCCACCAGCTTGCTAGCCATGGAAGTCATCGAAACTTTTTCTATGAACGTTTTGTCGGTCGGATCTACTGGGATGGCGATTTTTTCAAGAGTTTCGAGAGCCTTGTCAGCGGCTTTTCGGTATCCGTCAATGATTACGGTTGGATGAACATTTTTCTCTATTAAGTCTTCAGCCTTTCCAAGCAGCTCTCCTGCTATGATAACGGCGGTGGTGGTTCCGTCTCCCACTTCGGTGTCTTGGGTCTTAGCCACCTCCACCATCATCTTGGCGGCGGGATGTTCGATCTCCATCTCGTCTAGGATGGTGCGACCGTCGCTGGTGATCGTTACGTCGCCGAAGCTGTCTACGAGCATTTTGTCCATGCCCTTTGGACCCAAGGCGCTTTTCACGGCCTCAGCTACGATTTGGGCCGCCATAATATTGGCGTGCTGGGCCTCCCTTCCTTTTGACCTACTCGCCCCCTCCCTCAATATGAGAACCGGTATTCCCGCAAGCTCAGGCGCAGCCATCTAAACACTCTCCTTCTTCCTTTTCCTCTTCCTCTTAGGTTTCTCTTCTATATGCTCCTCAATTTCGGTTCGTAGCTTGCCCGTGCGCTCGAGCACTTCCTTCTCTTCATCTATCTTCTTTTTTCTTCTCCTTCTAAACCAGTCAAGCAGACCCATGACGCTACCTCCTTTCAACGACCATGTTCTTTAAAGGTTTAAAAAATAGGGGGTTAAAAATTTGGGTTCTTTCCGCGAGACCCCCGTTCCATTTCCAGGACGCTACAACGCTCAATTCAATTCGCTCCGCTTTAATAGTGTTATTCGCGCTTCAATACCTTCTCAAGGCTTTCAATTGTTTTTTTGACTCGTTCAAGAACTTTTCGCACCCTTTGCTTTTGATCATCGGACAACTTGTAGGCTTCCACGATATCAAGCGCGTGATTTAGTTCATGCTCCGCGTCTCTAACCTTACCAATAACATAGCCGAACTCTTTTAGATCCATCTCCCTTTTATTCATCCAAACCACCTCGTATCCTCCTCAGGTACTCTTTCCTTTGCTCAATTATTTCGCCTCCCAGTCAGAGGTGCACTTAGCCGTTCTCTCGGAAGGTGTGGTTGCATTTGGTGCATCTGAAAAACTGTGTTGAGGACTGATCGATCCCCCTGGTCTGCACCTGCCATGCGTAGGCCAGATTGTTTCCACACCGAGGACACTTTATCCTGACCGTGGGCAAGGTTCGTAGCTTTTGTTCCTTCTTCCCTATCACCGCTATGCGCTCTTGAGAAGAGTGCTCTAAGATCTTGGGGATAGTCACCATCGGGCGAGTTGCCCGCTTTTCGTAGCCACACTTTGGACATGAAAGCAGAAGATTAGCCTTCCTCCCCCTCTTTTTCCGTATTAGAGTCAACCTCGTTCCACAATTGGGGCAAAAGCGCATTCTACACGCTCTCCTTCTTCCTTTGCCTCTTCCTCTTTTCTCTCCACCTTCTAAGCCAGTCGAGAAGACCCCTGAAGTGTCACCTCCTCGGCCTCTTTATGTATTCACGGAACTTTTTTCCGCAACACTCGTATTGCTTAACACGAGAGCTGCTTAAATTCCACTCCTTATTCGGTTTTTCGACATCTTTTCCACACGTAGGGCATCTGGCCATTTGCATCACCTCTTTAAGGGCAGATTTGAAGTTTTAGCTCAAAAAAATGAGGATTTAAGGCGGTTTCTGCCTCTGGTTTCGTAAATGCGTGGCTCTGGCCGCTACTTAATACTCTTCCTCTCGTGGTTTCTTCTTGGCTGGCTTCTTTTTCTTCTTCTTCTCGGACGTGTTAATCACCTCCCACAATATACCTGTTTTGCGTTCGCGTTCTTTCTTCCGGTTCCTCCTCTTGTCCCTCTTCTTCCCCATGAACCAAGATCCCCCATATCATAGTGCACTACGACCTCTTCAATGCAGAAGCATTCTTGGGACATCCAGCCTTCCATTGTAGCCCTACCACTCTTCTTCCTCAGGTTCCTTAGGCCACTCTTCTTCCTCAGGTTCCTCTTCTTCCCATTCTTCTTCGCTCACGGCTCTTTCCTCCCGATATTTAGACTATATGGCTTCGATTAAGAGCTTCTTAATAAGCTTATGGGTAGAGATCAAGAGCTCTTAAAAAGAAGTATATTAAGGGGGTAGCCTCTTATATATTGCTGGTGATGTGTGTTGAGTCTGAAGCTGGATGAAGTCGACCGCGAAATCATAGAGCACCTCACGGAGAACGCTCGCACGACCTTCGTGGACATCGGCAAGGCGCTGGGCGTCTCAGACGCCACCGTCTACAACCGGGTGAAGCGCCTCATGGAGATAGGCGTCATAAAGAGGTTCACCATAGAGGTCGACGAGGCAGCCATGGGTCCTTTTGCCTATGGTTTCATACTGGTGAACGTGAAGCCCGGTGCCGTGAAGGATGTCTCCAAGGATCTGGTTGAGATTGAGAGGGTTTGTGAGGTCTTTGAGGTTCACGGGTCAGAGGAGCTCATTGTGAAAGTTAAGGGGAAAAACTTGAGCAGGCTGCGGTCGGTGATCCTGAATGTTCGGAGGGTCCCAAACGTGGTTGACACCGAGTTCATCCCTGTCTTCAAGACCTGGAAGGGCTAAAACCTAAAATTGGGTTTGCACGCCAGGTATTTGTCGAGGTGAAAAAGATGGATGGTGAAACTGATGCAGAAAGTGATACTGCTCAACGGAGCCATCACGTTGCTTGGTTTACTGCTGGACATCTACGGCATTTTCGACCTATCGCTTCTCCCAGCTGTGCTTGGCTTAACGCTTGGCCTTGTTGACTGCTTAACATTCATTTGGATGCGGGAAGAGATAAAAGCTATGTTTGTGCAGTGGAGAAAGAACTGGAACGGAATGCGAGGCTACGTAATAAAGAAATCTTGGGAAGAATTGGAGCAGGGTAAACCCGAAGTGTCGCTGACGGTTTTGGGAAGAAGAATGCTTAATCGAGTGCTTATTAAAGCTAAAAAACTTGGCTATGAAGTTGCCGACCTATCTGAATCGGGTGCAACATTTACCGTAACTTTGAAGAAAAAAAGGTTGGTCAAGAAGTAGCCTTGCGACGTACATTTGGCATCAACAAAAGAACAAATACCTATAACATTTTTTTGTTAGAAGATTTTATATAGTCACTTCCTCGGATCTGTCTTGGCCCAAATGACTTTGATATTAGGGCTTCTTCCCTTCTTAGGCGGAAAGTTCAAGGTGAAGAGGAAAGAGGTGTTGGTCATTGGAGCCTTCACGGTCTTAGGGCTCATACTTGCGGTTTCAATAGCTGAGAAGGGGTATTTTACGAGGATTAACGCACTCTTTTTGGTGGCTAGTTGGCCAGTCTTCATGCTATTAACTAGAAGCGCCATGGCAAAAAATGCTAAGGAAAAAGAGCATGTGATGGCACGCATCGGTCAAACTCATCTTCATCACCTACGTGACTGGGTGATAGCCATTCTAGGATTCGTGGGCGTTGCGATCGGAGCCTATGCTGTGGTCCAATCGGTGATCAAACTTTCGGCAGTTTTCCACATTTCCGAGTACCTCATCAGTTTCTTTGTAGTCGCGATTGGAACGTCTCTTCCAGAGCTCGTGGTCGACTTATCAGCTCTCCGCAAGAAACAATACGAGCTTGCCATAGGAGACGCCATAGGAAGCTGTATTGTTGATGCTTCTGTTTCCGTTGGAATCGGACAGTTATTTTTCCCACAAGCAGTATCCGGCGAACTCGCCATGATGACAGGTTTGTATGCGATATTTGGTTCCATAGTGGTCGTATTAACGCTTGCACTAAGAGAGAAAGTCGACAAGAAGGCAGGAGCACTATTCATCTTTGTATACTTACTTTCCTACACACTGCTGCGCGAATAGATAAAAAGTATGGGAAATGGATTGTTTCTTTTCTCAGCTGCTACTTCCGGCGCTCAAAGTAATTGTTTATCGGTGTGGTTGGCAAAGTGTACGTGTGAATTACGCTTGGAATCGTCGCTATTTTATCCTGAACAAAATTCATTGCATGGTCGTGGTCGTCGGCTTCAAACCAGACACAGTTGTCCCATTCGCCAAAAACGTTTGCCACGTAGTAAACCTTTATGTTGGGCTTGTATGTCTTCGGTAGAGCTTTTAGGCCTTTTAGTGCATCCTCTGTTCTCGTTCGGTCGATTCTCAAAAGAGCCATATATATTGGCAAGTTCATTCTATCCTCCGTTGGCTTCTCTTTTTAAATGAGGACTTTTATAGACTTTATGAATTGCAAATACTGATTTTCACTAAGCATGAAACGCGTTGGGATGAAACCAAGGACTCAACGAGCGAAAGATTCCTTATAACTGAGCGTAAGCAACAGTATCTTTAGGTAAGTCCAATGACGACAGAGAATGAAGATATAAGTCAAATAGATGATAAAAAAATTAGGGTATTGTTGGAAGAACTGCATGAAGTTGGGGAAAATACTAGGCATTATGATAAGATGATGGTGCAATGGTGTACAATTTTCTTGGGTATAACGATTATGATTTTATCACTAACTATTACATATTTTGATCTACTTTCTCTTTTCGCATTAACTGGCTTAGTCTTTTTTTCGGTATGTGTTGGGCTGGTAACTCTCTTAGTAGTTGCTCGAGCGACTTTCTTTAAAACAATTGGATTTGAAAGAGCTAAGCAAATCGAAGAGGAACTTGGGCTATATTATTATAGACAAATACAAGAAAAAAGGGTCAGAACAACCTCAGATTGGGGGAACAAGTATACTACAACGGAACTAGGCATTAGCGTGTTTATAGTATTTCTCATTGTATGGATTGCTCTCATTGTTATAAAAGTATATTTATCATGAGGTCGAGCGGAAGCTGAGTTGGATGCTTCAACCAGACGTCGTGTGGGACAGCTAACCTTTCAGACAGACAACTTGTGCACGCGCAAAAGGATTTATGAGATGAATATTTCTATTTGTTACTATGGTAAGACTATATCTTGACCTTGAGACCTACCGCCCTCGGAAAGAAGGCGCACGCGCTTAGCAAGCATGACGTATCATCAAGGATTTCTTTCTTCTCTTAGCTACTACTGCTATTCCAACAATGGCAACCACTACTACTGTTACAATGATAGCAATAACTGCTATAGAGAAGGTCGAAATGCTTTCAGTTAAAATGGGTGTTCCACTTAAAGTTCCTACGTCTTCTGAATATTCGTACAAAGTCACGCCAAGAACTTCTACACCAACTGCTAGGCTTAGAACATATGAAAGCGGTATCGTTACTTCGACTGTATCAAAAGAAAACATTGAACCCGTATGAGAGATTGATACAGATTTAGAACCTTCTGAAGTCCAAGAAAGGCTAGTGGGTGAAACAGACCCAGACCCTTCAACTCCAAGTGTAGTTTTCATGCTTCCAGTAATCTTAGCATAAAGTGTTCCTAATCCAAGTATATCGTAGATGGGTATTTTGACAGACCCTATAGGCGTAGTGAAGTCTAGAGTATACGTATTCCCTAGAAACACTACAGAAATTGAAGCCGTTTCTGGAGACACGCCTATTTTCATATTTCCAGAACCTCCAGAAAATATTGTAGGAACACTAGTTTGTAGAGAAGCTCCCAAATCTAATCGAACTGAAAAAACAACCAAATCTATGTCACCAGTAGTAAAGGTAACTGAGTGAGTTCCTGCGTATGCCTGAGGAATGTTAAATAACATTGAGCAAACGAGTAAAGCCATTATTGCACAGACCGAATTTTTCATTTTCATAGATTCATCATCAATCTCAGTTGTTCAGTCTTTTACCGATAAAAAACTTACTGCAAGTTAAGTGAAAACTGATATGGCTAGAACAGAAAAAAAGGGGGGAGTTTGCGGGAGACATCGCCACTTCAGTATCGTTCGTTCAAACCATACTGAAGTGTTCTCTCTATGTTTAATACCGCAATTTCATTCCTTTCTATTTCCATTACATCAAAGAGCGCACGCATTCAACTACCCTGTTTCTGAGCGTTCCGATCTTCTCGATTTCTACCTCTACCACGTCGCCTGGTGAAAGAAACTTCGGCTCTGGTTTCATAAATACAGCTACTCCTGCTGGGGTTCCAGTTGCGATGACGTCGCATGGTTCAAGGGTCATAACTCGGCTGATCTGGTGAACTATTTCGTAAACGTTAAACACCATGTTTCTCGTTGACGAGTTCTGC
>JREQ01004530.1_pt1 | contig 13672 bp, 16 predicted proteins | sample 210151 | NCBI WGS metagenome assembly JREQ01 (sample SAMN03019617, study PRJNA260268) | marine sediment metagenome | biome: Marine; feature: Sediment; material: Clay; isolation source: clay from marine sediments 31 meters below sea floor depth collected from... | place: New Zealand: Canterbury... | reverse complement strand
TGATGTTCATACTCAAGAAGAGTTCTTTGACTTTATGGGTTCATTGCAATTGAGGAAGCCTTTCATAGTGAAGCCCAATTGGATATGCTGGGACTATGGCCATTTCACGGATCCACAAATCCTAGAATGGACGTTAAGGTTCCTCCATAAGCAAGGAAAGACTGTCCTTGTTGAGTCGTATTCTGGAAGAAACATGATGGCTCTGCCCGACCTTAAGCTTGGTCTAAGGTTTTCAGAAGATGAAAGAAAGCACGTAAGAAAATCTGAAGAAGACTTCTTGAAGAAAACTGGAACCAAGAACGTGATTGAAGAACTTGGAATAGAATATGTTAACGTTGCTGAGGAAGTGTTAGCCAAAAGAACGGTGGACAAGGAAACCGTGAAAGAACTTGTTGAAAAGAAATATCCCCGAGTGTTGAGAGGCGAGTTATATGCTTTCTTACCCATGAAGTTGTATGCACTGAGAACGGGCACCTTTATCAGCTTGGCTAAGTTCAAGGTGTTTTTCACGATGTGTACCAAAAACACGTTTGGCTTGATACCTGAACATGTAGGATACGGTCCTAGATTTGCATACCACGGCAAGGAGGACAAAAACTTGAGCCAAAACATTGTAGACATTAACAAGATTTATCGGTCGATTTTCAATGTTGTTGGCATAGTGGAAGGCGTCAACTCTCTCAGCTGTAACATAGGTGAGGAAACAGGGAAACACAAAGCGGTCTTTGGCTACAGATATGACGTGCTAGAAAACAAAGGACTGATCTACTATTGCGACGACCCTCTATGGCTGGATGCCTTTGTGCACCAACAGTGTGGAAAGGACCCTATGAAAGAAGAGCACCTTCAGCGGGCATCTAAGGTTTTTAGGAAATGGCCCTCAGAGCTGATCATAGAGGCAAAAAAGATAGGAAACCCGCTGAAATAGGAGAATAACGAAATATGGTGACTGAGAGGCAAATTGAAAGAAACATAGCGTGGCTTTTGAAAAATGCATCTGTACCAGTTAGGTATTTGACTAGAAGATACATTTTAAAAGAAGATATACGCTCGCCACATGCGCGCGCGCCGTTTCACTGACTTTCTTACTTCGGCTTCTGCATTTTCAAGTTAAAATCTAAGAGTTCTCTACCTTCTTCGTCGAAGTAGAAGTTTCCTTGAAAGCGCTTTCCCTTTAACAGCAATGGGAGCCAATGTTTATCGTCCTGCCACATTTCCTTATAAGGAATGTCTTCTAGGGCAAACCACCGCAAAACCCCTTCTTCGCTGGGTTTGGGTTCGCCTTCAAATGTTCTTGTGGAGAAAACATAGACAATCCAGTCCAGTTCTTGTCTGTCGCCGAAATAGAAGTTTAGGACGCCGTGGAATCTGAGGTTTGACACTCTCAAACTCGTCTCTTCAAATATTTCTCTTTTCACGCATTCTTCTGGAGTTTCGTTCACTTTCAATTTGCCGCCAACTCCGTTCCACTTGCCCCCGCCAAACAAACCTCTAGACTTTTTCTGCAAAAGAAGCCTTTCATCCCTCATGATGTGGCACAGCGTGGCAATTATAGGCATTCGAACCCCTTTCTTAGGTTGAGATTTCATAAATAATTAGTGAGAGGACAAAATAAATGATGTGAGAGTCGCATGCAAGAGAACGAAAAAAGAGTAACTGAAGTCATAGCAAAACTACTGAGGGCTCAAAAGATTAGAAGCTATCAGTTTATCAATGAAGAGTTGTCAGAGAAAAGACTTCGTTGGTATGAAGAAAACAAAGACAAATTAGATCTTAAAGGTTCTGATGTGCGAAAGGCGTACACTCTCCTTCTAATCGAATACTTGGGCTTGAATCCTAAAGAGGTTCCTGTGGTTTACGAAGACGAATTAAAAATCGTCTGGAGGTCCTACAATTTTTGTCCAGTCCTAGAGGCCTGCAAAAGGCTTGGAATGGACACGAGAGAGGTTTGCAAAAAGGCTGAAGAAAGACCTGTTCAAGAGCTCATTTCAAAAATAAATCAAAATCTAAGATCCTCAAGGAACTACGAAAAATAAGGCCCTATGAAAAATATTGCGAAGAAGTTATTGAACTGCTTTATAAAAGCGAATCGGGAGGCTCGCGTAGGTTCAAATTCTGATTTAAATTCCCCTGCATTAAGCATCAATAAGAATGGTGCCATAGGCGATAACCTCCTCGGTGTGCGGTCGGATAACTAAACCAAGGCTTGAGATTCTCAAGGGTTGGCATAGGTCAAATTCCACTCCACCGCACTTTTTTTATCTTTATCTAACTATTTGAAGATCGACCGCCATTCAATGAGTTGAAATGCCATGGATAAATCAGTTACGATTGGGGTGCATATTGCTCAGGAGCATATGGATTTCTCTGGAATCAGAAAAGTTTGTAAGGCTGCTGAGGATTTAGGTTTTGATTCGGTAACTTTGATGGATCATTTTCGCCCTTACTATCCTCCAAAAACGGGTAACCTAATGGAGTGTTGGACTACACTAGGTGCCTTGGCGATGGAAACAAAAAGAATCAAGATAGGCGCATTAGTAACATGTGCTTCTTATAGGAACCCAGCGGTGTTAGCAAAGATTGCGTCTTGCGTAGATCACATGAGCAAAGGTAGACTAAAATTTGGCATTGGAGCAGGCTGGTTCCAAGAAGAAGCTCAAGAGTATGGCATACATTTTGGTAGCCCAAAAGAGAGAATTGAGCGATTGAGAGAAGCAGTTCAGGTAATCAAAAAGCTATGGGTTCAAGATGAAGCAAGTTTTCGTGGAAAATACTATCAGATCAACCGTGCAGTCTGTAACCCCAAACCTCTACAGAAGCCTCATCCCCCCATCATCATCGGAGGGCACAGAGAAAAGATGTTGAAACTGATAGCAGAACTGGCCGACGGATGGAACGCAGCGGGATCTCTTGAGCGATGGAAGAAAGGATTCAACACCCTCAAAAGATACTGTGAAGAAATAGGTAGAGACTGGAAACAAATAGAGCTTTCATGGAGTGCATGGGTTATTCTCTCTTCTGACCGCAGCAAAATCGCTGAGTTTCAACCAAGCTACATCAAAAACCTAGACGATTTCATAGACGCGTATCTAATTGGAACGCCCGATACCTGCATCAAAAAGATGCAATGTTTCATCGATCTAGGAGTCTCTGACTTCGAACTAGTCTTCCCTGACACATTTTACTCTTCACGTGGAGAATACCCCAAAACTCCAAGTCTTCAGACGATGAAAAAATTTGCTGAGGCGATTTTACCCCATTTCCGAACATCGACATAATCTGTTAAGCAACGGTTCCTATTTACTCCGGTCGCTTTGTGCTTATATAACTGCGGAATTCTAGTTCATAGCCTAGGTATTTATCAAGAAGAGGGGTGAATCGCGCGCTAAGGAATTAGGAGAAAAGTAGAGTTTTGAGTTTCTTTTCATTTTTTCCTTGAAACAATCCAAAAACCACCTAGCCTATTGGTTTCATTGTGAACGCAGTTTCTCAGGATCGAGTTATGCTCATTTTCGGCGTAGAGGATCTCGATACCACCGTCCGCAAGTTGCGAGAACGAGGTGCTCATTTCGCCACTGAACCTAAAGATCATCCAGAATGGGGCATCCGCACCGCACACCTCAGGGACCCTGATGGGAACCTCAATGAAATTAACAGCCCTTTGCCCACCAATGAATGGTCAAAGGATCTCCGCGAAGAGGCGAGCAAGTTCAAAGAAGAAGGGTAGTATGGGCAAGGACTAGCCTAGAGCGTGCGCACTTTATCCTTTGTGGAAGAATCTTCATTAAAAAAAAGAGTTTGCGGGAGAAGTTCCGAAAAAATTCGGATTCTGATATCACATCGCGAAAGCCGCTTTATACGTGTAAATTTGATTAAGGTTTAATGTTGATTATTGCCGTTAAGGGATGTTAACGGCAAAACCTTTTAAACCTAATTAAAACTTGTTTGAATTGAGGTAAGAACTGTGCCAATAACCGGTCTGAAAGGACCATATACACTTGACAACGAAACAATTGATAGGGTAGTCACGCGAACATCTCCAGGAGCCTATGCTTTAGGATCTGTGCGCAATAACACGTTCTATGTTAGATACGTTGGGCGATCCGACAATGATATAAACGCTAGACTAAAGGGCTGGGTTGGCAAATATCCCAAGTTCAAATATGAGTATTATAACTCTCCAAAAGCTGCCTTCGAAAAGGAATGCAACCTCTGGCACGATTTTAAACCTCCCGACAATGACCGCCACCCTCAAAGGCCAAATGGAACCAACTGGAAATGCCCCAGATGCGATATATTTTAGCTGAAGGGTTTAAGAAACCCAACTTCTAATTTTGCGATGTGCTGACCATGAGACTATGGCGATTTTTCTATTTACCCCCAGAACTGGTTAAAAGAATAAAGGAGGTCGTAGAGAAAAGTCGTAAGGCATATCCAAGTGGGAGATTTCATAACGAAGAAGAGTTTGTTATCTTTGCTATAGAGGAGCTTCTGAGGAAATGTGAAAGCGCATAAATGGCTTAGAAAAAGAACTCGCCGGTTTCTTCCGTTATACCTCTTTAACAGCATAGGGAGACCAGCATTTAAGACGGATGATGTCACCACGGCATATGGAAATTCCAATATGCAAAGTTTTAGATAAGTCCAAAGGTCTCATAATGCTGCTTTAATTTGTAATTTAGATTAAATCTTTTAGGGGGTTGAGCTATGAGGTCACTTTCAGCATGTCCTTACAGGTCATCTTTGGTTATAATCCAGTTTGGTGGCAGAGATTTTAACGCTAGTTTAAAGAACTCTTCAAAGGTTAAGCCAACATCTTCGCACATCATTATCCCATTTGCAAGAAATGTTGGAAACCCTCTGTCTTCAAGCTTCTGCTTCAAATCATTAACTGTACTTTGACCGATCTTCCTACTAGGCACAGCCAGTGCTGCGCGTGCTATTAAGCCCCAAATGCAATCCGCGACTATTAGGGCCTTATCTATCACACTCTTAGGTTTCACACCAGTTCTATGGTCATGAGCCCTGATGGCATGTAAACATTCAGCTGGAAGCCTTCCCTCTAACATCTTTGACGCAATAAAACCATGCCTTCGCGCGTCACCCTCGATTATATCGTAATCCAAATCATGTAACAATCCAACAAGCTCCCATTCCTTCTCATTCATGCCAAGCCTATTTGCAAGCTCCTTCATAATCAATGAAACCGCAATCATATGCCTTATCTTTTTCCGACTGGAAACATGTTCACTAAGTAGTCGTAGAGCTTCTTGTTTAGATAACACGAAAAAGAACTATAAACTCTTAACCTAAAAATCTTGGCTGAAGCAAAAATGGAAAGAGAAGGGATTGTTCTAACTTAAACATATGAACAGAACGGAAAAGAGGGAAATTTTGTGGATAATCTCCATTTCAGCAAATGCAAGACCACCGCACGTCGAAGATCGACGAGTGGAGAAGCATAGCAGTACTCGTTGTCTACCTTTTTCATTTAAATCGCGGAATCACTGATTTTGCAAAAAGTCTCATGCCATTGAGAGACGGAAAATCGTAAAACCCAGCCACAATTTTTTGGGCTCCAGCTTCTTGGTATTGCTCTATCTTTTGTATGCACTGCTTAGGGGTTCCAATGAGACATGCTGACTCTTCTCCTTGGCTTTTCATTGAACGGATCAATGGCTCTGCTAATTTTTTAACCAACCCTTCATTTTCTGCTATTAAGGCGCAACCACTTCCTCCATAAGCCACTTGCAGCCTTTGAGGTTCTCTTCCGACACGCTTCATTCTTTCCTTAATCTGCAGTACACCATTAGCCAGTTGCTTTGGCGTAGGTAAAACTGGGATCCACCCATCGCCCACCTCAGCAACGACCTTCCTGATAGCCCTGGAGTTTCCACCGATCCATACAAGGGGATGGGGTTTTTGAAGGGGTTTTGGCTCTAAAGTGGCATCTTTCAGTTGAAAGTATCCTCCATCATAAGACACGTGATTTTCTGTCCAAAGTTTCTTAATTATTTCTACAGTCTCTCTTAGCCGTTCGACTCTCGCCGAATGTTCACTCCAACCGAAACCAAAAGCTATATGTTCATCCCTAAGCCATCCAGCACCAATACCTAATTCAAATCTTCCTTTGGAAATATTGTCCAGTGTCGACCCCATCTTTGCTACCAATGACGGATGGCGAAATTGGTTACAAAGCACATAAGTCCCCAACATAATTTTATGCGTTGACGATGCTAACGCAGATAAGACAGTCCAAGCTTCCAATCCATAGGGACGACCGCTAGGTGAAATGAAATGGTCAGAAACCCACACAGAATCGTATCCCAGCCGCTCAGCTTCTTTCGCAATGGTCAAGAAAGTATCCCAGCTAGCATAAGTGGCTGTAACGTGAAGAACCACCCCAAACTGCATTCAAATCCCCACACTATACAAGCATGCATTTCTCTAATAGATTTAACAGTATTTCATGAAAAAAGCGCTGGGGCGGGGGCACAAGTATAATCTCAATTACGAGCCCTTAACTCCTCATTTTGGGAAGACTGTGAACATTAAGTATGGGTCTAAAGCACTGGGAACATGTGCTTTTGAGATTCATATTTTGAGGATTTTGAGTTCTCCCTTCCATCCCCAGAATCCCCAAGTGGCCGGAGCTTCTTTTGGCATTTCAGGCAAAACGTTGTTTTCTATCAATTGATCCAATGTATGGTCCATAATCATATGGTAAAACATACAAAGGTAAGCTCCGTGTTCCCGGTTAAGCTCAGCAAATCCCATTTTTTCAAAAAGTTGACGTAGAATTGTTTCCTTAGGCTTAACAATGTCGTCGACTATAGAGTCTGTTATTCTCGTTATTTCAGTGATCATAATCTTGAGATCTCTACGAGTGAAAATTGGAAAGTTGAGTTTAAACTTGCCTTCAACCTCTGTAAAGTAATTGTAGTCGGATAGTTTCTTGATTTGTTGCTCCACAGTTTCAGGTTTTAAACCCACAATTTTGGCTATGTCTGGAACTTTCAACAGCTGTTTGGCTAAGGCTAACATTATGGATTTTCCGCTATTGTTAAGTGGATTTGTTGTTGGTTTCTTTACAAGTCTGCTCCATATATGAGCAGTCCCGCCGTTGTTATCTTGGTTGCTATTTACGCCAAATTGTCGCTTTGAGCCTGCTCCGCCTTCTAGTCCCCAGAAGTACCATCTGCCTCCATCAGGTCTTTGGGGAGGGAAGGGAACCATCCCTTTTTTGTGCAAAGAATAATTAACCCCGATGTCGGCGAGTAACGCGGCTATAACGATGTAGTTCATTTGGTCCCATGAGAAGCCTTGGCTTTGAAAACTAGATTTTTTAAGGGCAGCTTTAAGTTGCGGAAGTTCCTGCCCAATCTTTAATGCCTCATTTTGAGATAATTCCTTTGCTAAGTCTACTAACGGTTTCTTTTCTTCTTTATCTAAAACGATGATATTTGCAACCCATCGATTCCCATTTATCTTTTTCACGAGAGCATTTTTGGATAACCAGCTCAACTCATCTATCACATAGGATTCATCAGCTCCAATCTCATGACAAATTTGAGACGGATTTTTTCCTTCTTTGCGGATTGAAAGCAATATTTTTTGAGCTAATAGACTTCTTGTTAAAAGATGAGGGCTCAGCCATATGTTCTTAGTACTGCCATAAAAACTAAAGGTTACTAGTGCAGTCATAGTATGCCTTCATAAAGTCATTAGAGTTTGTAAGTTCTCTTGAAAAATTGATTTCTTTTCGTGCTCTGAGAGATTTGACTCGAGGATTACTTCTATTGTTTCGTCCATCTTTCCCCACTTATAGTCTGACCAAAACAGTATTCTATTAGCGCCAAGTTTCTCAACAGCGAATTCTAGTTTCTCCTTTTCTTTAAGTTGAGAGGTGTCAAGGTATACGTTAGACAAATCCTTTGCTTTTGAAATAGTTTCTTTTGTGTATTGAGAAGCCTTTTTGGGAGATAATCTGATTTCTTTAGGTGCACTCAGTATGTGGGCTAGTATAATTTTCATTTGTAGGAAAGATTGGGCGACCTTTAATATTCTAACAGGACTAGATCTTTTCCATTCACCATGAGGAGGATTCGTGTGAAAGAGTACTGGCACCTCCAGTTTAACTATTTTTTCATATATCTGGAAATACTCAGGTGAGTCGGGATAGAAGTTATCCATCGCTGGATGAAGCTTAATGCCTTGCATCTCCAAAGAGGTTATTGATCTTTCGAGTTCTTTGATAGCCCCCGGAAATTTTGGGCTGATTCTACAGAAGCCAAAGAATTTTTCACGATGTTTCTTTATTGATTTTGAAATTTCCGTATTCGCGCCGTGGTAATCTTCATTCGTGAGGTTGTCGCTCCAGTTTGCTGGGCTAAGAACAACTTTAGCCACGTCGCATCTTTCCATCTCCTCTAATACCTCCTTAACGATATCCTTCGGCTTATGAGGAGGAGGCGCATAGCGAGGATGAACATGAACGTCCCAAATATCAAATTTCATGCCTTATCCCCATCTGATATCTATCTTTGTTATTAATATCCATAAATTACTCGTTATAAGCATTGATAGCATGAGTGTTTTGGCGCCTGAATCCGTCGAATACTGTTTATCTACGGTTTCCGCTATCTCGATTATCGTTCAGAGTTGAACTTTCTCTTCGTCATATAATCTTTTGTGTCAGTCTATTTCGCTGTTAATTGGAATTAACAGTAGATGGGACATGGTTGCTTCCATATCCATAACTTTGGCAAAAGGTCCAGCAACAGAAGGCATCCACTTACTTCAGAGACGTAAGGTTTATAAATTTATTATTACACCATAATCCTTCACTGGTCAAGCATATACAACAACAGTTTTACCGATTCTCAGCCGTCTTCGACCAGCAAGAACAACACACAAAATTGAGTAAAATAGAGGTGTTAATCCATGTCAATAGCCATTCAACATTCCGCAAGTGCCATCGCCACCTTGGAATACAAAGGCAAAAAAGAATACACAAAACTTAGACCAAAATGGATCAAAGAAAAACAACTACGCGGCTACTACGAGTCCATGAACACATTCTTTTCAGAATCCTTGGAGGAACTAACCATCCCAAAACGATTCAACAAACAAAAACTACACGAATTCCTCATGAACGCCATCAAGAGATCACTAAATGAAGACGACAAATTCCGCAACCTTATCATAAAACTGAACGAAAACTACCCAAGATTCCCCATAAAATCAGATCACGCTTCAAATTACATCCGTCTACTAAAAACTCTCAGCTATTATGTTGCTCAAGCAGGCTACAGACTAAACGAGGAATACGCCTTTGAATCATGTATATCCGATATTCCATACATCGTCTTCAGTAACCTCATACTCGGCAACTACACAATCTCCTACTTCCATGAATACAAAGCCCGTGCAACCGAACAACATTTCAGACGCAATTATCTACTCGTAAGAGGGCGACCCAACCTAAGATCCCGACAAGCCGCCATCAAGAGCTACTTCCAGATGATAAAACCAACCGAAAAAATGTTCCGAACAACAGTTAGATCTCAATTCAAACTTTGGCTATTCACCATTTTATCAAACTCCAAAAACTTCCAAGATTTCGCAAAGAAACCACAATTACTTAGCCTAAAGAAGATGGATCAAAAACAATTTGAGAAGTTGACAGTTAAGCATTCCGAACAACTTGAGAAATTTAGACGGCTACTATTCCAGCTTGAGCCAGAACTCTTTAAACCATCAACTGAAATAGATGAACCCACTCAAACAATGTGGAGAGACATGGTTCTACTAAAAATAACAGAGTGAAAACAAGAATGAGCGCTCGGATGTACCCTGACGTCAGCATCCTCCTAACCCTCGACTTCGAGCAACAACAACTTCTCAGAAAATGCACAATCTTCAAACAATCCATCCAGCGCTCAAGCATCACTTGCTACCAACTGTCAACAATAAAGACGATAAGAAGCGCCATAACGCAAGAAGTAGTCGAAGCAGGTGGAAACGCCCTCCGCGGACTCTGGCACCACCTTTCCATGGCGAAAGGGGGCGGAGTCCCCCACATTTTAGAAAAAGCAGTCATAACCGAAGCGGACTTACCCGGCATCCAACAATTCTTTCGAGAAAAAATACGCACTCAACAAAGAGATCTATCCAAAAGCCAAATACAAATACAAGAAGTCTGGGCTATCGACACTTTTAGAAAAATGGAAACAACACACAGCGGCCGCGTCCCATTTATGAACTATTTACAACGGCTCGCCACCAAACTCAACGAATACTACGTCGAAGCAAAAAACAGCTTACTTAGAACAGAACATGACCTCAACCTAATCGACGAGGAACCCATAGACCCGACATCCATAAACATAAGTAAATTGGAAAAAGCCCTTAACCAAATCGGCTTCGATGACAAAGAAGACCTCGACCACATCGCCTGCTTGACATGGCTAAAACAAAAAAGATGATACACTCCCGTCTTTGCAACTGCCGACAGACGACTATACGAATGCAAAGACATAATCTACGACAAGACAGGCGTCATCGTGGAAGACGCATTATATGCAGCAGGAACCTACCGCTCGATCATGACAAAATCATGGCCAGTAAAGAAAGGATGAGATCAATCCTAATTATCGTGGGCATTGTCAATTGTCAGGGTCTTGGTCAAGAAATTTCTCAATTTCCTTTATGATATTTCTTATACTCTTTTCGTCCAAGAATACTCGCGGATCACAGTAGTTTACAAAGTCTGGTCCTGCTACGTCAACACTTTTCATTTTCGGCTTAAGATGGAAGTGCAAATGGTTATGGGGTGAAACGCAGAAACACCATAGATAAATCTTGTCCACTTCATCATCTCCTTTGCTCCTCTTGTTAAGAGCTTTCTCAACAGCTATTGAGTATCGATGGAGCGAGTTTGACAGTTCAGACCATTCTTTGTTACTCAGCTGAGAAAATCTCTCGACATGACGCTTGGGCTGCACTATAAGATGTCCATCAACCCCAGGTTCCTTCGAATAGTTTACGATGACTTCGTCATCTTGGAAGATCTTCCATTCCTCATCCTTCAGAAAGTTTCGGATATTACACAGCTCACACATGTTGATCCCTCTTAAAGACTATCTCAGTAGAACAATGCTATTAACCATTCTACCTTGTTTGTTCATCATTGGGTTTTTCCGTTAATAGAGAATAACAGAAGTTGTAAGCGTGCGAAGTCACTATTGCTAAAACATATTAAGTAATTTACCTAAAGCACATAAGATACCTGCAAGGTGCAATATCGCGTGCGCATCGATGTCTTCTGGCAATTTCCTCAAGGTGATGCTTCAACAGAATAACACTAATAATAGAAAGTTATGGACTATCAGTAAGAAAATTGTTCCTGTAGGCTTTAGAAAGACAGAATCATCAGCGAAACAAGTTTCATCTTACAAACGCAAAGGCTTCTGGAAATAGTCTTCGAATAAACTTTCTGGTTTCATAGCAGAAGTTGCATCCACTGAGGTAGGCTTTCTTCGGAGTAAAACCATATTCGGATGCGAGATTCATTAATCCTCTCATGCCCCCATCGTGTAACGCAGAGATTACAGGGAAATCTCGGTAGTTATATCCATCAATAATTCTTCTAAGGGAGACCTCACGAGCATTTCCAATACTTAGGCCCGGACATATTGTTACAAACCCAAACTCATCGACATCAACCCCTAAAGGAGACTCGAGCGTTCCTCCAGCCCATGCACCCGGGCATTCTTCCTTTAAGATTTCGGTTAAAAGCTTCATCTTGACATGTTTCATGAGGGATTCCGCCGCTCTTCCAACAAACATGGGTTGCGCCTTAATAACTTCGACCTTTGATAGAAGATTTCCTAAAGCCTGCAAATAAGAGGTGGTTGCGGAATTGAATTGGTTCTCTTCGCTTGGTTCGCCAACAAACCTGACATCAATAGAAACTTCCAAGCTGGATTCAAGAGAAGCTTCGATTGCATTTTTGATGAATTCTATGGGAACAAAGTTTTGATGGAAGAAGTCGACGCTGAAAAACATCTTTGTTAACCCGAGGCTTCTGAGCTTTTCAACCATTGCACGTGCCTTAGACGCATCATGCGCCCAGAAGGCATTTGTAAAGAGCCAGATTTTAGGTAAAGACAAACGACTACATTCGGCAACGATTCCCTCAACCAAATGAGTGAAAAGCACGGGTTCGCCGCCAGTTATGCAAACTATTTCTGCATTCAATGCCTTAGCGTCAGTTACATAGCGTCTGGCTTCTTCAATTGCCATAGAACCCTTGATTTCAGGTCCACAACCGAAGGCGCAGTGGGTACATCTGGCATTGCATTGGTCTGTTATATGTAGGCCTAAACTCGTTATGCCCATAGGCTAATCATCCAGTTTTTCATATTGCCAATCATAAGATATAAAGAAAGTCGAAATTACAAATTGATGCGCACGCGCGCAAAAAAAAGTATTTTTTGGCAGCCCGGAGGAGATTCGAACTCTCGGCATCAAAGATTATCTTTTCTTCGTTTAATTCAAAAGTACCTTCATACCTTGTAAGGGCTCAAAGCCAGAAGTATGAATCTTCATCCAATCCCAGAGGCTTCTAAGCCTCACCAAACAGGTCTTTCAATAATCATCCGCTATCTTTTAATGAGAACCTTGGCGCAGTTGCGCACCGCACTGGTAACATTTCTCTTCCTCGCTAATCGGCTTTCCACAAGAGGTACATCTCCATTTTTTGTCTTGTTTTTCTAGCCACTTTTCTACTCCTTCAGATTTAATGAATAGCAAATTCTCACGGAGATCCATCCCAATTTTAGCGTGTCCTTCTGCTAACCTTTTCCATTCTTCACATCCACTCTTCTCAAACTCATCACACTCATGGCAAAACTCAAACCCTTTCGCATCTAAACACTCACGTATTTTGCAATGATTATAAGGCCAACAAGTTTCATCTACTGCCGGACATCCCCTACAGTAAAGATCTCTATCAGGAGGACAAGATCTTTCCATCACTCTTAACAACACACCTCCATCCTCGCGCGCTCGATAGATGGAACAAGCACCGCAATAGTGCCCGCACCTTCCCGCAAGATTTTTGTTTATCATCTTTAACATTCCTTTAGAAAGCGATTTCGTCTAACTACTATCTATAGCTAATTTGCCAGAATAATCACAATTTTGGAGATAGGACGCCAATCTGAAGACGGCATACGGGTTATATCATCCTTCTGTCAATTCTTGTCTAAGTAGATTGTCAACGTATTTAATGGCTTCTTGGGGAGCCATATTGTGCGGGTGTTTTATGCTTGCTATCAAGTGAATTTTTAGGTTGCTTCCCCAGTGTTTGAGTGATGTTCCTTTGATGATTTTACCACATTTAGGACATGGTCTCTCTATTTTCTGTCTATATCTACTCATTGGTTTTCCCTCTAGTCTGTTCGAGTTACTAGGTTATAAAGAATGCAGTACCGAAGACATCGCTGTTACCCAAGCTATGTTTGAGGAAACAAAGAATTTTTTCATTTACACCTACAACATGTTATTGAAAGGAGTGATGCGCGCGCAAAAGAGTTCTTTGCTTAGTGATAATCTACAATCGTGACCTTTTCTATCCGCGCTACGTATGGAATGGGGCCGATCTCCT
>JREQ01004021.1_pt1 | contig 13681 bp, 21 predicted proteins | sample 210151 | NCBI WGS metagenome assembly JREQ01 (sample SAMN03019617, study PRJNA260268) | marine sediment metagenome | biome: Marine; feature: Sediment; material: Clay; isolation source: clay from marine sediments 31 meters below sea floor depth collected from... | place: New Zealand: Canterbury... | reverse complement strand
GGGGATCCTCGATTTCTTCTCTTGGTGATCCAATTTCGGCGAGGAGAATTTCTAAGATTCTATCGTATACGTTTCGCTCAAGTACGTCGAGTTGAAGTTCGTCTAGGATATACTTGAACTCGCCGGTTGCCGGGTTCTGTGCGATGGCAACGTGGACAAAGGGCTCGTATAAGGGGTATCTTTCAACGATTTTGTAGCCCTTTGGCAGAGCCTTGGGTGGAGGAGCTGGGGGTATGGGTCTTAGCTTGCGTCTCCTCCAAACTCTTGGAAATTTCTTGCCAATGGCTTTTAGTCCCGATGATAACTTTTCGCTGAACCGTTTGATCCGTAGCATTGTACTTCTCCTAAACAAGAAGGGTCGCAACTAAGTATTAAATCTTACGTCTTACGAAAGTATAGTAATACTGACTACAAAGCGCCAAGTCTCGCAATTCAAACTTGTTTGTTCTAGACGTCGCTTCTTGAAATGGCATTCATCATTTGGGCTTGTTTGTTACTGTTAATGTAGACTAATGCAAGAACTATGTGGAAGTCTTAGATTTTTTCTGTATACTATTTTTGGTAGGTGACTTCATGAAGGTTGTTCCTGTTAAGTTGAGTGATTCGCTGGTGAGCTCGCTCGATGTTAACCGATTTAACCGAATGTTTTTTTACCTCCTCCCGGACTTTTACCTCTTTAGTTAGAAATTTTTGAATTTTGAAGTCTTATGAAATGAGAATTATGTCAGAAATCGTAATATAAAGTTAAATGCTTTGAATGTAAACTATCATACAAAGGCTATAAGCTGGGATACGGGTTGGAAGAAGAAGTCAAAGGGATTCTCACAGACGAAAAACTTTCTGTAATCAAGACTATGCTGGAGAAGGATCACGCGATCGACTGCATTTTCCTTCTGCACCTTGACAGGGGACGATGGAAGAATGCCAAGGCGTTTATGCAGGAGCTTGGGCTTACCTTGAGCGACGGAACCTTTAGGTCGAGGATGATAGAAATTGAGCATCTAGGCTTGGCGAAAAGCGTGGCCATCGACCCGTTGAAGAAATATTACGTTAAGACAGAGGTCGGTGAGGAAGTAGCCAATCTCCTTCTGGAGTTTTTTGGAAAGGTTAAGTCTTTGGTTAAGTAGGCGGCTTTGGTGAAGCCGCGGGACGTAGAATTATTCCTCCAAAATATGGTGTATTAAGTCGTAAGATTTAAATGTCCATGTTGCGTTATCTCTTTTGTGAACTCTAAAAGGAGGGATAAAAACAAAAATGAAAAAACTCCTGAAGAGTAGGAAAGCTTTGAGCCCAGTGGTTGCAGCGATTATACTGATTGCAGTGACTGTCGCGGTTTCCATCGCCGTCGCAGCATGGATGGGAGCACTGACCTTCACCTTCATGAGAACAGAAGAAATTTCAAATATAGGCGGTACATGGGGCAGTAACTACGTAAATATCACCTTGACAACGAGATCAGATGTGGTGTTTACTGGCGCAAAGGTAGACGATAAACCCGTCACTTGTTACCGTGAAGACACAACAACTAACATAACGTCAGCCAATCTATACTCTGTTGCAAAAGGAAACAGTGTAACCATAATAGTAATGAATGTCGGGGTGTCTTGGGGCGCTACAAGCGGCAATTGGACTGCAGGTCTCCCATATGAGATCACTATACTGACTCAAACTGCTCAATACCCGTGGACCGATAACGCCAATCCCCCATCCTAGCGCTACAACGGTACTGTCTGAGAGCGGGGCAGGGGGACTCGACCCTCTTTCATCATCCTTGGAGGTGTAAATATGGTAGTTGAACTAAAAGAATACGATTCCGCGGTTGACATAGCGAGTGAAATAGACGAGGAGATAGCTCGAACAAAGAGCGTCCTAGGCGAATACCTCCGCAGGCTCGACGAAATTCGCACGCTGGCTGAGAGGTCGAAAAAGATTCGGGAAGTGGTCTTCAAGCTGGCTGGGAAAAAGACGTCTCAGAACATGCTTGGAGAGATAACCGTTGGAGACCTAAGCGTCGTCTTAGACGCTAACCCCTTCCATGAACTAACGGCCATAGAAGAAGTTGTTCGAAGCCAGCAAGACAGGCTACTGGTTCTACAAAAGGCTCGCGAAGCGCTAAACTGGCTGGATCAGATCGGGGACACGGAGGGACTTAGGTATCTAGTGTTGGAAAGCGACGGAGTTCCAGAAAGAATTCTACTCAAGATCTCGTAAATCCACCCCTAGGAAGCGAAAAAATGAGCAACGATGTATACGCTGTTGCGCTAAAAAGCGCCCTAACCGAAATCGAGGAAATATGTCCTGACGTCAGTTGCTCTTTCATTTTTACGAGAGACGGAACCATAGTTGCAGGAGATTCAGAAGCCAACGAGGAAAAAATGGAAAAGATGGTGCGTTCTTTCCAAAGCATAGTGGAAAAGGCAGATGGGATCGGTGGCCTACAAGCCCTGCTAGTTGAGGGTAAAAAGGGTGACGTGCACCTCTCCCGCATCAACGACATGTACATAACCTTGGTAACGTCTAAAAACGCGGACACAACCCTTCTAAAATCCGTAACGCGCGTGATATTTCCAATAGTCCTGAAACTGCTAGAGAGCATCGCCCCTACCCCCCTCTACCACGCCTCCTCAAAACAGTTCATCGTCGACACCCTCAGCGGATTTTTTGTTGGCGACTCCGTGCAAATAGACCTCGAAATTCTAAAGCAGTGGTCTCAGCTTTTAAACCGAAAAAGCGTTGGTGAAGTTGAGATAAAAGCCGTTGGCGGAAAAGTGGCTCAATGCAAGGTGAAGGAAATAAACGATCCTAAGCTGAAGGGAAAAGGAATTATAAGAATGCCTGAAAAGATCCGCAAAACCCTTGAAGTGAAAAACGGAGAATTAGTGAAGGTTAAACCGACATAGTTTGAGGAGACTTAAATGCCTGCAAAAAACAAGGAAAAAGAAATCGAAAAGTTGCAAGAAAGTCTGGAAGACATTAAAACCATAGAGGGAATCATCGGATACATCCTGAGAAGTTCAAATTCCGCCTCAATAGACCTAAAGGACCCAACGAAAGTAATCGACTATGCGGTCTTATCGGCTACTGCCTTTGAGGCAGGGCGGAAAATATCAAACACCTTTGAAATCGGCGAAGCCAACACTATAGTCCTGGAAGGCGGGGACATAAAGGTCCTGTCGAAGACAATTGGCGATAATCGTCTCAGCGTTTTCATGGAGAATAAGGTTGATCATAAAAAACTCTGTAAAGACTTAAACCTAGCGTAACCCCATCATAAAACACGCTTTTATTTTTTGTCTCACCTCTTTTCAGCTTCACCATTAAACACTAAACAATTTTTGCATTTCTGTTCAATTCTGCGTTCGTCAATATGCACCCTAACAAAAGGCTTTTGTCTAGCAGAGCTTTTCTTGCAGAAATTTAAATACGTATACAACTATAGTATTTTGGTGTGGTTTTGGCCAGGGTTGACGGGAAGCTTCATTCCTCGCATCGAAGCCAAATAGATATAATCGCAGACATTCTGGACGCGGCAGTTGGTGGCGTGAGAAAGACGCATATTATGTATAGGTGTAACCTCAGCTTCAAGCAGCTCGAAACCTATTTGGGTCTTCTTCTTGACAGGGGGCTTCTGAGGACGGTTTCAGAAGAGGAAAAAACCAGCTACAGGAGGTTTTTCAAGATCACGGATAAAGGTCAAGCCCTACTTCACGCCTATCAGAGCCTCAAAGCCCTTCTAGCCGCTTAGCGCCCTCCTCTCCTTCGATTTGTCTGATTTTCTTGAGAAAATCGTGCACTGGAGGACCTAACTTTGCTTTTTCTCCTTCCTTGTCTAGCTTAACAAAGTTGTATCGTGCTAGGAATTTTGCCAGGCTTTTAACTTCGAGGTCTTGCAGTTCAATTTTTTCCCCTATTTCCTTTAGATCGTGCCACTTTCCGTCTTCCAGGAACTTCAGGATATCCTCGAGTGTGGGCAAGGTTGAAAGGCTCCGTCGAATCTTTGGTTATGGCGCTGAACGCTTAAATAGCTTCTGAGGATTTTGTTCAGAAGATTTTTCTAGAATTCAGAACGATGACGAGGCTTGGTTTGTTCCCGGTTTAGTTCTATAGATAAGTTATACAAAGTTTTAGGAATTCAGTTCAGATATTGAAAATGGTTGTCACGTTCGTTTGTTGTGTTTTTTCGGGTTTCCAGCTTCCTTGTTGGCTACTTCTTCGTGTACGTGGGTGATGCAGTACTCTACTACGGCGCCGAAGGATTTTAGGTAGGGTAGCGTATTTTTGATTTCTTCTGCCCTCTTCCTGGAGTTTTCGCTTATCGTGATGGATGTTCGAACAGCCATTTTACATCCCTTTTATAGCACATTGCTACGCTTTATATATAAATTTAATGGACGAAAAGCATAAAACGATTTTAGTTTTGTGTTTGAATACGTCCAAAAACTTGTATAGGCTAGGGGCGAAAATTGGCGTTTTTAATTCTTCCTCTATATAAGTTTTATATATAAAATATGTAGAATATAAATACACTTTATGCGCATTTTTCAGCATTTTGGTGTATGGAATGGCGCGTCGACGGCGGGACCGTTTGGAAGTTGTGGCTGATATTTTAACGGAGGCTCTGAATGGGGCCAATAAGACGAGGATCATGTATAGGGCGAACTTGAATTTTGTGAGGTTTAAGAAATACTTCTCTGTGTTGTTGGATAGAGGCTTGGTTGCTGAGGTTGACAATCCAGGCGACGGTGGGGTTTTGTACAAGACTACGGAGGAGGGGAGGGCTTTGCTTGCGGTTTTGAGGAAGGCGAGGCGTCTTATTTCTCTGTGAGGCTTTGTTGGAATTTGTTATGTGACCTTGCTTATCGCGATTTCTGTAAATTTCTTGCAGGCTTTTATCCATAGTTCGACTTCTTTTTCTGTTACGTTTGTGATTTGGACGTTTTGTATGGTTACGCTTTCTTGGGGTGGTATGATTATGGTTCCTATGGTTGGTTTGTGTTCTGGTTTTTCTTCTTCGTTTCCGGAGAGGAGGGGGCTCCATTCTGGGTTGATTTTCACCCAGTTTGCTTTTTCTTGGTAGTGGATTACTTCTTTTTCTGAGAGGATTTCTGAGATTTTTGTTAGTTGTTGTGTTGGGAGGGATAGTTTTTTTGATAGTTGGGTGAGGCTGTGCCATGTTCCGTCTTTGATTAGGCTGAGGAAGTTGTCGAGTTTTGACAAGGGCTCCGCCTTGGGTGTTTTTGGTTTATGGTTTATTTTAGGTTTGGGAACCTTGGGTCTGGTTTTTTGGTCTGGTTCTATGGTTCTTCGATTGCTTTGAGAGTGTCGCGGTAGATTTTTGTGTTTGGGTGGAAGTTTGCTTCTATCAGTTTGTTGAGCATGTCTCCGGCGTTAGGCTGGTCTATTAAAACTTGTTTTTCGTTTTTGTTTATGCCTGTCTGAAAAATGGAGTACTGTTAATCCGATTATCCTTTGGTTCTTGTATCGGATGATTACGTCGTTTTCGGTTAGTTCCGAGTCGTCGGCTTTGGTGTCTTGGCTGAATGATATGTAGAGTACGTCGGCCTTTTCGTCGTATTCGACGTTGACGGCATCGGTGCTGAGGGCAACTATTTCGGTTTTTGCCATGTTATTGGTCTCCTCCTCAATAATTTATGTGCTTTGGAGGTATGTTTTAGATTGAAACTAGTGTGTAATGGTTTCCAACTTTCGCTTTGACTTCACTACGGGTAGATCCACGTAAAAGTGTCTCAACCTCTTAGCGTATTTTTCTTTAACCTCTTTTAGGTATTTCTTATACTCGGTTGGCGACATCTTGGTTAATTCTGCTCTTATCTTGTGGATTTCTTGCATAAATTTAGGTTCCCTCAACTTGACACAACCTTAACATCAAAAGTTTCAATGACTTTTAACGATTTCTCCCTTACCTCTCTACTTGCTTTCTCAAGCTCTGCTATAGTTACATCAGAGGTAAACAATTCGTATTTCTCCCTAACAGCTTTCTCAAAGAAGCGCCTCGTGGTGGCTACGATTAATCTTGGCGCGAAATGATAAGCACTGATCACAGAGTTCTCCATTAAAGTCTTGTTAAGGCTGTCCCGGGAAGTTTGTCTCTTTTAGTTTTTTCTGGTTTTATGGTCTGGTCTTATGGTTTGGTCTTGTGGTTCTTCCCGTTTTAAATACCATAGGTTAACAAAAACAGTTCTGGTGAATGCGTAGCCGGCTATGCTTGGCGGGCTACGGTGATGATACCGGAGTGCTATGATCTGGGGCACTTTAAAGAAGCCAGTTCCGGGGGACTAGGCTTGGGAGCCCCCGTTAAAGGGTTAGGCTTAGCCTAGCCTGATGATAGCCCTGAAAAATAAAGGAGAGAAAGAAAGAATGAAGAAGAAAGCTTTAGCCGTTGCCGTGTCAGTGTTGTTTGCTACGATGTTGCTCGTTGCACCTCAAGCTAGTGCAGATGTGTATGTTCCGCCGGGTCCATGGTATAATATGAGCGAATGGATTTGCCCCTACTTATACGTCTTTGACTTGCAAACAGGAGAAGACATAGGCTGGATGTACAGCGATGGTCCCATGTACGATCCTATAACGCAAACTGAGATACCGAAGGTTCACAAGGATCGTCCTGTAGTTCAAGGACCCACTGTGATTCCGTTCAGCACTGAGGTGATGATAATCGGCTATATACCCTATGTCTACGTTGGCTTAGATCAAGTGCCTCCACCAATAATCTTGACTATCACGTGGAACGGTGTGCCATACGTTGTTACATTGGATCTAAAACAACATCCATTGCCAGGGGAACCACCTACAGAACGCATAGTGGGATACGAACACCCACCGACGATGTATGATCCTATAGAAGATGTCTATCCGTGGGCGTATCCATATGAGCCTTATTTGGCAGATGAAGACGGACGACCATTTAAAGATACACTTTGGAACGTCTATGTTGGAGACATGGACTGCGGTTTTGGTCCGGTACCTGCTGGGTACTTCTTCTGGTACATATTCCATCCGAACGTGGGCGACTGGATTGCATTCAACTGTGAGGGAGAGACGAAACATCCGCCAACCTATGACATCACTGCGTTGTTCGAATGGAGCACCGTCCAAATATGGTTCCCGCACAAATGCTTTGACGTGCGGTTATTAGATGTTCACAAAGAAGTCGTGCCATCAGAGATCCCGTTCACTGAAGGTGAGCCAAGCGAGGAAACACTATATTCAATAGAGGATGCGTGGATATGGGACATCGATCCAGATACTAATCAGCCGCAGGGGCGTCTGCACGCTAGAAGCGACACAGATGAGATCAGAAGGTCCTACCTCAAATTCAACGTTGGCGACTTGGATCCCACGTGCATAAGAAGGGTAACACTCCACATGTATTGCTCAGCGGCCGACCCCGATTTTATGCCAGAAATTGATGTGCAGGTATGTAGCACTAGTGACGATTGGACAGAGACGGGCATAACATGGAACAACGCGCCGACTGTTGGTCCTGTCATTGATGTAATACCGGTTAACGACGCTGGATTCTACTACATCTGGGAGGGTACCCTAATAGACTACGTTAAAGCAGAAGCTGGTGGCGACGGAGTCTTTAGTATTGCAGTGAAACTGCCCAACGACTTACTTAAGCAAAATCCTGCTGATCCATACTGGCACAGGGATTTCGACAGCATGGAAGAGATCAACCCACCATACCTTGTGGTAGAATCACTATGTCCAGGATGGATTTCTGGAGCTCCAAAGATTTCCAACATACTGTCAATCAAAAACGTAGGAAAAGTACCTGCAACATGTATTGACTTCTGGGAAACCTTCCCTGTGGAGAGCAAGAAAGCCATCATCCCAGAATGGGAAACAGCAACCGTCAAAATTACAGGTGGCAGGACAATTGGTCCTATCAAGATGCCAGATGACTTCGGTACCTACTGGCCATACATAATGCCGGATTCGTATTCGCCAGCAGATTACGACCTAAGTACCTTGTATCCTGGTGAAACAATGGTCATAGCTTGGGAAGCCAGCGTAAACGTAGAGATAGGTGAAAGCCACACTTTCATCGTCGAAGCCATGGTCTCAGCATTCGAAATACCCCCATGGAAGTGGCCAAGGGCCATGGATGCGCTCTACATCGGAGACCCCGATGAACCTGGAGAATTCCTCTGGTGTGGAGAGAAATTGTTCTACGAGGACGGATGGAGATTCGAATACATACGCGAGTGGTACGTTCCAGGCCCGATAAACAGAAATCCACTGCCACCGCAGGTGTACCGTTGGGAAATGCCCCTCGACCCCATTCCTGAAGACCTCACTGGTGACGCCGTAATCGACGAAGCTGATGTCACACAGGTGGAGCTGGCCATCATCGGCCTAGTACCATTCGACCTTAAAATGGACGTAAACGCCAACGGAAAGGTTGACACCTACGACCTGGCATGCTACGAGCAAGCAGCGGCGGCCTAAGACATGCGCACGGGGTAGAAAACATGAAAACCTCTATTCCCCCATATCCCCCTTTTTTTAACATTAAAAAAATTCACGATGTACGAAAAATGTCTGAGTTGAGGAAATGTTGATGATGAAGAAGAACAAACTCTTACTTTTCACACTTCTAACAACAGTTTTTATAGCCTTGGTAACTCCCTTAGCCTTCGCCGGAGGCCTGCAGACCGCCACATTAAGTGTAGATCCTTCCACCGGCATTATAGAATGTCCTACCTACACGATAAACATCAATATAAGCGAAGTAACATACCTCTGGGCTGTCAGCTTCAGATTAGACTTTAATAATCCAGACGACTTTCTGGAATTTGCGAGCGTAGAGGCCGGCAACCTAATGCCGGGATCTGAAGTGGCGGTAGGACCACTAACGATTACGAATTATATCAATGTCTTAGTTTTTATGCCTTATCCCAATACTGTGAACGGCTCTGGAAGCGTAGCAAAAATCACGTTCAACTTAAAGGAAACCGCAGAAGTCGGGATGACAAGTACGTTATTCCTACCAGCAGGTCCGGCCGACTATACTAGAATACTTGATGGTAAGCATGAATTTATCGATATCATGGACACGTATTCAGGCTCAGTTGAAGTAGCCCCCCTTATAACCGACCTAACCATAAACGTACCAGCCACAGCAAAGGTCGACGCACCCACCACCATATCCGCCACTCTCAAAGATGGGGTCGGAAACCCAATAGAGGGTTCAACTATCGACTACTACATCCGTTCGGACACTGTCTGGAACCCAATAGGCTTGGGTCTGACGGATGCGAGCGGCGTCGCCTCCATAGATTACGCCTTCACCAGCGTTGGAGAATTCGATGTTAAGGCAGAGTTTAAAGGGAGCACAAAATACGCTCCAAGCAGCGACACAGGCACAATATTGATTCTTTCTATGGGGACCAGTCTGACGATAGACGTACCGGCTACAGCAAAGGTGAACACGCCAACGACCATATCTGCGACTCTGAAGGACGAAGAAGCAAAACCAGTAGGAGGTGAGGTCGTTGATTTCTACATCCGTTCCGATACCGTATGGGAAAAGATAGGCTTGGGTCTGACGGATGTGAGCGGCGTCGCCTCCGTAGACCACGCCTTCACCAGCGTGGGAGAATTCGATGTCAAGGCAGAATTCACTGGAACCGAAAAATACGCTCCAAGCAACGACACAGACACAATATTAGTAACTTGGTCAAAATCAACTCTCACTCTAACCGTTTCGCCCATCGTCGTAAAAGTCGACGAGACGATCACCCTGTCTGCATCTCTCAAGGATAAAGATAGCGGAAACCCGCTACACAATTGTACAATCTATTTCTACATCTATGCAGACGATGAATGGAAGCCAATAGGCGATGAATTCACGGACTTAGATGGTGTGGCGTCTTTAGGCTATGCACCGACCGCAGCAGGGACATTTGAAGTTAATGCAACGTATTGGGGAAGCCTAGAATACACCAGTAGCAGCGACACAGGTACAATATTGGTTCTTTCTATTGAGACCAGTCTGACGATAGACGTACCGGCCACTGCAAAGGTCAACATACTCATCACCATATCTGCCACTCTTAATGACGAAGAAGCAAGCCCAGTGGAAGGTGAGGTCGTTGATTTCTACATCCGTTCGGACACGGTCTGGAACAAGATAGGCTTGGGTCTGACGGATGTGAGCGGCGTCGCCTCCGTAAGTCATACGCCAACAGACGCAGGTACATTCCAAATCAAAGCAGCATATGGCGGAAGCACAAAATACGCCGAAAGCAGCGACACGGACATGCTGACGGTAAGTTTGTTGACCACAACCCTTAATCTTGACGCGCCAGCCTCAGCAAGGGTCGAAGACACGATAACCCTGGTTGCAACTCTAAAGGATGAAAATGGAAATCCAATAGCCGACTCAACCGTCGACTACTGCATCTCTTCAGGTGGAGGGTGGAAATCAATATGCGTTGCATCAACGGATACTAGCGGCGTTGCTTCAGTGGATTATACACCAACCGAAGCAGGGGCATTTAAACTTAAAGCAGTTTATGAGGGAACCCGAAAGTATGCTGGAAGCAGCAGCGAGGAAGTAACTCTAGAAGTAAGTGGGGAGGAGGAGCATCCTCTAAGCTTCTTACTCGACGCAGAATTTACAATTCTCGACATACTCTTCTGGGCCTTCATCATTGTAAGTTTCTTAACCCTCGTCTCCGTCTATGTATGGAAAAAAAGAAAGTGAGGAAGCCGAAGATAATAGTTGCAGCTCCAAAGCCTTGAAACCAATAGGGAAAATAGACAGAGCATTAATACCGCTTTTACGTTCAAATTCTCACCTTCCCTTTGTTTTTCTATCATAGGTTCGAAAGATATTTTCTGGTTTTGTTGGGGGAGGGTTTGGTGGTTGAGGCTGATGATCCCTGTGGAGTCGTCTTATATCGGACAAGTGAGAAGGTAAGGATTCTGCTTGAGAAGTTAAGTGGAGAAGGCTATGCCTAAGAAAAAGCATGTTACTTAGCGTGCTACTCCACTTTGCTGATGGCGAGTTCACGGAGCTTCTTGTCTATTCTTATACACAATTCTAGATCGTTTTCTGTGAGGTTGCTGATAGTTGTGTCTTGAATGTTTATGTTGCCCTCTGGCGGGAGGATAATTGACCCTATGGTCACTTTGCCTTCTCCAGCCTCTATGTTGACTGGGAGGTTTCGAGCCCATGAGCTCAGCCTCACTTTTTCAGTTTTTTCTTCGTGTTCTATAACTCCGCATTCGGAAAGAGCTTTGACTATATCAATGACTTCGTTTGGCGGAGCTTTTAGTTTTTTAGTCAAGTCGTTGAGGCTGTGCCACTCTTCATCGTCAATTAAGTTTAGGAGGGTCTGTGCCTTCATTCTGTCATCACATAGCGAAGATTTTGTTGTTTGGCTATTAAAGGGTTGGGAAACAATGCTACTGTAAAATGTTCTAGTAAAATTTTGTGGTAGAGTTGTAGGGGGTTAAATGTGTCCGAGACACCATGTTTTAGTCTTTCTTTGGGACAAAACGGGATTATCCGAGCACAGCTGAGAAGCACTCTTTCGGTGCATTAGCTCGCCATCTTAGGCTTGAGTACAAGAGGTCGCGCCATCTGTCGCATCAGTTAATTTATTTTCAAAGGTTTACTGGAAAACCTTAAATATGAAGATATAGCCTTAACTAATATTTTGCCTAGAAATAAAATGCATTTGGAGCCTTCTTGATGACGAGTAAGATCGATGTAGAGTCAAGTTATTCTCGCAGGACTCGAAAAAGGAGCGATATAGATGTTATGGCAAGCATTTTGAAAGAGGCGCATAAAGGCGCAAGGAAGACCCACATCATGTATAGGTGCAATCTCAGCCACAGACAACTTCAGGTTTACCTGAAACTTCTTTTAGGTATGGGATTCTTGGCGTCCCACTCAGAGAAAGGCAGCAGGAAACTATATCTTTTTGAAACTACGGCGAAGGGGCTTAAATTCCTTGATGCCTACCGCACCCTCAAAGCACTTATGACTTAAGGCTTCTTCTTTTTCGACACGTTGAATTTCGTCGATGAAGTTAAGCGTTAAGGGGCGGAGTTTTGCTTTTCGTCCGTTCTCATTTAACTCGATGAAGTCATGTTCCCATAAGAAGCTGACGGCCATTTTCGCTTTAGATTTGGGTGATGGACACTTTTCTATGATTTCTGTTAAATTATGCCATTTCCCATTTTTGAGCAACCATAAGATTTCGTCAATCGCCGACAACACAGCTTCCTCGGGAACGGTGAAGTTGTTGCTAATAAAACATAAATAACTTGTGAATTTACGCTTCATAAGATTCCTTAGAATTTTCTAGAATAAATTTGCAGATTTTACAGAGCGAAAACTCAGAAGATTACTCGAAACCTTATAGAATAGTTTTGGATATTTTACAGAACCTAGACACAGAAGACAAGTATAGAAAACGGCTAAAGAAGTTCGTTCCTTATCCATTTATATAATAGGCAACGGTAGGAGTTACGGCGTTCAAGATCCACAAAAATATCCGTAGAGGGCGTTGCTTGACGCTCAGAGAACGCTGTTAAGAGGCAGTGACATGTGAAGAGGATGAGCCTATGTGTATGATTCTTGTCCACTTCCTTCAGGGAGGGACTGCATAGTGGAAGCTTCAGGGTTGAAAGAATTCGTTGACGAGTTGAGAGTGCAGTGGAAACTGTTGTGGCGAGATCGGATAGACGACAGGGTGAGGGCTGAAGGAATAGCTAACCAGGACTATTCGAAGTTGTTTGTTGAGCGGGGAACGGTGATTATCGCTACGAGAGACTATAAGCCTCCGGACTTCGTTGAGATATTGCAGCGACACGTATCGTCTGACGCAGAGAAACTGGTTCCTCCTAATCCCGCTGTAGGCGGATGGGGGAAATTCGTCAGAAGTGTGCTGAGGAAGCAGAAAGGTTTAACCAGGAGGCTGGCTCCGCCGGAGCCGGATCGCAAAAAGGGTCAGCAGCTTAAGAAGGGTGGGAGAGGCTGGCTTCATTTTAGGATGAAGTGAAAAGGGTTCTTTTCTTTTCGTTTTTTGCCTGCGTGCGGGTTGTTTGTGCAAATTGGTGACTTTTGGTTGTTTTTGGTTGTTTAGTTGTTTTTGGTTTTTTGGTTGAGTATTTTGGTTTAGGTTTCTGTGGGGAGAATTGTAGATGGGTAAGTATAGGGATAGGCTGCAGATTATAGCGGATATACTTTCTGTGGTCAGGGGTGGTGCTAAGAAGACTCATGTTATGTATGGGGCTAATTTGAGTTTTACGCTTTTGAAGCGTTACCTATCTGAGGTTTTGGAGGCTGGTTTGGTTAGTCGTGATGATGAGGATCGTTACAGGCTTACGAGGAGGGGGCAGGGCTTCCTTGATAGGTTTGGTGAATATTCCAAGCGTTGTGGTCAGCTTGAACATCAGTTGAATGATGTTAATGATGAGAAAACGGTTTTAGAAAAGATGGTCGGTGGCAATTTGGATAGGCGTTCAAATGAAAAATTGCGAAATAAAAAGGTTAAGTGATGTGGATATCGTGTCTGTTTCGAAGCTGTTTTTTGTCTTGTTGATTTCTTCCGTTTTTGTTTCTGAGGCTCTTGCAGTTGACAGCAAGGACGTAGCTGTGTCGGCTATTGATAGGGCTGAGGTGGCGGTGGTTTCGGCG
>JREQ01000816.1_pt1 | contig 13785 bp, 18 predicted proteins | sample 210151 | NCBI WGS metagenome assembly JREQ01 (sample SAMN03019617, study PRJNA260268) | marine sediment metagenome | biome: Marine; feature: Sediment; material: Clay; isolation source: clay from marine sediments 31 meters below sea floor depth collected from... | place: New Zealand: Canterbury... | reverse complement strand
GAGCAGTTGGTGTTGCTAGAGACATTGACTATCCGTTCGAGCTTAGGTATGTCGGACCGCCTAAAACCATATTCGAAAGGATTAGGGAGAGGTGGAGAAGTTTTAAGGCGAGGCATCCTAGAATTCCATGGTTGATTCCTTAACGGCATTTGTGGAGACCAATATACACAATAACGAATATCTTCTACTCCAAATGTTTGGCACGTAGTAAAGCAAAGTTTCAAGCCTAAATAAAAAACAACACTGATACCACAACTCAACCAAAAACACCAGCAAACAAACCTCTAAACAAGACACGCTTTACAACGTAAGCGTCAAACTCAAATATCCGTTCAGAATCTCTTCCGAATTTAGTTACAAGCTTAACATAACGCCCATTCTTATTGAAGGCTCCACTCTCTTGCCAACCTCCAGTATCAAGTATCCCTTCCCAAACAGCATCACCTAAATCTTCTGGGTTGTCACCAACATAAACATAAAAACCCACATTTGAACCCCATCTCCATTCACTGAGAATCGGAGATTGGTAAATCCGAATCTTTGTTATGGTTTTAGTTGCACCCATGTCAAAGATAATCCAATGATACCCTACCAGAAAATGTCGCCACGCCGAGTCGATATTTTCATCAATAGCGTTTGTTGCAAAAAAAGGGTCTGTTTCTCCGCATTTACTGTGAACCGCATCAGGCGTAGTCCAAACAGCCATTTCTTCTACACCACCCTATATGGAATGTTTCTACTTGCTCCCTCTAAAACCGCACTCTGTATTGTAACCTTCACATCTACATCTGAAACCAATTCGCTTATGATGACGCCATCTCGGTCTGTTGTAGTCCAACCAAGACTGTCTATTTCCGTGTAGTTTGTCCCATCAACTTTAGTGTAGACACGTATAGTTGCGTTTTTAGTGAGGTTCACTAAGTCCAAGTAGATGTTGTTGATTATAGTGCGTTCTGTGATGGTTATTTCAATAGCCGTTTGCTCTGTGGTTACATCTGGATGCTCGTAAGTGTCGCTTTGTGGTACAACACTTGGAATAATAGGAGTTCCAAATCCCATTAAATCTCATCCACCTATTCTATAGTGGAAAAAACCTAATAAAGCATATTCAAGTTATCGCCATTAAGATTAGTTAAGGGCAATTGTGTAGGTTGGTATCCACAAAAATAAACATTGTTCATAGTTAAGAAACAACACTGATACCACTTAACTTAGCTTCCCACCAAAACAACCCAACCCTAGCTTCCCTTAAACAACACAAACTCATCCGCATTAAAACTACTAACAAAAATATACTTACCATTAGGCGAAAAACTAACAGTATAATCAATCAACACACTCGACCATGATATAGGAGCAACTGAAAGGTCTAATGTTTGAATTAGAGCACCATCTTTATATATCTTCAACTTCGGAACACCACCATCAGCAACAACATAACCAAAATATTTCCTAAGAACACTAAACATCTCAAACCACCAATCATCCGCCCCCGTATCAAGCAAAGCATCCCATGTTACAAACTCACCATCTGATAATTTCCTAACAGAAGAAAAATAATGTGAAGTCGAAACAATAAACAACTTATCAAGAGACTCATCAACCCTCAAAATCAACTGACGATAACCCTCCTTTAATGCATCATAAGCTCTCTTCCATTGATAACTCCATGTTGAATAGTCGCCTTCTAACACGGTAGGCGGAGTTCCAAAACCCATTAGATTTCACGACCAGTTATACTTCCATCGACAGTAATACCAGAGCCATCAGTTGATTTACATTCTAATAGAACCGTTTTTTCAGAAGGCACTCCCCGATTATCTGGAAACGGTAATGATAAAGGTGCTTGAATGATTTTATCTTTAAATTGTTCTTCTCCTGCTATAGTGAGTTTGAAATGTGTTTTCGCATAATCACTCGTAACCATACTGACTTCTTTAAGTTCACCCCGTTTGTTCTCAGTCACCGTCCACGACACAACTTCTTGATACTCCTCGGAATCTCCTTCATAACGGTCAACCCGTGCAATCGGCTTTCCACCTAAACCACTCGGAGTAATTCCTGGCATTATGCTCTCCTCAATCTCGGTCTAGTAACTTCTCTCCACAAATACCACAAGACGGCTGTTCCCGCTGTTCCAGTTCCGAGGACGGCGAGATCGTCAAACTCTATATCCCACTTCTCATCTACAACCGCTGTTTTATCAGGTGACTCCCAACTTTCCCGTGTAACCTTGTAGCTGAATCCTCCTCCCACATCTTCAACGTAAAAACCTAACAAGACGGCGCCTTTAAGACTCTCATCACTTCTTAGACTTCGCCAGCTTGTTTTACTTGTGTCAATATCGATTTTGTCCAAGCGGTTAGGCAACTGCTGTAAACGACGGGCTAGACGGTCAATAATTCTCCATTCTGGAAGTGTAATCTCAGGAACTTCAATCAGGGGAATCGTTGGCGGTGGTGCAACAACAACTTCTGGAACAACTTTTCGTAGAAGAGCACGCATATCCTTAAGAATCTCAACTAATAACTCGTCACGTCTAGTGAAACGGTCGAATATCTCATACCACATTCGCTTAGGAATCTCTTCGCCCAAACCGTGTTCATCCCTAAATTAAAGAAAGGAGAGTTTAGATTTCAGGAGTGTCCCAGTAAATGATTGTCAGTTCTGGCGCGCCATCACTGGCTATGGCTGTTAGGTTGGTGCCACCTTCTAGGTTTAGAAACGGGTTTTCAATGTCGAAGTGCCAGTCTTCTGGAACGGATTCGGTGTCTGCTGGTGGAACGGGAATGTTGTCAAATTTCATCGTCTGACTACCCGCTGCTTCTTCATCTTTTAGGATTTCCGCTGTTCTGCTTGTTCCGTCTCCCATAATGCCTATGTACACTATGTGGCGGATTTTTCTCTCTGGAACAACGTCGTCGAAGATGTCAGTGCAAATGCAGACCACTCCGTTTTCGGCAGTCGTGTATGTGTTTTCGAGGTTATTAACCATTGTAACCGTGTCGCCATCAACTGAAGCAACCTCGTTGAATTCCTCTTGGGGGGTATCATCTTTGATTTTTACAGTCATTCCAGCACTGAAAATCGTGCCATCGTCTACATCACAGTCTTTCTGGTTAGCGGCTGCATCACCTGATAAGTCCGATGTGGATGCCGTTAGTGTTACTTGATGCACTCGTACTCTGTCTCTAATCTGTTCTTTTGTCAGCATTTTTATCTACCTCCACGAGCAGCTTCGTCTAAACTAAGCACCTTCTCATATTTTTTGCCGAGACCCCAATTTTCCGAAGTCAGTTGACCTAGACTTTCAGGAGCATCTCCGAACCCCACAGTTAAGAATGTGCTAGGAACTCTTCTTTCCGCAATTTTGCCGACAAGCTCTGGATGCGTGTCCAAAGTTAAGATTTGGAACCAATACACAGCAAACAGTAAATGCAATACTGGTTGATGGTCACGGTCGTCTCGGTTGTAATATTCAGCTGCCATGCGTATGTGTGGAGGAATCACATATTCAATGTAGTCTGTAGGCTGTTCATAGGGACTTTGTTCACTGGCAACATATCCTAAGTATTCACCTGCACTAGGTTTAATCGGGTCTAAATTGGGAAACTTGCCTGGAATCGTTTTTCCCTCTGGAAATCTTGGGTACATCAATATTTGTTGTGGTTGTATTCCTATTCCGCCGTGTAGAATCCAAGGATATCCTTGATTCGTGGAGTCTTCTAGAAAGAGTATGTCATTAGCCGTGTTCCTAGGATCTCTGAAGCGATACGGGCCTCTATAAGAGGTGGCTGGGGTAGCAGCTACATATGCTGGGATATCTACAGCATTCCCATTACTGTCAATAAGATTCCATGGTTTATAATGGCAAATCCGACGTCGAAGCACACGTGCAAACACGAAGCCTTCCTTAAAATCGAGAGTGAAAAGCTGGTTTTTCAAGAGAAACCTTTGCCAAATAGGTTTAATACCTACTTTATCTTTTTCGTAACTCATTCTTTTTGCCTCACATATCTTAGCGACTGAAGGCAAATAAATAATGGAACATAGTTCTATAAAAATCTTCTATAAGAATTATATAGGTAATATTTACATAATGGAAAGGAAGGAATTGTTATGAAAATTGGATGGATTTCCGCACCTTTAACCGCAACCACCGGATATGGTCGAGTTACTAAAGAAATATGCTACGGACTCGCCGACATGGGACACGAAATAGTCAACATTGGAGGCAGAGGAGCGAGTATTGTATGGGGTGAACACTTTTACGCTCACACACCAAAGGGAAACACCGTGCCAGTCGTGCCCGTCTGGGGGCAAACTGGCAACCACGCCGACATAGAATATTACATACGCAAGTTTAAACTTGAAGCTGTCATAAGCCTTTTCGACGCTTTTGTGCTTACATTTGGAAAGCCTAGCAAGCCTTGGGCTGCTCATTTCCCTATCGACGCTCCAATGACAAGAAAATGGGCGAACTATCTTGTGAATACAGACTACTTAGTGGCGATGAGCCATTTCGGAGAACAGGAGTTGCTGAAACACTTTCCAGATTTCATGGTTAAGTGTATTACACATGGCGTAGACACGAAAATTTTCCATCCTAGAAGCAAGCAGGAGCGAGTTGAACTTAGAAAAAAATGGGGAATCCCAGAAGACAAGGTTGTTTACCTATTTGTGGGTGCTAATAATGGCGAACGGAAAAGCCCATGCCAGATGATGCTTACCTTCAAGCGACACCTCAAGAAACATCCAAACAGCATCCTCTACATGCTTACAACTCTTCAGGGAAGCTATCCGTCAAGCTACCCCCTTATGGACTTCGCAGAAGAACTTGGAATAGCCGACCACGTTATGGGGCCTGCTCGCAACTTAACACTCGACCCAATAGAAGACGAGGAACTTTCAGAGCTATACGCTCTTGCAGACGCGTTGTTGCTGGCAAGTTGGGGAGAAGGATTCGGTCTCACAATCATCGAATCAGAGGCATCTGGCACTCCTGTGATAGCTACCAACGGCTCATCAATCACTGAACTTGTTCAAGATCATGGATGGCTTATAGATACGGTTCCAGAAGATGTGTGGGTAGATGTACCCGTTTGGATTCCGCTTCTCGCCCAGTATAAAGTTCCAAATCTGAACTCGCTACTTCAATGTATGGAAGATGCGTATGAGAATCCTGACAAGCGAAAAGCTTACGGGAAAGCGAGTAGAGAATTTGCTTTAAAATATGACTGGTCAAAATTAATGCCTCGCTGGGACGCTTTGATTAAAGAAATGGGCTACGGTTATAAGGGGAATTAGTTGAACATTGAAAACTTCATTTTCTTTGAGAACGATTGGCTTCACAAACATTATAAGTACCTCGAGTTTGTCAGAAGCCAGAAGTACGTCACATTTAAAGCTGCTCTCAACCTTTTCCTCCAAAACAATGGCGACATAATCGTTGAAACAGGAACGCAACGACTAAAAGACGATCCTGGCGGTTGCTCAACAACGCTCTTCGCCGCCTTCTGTAAAAGGTACAACAAGAAACTGTTCACAGTCGACATCAACCCAATAAACATGAAGGTTTCGATGGATGTCACAAAAGAGTTCAAGGATTACATAACATATGTGGTTAAGGATTCAGTAAAATTTCTCAGCGAGTTCAACCAGAAAATCGACCTTCTTTATCTTGACAGCCTAGACTGTCCCGCTCCACCCGCTGATGCAACAGAATCTCAACTTCACAACCTCAACGAGCTTAAGGCAGCCTATGATAAACTGGACAAGGGAAGCATCCTTCTCATAGACGACAATAACTTTGCGAATGGTGGAAAAACCAGACTTTCAAAGAGATTTCTATTAAAGACAGGGCAGTGGCGATGTATGTTAGATTATGGCCAAACACTCTGGATAAAGGTGAAGTAGTTGTCGTACCCCAAGATTTTAGTGTTCAATAAACAAGGAGGTGATGGGAATAAGAATTCTGTACTTGTCTTGCCATTCGATTAACGAGTATGAGGATATTCTGTTATTTACAGAGTTAGGTCATCAAGTTTTGAGTCAAGGAGCATATAAGTTTCCCGATAACCCCGAAGAGAAGGCGAGACCACCTATTCCTGAGGCATACCGTAATGAACAGCTTAGACCGCTTCTCCACTTATCTTGGGGAGCTCCTATTCCTCAACCTCTTATTGATTGGTGTGACTTGATTTATATTTTGGGGATAGAGTCTTGGTTGCCGACAAACTGGGACAGAATAAAACATAAACATGTGGTTTTCAGGTCAATAGGACAAGCGACAGAACACACTGAACGTGTTCTAACCAAGTATAGGCGTGAAGGTTTAAAGATTGTTAGGTACTCCCCCATTGAACAGCACATTTCAGACTGTGAAGGAGACGCAGTAATTAGGTTCTATAAAGATCCTGAGGAGTATAAAGGGTGGACAGGAGAAAAAAAACAAGTAATAACTGTTGCACAAGCTATGAAGAAACGAGAAATCTCCCTCAAGTTCAGCATATTTGAAAAATGTACTAGAAATTTTCCACGCAAGCTGTATGGTTTCTCAAACGAAGACGTGGACAAAGAACTGTGGGGTGGCGCTTTAACCTACGAGGAACTAAAGCAGGTTTTAAGAGAAAACCGAGTGTATTTTCATACGTGTACTAAGCCAGCGCCGTATGTAATGAATTTTATGGAGGCACTAATGACAGGAACCCCAGTTGTGGCGATAGGTCAACGTCTTGCGGGATACAATACCTTTGAAGTTCCAAGTTTCATTCAGAATGGAGTAAACGGCTTCACTTCAGATAATCTAGTCGAACTTAGGAAGTATGTGTCTATGTTGTTAGAAGATTATGACCTTGCAAAAAGAATCTCCTCTGGGGGTAGAAAGAAAGCAGTAGAACTCTTTGGGAAAGAAAAAATAAAGGAGCAATGGAAAGATTTCTTTGAGGGGTTAGAATGATGTCGATCACCGATTACATCATTGAAAAGACAGGTTTGGAGAGGAAGCCTGAACCAAACGACTGGACGGGAAAGAATTATTCGATGTTCAGAACAAGTGGGGTAGAGGTAGAAGTTGGGGAATTTCTTTACGGATTAGTTCGGATGATGAAACCAGATGTTATTCTAGAAACGGGAACGGCGACAGGAATTTCCGCTGCCTATATGGCTCTTGCCTTGAAGGAAAACGGAATGGGCAGGCTCTTGTCAATTGAGTTTGCTGAAAGCCTTGTCAAAGAAGCAAAAGTATTTTTTACTGCTTTAGGCATAGAATCCTTTGTGTCTGCATACCTGTCAAAGGTAGAGGATTTCAATCCCCCTAAGAGTTGGCAGTGTGATATTATCTTTTTGGATACGGAACCACATCTTCGTTTCGGTGAATTTCTGAAGTTTTGGAAAAACCTCAAACCCGGAGGAATTATTATTATCCACGATCTCCACCCTGGCTTTGGTCAAGAGGGTACTTTCCACCCCTTCGGTGAGGTTCCAAAGGGAATTGACGATTTAATACGGAGTGGAGAATTGCAGAGTCTCCATTTTCAACCAACACGAGGATTGTATCTGGGACAAAAGAGAAGGCATGATTTTTACACCAATAACGTGGTTTCTAAAAGGGGAGCGGGATTAGAATGAGCCGAGCCGCGTTTGTGCCGTGCGACGACCCCTTCGTATCCTTGTTGTTCTTCAAGCTTTTTAAGAATGTTTGGGAGGATGAGGTGGACAAACTTTATGTCTGTTACAACGCAGATGTTGATAAAAAAGTTGCAGATTATGTTGAAAAGAGGTTTAAGGAAAGTCCGAAGGTAGTCTGGATTTATGTTGACCACAATATTGGACATGGTGAACCGATAAATAAGTGCTTGGATGTTTGCGAGGAAGACTTGATAGTTTTTGTGGAGAATGATAGTTACGTTTACAAGAAGGGTGTGATTGACAAGTGTTTCGCGAGAATTGAAAGTGGGGAGTGTGATGCTTTGGGTTCGCCAAGAGGTTGTTGTTCTATGGAACTTTACCACGTTTCTATTAGCAAGTTTGGTAATCCAACCTTGGCATATTCTGGAGATGTGGGACCACATTTTTGGCCATGTTTTTTCTTCGTTAAGAGGAAAGACTTGCTGAGAACCGACCAGAATTTCGGTTCCAAAACATTTCCAAAGGGAGAATACATAAGAGAGCTGGACTGGACTCCAGGAGCTGAGCAGAGTGGAGACACTCTTGTTTGGGCCTCCATACAATTGAGGGCAATGGGGGTGAGGTTTTGCTATGTGCCACAATGCAAGATCTTCCCACAGCATAATCGCCTTGAAGATATGTATCCTTTTGGTTGGGTACACTCTGGTTCATTATCAAGTGGGTGGAGTGGAAGGTTTTTACGGGGTCATCCTTCGCCAGATAAACTGTCTTCAATGGGGGACTTTTGGGAGCAAGAAAGGAGGGTAGCCTTCTGGAAGATGGCGGTGAACCTAGAAGATTATGCGAAAATTTTCGAGTTTAAGAAAGCATATTTGCTTGGTATAGAGCGCCTGATTCAACATTATGGACTGGATAGAAACAGAATTGCAGAGAAGATTAGGGGTTTTAAGTTTGGGCTTTTGGGATAAATACTTTTTCTGTAAAAGGCTAGGAGCTAAACCATGAAGGTATTGGTTACAGGAGGAGGCGGTTTCATAGGCTCTCACTTAGTTGAGACACTGCTCGATCAAGACTTTGAAGTTAAGGCACTGACACATTACCATGATTTTAACATAGAACATTTAAAGGCTAATTCAAAACTTGAGATTGTCAGCGGAGACATTAGGTTTCCTGGCGAGTGCAGAGAAGCAGTCAGCGGATGCGATCTGGTAGTGCACCTCGCAGCCTTGATTTCTGTTGATTACAGCATAGAAACCCCAAGGCCCTTCTGGGACACGAATGTTGGAGGAACATTCAACATGCTAGACGCCTCCCTAACAGAAGGTGTTGATAGGTTCATTTACATGAGTTCGTGCGAAATTTTAGGTAATATAGCTGAAGGAAAAGCTGACGAAAACTATCCAATAAAGCTTCCACGATCTCCTTACGCAGCCAGCAAATATGCCGCCGAATTATACTGCCAAAGCTATCTCTGCACCTATGGTTTCCCAGTTGTGATAATTAGAGGCTTCAACGTTTTTGGTCCAAGACAAAAGCCTGGGGAAAGGGGCGCGGTTATTCCCACATTCATAAGTAGGACTCTTGAAAATAAGCCGCCCACGATTCATGGAGATGGAGCACAGATTAGGGATTTTACATACGTGAAGGACGTTGTGAACAGTTTAGCTAAAGCACTTGTTGTAGAAGGGATCGAGGGAGAAGTTATCCATATTTGTAGCGGGGTAGGTAGAACCGTTAACGAGATTGCAAGTAAGGTGATAGAGGCATGTGGAGCTGATATCAAAGTGTTCCACACGAAGGGTAGAGCTGGACAAATGGAGAGAAGTGTAGGCGACAATGCGAAAGCGAAGAAGCTACTTGGTTGGGAACCCAAGTTCACTTTTGGCGAGGGATTAAGACTCACTGTCCTCCGTCTAAGGTTGGCTGACTGATGAAAATCGCAACTATAAACGCCCACACGCCCTACCTTTACTCTCTAGCGCACATAAGGCACAAGATTCATTTTTTGGTAAATCTTCCAAGCGGACAGCCTTGGCGTTACTGGCAACACAAAATGAGACCGAAACCCCCAAATGTTGTGGAGGTGAATTACCCAGACTTTGTCGCTGAAGACTACGACATCTTAATCTTACAAACTCCAGAACACCTGCAGCTTCCTTTAGCCCAAGCCTCGACGCAAAAGATATTTGTTCAGCATAACATGCCTGATCCGCCAAACTTCACAAGAGACTTCATTATAAACAATCCAGATTTCACAGTTGTTTTTTCTTCACAGCTGGTCAAAGCTAAGTGGAAATTAGCCCTTGGTGTGAAGGCTGTGGCTATTGAAATTGGTGTTCCAGATGAATTTTATGGGTGGGAAGGTTCTGAGAAATGTGTGCTTGCTGTTGTAAACCACTTCGCAGAACGTGACCGTGACTGCGGGTTCAACTTGTGGCGGACGCTCACAAGAAAACTTCCAACAAAAGTTGTCGGATATGGTAACTCTGGTTTCGGCGAACCAGCTAAAGACTTTGAAGAATTGAAACGGCAATACTCAAAAAACCGCGTGTACTTTCACACGACAGGTAACGATTGCTGTATGGCTTTACGCGAGGCTTTGATGGCTGGCATGCCTGTCGTCAGCAACCTTGAAGAATTGTCCTTCGAAAACGAAGTGGAAATTTTTAAGAGTGCAAACTTGAGGAAGTTGCGTGGTTACCTTGAACTCTGCTTAGAAGACTATGAGACCGCGAGAAAGATCGGACAAGCTGGGAGGCAAAGAGCCTTGAAACTTTTCGACATAAACACTTTTGTTCAGAAATGGGAAAACTTGCTTGGGGAATTTGAAACTTGAACGTCTTTGTGGACCGGCATCACACTGGTCTCTATTATTCGCTACACTTGTTGTTTGAGAAAAGGCTGGGTTGGAATCTTTACTGTCCAATTGGGGGAGGGTGGTACAAACGTGGTTTTTGGAGATATTCTAGAAACCCGTTAGTTGTAAAGCAATATCTTGAAATTCCTAAGAACCATATCGTTCATAGGTGGGCTCAATGGAGTGGAGAGCCACCGCGTCAGGAAGACGGAGTTTATCTCATACCTATGCTGGAAGGAAGTCACAGATACGTTCATAAAGCCATAACGTTTGAGAAGTTTCTGCAACTTGACTTCGACTTTGTAATAGCCAGCGTTTACAACCATGAGAAGCCCTATCATGAGTTGATTCAGAAACATAAGCCTGAAGCTGTTTTGATAAGGCAAATGGGCAATCCAAACGAAGCCTGCGACTTCAGCATTTGTAAAAACATACTAAATTCAACAACAAATCCGATCCCAAAAGATGTCAACAACGTTATCTATCACCAAGAATTTAGCCTACAAGATTCCAGATACGAAACGCCGACAAACCATAAGACCATAAAGAGCTTTCTTAACGCTCTTCCAAACACAATTGACGCTCCGCTTTGGTCTGAATACGAAGAAGCCATGCCAGAGTTCATGTGGCGAATGCATGGACTCATAGGCAGAGACGGATTTCTCCCAGAACGTGACAAGGCTAAAGCCATGCGTGAATCTTCTTTTATCTGGCACTTGAAATCTCAGGGAGACGGGTATGGATTTGTCGTTCATCAAGCTGTTGCTTGTGGTCGACCTTTAATTGTAAAGAAGCACTATTACGCAGGGCAATTTGCTGAACCCCTCTTGGAAGACTCTGTTACCTGTATAGACTTAGACCTTGGTAATACGCAAGAAAACGTTGAAAAAATAAGATTTTTCTGTAAGCCTGAGAACCACTTGGAAATGTGCGAAAACGCTTATAGAAGGTTCAAGGAAAACATTGACTTCGACAAAGAGTTCCTAGAGATAAAGAAGTTTCTTGATAGGTCGGTTTGAGGCATTCTTTATGACCAATGTTCTATGTGATTATCACCATGGGGCCTTATACTATTCTATGCACATATTGTTTGAGAAGAGGTTAGGGTGGAAGCTTTTTAGACCCATAGGATGGGACTGGTACAAGAAAGGTTTTTGGAGATACTCAAATCTTCCAGAAACAATCAAAGCTTATCTGGAAGCCTCCAAAGAGTTTATGGTGGAGGACGGTATATATTGTCTTCCAACACAAGAGGGCGCTGTAACTTATAACCATAACGCAATAACATTCAAAAGATTCATTGAAATGGATTTTGACTTTATCGTCGCAAGTGTTTACAACCATGAAGAACCGTTTCACAAACTTATTCAGGAACATAAGCCAAACGCGACCTTAATAAGGCAGACTGGAAATGCTGGAGAGATATTTAATCCAAACATATGTGGGAACATTCTAAACTCGGCCATTCGTCAGCTACCAGCAAAAATCAACACTGTTGATTACCATCCCGAATTCAATTTAGACGACTTTCGATACACAGTACCCGAAACTCACAATGTGATAAGTAGTCTTCTACACTGTCTTCCAAGAACCGTTGATGCACCGTTATGGCATGGCTACAAGAAGAGTATGCATAATTTTGTTTGGAAGATGTACGGAGTAGAGGGCGAAGACGGTGTTCCACCCGAACATTTGAAAGCCAAAGCAATGAGGACTTCCTCTTTTATTTGGCACCTTAAATGGGGTGGAGATGGATATGGATTTTTGGTTCATAACGCTTATGCTTGTGGGCGACCTTGCATAATTAAGGGAAGTTACTATCGAGGGAAAACCGCAGAAGCTCTTTTCGAAGACTCTGTTACTTGTATAGACTTGGAGCTGGGGACAAAAGAAGAGAACGTTGAGAAGATAAGACGTTTCTCCAAGCCTGAGAACCATGTCAAGATGTGCGAAAACGCCTACAAGCGTTTCAAAAAAGTTGTAAACTTCGACAAAGAATTTATACAAATCCAAGAATTTCTAAAAAGGGCGCAATCTTCAAAAAAAAGGGATTTTAGGTTTTAGTATCCGATTACCTGAACACCGCCGCCAACGCTGGTACCTGTCGGTCTTCCAGCTCCTGAACCCACGTAAACAGAAAGTCCTACAACATTGCCATCATAGTATGGTCCACTGTGAGGACTTACAGTTTGAGCGTATAGAGACGTGGTAAGATTTACTCCAAGCGCCTTCTCGACTTTTCTAAGTTCCGCTACAGTTGCAGATATGTAACCAGTCGTGCCAGAGAGTATCCAAGTCGTTGTGAAAGTACCTTCCGCAATGACTCTACCATCTTTTAGAGTGGCTAAAACAGTCATTTTTTAGCCTCCCTAAGTCGTCGTAACCACATCGGTTGAAATGCTTTCTGGATCGTGGACTCTCAGTTCATGCTCGATGATGAACGATGCTCCGAACAAGTATGGAATGTCAACAGCCTGTGTGATTGCCGCTGGCATGTATCCGCTGATTATGATTTTGGCTAATACTGTGGTGTCTTCTTCCCAGATGAAACCTCTGTCAAGCTCCTTAATCCTCATTCCAAACGGACTTAGTTGTCCCCACTTGGTGATTAGCACAGGCTTTTCTTTGCCGTCTATCTCAAACTTCACCGATTCAATCTTCGGGCTGGGATGGTAACTTGCTATGCCAACAACCACGTGCACAATATTCTCTCCAATTCTAACCGCGGATCCCGCATCTCCATCTAATTGTCTGGTTCCGCTGTGAATCCAGTTCTGAGGGGTGTGACCTGGCGTGAAGTAGTCTGTGCCGTTTGTGATGCTGTTTATGTCTTCCCAGTCATGACCAACCCCAAGCCAACAAGCCCTTATCGCAAGCGGTCCACCGATCTTTCCTGCGTCTGGAAGCTCCCCGTCAATATTAGCATTCATTTGTTCTTTAGCCGCCATGGCGCCTAACAAAATTTCTCCCTTGTGACGTTCAAGTATGTCTTGAATCATTCTTTCAGGATACTGCTTTACGAATTGACGTTCAAAACTTAAACCGAATTTTCTCAGTTCAGCATTGGTAAGTGGCTTAACGGTTACCCCGTAATCACTAGCAACTTTCGCAACGTCCGTCTGCAGCGCTATTAATTCTGCTACGTTAACCATATTTCTTCACTACAAAAAATAGAAATATCTTCTATAACTTAAATACTATTTTGTGAAGCTTGTTAAGATTGACAAGAGGTTGGATTATGGGTAAGAAACGTCAATACTCAATCAGTTTAGATGAAGACTTTATGGATGAACTTGATA
>JREQ01000403.1_pt1 | contig 13790 bp, 16 predicted proteins | sample 210151 | NCBI WGS metagenome assembly JREQ01 (sample SAMN03019617, study PRJNA260268) | marine sediment metagenome | biome: Marine; feature: Sediment; material: Clay; isolation source: clay from marine sediments 31 meters below sea floor depth collected from... | place: New Zealand: Canterbury... | reverse complement strand
CTGGGAGAGAGGTATTATGCCAAAAGAGCCACTCCTGGAAGTGAATAATATAGAAGTTCGTTATAACGAAATCCCAGCTATTTTTGACGCCTCGTTTAAAATCGAGGCGGGGCAGATTGTGGCCTTAGTCGGGTCTAATGGTGCCGGCAAGACTACCATACTAAAAACTATATCGGGCTTGCTACACAACACTAAGGGCGAAATAAAGTTCTTAGGCAGCAAAATCGATGGACAATTGCCGCACCATATTGCCGCTTTGGGCATCTCACACGTCCCGGAAGGGCGTGGGCTTTTTGGCAAGCTTACAGTAGTAGAGAACCTCTTGCTCGGCGCCTACACGCGAAAGTCTGAACTAGAAATAACAGAGACTCTAAAAGAAGTATTCGAATTATTTCCCATTTTAAAGGAAAGAACAGGGCAAAAAGCGGAGACGATGAGCGGCGGTGAACAGCAGATGTTAGCCGTAGCTCGTGGATTGATGCCCAAGCCAAAACTCTTGATGCTTGACGAACCCTCGCTAGGGTTAATGCCCACAATGGTGGATAAAGTTATTGATGTCATAAAAATAATCAGCAAAAGGGGGACTACCATTTTGTTGGTAGAGCAGGCAGTTCGAGATGCCCTAGAACTAGCAGACAAGGCATACGTGTTGCAAAACGGCCGAACAGTGCTGGAAGGAACAGGCGAGGAACTGCTAAATAGTGGTCTGGTGAAAAAGGCTTACCTAGGAATGTGATAGGGAACCAAGTGGCTGGATGTTGACTAAATACTTGAAGAGGAGGATTTTATAATGGCGAAGATTGATTTAAATTGCGATATGGGTGAAAGCTTTGGCGCTTATAAGTTAGGCTTTGATGAGGAAATGATTAAGCATGTGAGTTCAGCTAACATCGCCTGTGGCTTTCATGCCGGTGACCCAGCGGTGATGCAGCGAACGATAAGGCTGGCAAAGACATACGGAGTAAAGGTAGGGGCACATCCTAGCTATCCAGATTTGTTGGGCTTTGGCAGAAGGAATATGGCTGTGGCAGCTACGGATGTGAAAGGTTACCTTATTTATCAGATTGGTGCCTTGCAAGCTTTTGCTCGAGTTGAAGGCCTAGAACTGCAACACGTCAAACCACACGGCGCTTTATATAACATGGCAGTCAAGGACACTAAATTAGCTCAGGCCATCGCAGAGGCGGTTAGGAGTTTAGATAAAGGGCTGATTCTGGTTGTTCTAGCTGGATCAGCATGGGTTAATATAGCGAAAGAGCAGGGGCTAAGGGTAGCTGGCGAAGCTTTTGCCGACCGCGCTTATTCCGCTGATGGAAGCTTAGTGCCACGTAGCCAGCCAGGTGCAGTAATAAAAGATAAAAAGGAAGTGGCTGAACGAGTGATTGGCATGATAGAAGAAGGCCGGGTAAAAGCTATCACAGGTGAAGACGTCACCATTAAGGCAGATACGATTTGCCTCCATGGCGACACTCCAGGTGCACTAGAGCTGGCTATCCATCTGCGAAGTGCGCTAGGAGACAGAGGCATTAAGGTAGTGCCTCTAGAGGAGATAGTGAAGAAATGACACTAAACCTTGAAACGCCAAAGGAAATACGGGCAAGTATGCGCAGAGGTGAATGGACTAAGTCCACCCATGGATTAGCTCCAGGATATGTTCAAGCGAACCTAGTAGTTTTGCCTCAGAAACTAGCTTTTGAATTCTTACTTTTTTGTCAGCGTAACCCTAAACCATGCCCACTGCTGGATGTCACTGAAGTCGGCGATCCAGAGCCTAAACTGGTGGCACCAGGAGCAGATTTACGTACTGATCTGCCAAAATACCGTGTTTATGAGTATGGCGAGTTGAAAAGGGAAGCGACTGATATTCGCCCATTCTGGCAATCAGATTCTGTTGCCTTCCTCTTAGGCTGCAGCTTGACCTTCGAAACAGCACTCCTACAGGCAGGAATACCCCTCCGACATATCGAGGAGGGAAAAATCGTGCCCATGTATATTACCAACATCCCTTGCCAACCCGCTGGTCGATTCCAGGGTCCAACAGTGGTGACCATGCGTCCTATACCGGAAAAGCAAGCTGTTCAGGCAATACAGATCACGGCACGGTATCCCAGAGTGCATGGCGCACCGATACATATCGGCAAGCCAGAGTCCATCGGCATCAGTAATCTCAGTCAGCCTGATTTTGGCGATGCTATCAGAATAAAGCCTGACGAGGTGCCCTTATTCTGGGCTTGCGGTGTTACTCCACAAGCTGTAGCACAAAAGGCTAAATTGCCTTTGCTGGTCTCACATGCACCGGGACATATGTTTATTACCGACATACTTAATGAGGAGCTGTCTTTTTGACCTGAAGGAGGGCGAAAGAGCACTATGATCTATCCTGAGGCGCGATATCCGATAGCTGGCGATCAAAATATGGTAGTAGAATTTGGTGACGAGATTAATATAACTCTTAACCAGAAAGTACATAGTATGGTTTCCGCTATAAAACAGGCGGAAATTGCTGGCATCAGGGAATTGATACCTACCTACCGTTCTATTTTAATAAATTACGAGCCATCTATTATTAGTTTCGCAACTTTACAAGACAAGTTAAAGGCTCTGGAGAATAGGCTGGATTTCTCATCTTTGCCTTCACCCAGAGAGGTGGAGATTCCCATTGTTTATGGTTATGGCGAGCCATATAAGCCAGATATAGAATTCGTTGCACAATACAATGGACTTGGTTCAGCGCAAGAAGTGATGGAGATCTTTACCAGTGGAGACTACCTGGTCTACATGCTCGGATTTTTACCCGGGTTTGCTTACTTTGGTGGGATGTCAGAGAAGATAGCTACGCCACGGCTGGATAAGCCACGAATTAGTGTACCAGCTGGCTCTGTAGGCATGGGCGGCAAACAGAGTGGCATTCTTCCACTTGACAGCCCTAGTGGCTGGAGATATATCGGCCGCACCCCACTTAAATTGTTTGATCCATCCTGGCAGCCACCAACGCTACTCAGAGCAGGGGACAAAGTGCGCTTCGTCCCGATTAGCCCCGAGCAATATGAACATATTTCGCGAAAGGTAAAAGAGGGCACATTCAAGGTAAAAGTTACATCGAAATCTTGAGATAATGGAGTCAATCATGGAAGTATTCGAGGTGCTTTGGCCTGGACCACTTGCTACTATACAGGATCTAGGGCGATTTGGCTATCAGCAATATGGCGTGCCAGTCTCTGGCGCTATGGATGGGTTGGCACTGCGTATAGCTAACCGTTTGTTAGACAATGATGAATATGCTGCAGGCTTAGAATGCACCCTTTTGGGACCAAAGTTGAAGTTTTTAAACGATACCCCGATAGCCATTACTGGCGGCGACCTGGCCCCTTTACTCAACAACCATCCCCTTCCCATGTGGGAAGTCGTGCAAGTACAAAAAGGAGATATACTCTCCTGGCGCGGCATGCGTAACGGCTGCCGTGCTTATCTTTCAGTAGCCGGTGGTATAGATGTCCCCGTGGTGTTAGGCAGCAGGTCGACTTATTTACGTTCTAGAATTGGCGGGCTGGAGGGTCGTGCCCTCAGAACTGGTGATGTGTTAAAAAGCGTTCCTGTTAGTAGTGAAAAGCTGGAGCATCTTATTGGCAGAAAGGTTCCCAAAGAACTGATCCCGGAATACAAAATTTTTGAGGAAATCAGGGTAATACTTGGCCCCCAGGCTGATCACTTCCCTGAAGAGAGCATCGCTACCTTTCTTAATAGTGAATATGCTATTACACCTGAATCTGATAGAATGGGATATAGATTGGAGGGTCCAGAGATAAAGCATAAAGGTAAGGCAGATATTATAAGTGATGGTATTCCTTTGGGGGCCGTTCAGGTACCAGGAAATTGCAAACCGATCGTGCTGATGGTTGACAGGCAGACGACTGGTGGATACACCAAAATAGCTACTGCAATCACACCTGATATCTCCAAGCTTGGGCAGATGAAGCCAGGTGATAAAATTCGATTCCATGAAGTGAGTCTAGCACAGGGACATCAGTTACTGACCACCTTTCAAAAGATGATCGACCAGATAAAGTTCAAGTGATGGAAACTGGCTAAGTAAAGCGACGTTACCGCATACCACCCCTGGTGAAGAGTTATGTGGTATTTTACGGCCTCTTTGTATTGATTTAACATGTTGCCCATGATATGATGTGATGCTCTAATTAATTTTTAAACATTCTAAAAAATGGCCACAGAGAAGGGAAAGGCAGTAGAATTAGCCATTGAGCAGATTGAAAGGCAATTTGGCAGAGGCTCGATTATGAAGTTGGGTGAAGCCTCGGCCAGGGTGCCGGCAGAGGTTATTCCTACTGGGTCATTGAGTTTAGATTTAGCTTTAGGCATAGGTGGCATACCTAGAGGCAGAGTTACCGAAATCTTTGGCTCGGAGGCCTCAGGCAAAACTACGCTCGGCCAGCATATAATCGCTGAAGCGCAGAAGGCTGGCGGCATTGCGGCTTACATAGATGCTGAGCACGCCCTCGATCCGCTATATGCCGCTAATTGCGGCGTTAAAGTTGATGACTTGCTTATCTCCCAGCCCGATACCGGTGAGCAAGCTTTGGAGATTACTGAGACTCTGGTAAGAAGCGGTGCTGTGGATGTGATAGTCATCGACAGTGTAGCCGCCTTAGTGCCCAAAGCGGAGATAGAAGGCGAGATGGGCGATGTCCACGTTGGCTTGCAAGCCCGGCTGATGTCCCAGGCACTAAGAAAATTGACCGCCGCTATCGGTAAGTCAAGAACAGCAGTGATCTTTCTTAATCAGCTACGGGAGAAAGTGGGCATCATTTTCGGCAATCCCGAGATAACTCCTGGGGGAAGAGCACTCAAATTCTATAGCTCCGTGAGGATAGATTTAAGGCGAGGTGATACCATTAAACAGGGCTCGGAAATAATAGGCACAAAAGTAAGAGCCAGAGTGGTCAAGAACAAAGTAGCCCCTCCTTTTCGCAGAGCCGAATTCGACATAATGTTTAATCAGGGCATAAGCAAAGAAGGGGATTTGATTGACCTTGGAGCGGCAGCAGGAATAGTGAAGAAGGCTGGCTCATTTTTTACCTACGGAGAGGCAAAATTAGGGCAAGGGAGAGAAAATGCCAAAGATTACTTGAGGCAGCACCCCGAGGTCGCTTCGCAATTAGAACGTGAAATCAGAGCTTCAACAGCTATCCCCACCATCCCTCTTAGACAGGGTGTAGAGATCCCTTCTCAGGAACAATGATATTCAAACAGGAAACTGCCAGTTGGTAAATGACAGTGCCTCCCAACATTGCCTCGATGCCGCTTATCGCTACCTCAGCTATCGACCACGTAGTGAAGGGGAAATAAAGCAACGACTTCACCAGCGTGGCTTTGATACTGAGGCGGTGGAAAAAACAACCACCAAACTAAAGGAGCAAAAACTAATAGATGATTTTGCCTTCGCTCAGTTTTGGAAGGACAACCGGCTATCCTTTAAGCCTAAAAGCAAAAGATTAATAGAAAAGGAATTAGCCAATAAGAAGGTAGCTCGGGAAATTGTGGAACAGGTAACTAAGGACATAGATGATATGGATAACGCCTGTAAGTTAGGCCGTAGGAGGATGCATATCCTGGCTAAGCTAGATTACCCTGATTTTCAGCGACGCTTATCAAACTATCTCAGTTACCGTGGCTTCAGCTACGAAGTTATCAAGCGCACAATAGCTCTTCTATGGCAACAAAAAGAACACTATTGAATTCGGCATTAAGATGATTGACTGGGGCTTTATAGCAAAAATTACTGGGGGTGGTTTTGGAGTAACCATCCTGGTATTAACAATTTTGACTATAGTAATATGGCTAGTGGGGTTTCTAGTTCAGAGAGTCGCTACAAGGCATAAGGAGTAATGTCATGGCCAGCCCATTCGATTTAGGAGCAAGTTAAAATGTTCGGTTTATATGAAATGGCTTTTGCTGGACTCACCTGGGGTAACATCCTGATGTTCTGTCTTGCCGGTGCGATGATTTATCTTGGCATCGTCAAGAAAATGGAGCCCCTTCTACTAGTACCCATTGGCTTTGGCATAATATTGGTCAATGTGCCTTCGGCTGGATTGATGACTCACGCACAACCAACAGAGCTTGGTGCCGTGCCAATGCCAGTAGAGGTACAGGGCGGATTGACGGAAATAATGAGGGCGATGTCCAAGGGAGAAGTTGGGGTATTAAACTTGATATATCAGTTCGGGATACAAAGTGAAATAATTCCTCTGCTTATGTTCCTTTGCATCGGAGCGATGGCTGATTTCTCCCCATGTATAGCTCGCCCTATATATCTTCTATTCGGTGCTGCGACTCAGCTAGGAGTTTTTGTTGTTCTCATCCTTGCCTTGCTTACACACCAATTTCAACTAGGAGAAGCTGCTTCTATTGGTATTATCGGGGGAGCTACCGGACCAGTGGCAGTTTATTTCGCGGTAGCTAAAGCTCCCCATCTGTTAGGCCCAATTGCATTAGTGGCTTATTCTTATATGGCTTTGGTCCCTATGATTCAGCCACCAGTAATAAAGGCGCTTACCTCAAAGAAACAGCGACAAATATATATGAAACCTCAGTTTCGAGAGGTTTCTAAGTTAGAGAAGATTATCTTTCCCATAGCAATCTTTATAGTCACTGCTCTCTTCGTCCCCAAAGCAGCGCCCCTTATTGGCATGCTTATGTTTGGGAATTTACTTTATGTCTGCGGCGTTACTGATAGATTAGCCCAGTCAGCAAGCACTATATTCGTCGATATACTGACAATTCTCTTAGCTTTGACTGTGGGATCCTTAATGCCAGCAGTGGTGTTCCTTAATATTAAAACTTCAGCCATCATTGTGTTAGCTGCGATAGCCTTCGTTATCTGCACTGCTGGGGGAATTTGGGCAGTGCAAATAGCCAACCTATTCTTGAAAGAGAAGATTAACCCACTAATTGGCGCCGCCGGTGTTTCCGCTATCCCGATGGCAGCCAGGGTAGCTCAAATAGAGGGACAAAAGGCAAACCCAAGAAACTTCTTGCTGATGCATGCTATGGGCCCCAATATGGCAGGTGCTATTGGTTGTTCAGTAGCCGCTGGTATCTTCTTGACTATGGTTCCAGCTACTATATTATAGTGGAATAACAGAACAAGCCTGCTTAACCTGTTACCTTGACATATGTCTGCTGAAAAACTATATTTTAACTAAAGGGCCATTAGCTCAGTTGGTTAGAGCACAGTCCTGATAAGACTGGGGTCTGTGGTTCGAGTCCACAATGGCCCACCATTAAGGGAGTAATATTACCCTGGTATCCAAAGTTTAAGCTGCCTTCATTTTCTTGACAAATTGGGTAGTAATATTACCTAAATCCAACATTGAATCATGTGTCTGTTTAGAAATATATTTCGTCATTGGGTATAATTAGTGGACGCTGGAATTCGACTTTCTCATCTGTAATTGTTCGTCGTTCGTGCTCAGTCGCACGTCCCAATCATAAGCGAGTTGCCCTGACTTCTCAGTCTCATCTTGTTTCAGAAGAGACTCTCATTTGACAAAAAACTCCCTTTAATGTACACTACATACAGTCAGTTATAGTTTAGGTTATTACAAGCTTTTTCAGATCACTTCAGATTCGTTGAGTATTGGATGACCGAACCCTAACTAGAAATTTAGAAGAAAGGAGGTCATCCAATGAGTTTTCAGGATAAATCAATTCAATGTTCCGATTGCGGGCAGCAGTTTACCTTTACTACTGGAGAACAAGAGTTCTATTCATCTCATGGCCTGCAGAACGAACCTAAGCGTTGTCCCAGTTGCCGCCAAGCAAGGAAGGCACAGCGCAGTGGAAGTGGCAGCTACAACTATACATCACGGTATTAAACCTTCTGGGTATTTATGCTCAGTGTAGCATGCAAGACGAAGTCCCCTTCAACTTTGACAAGGAGAGACTGATGTAAGGTATTGATTGCTACAGCAAAGTCAGAACGGGTAGATAAACTGGTTTGAGACCGTGGACATACATGGGCTAAGGATAATTGGCCGTGTATGTCCACAGTGTGCTGGTGTATTATGTCGTTGCAAGTCTCGATACATGAAAGTTAAGACAGCGTCAGGGTAATGCCCCGGAGTGCACTAGAAAGTAGATAGTGGGATACTGCTTATGTTGGCGACAAACAACCAGTAAGATTAAGTAATTTAATAAAGGAGGGTTCTAATATGAGAATCTACGCGGGTAACTTATCCTATGATATGACAGAAGACGAATTACGGCAGGAATTCCTGGCTTACGGAGAAGTGACATCTGTAAGCATCCTGACTGACAGGTTCAGCGGGCAACCCAAGGGATTTGGCTTTGTTGAAATGGCCTCAAAGTCTGAGGCCGAAGCTGCAATCACGGGCCTTAACGGGAAAACACTAAAAGAGCGGACAATTGTGGTTAATGAAGCTCGTCCTCGGACAGACAACAGAGGCGGTGGGTCATATGGTGACAGAAGGGGAGGTGGCTACAATGGTGGTAGAGGTGGTAAATCCGGGGGAGGAAGACAGCGAAGATATTAGGAATAAGTTACAGCACTTGCCATAAGTTGGAGACGCATAACTTTATAATAAGAGGAGATTTAGTGAATTTCGAAACCTTTAATTTTCATCCGAGCATCATAGCTGGGGTGCAGGCGCTTGGTTATACCACACCCACATTCAATTCTGGGCATTTGGGAGATGCTTTACCCCCAAATTTTCGTAGTTGCCTGATTCATCAGGCCTTTGCCCAATAAATTGGGCACCTACATTTTTAATCAGCCTCAACAAATGTATTTCTTTTTTCATAATCGAATCTATTCCCCCACATTGCTTTGGGTGGCGCCATACCCACAAAGTCTAGAGATAGTAACAATTTAAGCCAAAAGGTGACCTTCTAGCCAGAATTCGGAGATATTCAGCTCGGGAAAAGTGAAGTGGGAGGACTTGCTGGTGTATAATGAGTCTTAGAGGGGTGTGAATAACGTTGAAAGCCATTAACTCCCCTCAAGGAGAAGATTATGGAAGATAGAGTTGCGATTTTCATAGATGGAAGTAATTTGTATCATGCTCTACAAAGTAATTTTAAGCGCCATAACCTCAACTTTGCCGAGTTTGCTAATAAGCTCACTGGTTCGAGACACTTGTTCCGAACATACTATTACAACGTCTTGCAAGACCCAACCCGATGGCCTGAGGGCTACCGCGAACAACAGGAGTTCCTTGATATTCTCCGTAAGACGCCATATCTAGAGGTTCGACTAGGGAGTACCAAAATGGCCCAGGGTGTCCCTGTGGAAAAGGGCATAGATATTATGTTGGCCACAGATCTGCTACATTTCGCCTGGAATGGTCTTTACGATGTGGCAGTGCTGGTGAGCGGGGACTCTGACTTCGCTTATGCTCTTCAGGCGGTGAAGAACATGGGCAAGCATGTTGAGGTGGCTCATTTCGAAAGCAACGTATCTAAGGACCTCCTGGATGTAGCCGATAACCGGCACCTGCTGAACCAAAACTTCTTTAAGGGCTTGTGGTCAGGTAAACGCCGTACCAAACGTAAAAGAGTAGGCGAAGTAGTGGGAAGGCAAACCCCGTCTGGGTAATAAGTAAGTCTCCCTTAACAAGCCCAGAATTTGAAAAGTGGGGGCTGAAGCAGCGTCACTTCTACTGAGCTTATGAGCTTGCTCTATGCGCGATAGTTTGAATTTGCCCAGTGAACTGAGTAGACTCAATATAGGTTTATTAAAGGCGACAAATTAAAGGATAAGAATGGCTAAAGATTACTATCAAGTTCTAGGAGTGCCAAGAAACGCTTCGGATGAGGAGGTTAAAAAAGCCTACAGAAAACTGGCGATGCAGTATCATCCAGATCGCAACCCCGGGAGAGAAAAATGGGCTAATGAAAAGTTTAAGGAGATAAATGAAGCCTACGGAGTCCTCGGTGAGCCTCAGAAAAGAAGGCAATATGACCAATTTGGCACAGTTGGCAATGTTGGTGACATTTTTGGAAGTCCTTTTACCAGAACGACCTTCGAGGATATGATGAGGGACTTTGGTGGAGCCGGCCTTAGATTTGATTTTCTGGACAACATATTTGGCGACTTCTTAAGGGACACGGGGTCTTCATTCTCCTTTAAAAATTTCACTAGGCCGGGAGGAGTAAGGTTTGAAGCTTGGCCAGGTGAAAAGATTAATCTCGATGAGATATTCGCCCAAACTCAGAGAACTCACCCCCAAAACATCCACTATGAACTTACAATTTCTCCAAAAGAGGCCTCCCAGGGGACAATAAAATTGCTGAGAAGAAAAGGAAAAAGGCTGGAAGTGAAAATTCCACCAAGAGTAAAAACAGGAGGTGTAGTCAGACTGAGTAATGCCCGCCAAATAACTGATGGCCAACCGGGAGATATCTTGATCCAAATTAGAATAAGTTGACTCCGCTATTGACCTCGCTGATTAATTTGACAGGGAACAAATAAGCATAATACCCAAAAGCAAGCTTTAAGAAAAGTGAGAGCAGAAAATTAGCGTTTGGTATATTGTGGCGCCTTGCGAGCTCGTTTAAGACCGTATTTCTTGCGCTCTTTGATTCTGGCATCTCGGGTAAGCAAGCCTTCTTTACGTAGGACAGGTTTAAACAGTTCATTCTCCTTGACCAGAACTCGGGCAATACCATGACGGATGGCTCCAGCTTGACCATTCAGGCCGCCACCCTCCACCTTCACCGTAACATGAAACTTGCCCCTAGTGTCAGTGACCAGGAGAGGAGATTCAATCATGCGGCGATGCTCAAGGCGCGAGAAAACCTCTTCATAAGGCTTACCATTAATTATTATCCCTCCATCCCCAGGAAAAAGCCTGACCTGAGCTATGGCACACTTGCGCTTACCCGTCGCCCAGATATAGCTTTCATCAGTCATAAGTTATCACCTTTCCTTTCTAACACTTCACCTCCCTCGCTCTCTGTAGGTTCTGAGCGCCGCGAAGAATCTCTCGACCCTTCGCAGAGTTTACCCTGAGCGAGATTCTTCGCTCGCTTCGCTCCCTCAGAATGACAAGGAGCAAAGGGCTCAGGGTGACAAAAAGAAGTCTGGGCATGGTGAGGATGCTCAGACCCAGGATAAACTCTAAGCTTCTTAAACATAGCCCTGCCCAAACGATTGTGGGGCAACATGCCCTTAACAGCAAATTCAACAACACGGGTAGGATGGCTACTAAACACTTCCTTAAAGGTCGGGCTTTTTAAACCTCCAGGATATCCAGAATGTCTGTAGTAAATCTTTTGCTCAGCTTTCTTCCCAGATACCCTTACTTTAGCAGCATTAATTACCACAACGTAGTCACCGGTATCAAGATGAGGAGCATAAACTGGCTTATGCTTGCCCATAAGCAACCTGGCTACCTGAGATGCCAACCGGCCCAAAGTTTTCCCTGTGGCATCAACTAGGTGCCATTCTCTCTTAATATCCCCAACACCGGGGCTATAAGTTTTCACCTTCGACTCCCACAAGCTTCTCCCTTGAGGACTCAAGCCCAAAAGGGGGTTTAGAATAATTGACCTTGGTCAGCCATAAGCCACAAGCAGATGCCCTAGGGCCAGCTAAACCCAAGCTCTTCGCCTCCATAATATCACAGAAATCCCCAATACCTGTTTTGCCTAGACCCAATCTGATCAAGAGTCCCACTGTATTACGCACCTGATGAGGCAAAAAGGAATTAGCTTCCACATGAAAAATAACAAAAGCTTCTCTTTTGCTAATCTTCGCTTCGTAAACGTGGCGCACCGTACTTCCCACGCTACCTAAAGAAGTGGCGAAGGACATAAAATCATGCTTACCTTGCATAAGCTGACATGCCCTGCTCATAACTTCAATATCTAAAATTTTGGGCATAAATAGAGCGAACATTTTGCTGAATGGCGACCTAGTCTCACTATTTAAAATATAATAACAATATTCCCGACTTAAAGCATCGCGCCTGACATTGAAATCATTGCTCACCTTATAAGCTGCTTTGACGGCGATATCATCGGGTAAATAATGGTTTAACGCTTTAACTAATGTCACTGTACTCAACGCAGGCTTAGCCCAGAAACTTACCACTTGCCCTTTAGCATGCACACCAGCATCAGTCCTACTAGCTGCCATGACTCGGCTACTCTGTCCACAAAGTTTTTTTATAGCTCGCTCCAACTCAGCCTGAATAGTAGCTAAGCCAGCTTGCCACTGAAAGCCATGATACCGCGTGCCATCATACTCTACAACTAAAACAAATTTTGTAAAGCTCACTGTTTAACCAGTTCGATTTGAGCCATGGGAGCATTATCACCGCGACGAGGCCCCAATTTCACTAACCGTGTATAGCCCCCAATTCGGTCAGCATACTCTGAAGCAATCTCGCCAACCAGCTTTTCAACTACCTTTTTATCAGTAATAAAAGCTAAAGCTCGCCGCCTTGAAGCAAGACCACCTTCCTTCCCCAAGGTAATCATCCTTTCAGCTAAGCCCTGAATCTCCTTAGCTTTGGCCTCGGTGGTGGTAATCTTCCCATAAGCTAAAAGAGCAGTTACCTGATTACGGTATAGTGCCCAGCGGTGATGGGTAGGCCTACCTAACTTCCGTCCAACTACTCGATGCCTCATTCCCCTTTCCCTTTTGTCTCAAAGTTGATAGGAAAACCTAATTTTGTAATTAGTTCCTCCACCTCACTTCGAGACTTTGCTCCAAGACCAGGTAATGGCGGCAATCCTTCCCTGCTCTTCTCCACAAGTTGCCCTAAATTCGAAATGCCGCCTCTCCTTAAACTATTGCGCGCACGAGTAGATAGACCTAATTCGTCTAGAGGAGTATCATATTGCTCAGGTGGAATTAGCAAACCACCACCTAACCTCACTTGCTCTGCCACTGGAACCTCAAGAGCCCTAAAAGGGACAAGCTGATTAATTAAGATATCAGCACTTTGACTAACCGCTTCCCGTGGAGAAATGGTGCTGTCAGTCCAAACTTCCAAGACAAGCCTTTCAGCGCTTCTTTCTTCTCCAAGCCTGATAGACTCTACCAAGAAATTAGCTTTGTGCACCGGAGTAAAAATAGCATCCACTGGCAATGCTCCCACAGGTAGGCCATCAGCTGATTTAGCCGGTATATAACCCCTTCCCAATTCCACATTGAGCTCAACATAAAGTTTAGCCTGGGAAGAATCCAAGGTGGCTAAGTAGAGCTCCGGATTAGCAATTTGGAAATCTGCCGATGGCTTAATATCGGCAGCGTAAACTTTGCCTTCCCCCTCTACCTCTAGGAACAACTTCCCTGGCTGGTAAGAAAGAGGACGAAGCCTTAGTCCCCTAACATTCAGTAAGAATTCGATGACATCCTCTTTAACGCGAGGAATGGGGGAAAATTCGTGCTGGATCCCTTCGATCTTGACCCACGTTGTCGCCGCGCCAGGTAAGGAACTGAGGAGCACACGACGCATGGCATTACCTAGAGTAACGCTAAAACCAGTCTCTAAAGGTTCAGCAACAAAGCGCCCATAATTACCAGCGCTTTCAACACACTTTATTATTGGTATAGGTAGCTCCAACAGTAAATAGTCCTCCTGTATCACCTTGAATAATACTCAACGATAGCTTTCCCATCAAATTTGGGATCAATGTCATCTTTACCAGGCAGAGCTAGAACGCTGCCTGTCATTCCTTCTTCATCTAAACTTAGCCAGCCAGGTGTAGCCTTCCCTTTAATTTCCTTGACTAACCTTTGA
>JREQ01006074.1_pt1 | contig 13793 bp, 14 predicted proteins | sample 210151 | NCBI WGS metagenome assembly JREQ01 (sample SAMN03019617, study PRJNA260268) | marine sediment metagenome | biome: Marine; feature: Sediment; material: Clay; isolation source: clay from marine sediments 31 meters below sea floor depth collected from... | place: New Zealand: Canterbury... | reverse complement strand
AGCGCCCGCCACTATTACGTCCGTTTCGGTTATGTTTACCCAGTCTTCCGCTGCCTTCCGGATTATTGCTCGGCTAATGGTAGATTCGTCAACTTCTTTTATTTTAGGGGCCGCCACATTCATCACCTTTGTCAGAAGTAGTTACAGAAACAGCTTAATAATTTGTTTTATTGTTGAATTGTGCTGCGTGTTTACATCTTCATGTATTTGTGAGGGGTCTTTTCGAATGCTTCTTTGCATCCAGCGGCGCAGAAGTAGTAGGTTTTTCCCATGTGCACCGTTTTGTACTTTGCCGTTTTCTCATCCACTTCCATCCCGCAAACAGGATCCTTCGCCATAAATTCTCACCCCCTTTAACTTAAACATTGAAGCTACTACTTTTCCTCCTTTTGATATTCTGCACGAATACGTGCCCTTCTCAACAGGTTTGCGTTGGTTACCACCGTCACCGAACTCGTAGCCATAGCTATCTCCGCTATCACCGGATGGGCCAAGCCCAACATGGCTGCCGGAAGGGCTATAGTATTGTAGAAGAAGGCCCAGAACAGGTTTTGTTTAATCTTGCTGAAGGTTTTTCGTGAAAGTTTTATGGCGGTTACCACACTGGACAGGTCTCCTCTCACCAACGTTACGTCAGCGGATTCGATGGCGATGTCTGTTCCCGTTCCTATGGCGATTCCCACGTTGGCTGCTGTTAAAGCCGGGGCATCGTTGATGCCGTCGCCGACCATGGCGACCGTTTCGCCGTTTTCCTGCAACTTCTGGATTTCCTTCACTTTTTGGTCTGGGAGGACTTCTGCCAAAACCCTTGACATGCCCACTTTTTTGGCTATGGCCTCTGCGGTGCGTCTGTTGTCTCCGGTGAGCATGGTGGTTTTCAGTCCCATCCTTTCAAGCTCCCTTATAGCTTGCACTGAATCTTCCTTCAGAGTGTCGGCAACAGCCAAGGCCCCCGCGATCTTTCCGTTGACAGCCACAAGCATTGCTGTTTTGGCTTCCTCTTCGAGACGCTTTAAATCATCTTCTAAGGATTTGTAGTCTACTTCCTCTTCTTCCATAAGCTTTCTGTTCCCAACAAGGGCGAATTTTTGAGGAGAAAGACCAATTTTGGCCTTCACACCTCTTCCTGTCACGGCTTCGAATTCCTCTGCTTTATGCAGTTCCAGGTTTTCTTCCTTAGCTTTTCTTAGAATGGCTTCTCCCAGTGGATGTTCTGATCCAAATTCTACGCTTGCAGCTAAGCGGAGAACCTCTTCATTTGCGTATCCTTCTGCTGGAACTATATCAGTAACTTCTGGTCTTCCTTTAGTAATGGTTCCGGTTTTGTCAAAGACTATTGTGTCTACATTTTTTAGGGTTTGTATGGCTTCTCCGTGGCGTATTAGCACTCCGTTTTCAGCTCCCATGCCGCTTCCAACCATTAGGGCTGTAGGAGTGGCTAGCCCAAGAGCGCAGGGACATGCAATGACTAGGGTCGCAACCAGGGCGAAGATTGCGAGGGTAACAACCCCCAAGTTTGGATTAACCCATGGCAAAAACGGTTGAGCCCAAAGGCTAACCACTTTGATCGTATCAGGCATGACCAGCCACAGAACCAAAGCCACAACCGCCAGACCCAGAACGGTTGGGACAAAGTAGCTCGTTACTTTATCGGCGAACTCTTGGATTGGAACCTTGGAGCCTTGGCATTCCTCTACCAGTTTTATGACTTGGGATAGGAAGGTATCCTGCCCTACTTTGGTGGCCCTTACCTTCAACATTCCTCGCTGGTTTACGGTGGCGCCTATGACTTCATCTCCCACCTTTTTCGTTACCGGCATCGATTCTCCAGTTGCCATGGATTCGTCCACGGCGCTTTGACCTTCAATCACTACTCCGTCGGTGGGAATTTTTTCTCCAGGCCTGACGATCATCACGTTGCCTACTTCAACTTCGTCGATGGGCACCTCCTTTTCTTCACCATCCACCAGGATTCGGGCGGTCTTAGCCTCCAACTCCAGCAATTTTCTGATCGCCTGTGAAGCCCTTCCCTTTGCTTTTGCCTCTATGTATCTTCCCGTGAGGTGGAAGGACATGATCATCCCGGCAACGCCTGCGTAGTTCATGATGGGGCTGAAGAATACGGCTGGACCCGTGATAAAGGCTGTAGATGTGCCTAGGGCTATTAAAACGTCCATGTTGGCGCTGCCATGGGATACGGCTTTTACCGCATAGAGAAGGGTTTCTTTGCCGGCCCAAAACAGCACAGGAACTGCTAGGAGGATCATCCCAATGTTATATATGGTTGGATTTGGCCAGGCTTGTCCCAAGATCATCTCTGGGATCATCCAAGCCATGATGGGTATGGTGAAAGCCCATGCAACTCTCATTTTCATTTTTGCTTTATGAAATTTCCTTTGCTCTTCCTCTATTTCCTTCTCGTATTTGGCCGCGCCTTCCTCTCTGCCAAGCACTTCATAGCCAGTGGCCTCTATTACCTCTTTTATGCCTTCATAATCAATCTCCTGCACATCATACACGACAACGGCCTTCTCAGACGCAAGGTTCACGTTTGCTTCTACTATTCCCTCGGTTTTCTTCAAGGCGTTCTCTATGGTCTGGGCGCAGGATGCGCAGGTCATGCCACCGATTTTTATGATGGTCTTTTTTGTTTCTAAACGCGCGTCGTAACCGGTGGCTCTCACGGTTTCTATGAGCCTTTTTTTATTGGTTACCTTTGGATCGTATGTTAAGTAGGCCTTTTCCGAGGCAAAGTTGACATTCGCCTGCTCCACTCCCGCATGCTCTTTTAGGGCCTTTTCTATTGACTGGGCACAGCTGGTGCAGCTCATTCCAACAATACCGAGAGAAAATTTCTTGCGTTCTTTAGATTTACTGGTCAACTCGGATTCGTCCAATAGTTATTTTTCCGATGGTAGTATATAAATATATCTAAAAAAGATATATCTTTCTCAGCACTATCTCGAGTTGATGGAGATGACGCCTGAAGGAATGGAGAAAAGGCTGAAGATGAGAGGTAAGAGAAATTGAAGTTTAGGGAAAGTTCAGACATTTTCAACAACCGTTTCCCCAGATAATTTTGTGCTTGCGCGCACGCTAATTTGGAATAGTAGAAACTTTTAAATGTGTGTGGCTGTGACACAACAGTAACATAAACTTAAAAAAATTGTTACATATCTTATCATTGCTTAGAAGGACGCTATATAGAGCTATTGAGGAACTTAGAAACATATAAATGTATCTTTTTTAGATATATCTTTAGGAGTATTACTCGATGACTTCCCTGAACTTCGATGACTTCGTATCAGACTTCTCACGCTTCTACATACTCACTCTCCTCTACGAGGGGCCATGCCACGGCTACAGCATAATCAGCAGCTTTAAGAAAAGGATAGGTAAGGAAATCAGCCCCAGCCTGGTCTATCCCTTCCTGCAACAACTTGAACAGAAGGGACTCGTGAAACACACCATCAAACACATAGGAGAAAAAGAGAAGAAAGTTTATGAACTCACCGAAGAGGGAAAGGAACTCTGTGGAAGTCTCTTCAAGCGCTTTGCAGCCCTCGTTTCGGTTGCCATCGAACCCAGTCTAGAAATTTGTGCCAGTTGTGGTTGTAAAGTGTATGAGGGAGGATACAAAGAGACGATAGATGGAAGGGAAACCGTTTTCTGCTGTGAGCACTGTGCAAACGCCTACAAGCATGAGAAAACGTCGCATGTATGAGTTTTAGGGAAAAACTTTTATCTATAACGGCGTTATAAAGTACGAGAACTCGTAATAAGCCAAAGTGAAACTTCATGGAAGCCAAGGAATCATCTGTCTCCGTGGAAGCCGAAGAATATCTTGAAGCAATCTACCGCCTAGAGAAGAAAACAGGCTTTGCCAAGACCATGGAGCTTGCCCGTCAATTGAAAGTGGTGCCCGGCTCAGTTACGAACACTATAGAGGGTTTAGAAAGGCGGGGTTTGGTTATACATGAACCTTACAGGGGGGTAAAACTAACAGAGAAGGGGCGAAAACTAGCCTTAAACATTTTAAGGAGACACCGCCTTGCCGAACGACTGCTAACGGACATTCTGCACTTAGATTGGAGCGAAGCCCACGACGCAGCCTGCAAGCTTGAACACGCTATCGCAGCAGACATCATCATCAAACCTCTAGAAAAAGCATTGGGGCACCCAAAAACTTGTCCTCATGGGAATCCGATACCCACAGCATGCGGAGAAATAATCGAAGAGAAATCTGAGCCCCTGGTGAACCTTTCTCTCAAGGAGAGTGGCGTCATAGTCAAGATAACCGAGGAGGAACCCAGCATACTGCAACACCTTGCCACATTAGGTCTTATGCCGGGGGTATCCGTGGAAGTTGAACAGAAAGCCCTGTTTGGTGGTCCCGTAACGGTTAGAGTTGGTGAAGCTAGCTATACATTAGACCATAAAGTCGTATCAGTCATTAACGTTAGGAGAGCCGATGGAAGTGAGAGGCGATGATAATTGAGCTGGAGGCTAGAGAAGAGGGGGTTAGAAAGATGGAATTACGTTTGACTGACCTAAGGGATGGAGAAAGCGGAATTGTAACTTCTATTAAGGCTGGTCAAGAAACAGGACGAGGGGAACGCCGAAGGGCAAGGAGAGGCTGGGGATTCAGAAAAAGGCTTGAGGATATGGGTCTAACCCCAGGCACTAAAGTAACAGTGGTGAAATCAGCACCCTTTCACGGCCCTTTGGAAGTTTATGTGAGAGGCTCTAGGCTTGCCCTTGGCAAAGGAATGGCTGATAGAATCTTCGTAGAGGTAAAAAGGTGAAGAAGAATAAAATTACCATCGCTTTAGCCGGGAACGCGAACGTCGGAAAATCTGTCATATTTAACCGGCTGACGGGTTTGCATCAGCACATAGGAAATTGGCCAGGGAAAACCGTTGAAAAAGCGGAAGGAACTCTCCACTTTAAAGGTTATACAGTAGATGTCATTGACCTCCCAGGCATCTATTCCCTATCAACCTTCTCCATAGAAGAGTTAATCTCAAGGGAGTACATCGCCGTTGAAAGGCCGGATCTGGTGATGAACATCGTGGATGCTTCAGTTCTTGAGAGAAACCTCTTCTTTACATTACAGCTACTGGAACTAGAAACCCCAATGATTATGGCACTAAACCAGATGGATATGGCCAAGGGAAAGGGAATAAAAATTGATCATGAAAAACTGCAGAAACTTCTGGGAATACCGGTGATTCCAACCGTAGCAATAAGTGGAAAAGGTATCTACGATCTGCTGGAAAAATCCGTGGAGATAATTGAGAGAAAAGGGAAAATAAAACCCGTTAAGGCAAAATATGGAGAAGAGATCGAGGAAAGGATTGAAAAAATTGCTGAAATGGTTGAGAAAATTCAGTTTAAGTACCCAGCCAGATGGACCGCGATAAAGCTCCTAGAAGAAGACGAGGAGGTCAAGAAAGAGGTTCTTAAAACAAACCCTGAAATCGTCTCAGCCGCGGAAAAGCTTGCGAGGGAAATCGAAGAGATTCACGGTCATTCATGTTCAACCGTAATCACGTCTGAGCGTTATGAGGTTGCAGGCAGAATCACACGGGAAGTTCAAGAGATAACGCCGCAAATAAAGCCGCCGATGAGAGAGAGGATACATGCTTTAACAACCCATAGAATCTTAGGATACCCAATAATGGCTATTTCACTACTTTCAATCTTCTATTCCATCTTCACTTTCGGAGACCACGCTTCCAGTTTGTTGAGTGACCTTTCTTATGGTTTGAAGCCAATTTTTGAAAGCATATTTGGAGCTGAGATTGCGGGGAAACTCATTTGGGGAGGAGTCATGGAGGGGATTATAGCGGGCGCTACGGTAGCGCTACCCTACATCGTTCCATTCTATTTCATACTGTACTTTCTTGAGGACTCCGGATATCTTAGCAGAATCGCGTTTTTGATGGACAAATTAATGCATAAAATAGGTTTACATGGGAAGGCTTTCATCCCGGCCATGCTCGGCTTTGGTTGTAACGTTCCAGGCTGTTTGGGATGCAGAATTATGGAGACGGAAAGGGAGAGGCTTCTCGCCGCCTTCGTTGTTACACTGGTACCTTGCGCCGCAACAACGGTTATTATTCTCGGTCTGGTTGGGGCATTTGTTGGTGTTCAATGGGCATTAGCATTATACGTTGTCGATCTACTGATCATTTTCTTCCTTGGAAGGATAGCGTTCAAGGTTTTGCCTGGTGAGCCAACTGCTCTGATAATGGAAATGCATGATTATAGAGTGCCTCATCTGGAGACGGTGATGAAGCAAACGTGGTTTAGGTTGAAGGAATTTATTAAGATCGCATTCCCGCTCATAATCGTGGGCAGTCTCGTAATCAAGATGATAGAGATTCTCAACTTACTAGAACCGATCGCAAACGTCCTTAGTCCTATAACCGTTACTTGGCTAGGGTTACCTGCCATCACCGGGATAACGTTGATCTTCGGTGTATTAAGAAAAGAACTGACGTTGATAATGCTTGCGACTCTTTTCGGGACAACGAATTTTGTGGAGGTCCCAAATTTTGGACCAGTACAGATGGTTGTGTTCACTCTGGTAGCTATGCTATACATACCTTGTATAGCTACCATTGCTGCTTTGGTTAGAGAGTTTGGATGGAAGAAAGCATTATTCATTACGGTATTTGAGATCGTGTTTGCAATACTCATTGGCGGGATAGCCTTTAGGTTGTTGACGATGGTCTAACTAGCAAGGTAGATTCCAAATGAAAAGCACTACTATTATGGTTAACCGCAATAAATAGTCGAAGAAGGGATAGGGTAATGGGTACAAAAGTTGGAAAGAAATCGTCATCGAACCTTGTAAACGGTGTTCCTGTAAAAACCGTTGGATTCATCGTTAACCCTATCTCCGGAATGGGAGGAGCAGTCGGGCTTAAGGGAACCGACGGAAGAGCAATTCTTGAAAGGGCAATAATCTTGGGGGCGAAACCCATAGCGCCATCAAGGGCTGAATCCTTTCTCTCTGAATTCAGGCTTGCAAAAAGAAGGATACGACTTATCGTCGGAGCGGGAAGGATGGGAGAAGACGAAGCCCGAAACTGCGGTTTCGCCTTCACCGTTCTAGGGGATAGGAAGAAAGAAACCACCGCCGAAGACACGATAGAGGCTGCAAAGAAGATCACAGACGCGGGTGTCGATCTCCTTGTCTTCTGTGGTGGAGATGGAACGGCCCGAGACGTTCTGGACGCGGTTGACACAAAGCTTCCTGTGCTGGGGGTTCCAACGGGGGTGAAGATGCACAGCGCTGTTTTTGCTGTTGACCCTAGAGCCGCAGCTAGGATATCCACGGAGTTTCTATGGGAGGAGTTACCCCTCAGGGAGGCGGAGGTTATGGACGTGGACGAGGAGGCTTTTAGGGAGGGACGACTATCCGCAAGGCTCTATGGCTACGTGTTAACCCCCTACGAGCCAAGTTTGATTCAAGGAGCAAAGATGGCAAGTCCGATGACCGAAAGTGAAGTGCGTAACCAAGCAGCCATAGCCATATACGTCATTGAAAGTATGGAACCCAACGTGACTTACATTACCGGTCCGGGAACAACCACCCGAACCATCGCAGACCTCTTGGACGAGGAGAAAACCCTCCTGGGAGTAGACCTTTTCTGCAACAAGAAACTCGTAGCCAAAGACGTGAACGAGAAACAGATATTAAAGGAAATCAAGGGAAAAACCGCAAAGATCATCGTCACCCCCATAGGAGGACAAGGCTTCATATTTGGAAGAGGAAACCAGCAGATAAGCCCGGCAGTAATGCGGCGGGTTGGCCGAAATAACATAGTTGTGGTTGCTACAAAGAACAAATTGAGGACTCTGAAAAGCCTAAGGGTTGACACCGGCGATCCAAAGCTCGATGACACGCTTCGAGGATACATCAAAGTCATAACCGACTACGGAGAGGAACACATGATGCCTGTTGAATAGGCTGTGAACATTTAAGGGTGTGAAAAGTAAAGATCTTGCGCAAGCTGGCGTAGAGAGAGTTAAAAAGGGGGAGAAAACATCAAATTAGTTGCCTAAAGAAGGGAGAACTTGTTACATGAAAAAGATAGTCTCTATGGGCAGAGGAGGCAGCGGCAAAACAAGTTTTGTTGCCCTCATGACCAAGTATTTCATTGAGATTGACGATACTCCCCTGCTTCTCATAGATGTAGACCCAGATCAAAACCTGGGAGAAATGGTTGGAGTAGACTTTAAAGAAGAAGGAAAGAAGACCATATCCGAACTATTACTTGAAACTTTTATAGAGGGAGGAGGCACCACTGTTGGAGTTCCCCCTTCAGAAAGGATAGAAAGCAAAATTTGGGAAACGGGACTATATGAAGGTGCCTCCTTCGATATGATCGCCGTTGGAACAAAATTCGTAGAGGGTTGCTACTGTCTACCAGACGCAGCGTTGAAAAAAGGCCTGGAAGGTTTAGCGAAAACGTACAGGTATGTCCTCATTGATTCTCCGGCTGGATTGGAGCACTTGAACAGAAGAATAGCCTCTGTGGTAGACGACATATTTGACATAATAGATCCTTCCCAAAAATCCTTCAATCACGTGGAGAGGGCATACAGAGTTGCCAAAGAATGTAAGATAGATTTTAAAAATTTCTACGTTGTCGGAGGCTACAGATTTCCAGGAGGCTTAGAGGCAGAGGTTGAAAAAAGAATAAAATTGAAGTATCTAGGAAAAATCGCTTATGATAAGGAAGTTGAAAATTACGTTTTTTCTGGAAAATCTTTGCTTGAACTGCCTCCTTCATCCCTAGCCTACGATTCAGTGAAAGAACTCATGAAAAAAGCGGGCTATTAAAACAAGTTAAGAAGTGTCTTGAAGTCTTTTGACAAAGCTTGCAAACAGGTACTGAAAAAATAAATTAGTCAAAAACCATGCGGAATGGTCCAAACTTAGCAGAGGGAAATTCTTACCTAAGGTTTGGGAATATCCCTGCCAATCTCCCTTATTTATCGACCTATTTGGATCCTAATAACAGAAGAATGTTGAAAACAATATTTTTCCAAAAACAATTCTGCGCCGCAAAATCCACGGTTTCTGGAGCAGGGGCAGGGGACGTCCAATGATTGGACTAGCCGATACAGGGACCCCACTATACCCCTTCTAGTTGCGGAAGCAAATTCTAAAAGGAGTTTCATCATATCTGTTTGTGGAGAAATTGATGGAAGATGCCTTTCTCGTTTCGCGTGAAGATGGGTCAGCAGGAGATTGAAATTAGCGGAACCCGTGAAGATGTTATAAAAACCATTGAGGAACTTCCGAGTTTGGTTGCCAGCATTTCCAAGGCTTTCGAATCAACAAAAAATAGAGAGATAGCTTCTACCTATCCGTCCATTTCTTCTTCTGCCAGTTGCAGCGAAGCCGTTTTGAAGCTACTTGAAACCGATTGGGGTAGGCAGGCTAGAACCCTAACCGAGCTTGGAGAAGCCTTAAAGGCCAACGCTGTTCATTACCCTCCCACCACCCTTTCAGGAGTTCTAGCGTGGCTTCTTAGGAAAAATAAGATAAAGAGGTGGAAGACTGATAGGGGCTACGTGTACGTTTTGGCTGGAGGGAAGGCGTAGGCGTGGGAAAAATCAGGGTGCAAATTAAAACTTCCTTCGGCGAAATTGTTGTTGAAGGGGATAGTGCTCAAGAAATCCTGGCAACGTTGGAGACCATGCCGCCTCAATTCCTGAGCGAAATAGACAATTTAATATCGGCAAAGCTGACCCCGCCGATAAAGACGCAGCTGGAAGGAATAGTGGAACTCACAACAGAGGGACCCATTATCACCACCAGAGAGAAACTGACACACTACGAAGCCATCGGACTGATCTTATACGCTTCCGAGGGAAAAACCAGCACAGCCGCCCAAATCAGTCGACTGCTAGCGGCAAGCGGAATCAAATCCATGGTACCTGCACGTCTAAACGAAATGACGAAGCGAGGAATGGTTTTTAAGCCAGACCCAGTTAGACCCGAGTTCAGGTTAACCACCCAAGGCGAAAGATGGATCGAAGAAGAAGTTTTGGTGAAACTGCGGGGCGCAGGGAGTTGACCAAAGACACCATCACCGTGCACGTCAAATACCGAGACATGGAGCAAACATTCACTGGCAACGTGAACGACGTCTGGATCAGCGTAAACCGATTCTTCAGCGAAATGATTCCCGCTTTTGAAGTTGCACGCAAAGCCATTCTCACCGTTGACCTTGAAAAACTCGTTGACGACTGCAGAAACATCATCGCCGTTACCCCTGAAGGACCCCGCCTCCTCCTTTCTAAACAGAAGCTCACGGACAACGAAACCCTCTCACTACATCTTCTAGCCGCCTATGTAGGCCACAAACTGGGACTACTGGATAAAAACTCCCTTCCCAAAGAAGAGCTGCAAGCTGGACTTGGAAAAAGCGCAAAAATAACAAGCACACGACTAGGTGAACTCAACCGAGAAGGATTAGTAGCCAAAACAGAAGAAGATCACTATAAAATAACGACCATGGGAATCAAAAGACTTCAAGAAGAAGTGTTACCAAAAATTCGGACAAAAACTCAAGCTTAAAAGGTCGGCGGCGGCCTTTTCTGGGCGTAACGGTAACGACGCGGTCGTCCTTCCCTAGTTAGTAAGCCATCTTTTACTAAATCTATGAGCGCGTGCGCCACCGCCGTGCGGTCATAATGGAAACCTCTGCGAGCCATCTCGCTGTGCACGTCTCCGAGTCCTCTGGGAGACGCGAACCAACCTTCTGACCAAAGCTTCTGTATGAGACCTTTACACGTCTCAGCTCTGGCTGGAGGCAAATGGCGCTCGGGTATTAATGCAGGCTCCTTCGCGTATTCCGTGACTGTTGAAAGAATCTTTTTGACAGCCTCCTCAAGCTGGTCTTCCCTGCATTCTATCTCGAATTCGAGGTTTCCAACCTTCATTTTTAGGCGGATTGGGGGCTTTGCTTCTTCTGTCATCTTTCTCCCTTATTGTATATTGTATTGAGCATTATGCACATGCGCAACACTTAAATAGCTTTTCCACCTCTATCAATTGTTATTGGTGAATATTGTTGATTGAACAACTAGACTATACAACAACACCAAGATATAATTTTCCACAAACCCTAGAAGACCTACAACTCCCCCAAAAGTTCATCGAGTTAAGCCTCAGATCAATGAGAAACATAGAAGAAGAATATTTTCAGCTCAACGAAATGACCCTCAACCAAAGCGCCATGGAGAACCCCGAAGATGTCACGCCGGTCTTTGGAAACCATTGCCCATTCACAATAGAGTCAATTCCCTTAAAGCCCCTTCTAGAAGACACGCCAGTCGCCGCCGTGGACGTTTCAAGCATAAAGGTCGGCGAAACCGCGACCGGCATACTCTGCGCAATAAGGGGGGCAATCGTCTGGAAAACAGAAAGCCGTTACAGGTATCTTCGCCTCGGACCCTTCCCCTTCCACGTAACAGAAGAAAACAGAAAGGAAATCTACAACCTTTTCAGACGCTACTATCTCGAAACCTCGGAAGAAGCCAGCGCCCCAAGCCTAAACAACATGCAAACTAGAATGGGCAACCTCCTCGAACGCTGGATCCAGATGGGCGTTTCCTGCTCCTCACACAACAGCATCATCTTGTGGGACGGCTCCCTAACAGCCGGAACCCGCGACAGCCCAGTGAACGTTATGTCCAAACTCCTAGAAATCGCAAGGAATCGCCTCAACACCGTCTTGGCTTTCTCCAAGACGACCCACCTAAGGCTTTTAGGCCATCGGCTAACAGATTTTGTAATAAAGTCACAGCCGCCGTGCCTCCTTCAAATAAACGGCTTTCCAGTTCCTTCAGGCCCCATGTTTCCCCTTGGAAACGTTTACGTTGCAAAACTAACCCGTGGAGTCTGCTCCTTCAGGTTGGACATCGACAGGAAGATGCCGCGTGAACAGGGAATAGAAGCCGTACGAAAGCTTCTTGGGAACGATGTGCTCGTCCAGAGCTATCCTGAAACCCTACGCTTGGCTCACATATTTTCAACCTTCACGGCCAACGAGGTGATTGGCATCCAGCGCTTCATTGTCCAACAATGTAGACTCAAAGTAATAGCGAGACCAAACGTGCGTCGCCTGCTTTTCGGACCCTTCGGAAAGGGCTCTGAGGGTTAACGGTGCGAATCTATAAAAAAGAGGGAAACACCATCGAAATACTCTGCTTCCCAAGCGAGAACGTTGAAAAGGGAGACTACCTCCTCATAGAAGACCCTAAAGCTAACAGAGGCTTGGTGACACAGGTAGTTGACGTTCGATTCGCCAACGTGCCAGGCATTCTTGAAGAGCTTCTCCGAGACTCCACAGCAGACGAAGGTGTTCGCGGGGAAAACTTTGACCCGCTGGAGGTGTCCTCGCACATAAACTACATCCAAGACGCTTGGGTGCTTGTATGCAAAATTCGGGGAGCCGTCCAAGACGGAAAGCTGCTTGTGAATTCTTCATGGCTTCCCTCTCGCTCTCAATCCAGAATCAAAAGGCTTCCCATCACGTCCCTCCTGTCCTTTGTAAAAATCAACGAAGATCTCCCTATCGATGTTGGCGAAACCAAAGAGGCTTCTGTACTGGCTATTGACGCCCGAGCCCTTGACGGAAAATTAAACATAGTCACCGGAAAGAAGGAAACTGGGAAATCCCATCTTTCCAAGCTGCTCGTTTTGGGTCTCGTCGACTACGGAGCCACAGTCGTGGTTCTCGACCTAAACGGCGAATACGTCAACCTAGGTTTTTCTTCAAAAGGCGAAAAGAATGAGTACTACGACAAGGTTCACGTGCTCACCCCGGGGGCTAACCTCAAGGTATCGCTCGCCCAAATGGACCTACGGGTTATGTTGAACATTCTCGTTCACGCCCTTGACCTTCCCGGTACTTCAACCCGAGAGTTTCGGCGCATATGGCGTTTTATGCAGCAGCGACAGGCCTTTACTCTGCGAGAGCTTGGCGAGGCCATCAGGAGCTGGAAGTGTAATCAGCACGTGCGGGACGCCCTCTTCTCCCGTTACTATAGCCTGCTAAACTCCGGTTTTTTCACAGACAACCTTGCAGAGGCAACGACCTTCGAAGAGTTGTTTCAAAAGATTCGAAGGGGCGGAGCTTTGGTTCTAAATTTGCGGGATGTTTCGTCTGTTGATCGGCAGATCGTTGTGGAGTATATCCTCGGAAAGCTTGTGGAACTTCTGACCCAATGGAAGATAAGGGCTGTTTTTCTCTTCGCGGAGGAGGCGCATCTTTATCTGCGGGAAACCTACTGGAACGACATCGTTACTAGAATGAGGCACTTCGGAGTTTTCACAACCTTCGTGACCAACCAGCCAGACACCATAAAAGGAAACATCTACCGCCAAGCCGACAACATCTTCCTCTTCAACTTCACCAACGAACGCGACCTTGAAACCGTGTCCAGAGCGGCGAGAGTTGACTCCGAAACCGTGAAGTCAATCGCACGGGACCTTCCACCCCATCATTGCCTCATCCTCGGAAAAGCGGTTAAAGACTTCCCGATGGTCGCAAAAGTTAAAGCCCTCGACGTTCAAACCATGGGGCACACCAGACTCTTCTTCACGGACAAGGATTAGAATCCTTCCAATTCCTTTCGGTGATGATGAGAAGTGCTATTTCATAAAAGAACTATTAGAATTTTGGAAGAAACATAAGTCTTAGATATTAAACTATAAAAAAGGAAGGAAGATAGTTGTTAGTGAATTGGTGTTTTGAGTATTC